>WNGQ01001033.1_pt1 | contig 78063 bp, 56 predicted proteins | sample 5407661 | NCBI WGS metagenome assembly WNGQ01 (sample SAMN13153382, study PRJNA577476) | soil metagenome | isolation source: 60 cm soil or saprolite under Garry oak tree replicate 2 | place: USA:California | collected 2016-06-15
CGGGCTACAGTCTAAGTTATGTATGACCGAACGGTCAAGATAAATATTGGCATTAATTACAATATTACTTGCTACACATTTTGGCAAAAACCCAGCATTCTTGAGGTTTTGACGGTTTTTTCTAGGAAGTTAGGCTAGCATTGCCGGCCGCGGGTGTCAAGAAAGTCCAATTGCGGCTAGTGTCCTGGCTGGCCGGGAAGCGCGTCTGCGCGAGGCCAGTGGAAGTTTATTTAGGAAGGGGAATAAACGGCACCGTCACGCCGACCGGAGAAGTCGTTTTCAAGACCGCTCTTTGGCCTTCATTGATGGCGACCGTGGAGACAAATTGCCGGAGGATCTCTTCGCCAAACAGCGCCAAGGTCCGGTAAGACACGAAGGGAACATAGATGATATCGCCCGGCTCCAATCGGATATCCTCGATGTGTCCTTTCAAAATGGCTTTGTAGTCAACCGTCGCAATCGTAGGCTCGGCGAGCGAACCGCGAACGATGGCCACCTGGGACAAATGAGCATAGGGGAGGGTTCCGCCCGCGCTGGAGATCGCGCTGACCAGCGAGATCTGATCGAAAAACTTAACCACGTTGGGCACGGCCACCGCGCCCAGGACATAGACATTTTTGGCCGTGGCGGAGCGCACATAGACGAAATCATCCGGCTGCAAATAGATGTTCTGGGACAGGTCGCCCTGGCGGAGCAATTTGTAGAAATCGACTTTCAACAATTGGCCTTCGCGCATGACAAAGCTGTTTTGCAAATCAGCGGTTTCCTCCGCGCTGCCGGGCGTTGTCACCGTGCCGCCCGCGGCCGAGATCGCCGCCAGCAGAGTGATCGGCGTCGTCAGCGGATAAAGTCCGGGATTGCTCACACTGCCCAGGATCCACACCCGCTTGCTGCCGACCGTTTTGAGCGTCACCGACACTTCGGGCTTGAGCCGGATGTATTTGGCTAATTCTTTTTCCAGGACTTCCCTGGTCTCGGGAAGGGTCATGCCCCAAACGAACACACCGGGAAGCAAGCTGTAGTAAACCTTTCCATCCGGCCCGACCGTGGCGGCGGACCGGGACGCCGTTTCTCCCAGGAGCTCCAGATCGAGGACGTCGCCCGGACCCAACTTGAAGAAATCGCCCGGCGGCTTTAACCACTCCGGATTGATTTGATTGGCGGCGCCGGCCGTGGCCGGCGCCGCTTCCTCGAGCTTGACGAATTTGGGAAAGTAAGCGGCGCGCAATTCCCGGCCGTAAGCCTCCAATTCCGGGTGGCGAGGGTCGAAGCGCGGCCCGTAACTGTGGCATCCGGCCACGAGCACGGCCAGAAAAAGCAATGGGAGGGTGCGGGATGGCGATCTCATTTGATGTTCGGAACGAACGGTTCGCTGATAATGGGGCCGACGTTATGCCCGGTCCAGGTTATGACCATGGCCCGGATGAAATCGGACATGGCTCCTTCGAGAAGCTCTTCGGCCTTGGACCAGGGCTTGCGACTTACATAGATAATATCCCGAGCTTCCAGTTGGAAATCAGGCGCTTGGGCCCGCAGAACCGCCGGCGCATTCACGACAAAGGTCTTGGGCTGGGTCAACGAACCGCGGATGACGAGGACTTTCTGGCGGTAGGCCTTTTCGGTGAATCCGCCGCGCGCGACGATGGTCCTCAAAGCGGTCATCTCCGGAGTGAACGTGAGGGGGCCGGGCGTGCGCACCTCACCCAAGACATAGACTTCCGGCAGATCCAAGGGAGGAAAGTAGAGATAATCGTCGGGGGCCAGGGCTTGATTTTGGCTGAGGTCTCCGCGTAGGAACAAGGCCTCGAAATTAACGTCAACTCGTTTGAAGGAGCCGTCCGCTTCTTTGCGAATGAGAAAACTTCGTGAGAGATCCGACAGAAGGAAAGTGTTCCTCGCCTGGACGAGCGTGGAAAACCCCTTGGCTCTTGCGATGGCCTCGATGATCGACAGCGGCCGGTCCAGCAGGAAAACCCCCTTCTGGACCACGTTGCCCAACACGTAATACCGTTTGCTGTTGTAGGCGGTGGGGAGGATGACGACGCGCGGCGAGAGGTGGAATTTGGCCAGGACTTCCTCCAGCTTGGCCCGCAATTCGTCCACCGTCAGGCCGGTCGCCATGACATCCCGGGCCTGCATATAACTGAGCCGCCCGTCCGGCCCGATGGAAAGTCCGATTCGCAGCGAGTCAGGTTGTTCATACAAGCTGACGTCCAGCAAATCGCCCGGCCCCAACGTGAAACGCTTCTGCCAATCAGCCAGGCGGTCGGGTGACGAAACCGATAAAGAGCCGGCGGGCCGATTGGTTGGAGCGGCGGAAATGATGGCCGGCGGGTTAGTCGGTTGAGCCGGGAGGCTGGTCGAGAGGAGACCCAAAGCCAGCGTCAAGACCCCGGTTAGATGAGCGAGATGGCTCCGCCAGGCGGGGATCCTGGCCTGGTTGAACACCGCGCCCACCACCTCACACCGGCAGTGTTTGAGCGTTTCCAATTGCGAGCGGGTATCGGCCACGGTGGGCATGTCTTTGCCAGCCAGCCAGACGACTTTGGAGAGATTTTCGGAAAGGAGGATTCCCTCCTCGGCCGAAGCCGGCGGCAGCTCGGCGAACACGATCAGATTGTCGTGCTGGTTCCATTTCTGAAATGCGTCGCGCCATTGTTCGCGCCACGCCAGAGATCGGACCGATTCTGGAAGCGCCAGATGAAGGTTTGAATGAGGAGAGGCGGACATAAGTTCCAGGGTGACGTCGGCGGGGGCCGTGAGCGCCTTGCAACCCGGCCGGCTTGGCGCCTCCTCCGTCCTTCCGTCACCGTCCTGGGCATCCTGCTGCTGGGCGGAGGTCGAAATCGTGAGCACGGGCTGGCCCCACTTCCGGGCGGCCTGCGCCAGCAAATTCACCCAGGTTGAGCGGCCTTCGCCGTGCGTTGAAGAGATAATGCCACAGACCAGCGCTTGGTTGGACGAGTGATTCAACCTGCCCTTGAAGGCCGCCAAGGTCCGGAACGCCCACGCTTCCTGTTCTTGTGCGTTCATGTCGGCCAGGTCGCCCAGGGTCGCCAGGATCGGCAGCTTGGTGACTCGCTTCAAATCCTCCTCGGTTCGGATCCGGCCATCACAAAGTTCCGGCCACAGCACCAGGATGGCGGCGGCGAGCATCCCGAACAGCCCGAAGCCAATGGCGAACCAGGCTGCGGTGGTGAGCCGGCGCAAAGGGCTGATGTCTTGAGCCTGGGCTGGTTCGAGGATGCGGTAATAGCCGGCGGGGTGATCGGCCAACAACTGGGCCTCGCCCAGTCTGTGGGAGAGCAGATCCCGGCTCGCCTTCAACGATTGGAAGTGGGATTGGAGCCGGGCGTAATCCAATTTCTTCTCCGCAAGGGCTTGGAGATTGCCGGTCAGCCCGTCCCTTAAGGCGCCGATCGCTTCGAGTTGTTGGCCCAGGACACTCTTCCGGGTCCGGGCTTCGATTAGCTCCAACGAAAGAGCGCCGGCCAACGAATTGCTACTCGAACTCAGCGATAGGTTGACTGGCGGTTCCCGCATGGCGCCGCGAGCCTCGATGGATGCCAAGGCGGCGCGGAGCGCCTTGATTTTGGGATGCTCTTCGGTATAACGGGAGCGCGCCTGTTCCAGCGCCTCCCGAATCGAGACTAGCGCCGGGTTCTGTTCTGAAATCTCCTTGGTAAGATTGCTTGCCTGCAGGTCCAGGCCATCCAATTGGATGCGGAGATCTTCTGCCTTCGCATCCAGATCGACCCGACGTTGCAGGCGGGCCGAGGTTTCTCTTTCAAAGTCGATCAGGCCGGCGGCTTGCTGGAAATTGATCATCGCCTGGTTTGCCGATTCCAGTTCCCGGTCCACTGCCGCCAGCTTTTGCTCACACGACCGCTTGGCCTCCTTCGCTTCGTTGGACTGCAGTTCCCGCAGCCGGCGAACCGCCGCCTCGGCATAAGCGTTGGCCAATCGCACCGTCTGGGCCCGATCTTTGCCGCGCAGGCTGACGTTGACCAGGTCCGTGCCAGGCACGCTGGACACTTTGGAACCAGCAACCATGTCCTGGGCCGCCTCGGGCCGGCCCGCCCCGATCGCCACCTGCCGCAACAGCAGCGGCGAATTCATCACGTCCAATAACGTCGCCATCGTATGCTCCGGCTGGTGGACCCTGCCAGGCTCCAGACCGGCGGAGGCGGCGCTGGGGGCGGCATCGCGTATTAAGCGGACCGCGGCGGTAAACCGCGCCGTGGAATATCCCCAGACGAAGCCGATGATGCCGAGCGCCGCTGCGCCGGCCACCAACCAATACCATCGCTTTAAGGGCGACTCCCACAGCCGCCACGGATCAAAAGGCAATTGCAACTTTCCGCTCCTTTCGTTTAGCAAAGCTGCCGGGGTGTCCGGCTGGATGAACGGTCGTGGAACGCTCACGTTCCATCCGTTTCCGGGACTAGACTCGAGATAAACCTGACACCTCGGGCCGGATTGAAGCTAAACGCCAACCGCGCGCGCAAGCCAACACAATCGCGTTGATTGAGCGGCGGCAGTGCGGTGACCATGTTTGCTTATTGGCGTTATCCCAACGGGGAATGCTGCCGGAACAGTTGCCACAGGTTTGCCGATTGGTCAACAATTTTCATGCGGTTACGTCGTGCGCGGCGCCGCGCGCATCTCCATGTAAGGACTGAAGTGACAATGAGATAGGCTCTTTCTATCGCTCGCGCAGCCAAACGATTTTCTTGCTCCGCCGCTTCAAACCAGCATCTTCTTCAAATAGTCAATGCTCCTGGCGGCGATGACCTCCGGGCCTTCCTCGAAGCTGAAAACTTCGACTGAGAGATAACCGTCATAGCCGACCTCCTTGAGCGCGGCGACGATCGGCTTGAAATCAACTTCGCCAAAGCCGGGGCCTTTCAGATTCTTGTCGTTGGCATGGAAGTAAGCGAAGTGCGGCCACGAGTCGCGGATGATTTGCGGGACCGGTTTGGATTCCGAACTCATCGCCTTCACGTCGAGAATGATTCTAAAACTCGGACTCTGGAACTGCTCCACGAACCGGATCGCCTCCGCCGCGGTATTGATGAAATTAGTTTCGCGCGGAGACAATGGTTCAAGGCAGATTGTCAAACCGCAATCCGACGCGCGGGCCACGGACGCCCGCACCGCTTCCGTCGCCCAATCCCACGCCTGCCGCGGGGAAGTTCCTTCGAGCGCGCTCCGTTGTTTGGGCGAGCCGAGAACCACGATCTGGCCTCCAAGGTCGGCGCAGAAATCGACGAGGTCACAGAGATAGTTGCTGGTGCGCGCGCGGATCGCGGGATCGGGATGGATCAAATGCAAGCCTTCGGTCCGCGCCAGGACCCAGTGAATACCGGAGATCGCGACGCCCGCGCGTGCCGCGGCCTGGCGAACGCGCTGGCGCGCCGCCAGAGGAATGTCCGTGACGTACGGAGTGATGGTGAACGGGGCGATTTCGAGGGCGTCATAGCCGGCCCGGGCGGCAAATTCCGCGGTATCTTCGATTTTCCAACCTTGGAAGATCTCGTTGCAAATGCCGAATTTCATCGGCGGCAGGTTCGAAACTCAGGCGCCAAAGCGCAAGGTCAAAGGGCCGCCGCCCGCGCCGCGTGAGAATCACGCCTGGAGGCGTGAAATTCACGCAGCCAGGCGCTCCGGTTGGCCCGTTCCAAGCGGAAACTGGTCCTGGCATCCTGGCTGCTAATGAGAGCGACTACGCGAACGCGAGGCTATGAAGACGGAATTATCAAGTCGTCAGACAGGTGCGTTCACACTCTTGGAGCTGCTCCTCGTCATCACGATCATCGCCATCCTGGCCGGGCTGCTCCTGCCGGCCATCCAGAAAGCGAAGGGGCGGGCCAGACGGGTCCAATGCGTGAACAACTTGAAGGAAATGGGCGTGGCGTTTCACAGCTTCGCCCACGATCACGACGGGAAATTCCCCATGCAAGTCCCCACCAATGCCGGCGGCTCGCTGGAGTTTCTGCGCGCGGCCACCAATGCGTTGGGCAGCACCTATTTCGCCTTCCGCCATTTTCAGGCGCTCTCCAATGATCTGGTTACGCCGAGGATTCTGATTTGCCCGGCGGACACCCGTGCCGTCGCGGACAACTTCCGCGACCTCAAAAATGACCAGGTGAGCTACTTCGCCGGCGCCGCCGCGGAATTTGACAAGCCGGATTCGATTCTGGCAGGAGATCGAAATATCACTTCCTTCACCCCAGGGTCGGGTACGGTGGTCCGCCTCGATTCGCCGAACGCGATCGGCTGGACCGGCGAATTGCACGAGTACAAAGGCAACCTTCTGTTCGCCGATGGACGAGTGGAGGAGTTGAACGGCGCCGGTTTGCAAGCGGCTCTTCAGCAGTCGCCAGGCAAGGCGAGCTTATTCATGCCACCCACCCAAGCCCCAGCCCAGCCGGTCCCTTCGAATTCGGGCGGCGAAGCCGGCGCGAGCCGGGCGGCCGGCGGCTTGCCGGCCAAGTTGGAAGATTTCCCCAGGAGCGCCCCGGGAGGGCAAGGCAGCGCGGCGGGACCGGGCCGCCCCGCTGCCGCGCGAACTTTTGAGACCCCTACGCCGACCTTGCTGGCTGGCTCGACGCGGTCGTTTGCGTCGGTGGCGACGACCAATCGCATCGCACGGCCCGCGACGAACCGCGTCCCCGCTGCGCGACCAAATCCCGCAGTCGCTGCGGCATCACCGGTTCTGCCAGGTCGCGCCAACGGCGGGGCAACGACGCTGACTTCGTATCTCTGGCTATTCCTTTTGCTGGGGTTTTTGATGGTCGCGATCCTCACCGCCAGCGATGCCTGGCGCCGCCATCGGCGGAGAAGAAAAGCGGCGCGCTACCAAGTTTGAGGGCTGGCGCCGACGAAGCCGGGCTGAGTTGGGCTTGCGCAGCAAACGAAAGTGGCGCCAAGTTCGTTGCGTTCTCGCGGGCCATGGTTGAATTTGCGGGGATGAAACTCTTTTACACGGGCCCGTTCGTGAACGCCGAACTGCTGGTGGTGATGCTCGCCAAACATGGCATCAGCGCCACACAGGAGTTTGCCGACCCCAGCCTGCCGGCCGATGGCGATTTGAGCCGGCCGGCCAAAGTGTTCGTCCCGGAGGCGGACTACGAGCGCGCCCACCGACTGTTCTACGCCGAACGGGAGGATGAACTGTAAAGCGGACCGGAGTTCCGAATTAGAACCAAACGCGATTCCTTCTGGCTTCCGGGCGGAGAGTTCGCTACCTTCTTTTCGCTATGTTCGATGCCATCAATGCGCAGTTGACCACCGCCGCCGAAAAGCTCGCCCACTTGCGGAGGTTTCTTTGACGTCGCCGGCGCGCAAAAGCGGCTCGGCGAACTGGACGCCTTGATGGCGCGGGAAAAGTTCTGGGACAACCGCGAACAGGCCCAGAAGCTCATCGACGAGGCCAATTCCCTGCGGAAGAAAATCGAGCCGCTCCTCCAGGCCGAGCGGCATCTCGCCGACATGAAAGTGATGGTCGAGCTGGGCGAAGCGGAGCCGGCAGCGGCCCAGGCAAAAGTGCAACTGGAGATCGAACACGATCTCGTCAGATTCCTGAAGGAATTGGAGGCGCACGAGCTGGAGGTTTTTCTAAACGGCCCGCACGACGCCAACAATTGCATCTTCAGCATCAACGCGGGCGCCGGCGGCACCGAGTCGTGCGATTGGGCGAGCATGCTCATGCGCATGTACCAGCGTTGGGCCGAAGCGCGCGGCTGGGAAGTCGAAGTCACCGACGCGCTGGCGGGCGAAACCGCCGGCATTAAGAGCGTCACCCTGCTGATCACGGGCGAAAAGGCCTATGGCTACTGCAAAGCCGAACGCGGCGTGCATCGGCTGGTGCGCATTTCCCCGTTCGATTCCAACAAGCGGCGTCACACCAGCTTCGCGAGCGTGGATGTGATCGCGGAGATCGAGGACAATTCGACCGAATTCGTCATCCCGCCCAATGAGTTTCAGATCGACACCTTCCGCTCCGGCGGCAAGGGGGGACAAAACGTGAACAAGGTCGAAACCGCGGTCCGCATCACGCACCTGCCCACCGGCCTGGTGGTGGCCTCGCAAGCGCAGCGCTCGCAGGCCCAAAACCGCGCGACGGCCATGAAACTGCTGCTCTCCAGAATTTACGCGCAGCGTCTGGACGCGCAGAAGGCGGAAATGGAACGATTTTACGGCGAGAAAGGCGGCATCTCCTGGGGCAACCAGATCCGCAGCTATGTGTTTCAGCCCTACCGGATGGTCAAGGACCTCCGCACCGGCGTGGAAACCAGCAACGTCCAGGCGGTCATGGACGGTGATTTGGACCCGTTCGTCAACGCCTGGCTGCGCGCGGGCTGTCCACAGAAACGCCTCTCGGGTGTGAAAGAGGAGGAGGAATAAAAGGACGGGCAACTCATGGCGAAACCACTGCCGGGAGGCCAAGCGAACGATCCCGATTTTTGCGGGCGCGCCTCGCGGTTGGGCCTTTTCCCAATGAACATTCTTGAAACCATCGTCGCGCAGAAAAAGCTCGAAGTCGCCCGCCTGGGCGAGCGGACCGTCACGTTGAGCGATCTAAAAGCCGCGCTGCGCCGGCATGGACCGAGGCGTGATTTTGCCGGCGCCTTGCGGCAGCCAAGGCGCGGTCCGACCGCTCTCATTGCCGAGGTCAAAAAGGCGTCTCCTTCGGCGGGCGTGATCCGCCCGGACTTCGACCCCGTTCACATCGCGCGGGAATATGAGGCGGGGGGCGCGCGCTGCCTGTCGGTGTTGACCGACGAAAAGTTTTTCGAAGGCTCACTCGCGATCCTGAAACAGATTCGCGGAGCGGTGAAGCTCCCGTTGCTGCGCAAGGATTTCATCATCGACGAACGGCAAATCCTCGAGGCGATCGTCTGGGGCGCGGATGCGATCTTGCTGATCGTGGCGATTTTGAGCGCGGCGCAGTTGGCGACGTATCATTCGCTGGCGTCGGAGGCGGGACTGGCGGCGCTGGTCGAGGTGCATGATGAAGCGGAATTGGAGCAGGCGGTGGCGGTGGGCGCGCGCCTGATCGGCGTGAACAACCGCGATTTGAAGACGTTCAAAGTCGAGCTGTCCACGACCGAACGGCTGGCCGCGCGATTGCGCGAATGCCCCGGCCGCGAACAGCGGCTGATCGTCGCCGAAAGCGGCATCCGGACCCGCGCCGATGTCGAGCGGCTGGCCCGCGCCGGCGCCGACGCGTTTCTGGTGGGCGAATCGCTGATGCGGGACGGTGACATCAAAGCGAGGATGGCGGAATTGCTGGCCGATTGAGCCGCGCTCTCCACACCCGCGCCAACCGGGAGTTGCGACTCAACGACTTGGCGAATTCCAACTTTACAAGGACTTGGGGGTTGTGTAACGCTCACCGCGCTATGCTAAAAATGAAATGGTTTCCGTTGTTCCTGCTCCCGGTTTTGCTCGCCGGTTGCGTCAGTTCGAGCATCACCAATCTCACGTCCACCCGCCAGCCGCGGAATCCCACCGGCCTTTATTCGATCGATTACGAATGGAGCACTTCCCAGCAAACGATCCGCCCGGATACCATCACGCCGTACGTGGTGGTGGGATTCGACTTTTACAAGATGCACCAGACCCTCAAGATGACCAATCGGTGGGAGGTCCTGATCCCTGTTCCCGCCGATAAGAACTCGGTGAATTATTACTTCAAAGTGGATTACGATTACAATCGCATCGGCAAACCCGGCAAACAGAGCCTCCGTTCTCCGGGCTACAAATTGTACGTCACCGAGAAATAGACTTCCGGGCTGATCCAACCGCCGAGCCCCCTTCGGTTCGGCGGCTTAAAGAGAACCATCCGCGCCACCGCGTGGCTCGAAGGCCGCTTCGTAGAGTCTCTCAAAATCTTCCACTGCCAGGCGGCGCGGGTTGAAACTGGCCGTCCATTGCTTGGCCGCCTCCGCCGCCAAGGTGGGAACGAGGGCCGGCTGCACACCGCATTCGGCCAGTGAGCGGGGCATGGCCGCGATATTCAGAAGCGACTCGAGATGGGCGATCAGCGCTTCCAAAGCTTCCTCCAGGCCGTCGCTCACGCAGGCGATTTCCGGCGCGGACGCCAGCTCCGCGTAGGCCTTCAACGCCTCCGGGTCCCGGCCATTGAAGCGGACGACGTGCGGGAGCATCATTCCCACCGCCTGGCCGTGGGCGATGCCATAATGGGCGGTGAGCGGGTTGGCCGCCGAATGGGCCGCGCCGAGCATGCTGTTTTCGATGGCCAAACCGGCGAAGGCCGCGCCGAGTTGCATCCGCCCGCGCGCTTCGAGGTCCTGCGGATCGTGGAAGACGCGCGGCAGATTCGGCACCGTCAGCTTGAACCCTTCGTGAGCGCACATGAGGGACAGCGCGTTGCGCCGTTTGGTGACGGCAGTTTCAACGACGTGGGCGATGGCGTCGATGCCCGTGCAGGCGGTCACTCGCGCCGGCTGGGAGAGAGTCAGTTTGGGATCGAGAATGGCGATGCGCGCCGCGGCCTTCGGATCGCCACACGCCATTTTCTGGTGCGACTTCTCATCGGCGATAAGGGCGAAGGACTGGCATTCGCTGCCGGTGCCGGCCGTGGTGGGGATGGCGATCATCGGCAGCAGTGGCCGCGTGGCCTTGCCGGCGCCCCGGTAATCCTGAATCGAACCGCCATTGGTCAGCAATAAGTTGCAGCCCTTGGCCGTGTCCATGCTGCTGCCGCCGCCCAGCGCCACGAGGGTGTCGATGCCCGCGGCTTTCGCGACCCCCACGCATTCCTCCACGCAACGGGTCGTGGGGTTTTCCGCCGCGTGATCGAACAAGACCACTTTCAAGTGGGCGGCTTCGAGGCAGCGCAAAGCATGCTCGGCGTGGCCGGCGGCGACAATGCCGGTATCGGTCACCAACAGCACTTTGCGCGCGGACAATTCGCGCGCCAGCTCGCCGAGGCGTTCGAGGCTGTCCACGCCAAAGACGATCCGTGTGCGCGGCTGATGGTCGAACGCGGCGAGCGTCGAGAATTGCGGCAGCGGCGGCGCGGTGGTCATGGTTTTGTCCGGAGTCATTCGCTTACTAACAGACGTTCCCAGGGCCGCGGTGTTCAATTCCCGTCACGCCCGATCGGTAGGCGCGGCGGCGCCCCGCCTGCGGCCAGAGGGCGAAGCGGGAAGCCCTTTTGCGGTTGCCGGTCTCCTGGCGATCAACTCGCTAATAGACGCCTTCCACGATGTTTTTCTCCATCGCGCCGAAGGGACGCACCTCGGCCACCCCGTCCCACGCGTACGGGGCGCGGGGCGCGCGGCGAATGGCTTCGTCGCGTTCCAGGAAACGGGGCATGAAGAATTCCTTGGTCAGCGTGGTGAGTTCGACCCGGCCCCATTCGCCGTAGTTTTTCACGGCGTCGGTCTGGCGCGGATCCACGGTCCGCAGGACGGCGCGCGGCTGCGGGGCGTAGTAGGTGATGGAAAAATTGTCCTCGGGTTTGAGTGGAACACTCGCGGCCAGGCCCATCAAGGTGTTGCCGTAGGTCGGATAGAAACCGATGCGGCCTTCCAACACCTCCTCGATGATGAAGCGGACGTATTGCGGCGCCATCGTGGTGCCGCCGCAGAACACCCCGCGGATGCCGGCGACCCACAAGTCAATCTTTTCGGCCAGCGCTTCGAGGAGCTTCGGGGTGGTGAACAGCCCGCTGACCTTGCGGTGTTTGAGGATCGTCACCGCCTGGTCCACGACGTGGTCCATGTAGGCGCGGGCCTGGTCGAGTTGCCGGGCGCCGAGCACTTTCTTGACCCAGCGCGGGTCGAGGTCGATGAAGTAGCAAGAGCTGCCGCGAACGTTGGCGAGGTGCTCGATGGCGAGGCGCAAACGGCGGGGGCCGGTCGGGCCCATCATCAGCCAGTAATGATTGCGTGGGAAATGGGCGTCGGAGATTTTATCGGAGAACTCGCTATAATCGATCTTGTAATCGTCCCAGCCGATGCGCTGTTTGGGCATGCCGGTCGTGCCGCCGGTTTCAAAAATATTGAACGGCCGCCCGGCGTAAGCCTTGGGGACCCAGATTTCCGGCTGGAGATCGCGCAGCCATTCGTCCTGGAAATGCGGGAAGCGGAGCAGGTCGTTGAAGCCTTTTACGGTGGCGGCCGGGTCCCAGCCGGCCTTCTTGGCCCACTCGAGCCAGAATGGGCAGCCGGTTTCGGGCGAGAAATGCCACTGCACGATCCGGCGCACGTGGGCATCGAGTTCGGCCTGGGCGGCCTGAATGGCCGCGGGCGATACGGTATCGGAGGTCATTTTTGTTCCCAATCGGCGCGCGATGAATTCCCGGGCCGGCGCTATTTTTTCAGATCCAATTTGGGGACTTCGTCCCGGTTGGCCCGGGCGGCATCGTAAAAGGCAAACAGATGCGTGTTGCTGGCGACGTAGATGACGCCGTTGGCCACGACCGGCGTCGAATAGACCGGCGCGCCCAGGTTCACCTGGCTGATGACTTTCTTTTCCTTGCTCGCGGCCAGCACGGTAAAATCACCGTCCTCGTCGCCGATGTACACTTTGCCATCGGCGGCCAGCGTCGATCCCCAGGCGTGGGACTTCAGGTCGTGGGTCCAATAGACCTTGCCCGTTTCGGCATCCAAACAATGAAGGAAGCCGGAGAAATCGCCGACGAAGAGCAATCCGTCGGGGGTGATCGACACCGTCGAAATGCTGCGATGGATCTTGTCGTACTTCCAAATCGCGCCGGTCTTGGTGATGTCGCCGGTCCGCGTCGCGTCGATGCAGCTCAAGACGCCGACGCCTTCGCCATGCTCGGGGTCCTGGCCGGTCGCGACATAGACCCGATTTTTCCAGAAGACCGGCGTGGCATTGATTTCGCTCGGCCCTTCCGCCGCTGGATACTTGATCGGCTTGCCGTCCTTGATTTTGTATTCGGGCGGATTGCAATCGTACTTCCAGACCGTTTTGAGGAAGCTGCCGTCGGGTTCTTTGACGGGTTTGGCGTCGAAGGCGTAGCACCAGCCATCGCCGCCACCGAAGAAGACCAGTTGCCGGCCGTTGACTTTGCCGGCCGAGGGCGAACTCCACTGGCCGTGAAAGATGCGGGCGCTGATTTTGGCGTCCTCCTCGCCCAGGTATTCGCCGGTTTTTTTGTCGAGCGCGATGAAACTGGGAGAATTGGGCGAAGGAATGTTGGAGTGGGTCCAGTCCTGGCCGTTGCTGGTGCAGGCGTAAAGGATGTCGTCAACGATGAGGAGCGAGCAGTTGGAGGCGTTGTGCGGGAAGACGCCGAGTTCGTCCATCATGTCGTAGCGCCAAATGATGTCGGCATCCTTCGGGCCGGGTTCGATCCTGGGTTTGCCGGGACCGGCGATGTATTGCGCCTCGTCCTTGAACGGGCCGTCGTTGCCGTTGGCCATGCCCTCGGTATCCAGACAGAGGACTTCGCAGCGGCTGCTCACCAGGTAAACGCGGTTGCCTTGGACCGTGGGCGAGGAGAGCAAGCCCAGGCCCTCCCAATCGTTGACTTTGCCCGAAATCAATTTCGGCACCACCAACTGCCAGAGGAATTCGCCGGTCTTCTCATCAAAGACCATCAGGATGCTGCGATCGCCCACGTGTTTTTTGTCGCGCGGCGATTCGTTGTTCGTGCCGATGAACACTTTTCCGCCCGAAACCGTCACGTTGCCGTAGCTTTGCCCGCCGAGCTTCGCCACCCACTTGACGTTCCGGGTCGTCCGCAGATCGACTTCCTCGGTGCCGGGCTTGAATTTGCCCGGATCGAACGAATCGGGCAGCCCCCGGGCGGGCGAATACATGTTGCGGCCCGGGTCGTTGCCGCCCCACTGCGGCCAGTCGTCGGCTACCGCGCGGGGCAGGGCGAGGCCGGCGCTCAGCGCGGCCAGCGCCAAGGCGGAGGTCAGGCATATCGATTTGGGAAGGGTCTGGTTCTTCATGGGAAATACCTCTCAATTCGCCGTCACATTCACGTTGTCGATATAGACCCGCATGTCTTGCGGGGCAAAACCGTACAAGCCCGGACAGCCATTCTGGTGGGCGTGGTGGTGCGGCACTTCCAGCGTCCAGGATCCGGGCTCCGGCTCGCTTTTCTTCCAGGCCTTGGCGCGCACGACCCCGGAACCGTCCGCGGCCAGATCCACGCGGGCCTTCAGATGATACCAGAGGTTGGGCGACCACTTGAAGTTGGAAGGCTCGTTCATGGCGGGGACGCGGAGGCGCTCGAGGTTGGAATTGATTTCGAGCTTCTGCTCATTGCCTTTGAGCACGATCAGATAGCGCTGATTGATGATGCCCACTTCGGACATCTTCCGTTTGTTGCCATCGCTCAGCACGTCCGCCTCGATCGTGTAGTTTTTCAGGCTGGGATCGCCCAGGAAAACGGTGCCGCGCTGGAAGAATTTGTTGTCGATGGTTTTGACCAGGCATTTGTCGCCGTCGCGCTCGCGGACCTCGAACTTGAAACGAGCGCCGATCCACGGCAGCGGCGGATAGGCGAAGGGGGTCGGCGGCTCGATGGCATTGGTGGTCGTTTCGGAAAGCGCAAACGAATCGAAATCCTGTTTAATGGGCAAGCCCGGCAGCACGCGGCCTCTAAAGTAGCCCTTGAGGCCGTCCAGCGTGGCCTCGAAGGCGCCGGCCGAGGGTCCCGGCTCGTTGGCAGCCACAAGTTTGCCGTCCGCCGTGAAAGCGCCTTTCAAGGTCGAGCGGACGCGGGCGGTCGGCGGAATATACGAGGTCCATTTCACCACCTCCAGGTCCTTGACTTCTTCGACGGTAAATCCATTGGCATCGAGTTTGCGCACGCGAAACGAGACGGTCTGCCGGGGCCGCAACAAGACCTCCGATGGGATAATCTGGAGCTGGGTGGCCGCGCCGGGCGCCGGCCACGGCTCCGGTGGCGGCTCCGGCGGCAGATCGGGATTATTCCCCTGCTTGCCGAAGCAATAAAGATGGCGGGTGGTCTGGAGATAAACTTTGCCGTTGTAGGCGACCGGCGTGCCGAAGCAACGGCCATCGAGGGTAACGTGGGAGAGAATTTCACCGGCCTTTGCGCCGGGCTTGATGACGTAAAACGCCCCTTTGCTGCCGGTTTCGCCCCCTTCGCTTTTAGCGCCGGGATCATCGAGCATCGGGACGTACAACTTGGCATCGGCGTAAAGCGGGCAGGCGTTGCGCTGCTCGATGCCGATCTTCAATTTCCATTGGATTTTGCCGGTGTTCGCCTCGACTGCGCTGAGATCGCCTTTTTCGCTTACCACATAAATCGTGTCCCCGGCCAGAATGGGCGAGGTGGTCGAAGTCGAGAGTTCATTGGACCAAAGTTCGGCCGCCGCCCGCTCGATCACGACCGGTCCGGCGGCGGGATTGGTCGGCGCGACGTTCGGAATCTTCAAGGCGACCATCTGTCCCGGTTCGTAGGGGGTGCCGTAAACGGCGATGATCTTGTCGTTGTTGTGGACCAGGACCGTGGCGTTGATGCCGGCGCGAAAGAGCGGCACGCGCCAGAGCGGGTCGCCGGTGCGGGCGTTCACGCAGGCAACACTCCCGTCGCCCAACGCGACGTAGAAAACGCGCCGGCCGCCGAGAAAGCCAAGCTGCGGATGAGAAAATGAATTGTCTTTCGGCTGGCCGCCCGGGCTGGAGGACCAGACCAGTTCGCCGGTCCGCTTGTCGAAGGCGTAAAAGCGATCGGCCGCCGGGCCGTGCGCGCCCCAGTTCGCCGTGATCCCGCGCGTAATGACCAGATCGCCATCGATGAGCGGCGAGGCGGTCCGGCTGTTGGGAAAGGTGAGCCGGCCAAATTCCTCCATCATCGAGTGTTGCCAGAGGAGGTGTCCGTCGGCCGTGAGCGAAGCGAAGATCCCCTGGGTGCCCTGGAGACAAACATTGCCGGTTTCGGGATCGACCGCGGGGCTCGAAGTGGCGTAGCGCAGATAGATGGTGTCACTTAGAAAATCGCTGTAGCGCTGGTCCCACAGTTTGGCGCCGGTGTCGGCGTCGAAACAGGCGAGGACTTCCTGCAAGTCCGGGCCTTCGCCGAGATAGCCCAGGAGGTAAAGTTTGCCGTTGGCGATGACCGGCGTGGATTGGCCCGGGAAATCCGCGACCCAGAGCGGGTTTTTGGCATCCAATTGGTCGGGCAGATTTTTTTCGAGCGACACGCCGTTCTGGCGCGGTCCGCGCCAGCTCAGCCAGCCGCGCGCCGGGGCGGCGGGAGATTCCGGGGCAGCCAACCCCGCCAGCGCCAGGCCGAGGGCGACGGCGGCGGTCGCAAATGGAGGTTTCATGATTGAACCGTGGCCGATGATTTGAGCGTTCGTGTTTGTGCCGGGACCGGCCGGCAGGCGAAACAAATTTCTTGTTCGCGACGGCAATAATACCTATACGTATTATCGGTTGGCAACATTCAAATTAATTGTGCCTGGACGACCACCCATCGCTGTCCCCCCGCCTTTGGATGCACCCGGCCGCCGGCGGCTGCCGCCGTTGCTGCGCCGCGCCTGGTATGGTTTAAACCAGGCCTTTCGCCGGCGGATCACCCACCTGGGTATCACGCCGGACCAGTTCACGGTGATGCGGACGCTCCTGGAAGGGGAGGCGCGGGGGCTGACCCAGCGCGATTTGACCCGACTCATGAGCAGCGATCCCAACACGATGGCCTCCCTGCTGCAACGGATGCAACGGGCCGGCTTGATTGAACGCCGGCCGCACGAACGGGACCGGCGCGCGCACCGCATCCGGCTCCGGCCCGGCGGCCAACGCAAGTATGAGGCGGCACGGACCCTCGCGGTGGCCCTGCAGGCCGAGGTGCTCGCGGTGTTGCCGGAAGCGAAGCGGGAGGAATTCCTGGAAGACCTGGCCGCCGTGGCCGAGCGCTGCCGCGCTGCCGCGGGAACTTAGGGGTGCGTGTCAAAGAACCTGTTGCCGCAGGGTGGTCTTCAAAATTTTGCCGGTGGCGTTGCGCGGCAGCGCCGGCATGAACACCACTCGCCGCGGCACTTTGTAATCGGCCAGTTTTTCGCGGACAAAGCGCAGCAGCGCCTTCTCCTCCAGTTGCGCGGCCTCGTTGGCGGCGACAAAGGCGACCGGCTGCTCTCCTTTGCGCTGGTCCGCCACGCCAATGACCGCCGCTTCTTTCACGCCGGGGAACTGGTAGAGAACCTCCTCGATCTCGCGCGGATAGACGTTGATGCCGTTGACCAGCAGCATGTCCTTCTTGCGGTCCGTGATGTAGAAAAAACCGTCCGCGTCGCGGTGGCCGATGTCACCGGTGAGCAGCCAGCCGCGGCGCAGCGCGCGGGCGGTTTCTTCGGGTTGATTCCAGTAGCCGAGCATCACATTGGGGCCGCGGACACAGACTTCGCCGGTTTGGCCGCTGGGAAGCAGGTTTCCACTCTCATCCTGCACGCTGACTTCCACGCCCGGAATGGGCACGCCGATCGAGCCGGTTTTCCACGGCCCGGCCAGCGGGTTCATGCTCACTACCGGGCTGGCTTCGCTCAGGCCGTAGCCCTCGATCAACGGGATCGGCATCCGGGCGTTGAACTCGCGCAAAATTTCCACCGGGAGCGGCGCGCCGCCGCTGATACAGGCGCGCAGCGGAAAATTCTCCGGCGCGCCACTGGCGGCGAGCGCGCGAAAAAATTGCGGAATGGCCGGCAGAATGGTGGCCTGGCATTGAACGATTTCGTGGAGGACCTTTTTCGGCGGGTGCAAGGTTTTGATCAGGACCAGCGAGCCCCCCACCAGCAAAGGCAGCAGCACGCCCACGCAGAGCATGAAGCTGTGAAACATCGGCAGGACCACGGCAAAGCGGTCCGCCGCCGCCGCCGCGAGCACCTGACGGCAACTCTCGACGTTGGCCAGCAGGTTGCCGTGCGAGAGCATCGCGCCCTTAGGGCGGCCCGTGGTGCCCGAGGTGTAGATGATCACGGCCAGGTCGCACTCGCCCCGGTCGGGAAAACGCTGGCTGCGGCCGTGGGCAGGCGCCGGCAGACGAGCCAATTCTTCGACCGGCCAAAATCTTAATTGCGGGCGGGTGGCGGCGAGTTTCGGCGACGCTTCGGCCATCGTGGCGTCGGTTATGATCAAGTCGATGCCTGCGTCCGCCAGGATATGACCCACTTCTTCGGGTTTGAGAAAATTGTTGATCGGCACCACCACGGCGCCGGCCTGCAACACCCCAAACAAAGCGGGGATGAACTCCGGGCAGTTTTTCAGCCACAGGCCCACGCGGTCGCCCGGTTTGATTTGGAACGCCCGCTGCAGATGCGCGGCCAACTGGCGCGATTGCGTGAGCAGCGTTCCGTAAGCACACTCTTGCTCGCCCCAAAAGACAGCGATCTTCGTCCGGTTTTGTTCGGCGTTGGTGGCAAAGGCGGCCGCCAGGTTCACCTCCTCAGCCTAATCCATCGGGCCGGCCGGGTGAAGTTCAAAGATGCTCGTTTCCGGCGCCGATGCCGGAGGCCCGCCCGCCAGCCGCTTTGGAACTCGAAACTTCCTTTTCCCCCTATAACTCTGGTTCTATATGGCCGCGTGATTGACACGGACGAGCAACTCGCGACTGTCCTCCCCCAACTGCGTGCCGCGGACTGGATCGCGCTGGACACCGAAGCGGACAGTTTGCACGCGTATCCGGAGAAGCTTTGCCTGATCCAGGTTAGCATTCCCGCGGCGGACCTCCTCCTGGACCCGCTCTCCACGCTGAATCTGGCGCCGATCCTGGAAGTGTTGGGCCAGCACGAATTGATTTTGCACGGCGCCGATTACGACTTGCGCTTGTTGCGCAAGAGCCGCGGTTTCGTGCCGTCCGGCCTGTTCGACACGATGCTCGCCAGCCGCCTGTTGGGGGACCGCGAGTTTGGTCTGACTCGGCTGGTGGCCAAATATCTGGACGTGCAGTTGGAGAAAGGGCCGCAGAAGGCCAACTGGGCGCGCCGACCCCTCACCCCGCGCATGGAAGCCTACGCCCGCAACGACACGCGTTACCTCAAGCCGCTGGCGGATATTTTGAAGGCCCGGCTCCAGGAAAAAGGCCGCTTGGCCTGGCACCAGGAGACCTGCGCCCGCTTGCTCGCCGACTGCGCGGCTTTTCGCCCGACCGACCCCGATCTCCTCTGGCGGGTCAAGGGGAGCCACCAACTCACCCCGCCGGCGCTGGCGGTCCTGCGCGAGATTTGGCGCTGGCGCGAAGCCGAAGCCATCGGCGCCAACAAGCCGCCCTATTTCGTTTTGCCGCCGGAAACCATGATCGAACTGGCCGAAGCCGCCGTCAATGGGGCGTCGCCGAAGCAAATCCTGCCCCGCTCCCTTTCGCCGCGCCGGTCGGAGGGAATCCTTCAAGCCATCGCCCAGGGACTCTCAATGGAAACTCCGCCGGACGTGCTTCGCTCCCGGCCCTATCGCCAGACCGAAGCGGAGAAACGGCGCATGCTCGCGTTGGAGCGGCGCCGCGACGAGCGGGCCCTCCAACTGGGGATCGATCCCACCCTCATCGCCAGCCGCGCCATACTGGTATTGCTGGCCAAGGATTGGGTCGCGCACGAGCCGGAATTGATGCGTTGGCAGCGGGAATTGCTGGCCGCCGGAGCGAACGCCTGACGCGTTCGCTTGACTGCGGCGATCACGCGCCACCGCAGGAGCCTGACCAGGAAATTCATTGGACCGGCGGCAGCGCCAGGGTCGGCGGCGGGGCGGGAGGCGGCGCAACGGCCGCGTTGTTCAGGCCCTGAAGCCATTGGGGGGCGGTTTTCTGATAGGCCCGGAATGCCTTGTCTCCCATCGCCAGGGCGACTGACCGATCGGTCTCCAGCGCGATCGCGGCCAGCACCTTCTGCCGTTGCTCGTCGGTCAGGTTGGGGTTGGCGTCGATTTTCTGCACCTGCCGTTCGACCTCCTGTTTCATTTCGTAAACCTTGTCGGCGACCTCGGCCGGCAGTTCAAAGCGCTCCGCCATCTGCACCAGCGCCCGGTAATCCCCGGACTGGGCCCGTTGATATTCGGCGTAACGCTGATTGCCCAGCACCTTCTTGATTTCGTCATTGAGCGCGTTCTGGGCCTCGTCCTGGGCCCGGGCTTTGATTTCCATCTGCTTATCGTCGGTGGCATCGAAGCCCTGGTTGAAGTCGCTGTCGAAGGTCCTTTGGAGGCGGAAAATCTTGCGAAATTCCTCTTCGGTCGGGGCGAATCCGCTCATCTGGGCGCGCAGGTTGTTGGCCGTGCTGGAACTGCGCAGATTGAATTCCTCCAACTCTTCGGGGGTAAGGATTTTGGCCATTGCCTCCTCTTTCTGCTTTTGGATCCGTTTGAGTTCTTCCTGATCTTCGTCGAGCATCACCCCGCGGCTGCGGTCATAAATCGCTTGCTCCAAATCGTCGAAAGATGCCTGGAGGGCTTGCAGCTTCTCGCGCTTCTCCGCGGGCAGAAACCCGTACATGCGCTCCTGGGCATCGTCGCCCTCGGAGTATTTGGCCAATTCGGTTTGCAAATCCACGCCCAGCAAGGTCTTCACCAGCCCGCGCTCTTCCTTTTCCAATGCCCGGAGCTGCTTCTGGAGTTCCGGATTCGCGCTCCCGTCCGTCCCGTCGCCGGTTTGCCAGAATTTATACGGCTGGCCCTGCGTGCGCAGGGCGGCGCGGCGCCGGGCATACAGTTTGGCCACGTCGGTGATGATGATGTCGCGCACGGTTTCCTCCGGACAGCCGATGGCCCGCAGATTGGCAATGTAGGTCGGATAATTGGTCGATTCGATGCCGTTCCAAGTGAGGGGCGAACGGTTCAGCGTGGCCAGCAGGTTGGTGGCGTTGACCTTGCGGACCGAAATCTTCGTGACGGTGTTCGTCACGACCTTGCCCTTGGCGGCCTCGCCAGCCGGGGCCGGGCCGAATTTTACCGAATAGGCCAGGTAGCCGACGAACCCCAGCAGAGCGAGGTTCACGGCCAGCAGGCCGAGGCTGATCCGGCGCGAGTTCATAAACTGTTCCTGGCGCCGCACCCTTTGGGGCGCCAGGACATTGCATCATAGGCCAGGGACTGGAAAATGACGAGCGTTAAATCGCCGGCCGCAACTTCGCCCGGACGGTCCAGGCCGGCTTGTTTTTTGTTTCCTTTTCTTTGGCGGGTTCCTAGTATGGGGACTATTCGCCGTTCGAGTATGATCATTTGACCTGTACGATTAGAAACTATGCCACTGACTCATACCAAAGAGTTGTTTTCCAAAGCGCTCAAAGGCAAGTATGCCATCGGTGCTTTTAACGTAAACAACATGGAGTTGTTGCAGGCGATCGTCGAGGCCTGTGAAGAGGAAAAAGCCCCGGTGATGCTCCAGATCTCCCGCGGCGCCCGCCAGTACGCCAATGCCGTTTATCTCAAAAAACTCATCGAAGCGGCCGTCAGCTTGTCCAACATCCCCATCGCCATCCATCTCGACCACGGCGACACCTTCGAGCTGTGCAAGGAGTGCATCGACGAAGGGTTCACCAGCGTGATGATCGACGGCAGCCACGAGCCATTCGAGAAGAACGCCGAGCTGTGCAAAAAGGTCGTGGATTACGCCCACAAACACAACTGCGTCGTCGAGGGGGAGCTGGGCCGGCTGGTCGGCGCGCAGCACGACGACGGCGAGGAAGGCGGGGGCTATTCCAAGGGCGGCGTCTATACGCATCCGGAGGAGGCGGTCGAATTCGTCCGGCAAACCGGCGTGGATTCCCTGGCGGTGGCCATCGGCAATTCCCACGGCGCCTACAAATTCAAGGGCGAGCAACACCTCGATCTGGATCGGCTCAAAGCAATCAAAGCCGCGCTCCTGGAAGCGGGCCTGGGCGATTATCCGCTGGTGCTCCATGGCGCGTCGAGCGTGCCCAAGGAAATCGTTCACGATATCAACCATTATGGGGGCAAGCTGGGCGAGGAAGCCGCCGGCGTCCCGGAGGCCGACATCGAAGTCGCCCGCCGCGTCGGTTGCACCAAAGTGAATATCGACACCGACCTGCGGCTGGCGATGACGGCGGGCATCCGCAAAGTCTTTGCGGAAAATCCGAAGGAATTCGACCCGCGCAAGTACCTCGGTCCGGCCCGCGCCAACGTCAAGGAGCTGGTGCGGCACAAAGTCAAAAACGTCCTCTGTTGCGCCGGCCATGCCTTTGATTGATGAGCCGGCCAGCGCCGCGTGAGGGCACGCGGCCTACATCACGAGCATGCACCGTTCCTCTGTAGGCCGTGTGCCCCCACACGGCGCAGCCCGACGAGGCGAAAGAAAGCGTCCCAGGCCGGCATTTTGATGGAGGACAATACGCCGCCCCATCGAGCGCCCCGCTCTCAGGGCAGCTTGCCCATGAGCTGGTCCAGTTTGTCGCGGTAACCGCGGCTTAGCGTGAGCCGGGTGCCGTTGCGCAACAGCACCGAATATTCGCCGTGAAACAGCGGCTGCAGCTCCTTGATCCGTTCCACGTTCACGATCGTCGAGCGGCTGATGCGCAGGAATTTTTCCGGGGAAAGCCGTTCGGCGAGCGTCGCCATGGTTTCGCGGTGCAAATGCGACTCCTTGCCGACGTGCAGATTCACGTAGTTGTCCGCCGCCTCAATCCAATCGATGTCCTCGGTCTTCAGCACAATCACGCGCCCGCCGGACTTGACCGCCAACCGATCCCAATATTTTTGCCCGGGCGTGACGTCGGCCAAAAGGGCGGACAAGCGTTGGTCGAGGTTTCCCGCCGCGCGACGCTGGAGGTGGTCGAAAGCCCGCCGGAGCGCCTTTTGAAACCGTTCGCGATCGAAGGGCTTCAACAAATAATCGAGGGCGTGGACCTCGAAAGCCTGGAGGGCAAACTGATCGTGGGCGGTGACGAAAATGATCGCCGGCATCGGTTCATCTTTCAACTCGGCCAGCACGCCGAACCCGTCCAGCTCCGGCATCTGCACGTCGAGGAAGACCAGATCGGGCGAATGCCGCTTGATCGCGCTGACCGCTTCGCGACCGTTGGCGCATTCCCCAACCATCTCGATCTCGGCCTCCTTTTCCAGAAACCTCCGCAGCCGTTCGCGGGCCAGCGGTTCGTCATCGACCAGGAGCACTCGGATTTTCATGTCGCCGGCAAAGCCGCGCTCGAATCAGTCTGGCGCCGCCTGGGCGAGCGCCCCCACAACGGCTCCGCGCCACTTTCGTTTTCTTGCGGTCTGCGCACTTGTGAAACTTTCGCCGGCGTTCTCCGCGGCGAAAAGCCAAAAACGGACCTCGCTCTCAAAATCATCAATCCAACCCCAAAGTAAAGGCCAATCGGCGCTTTCATGCTCAGCCCGCGCGGAACGGGATTTGGATGCGCACCGCCAGCCCGCCTTCGAGCGCCGGGCCAAAACGGAGCCGGAATCGCTGCGGGTAAAGTTGTTGGAGCCGCGCGCGGGTATTGGACAAGCCGATCCCCTCGGCGGGCGCCTGGTTTTCCGGCAACCCTTCGCCATTATCGCGCACTTCCAATTCCAGCCACTCGCCCCGGCGCTGCGCGCTCAACACGATCCGGCCCGGCGCGGCGCGCGGCGCGATGCCGTGGCGGATGGCGTTCTCCACCAGCGGCTGCAAAATCAAATTCGGCACGCGCGCCGCCAGCGTGTCCGGCGCGATCTCCAGCTCCACTTTCATCCGTTCGCCGAAGCGCGTCTGCTGGATATCGAGGTAACGGCGCAAGAAATCCAGTTCCTCCTCCAGGGCCACTTCCTGGGCGTCGCCGCTTTCCAGCGTGTGTCGCAGCAGCTCGCTCAATTGCGCCATCATCCGGTCGGCGGCCTCGACGTCCTTGTGCATCAGCGAGCAGATCGAATTGAGCGTGTTGAACAAAAAGTGCGGGTTGAGCTGCATCCGGAGCGCCTGCAACTTGGCCTGCGCCAGCCGCTTCTCCAGATCGACCGCGCCCACCTCCCGCTCCTGATACTTGCGGTAGTATTCCACCGCGTGGCTGATGCTCACGATCACCCAATAAATCAGCACATTATAGACAAAAAGCGCCACCAACGCCCGACTGAACGCCTCGGAGAAGGAAATGGGGGCCAGGCTCTTCTGGCTCAGCCACTGTTCGACCTCGGCCCGCAGCGCCATCCACAGCACGGAAAAAACGCCGCTGGCCGCCACGTGCACCGCCAGACGCCAGCGCCACCGCCCGCGTTCGAGGTGAAAACGGCGCGCCAGCCAGAGCGCCGGAACCGACAACAGGGCGTACACGTACCAATCCGCCAGCGCCCGGCTCACCGCGAAGGACCACGTCACCGGACTGCCGATCTTCGAGCGCGAAAGATAGAGCTGGCTGGCGAAAGATAGCCCGATGAACGTCCAGAGCGCAAACAGAGCCAGCCATTTTAGCCAGGATTTCTTTACCCAATCGGTCAGCATGCCACGGCCCGTACCTTTATTCATCGCGGCCCCGAATGCACTTCCCAAATCAACGGCTGACCTTCGGGGCGGACTCGACCAGACCCCGCTTCGTGCTGTCGTTTCGTTTGCGCTTCGCTTAAGTTCCAACCTCAAACCATGAGCGACGACTTGTCCCAGCCGCAACGCGCGCGAAAAGAGCGCCCTGATAATGCAAGGACCCGCCGCCCGATCGCCAGGCTCGTGTTGCCGGCACTGGTGATGCTCGCCGTCATCGGCGCTATTATTCGCTGGGTCAACCGTCAGCCAGCCCAACCTCCCCAAGGCCTCGTCGTCTCCGGCGGCGTGAGCCTGGCGCAGGCCGAAATCCCCGTCGCCAAGTTCACCGACATCACCGCCGCCGCCGGCATCACCTTCGTCCATAACAATGGCGCCTATGGCGAAAAGCTGCTGCCCGAGACGATGGGGGGCGGCGTGGCCTTCTTCGATTTCGACAACGATGGCGATCAGGACTTGCTCTTTATCAACTCGACCTGGTGGCCCTGGAAGATTCCCGCGGGCAAAGCGCCGACTACGCTGGCCCTCTACCGCAACGACGGCCATGGCCGTTTCGATGATGTCACCGCCGGCTCCGGCCTCGATGTGGCCCTCTACGGCATGGGCGTGGCCGTGGGTGATTATGACAACGATGGGCTGCCGGATGTTTTCGTCACCGCCGTGGGCGGCAATCACCTCTTCCATAACGAAGGCAACGGGAAGTTCGCCGACGTGACCGCTTCCGCCGGCGTCGGCGGCGCGCCCACCGAATGGAGCACCAGCGCCGCGTGGATCGACTATGACAACGACGGCCGGCTCGATCTGTTCGTCTGCAATTACGTGCGCTGGTCCCGCGAACTGGACTTGCAGGCGAACAACACCAGCCCCGGCATCGGCCGCGCCTACCTGCCACCCATGAACTTCCAGGGGACCTTCCCTTACCTCTATCACAACGAGGGCAACGGCCGGTTCACCGACGTTTCCCGAGCCAGCGGCGTGCAGGTGACCAATCCCGCCACCGGTTTGCCGATGGCCAAGTCGCTCGCCCTGGCCCCGGTCGATATCGACAACGATGGCTGGATCGACCTGGTGGTGGCCAACGACACCGTGCCGAACTTCCTCTTCTCCAACCAGCGCAACGGCACGTTCAAGGAATTGGGGGCGCGCGCCGGCGTGGCCTTCGACGCCTATGGCGTGGCGCGCGGCGCCATGGGCATCGACTCCGCCCGCTTCCGCAACGACGACACCCTCGGCATCGCCATCGGCAATTTCGCAAACGAGCCAAACGCCCTTTACGTTTCGCAGCGCGACTCGCTCATCTTCGCCGACGAGGCCGTCACCGAAGGCATGGGTTCGGCCAGCCGCGCGCTCCTCAAGTTCGGCCTGTTCTTTTTCGATTACGACCTGGATGGCCGCCTCGACGTCCTGACGGCCAACGGCCACATCGAAGAGGAAATCCAGAAAATCCATCCCAGCCAGTCTTATCGCCAGCCGGCGCAGCTTTTTTGGAACCGCGGCGCCAGTCAAGGCATGGGTTTCGTGCCGGTGCCCCCGGAGAAATGCGGCGGCGATATCTTCAATCCCATCGTCGGCCGCGGCTCGGCCTTCGCCGACATCGATGGCGACGGCGACCTCGACGTCGTCCTGACTCAGATCAACGGCCCGCCGCTGCTCCTGCGCAACGATCAACCGCTTCACCATCACTGGCTCCGCTTGCAATTGATCGGCTCCAAGAGCAACCGCGACGCGATTGGCGCCTGGATCAAAGTTCGCGTCGGCAACCAGACCTTGTCCCGCCAGGTGATGCCCACCCGCAGTTATCTTTCCCAATCCGAACTGCCGGTCACCTTCGGCCTCGGCAATGCCGACCATGTCGATGCGGTGGAAATCCTCTGGCCGGGCGGCGCGGCGCAGAAGATCGAACCCCCACGCCTGGATGGCCTGACCATCATCCGCCAGGCCCGCTGACCGGACGACCTTCAGTCCGGCCCGGGGCCGGCGACAACGGGCAGTCATGCTCGAAGGTTGATTCATCCTGATTGGCCCTTCGATCGGCAGACGGGGGATTTTGCCATCCTTGTCAAATATGAAACAAGTGGCGCGAAGTGGCACGAGTGGCATGATTCCTGGCCGAACTGAAGGTCGGCTGACGCCGCCGGGACCCTCCCCAATCCGGCACGGTGAGCGGCCTCGCGAACCCCATCGTTTTTCCCAACCCCTGCATCGTCTGTGGCCTCTGCGCCCTCGGTGGCTTCCGGACGTTCCCCATTCCGCACAGTGGCCGCGCGCAGCGCTGGCCGCGCGCAGCGCTCTCAACGATTTTTCTCCCATTAGGCGAACATAGGCGAACATAAGCGAACATAAGCGAACATTCTTCGGTTCACTTCCAGTCTTTGGGGGCCCGTTTCCATCCTCTTGGGTTTTTCGCCTGCGGGGACCAAACAGAACGGCCTGCACTCGCGCCATTTTTCTTTTTCATCCAGACTCTGATTTTCCATCACGCCGCCACTTTAACGCGGCGCCGGCCAGGGGGAAATGGACAGAAATAGCGCGCTATTTAATTCCTAGGAATAAAATAGCGCGTTATTTCGTGCCTACCAGGTGGTCATGAACATAAATTCGATGGTGTTCGTTGCGCCCAATTTAGCCTGTGGCGAGGCGCAGTGGCCGCGCGTAGCGCCCCGCGGTGGGGCTGTGACCGACGAGCAACGAAGCCACAAGCCAAATTCGGCGCAACCCCCTGGGCGGCAGGTCTTTTTCGCCCAGACTTCGTTGCTCGCTCCTTGGAGCCTGTTTGGAAACTACGCGGGGCGCTGTTTTCGGGGAAAAGGCCGGATGGCGCGACGAAGGAGAATATCCCTGGTGGATCTTCGACTGAGGAGCAACGAAGCCAGACGGCCTTTTCCCCGAAAACCCTCCGGGCGGCGGGTCTTTTGTCCGTGGCCGGCTGCGGGCGCTGCGCGCGGCCAAGGCCGCCTTGGCCACAGCCAAAATCCCTCGCCGCAGTGCCCCTCGTAGTTTACAAACAGGCTCTAACTCCGGAAGCGTTCGGCGATCCGGGTGGCCACGGCCGTTGCGGTTTCCTGGGAGGTTACGTTCACCCAGGTCAGATGTCCGTGTCGGCGAAACCAGGTGAGCTGGCGCTTGGCGAATTGGCGCGTGCGGATTCTCACCAGCTCGACGGTTTCGGCCAGCGAACGTTCGCCGCGCAGGTGTTCGACGGCCTGGCGGTAGCCGATGGCTTGCATCGCCGTGCGATTGGCGGCCAGGCCGCGTTCGAGCAGGCGCTCCGTTTCCGCCACAAGTCCGCGCTCAAACATCTCCTCCACGCGGGCGTCGATGCGAGCGCGCAGATCGGCGGTAGTTCGGGCGAAACCGAAGTAAAAGGGCGAGCCTCCGGGGCCGAGGCTGGCGGCGCCGGGCGCCCACGCGGCGCGCTGGGCGGAAAACGGCCGGCCAGTCAGACGGATGACCTCGACGGCGCGAACGACCCGCCGCGGATTGCGCCGGTCGATCTTTTGAAACGTGACGGGGTCCTTCTGCTCCAATTCGCGCAGCAATTCCGCGAGCGGAGTTTTTTCCAGCTCGCAACGAAGTGTCGCTGCGGGCGCGGGCGCGCCGCCCAGGCCTTCGAGGAACGCCTTGAAATAGAGGCCCGTGCCGCCGCACAAGATGGGCAGCCGCGCGCGCCCCTGGATGTCCTCAACCGCGGCCTTGGCGCGCCGGACGAATTGCGCGGCGTCAAACGCTTCGCTCAGTTCCACCACGTCGATCAAGTGATGCGGGACGCGCTGGCGGGCTGCGGGCGGCGGTTTGGCCGTGCCCAGGTCCAGGCCGCGATAGACCTGCATGGAATCGACCGAAATAATCTCGCCGCCGAGCCGCTCGGCCAGGCAGAGCGCGACTTCGGATTTACCGACGGCGGTCGGGCCGGCCAGCAGCAGGGCTTCGCGGGTGGGAGCGCGACCAGGGTGTTCGGCCTGGGCCGCCATCGTCACGTTGCCGCCGGCGCTGCCGGCGCTGCCGGCGCCGGGGCGGGGCGAGGCAACTTCCAATATAAGATCAGACCCGCGGCGAAAGTTGCGACGCTCACCATTTGCGCAGGAGTGAAGGAGCCGTGCAAGTGCGCGGCGGAATAATCGCCCCGGAACGTCTCCACAAACGAGCGCTGCACGGCGTAACACATCAAGTAAGCGGCGAAGATCTGGCCGTCGAATTTCTTGCGCCGATAAAACCACGCCAGCGCGCCATAAAGTCCCAGACTCAAGAGGGAATCGTAAATCTGGGTCGGGTGCACGGGCTGGCCCTTGGTCTCGTGATCTATGGGAAAGCGGACGGCCCAGGGCAAGTCGGTCGGGCGGCCATAGCAGCAACCGTTCATCAGGCAACCAATTCGACCGAAGACGTAACCCAGGGGGACACTGGGAGCCAGCGCGTCGGTAAATTTCCAGACCGGGAGCTTTTTCTGCCGGAGATAGATCACGGTGGCCGCGGTGGCGCCGATGAGTCCGCCGTAGAACACCAGGCCGCCGTGTTGCAGCATGAAAATCTCGGTCCAAGGCTGTTGGGCGAAGCTTTCGCGCCAATAGGTGAGCACATACAACGCCCGCGCCCCAATGAGGGTGCCTAGAATCAGCCACACACCGGCGTCCATGATGCTCTCGGGCGCGAGACCGTCGCGCATGCCGCGCCGGCTGGCTGTCCAGAGGCCGGCCAAAAAGCCGAAGGCCACCAGGACGCCGTACCAATGAACCGGAAGCGGCCCGAGTTGAAATACGATTTTATGCACGCGCGACGCAACGTAATCGTGGCTGAATGGCGCGACAAGCCGGATTCGGTCCGCGCGGCGCTGCGGCATGATTTCCGGTCCTTTTCAGATACAGCGGAACACCCCGTCCCTGTAGAGGGAATAGCGACGACGGCACCCGTAGGTTTTTCGGGGCCGCATTTCCTCCGTGTGCCCGCTGCGGACGAGGACGTCCGCGCTCCGGACCGCGGGCGTCCGCGCCCGCAGCCTTTGCGTGTCCGGTTGTGCGGAGTTGGAGCATGGTCTGATTGGTAAAATGACTCCGGCGTATTGGTCCGCCCTCTGCCCCAGGAAAGGGAATAGCGACGACGGCGCCCGTGGGTTTTTCGGAGCTGCATTTCCTCCGTGTGCCCGCTGCGGACGAGGGCATCCGCGCTCCGGACCGCGGGCGTCCGCGCCCGCAGACAAGCCCGACGGGGGTTGCGGCCAATCCGTTCCCGCCACTCACGCGCGCCGTTGGCCACAACGCCGTTGGCGTTGGTTTCGTTTCGTTACGTTCACCCAAAATAGCCCCGAAGGCCTTCGGGGCAACCTTGGGCTGGTAGCCGCAATCCCTTTGGGATTGTTCGCATACGAGCGCGATTTGATTTCATCACCCCGCGACGCCGCGTCGCGCCGTCCGAGAATCCCAACGGGATTCCGTCCTAAAGCCCAAGGGTTGCGAGGCACGAGCTACCCTGGGTCATGGTCCCCCCAGTATCGCCAACCCCGACGGGGTTGTGGCCGGTGGTGAGGGTTCGTAAGAGCCTGTTTGGAAACTACGAGGGGCGCTGTTTTCGGGGAAAAGGCCGGATGGCGAGGCGCGACGAAGGAGAATATCCCTGGTGGATCTTCGACTGAGGAGCAACGAAGCCAGACGGCCTTTTCCGCGAAAACCCGTTCCTTACAGCCCGCTGCGGGGATGCTCGGAACTCGCCGCCTTGGCCACAGCCAAAATCCCTCGCCGCAGCGCCCCTCGTAGTTTCCAAACAGGCTCTAAGCCTGGCAGGCCAGGCCTCGAACGAGTTTCAGGCCAAAGGGTGCGCGCGATTGGCCGCCGGTTCTTCTTGTTGCGCTCTGGTGCTTCTGGTATGAAGGAGGTGCCTCATCATAAAGGGGTTTTTATGGCCAACAGACACATGCCAACTCGTTCTCCTTTGGCGATTCTGTACTTGGTCACATTGTCTGGGGTTCTTTTCGTGTCGCCAGAAACCGGCAGAGCGCAGCCCGCCACATTTGAGTGGGTCAGACAAGCCGGAGGCTTAAGCGACGACTACGGTTCGGCAATTGCGGGCGATACCGCTGGCAGCATTTTTGTGACGGGTCTCTTTAACGTCGGACCGGCCAGTTTTGATGGTATCACCCTCACCAATGCGTCCGGCAATTTCGTCGCAAAGTACGACAGCACCGGTTCTGTGCTCTGGGTGCGCGCAATCGGCGGAGGCGGCGCCGATGGTCCACGAAATGGCATCGCAGTTGACCCTGCGGGTAATTGCTACGTAACTGGTTTTTTTTGGGATAGCGCTAGTTTCGACAAAATCATTCTCAGAAGCTCAGGCTCCGCTAATATGTTCATCGCCAAGTACGACAGTGCAGGCAATATCCTTTGGGCGAGGCAGGCGATGGGCGTCGGCTTTTCAGCAGGTCAGGCAATCGCTGTGGATGATCTTGGAAACGCTTTTGTAACAGGTTCTTTCGGCCAGGCTAGCATTTTGTTTGGGGACATTGTACTGACAACGACCCGGGGCTCCGAGATGTTTCTGGCTAAGTACGACAGTGAGGGCAACTTTCTTTGGGCCCGCCAGTCTCAGGAGCCCGGCCCAGGCAACGGTGTCTCTGCATGGGCTCTTTCAGTGAGCGCATCAGGAAACTGTGTCGTGACGGGCCCGTTTCACGGTACGGCTACTTTTGGTACTACAACCGTTTCAAGCGCGACAGGGGCCGAAGTCTTCGTGACCAAGTATTCCTCGAAGGGAGACCTCGTTTGGGTTCGGCAACCGGGAGGGCCGACTTTCGGTCTCGCTTCGGGCACGAACGAAGAGTGCTTTTTGACAGGCTACTGTGGAACGCCCGCCACTTTTGGAAATGTCACTGTGACCAACAACGGTGCTTTTTTTATCGCGAAGATGAGCGGAGGAGGAGATTTCCTCTGGGCCCAAAAAGGGGGCGCAGCCGGCGAGGAGGGCGAAGGACATGCCATCGCTGTGGATCAGTCCAACAACGCTTTTGTGACCGGCGATTTTAGCGGCAATTTTACTCTCGGCGCCACGACCCTTACCAATTCATACACCGCCCAACAAACCTTCGTCGCAAGATACGATGGCAATGGTGTCGCTCTTTGGGCGGTGCAGACCGGCAAGCTGGAGTACGGTTCCGTTGGGTACGGAATTGCAGTGGATTCAGGCCAGAGTTGCTACATCACCGGAGCATTTGACGGCACTGCCGATTTTGGTTCTACGAATTTGGTCTCCGCAACTGCTGGTGGTCTTGACATTTTTATCGCCAAGCTCCCGAAGCGTGTTCCGCCGCTTATTACCTCTCAGCCGGTGGACCAAACCGTTGTCGCGGGTGTGGACGTGACGTTTGCCGTTGAGGTCACAAGCCCCTTCGCTTTGAGTTTTCAATGGCAGAAGGACGGTTCCAACTTGCCCGGGGAAACGAATTCCGCGCTTCTGGTCCCGGACGTGCAGGGGGCCGAAGCGGGCAGCTATGCGGTGCTGATTTCAAATCTGGAAGCGACCGTATTGAGCCGCCGAGCGATCTTGGTTGTCAATTACTCACTGGTGGTGAACATTGCCGGAGACGGCACAGTTGAAGCCACTCCGCCAGGGCCTTTTTACCCGCCCGATTCCGCCGCAATGCTGAAATGCATCCCTGCACAGGCGTTTGAGTTTTCTGGTTGGAGCGGAGATGTGGCTGGAATTGCAAATCCGCTAACAATACTGATGAACAGCAATCGGGTGGTGACGGCAAATTTTCGGCAAGCCCCGCACTTGGTGATTCGTCGTCTGGTCTCCCAGGCGAGCTCGACGAGCTTTGTCATAACTTTCACCGGGGCTGTGGGCAGTAATTATTGGATTGAAGCATCTTCGGATTTGCAACAATGGACGCCGCTGATTGGCGTGGCAGCTCCGGCGGGTGATCTTCAAATTTTCGATCCTGCCGCTCCGAATTTCAAACAGCGTTTTTACCGAGTGTTATCCGCCTCACCGTGACGGTGCAGCGGTTTAGGAGCGGCCCCGGCCATTACGGTTTAGCGTCCGGGACAGTCCCTGCCGTACCGGGTGTCGGGCAACGCGGCTAAAATGCATCATCGAAATAGTGCGATGACTGTCGCGATTGCCGAAATGATGCCAACAACAACTGCCACCCAGGTTAGGCGAACCAGCAACTTCTGCGTCCTCTCGTTGGCGGCGTTGAGCCGGCGCATCGTTTCGTCAAGCTGCCGAATCGTCCGAGCCATCTGGACGTGGTTGATGGTGAGCGCGCGAATAATCTCCCGGTGCCGAACCTTCTCATTATCGACGGGCCCCGTGCAAAGATTCTGAAGCCACCGCTGCAACTGTTCTTCGGAAGCGTCGAGCACCTCACCCCGCTGGAACGCGAGGTCCATCTCGCTGTGGACTTTAAGCTCCTCGTCAGGCATGGCTGCGCGGGCGGAGCGGCCTAACGGTAATTGGGCTGGCTTGTTTTCGGCGTATGCAATTGTTTACTTGACACAGGTATATGAAAACGATAGTAAAAATATTGAAACGTGCGGACATGTAATTCACCGTTGCTTACGCACTTCGAGCGCGGCAATGCGATGCTCCAGGCTCAAAACCACAAATTGCAACCCGGCAATCTTCTGGATCGCCCAAGCCTCGAAAATGACCCCGTCATCCGCAACCATCTCCGGCTGCGCCTTGCGAAACTCCGCAAGGTGTGACCGGAACGCGTCCTGCAACCGCTCGCAGGTGGCGTTAATCTGCTCGCCGACTTTCGCTTGAGTAATCGGTTTCACGTTGTTAGTTGTGATCTGTCGTGTTCTTGTCCAGTGCCTCTTTTGCCTGTCTCAGCCACTCAATCATAAGCACAATCTGGTCTTTTGTGATCGTAATAACCTGCTCCTCCATCGGCGGCATTTCCTGATACAGCCAAACCTTGCCAAGGTTTACCTCAAGGCGAAGGGAATCCACTTCTTTTTTCATACGTGAAACTCCCGAGAATCAGGAAATACGATGGACTCTGGCTCTACGAATCCAAGCCGGGAGAGCCATTCCCCGGGCGGTGGCGTCCACGCGCGCTAAGATTGTGGAAATGCTGAAACACGCGCATACGCTACGGAAGTCGTCAATCAGTTTAACCAGGCTCATTTCCATAGATGAAAAAAGTTAAGAGTGTAGCCAAGCTGCCTGCACAAAAAGCAGTTCGCAAATTTTCCCCGGTTGCGGTTGTGAAAACCGTGGAACAATCAATGAAATCAGATGCTTCTCACAGTTCACGCGAGAAAGATAAATGAAACATTACCTTGTGTTAAGTGTATAATCGCATCGGCCTATTTCCTTTCATCGCAGGAAGATTACGCTTGGGAGAAGCCCTTTGTCCAGACTGATTTCGCAGGGCGGCGGTCGAGTTCACAGTACGCCCGATGAGGCGGCCGCGCGACGATTCACGGCGGCAGAGCGCTTTTGGTGAAAGCTCGTTCGGCGGTTGATCCGAGAGGGCCTCAACCCTGCTTGTCCGGCCTGGCCCCACTTGCCCAGGGCTTCGAGCCGGAACGCCGCCGCGCCGAGAATGGCCCGGGGCTGCATCAAGCTCCACATCCTCTCCCCATGAGGAACGAGTGGCGAGAGGACCGAGGAGAGGGGAAGCCAATAAGAACGCACCTCCTCTCCCCTGCCCTCTCCTCCATCCGATGGAGGAGAGGGAGAAATCGAGGAGCTTGATGCAGCCCTGAGAATGGGGCCAGCGGTGGCGGCTTCATTCTTGCCGCAGCAAGGAGGCCCGAGCAACATGGGCGGCATGCTTTCAATCTGCGATGTCAGCAAGGCGTTTGGCGGACGCACTCTGTTCGCGGACAGCTCCTTGCAGGTGAACCGCGGGGAGCGCATTGGTCTCGTTGGCCCGAACGGCGCGGGGAAATCCACCCTTTTTTCGCTGATTCTCGGCAACGCCTCGCCCGACGAAGGCAAGGTCATTCTGGAGCGGAACGTCTCGATCGGTTTTCTCCCGCAGGAAAGCGCGCCGGCCGGCCACGAAACCGTTTTGGAACTCGCCACGGCGGCCACTCCCGAGATTCAACGTCTGCAAAAACTGATGAAGGCCTGGGCTTCGGACCATCCGGGGCAGCTCGATCCGCATGAAGACATCCATGCGCGATTCGAGGACCTCGGCGGTTACCGCCTGGAAGCGAAGGCGAAGAAAATCCTTGCGGGCCTGAGTTTTCGCCAGGGGGATTTCCAACGCCCGGCCCGCGAGATGAGTGGCGGCTGGGTGATGCGGGCGCACCTGGCGCGTCTGCTGGTCCAGGAACCGGATCTGTTGCTGCTCGACGAGCCGACCAACCATCTCGACCTCGACGCGCTGCTCTGGTTTCAGGACTACCTGAAGACTTATCCCGGCGCGATCCTGCTCATTTCCCATGACCGCGAATTTCTGGATCAATTGGTCGGCAGCATTGTGGAAATCCGGCAGCGCCGTTTGATCCGCTATCGGGGCAACTACGAGGATTACCTGGTCCAACGCGCGGCGCACGAGGAACAGCACCTGGCCGCCTATAAGAACCAGCAGCGGGAGATCGCCCGATTGCAGCTTTTCGCCGACCGTTTCCGCGCCAAGAACACCAAGGCTTCGCAAGCCCAGAGCAAATTGAAGCAAATCGAGCGCATGGAAAAAATCGAAAGCCCGGTCAGCGACGAGAAACAGATCCACTTTGCCTTTCCGCAGCCGGGGCGGAGCGGACTGAAGGTCGTCCAGTTAAGCGGGGTGCACCACGCTTACGGCGAGAACGTGGTTTATCGCGGGATCGATTTTCAGGCCGAGCGCGGCCAGCGCACCGTCCTGGTCGGGCCAAACGGCGCCGGCAAATCGACGCTGCTGAAGATTCTCGCCGGGGTTTTGCCGGTGCAACGCGGCGAGCGCAAGCCGGGGCACAACGTCAAAACCGGTTATTATTCGCAATATCGCGTGGACATGTTGCGGCCCGTGTTGACCGTGTTCGAAGAGGCGCTCGACACCCCGCAACGGGTCACCGAACAATTTGTCCGCACGGTGCTCGGTTGTTTCCTGTTCCGGGGCGACGACGTTTTCAAAAAGGTGAGCGTCTTGAGCGGCGGGGAAAAAAGCCGGCTGGCGCTGGTGAAATTGCTCCTCGATCCGCCCAACCTGCTGCTCATGGACGAACCGACCACGCACCTGGACCTTCCCAGCCTTGACGCGCTGGTCGGCGCGTTGGAGCAGTATGCCGGCACGCTCATTTTCATCAGCCACGACGTCTATTTCATTCGTGCCATCGCCAATCACGTGGTTCACGTCAACGCGGGGCGACTCACCCATTATCCGGGAGGCTACCAGTATTACCTGGACAAAACCGCCGCCACCTCCGCGCGCCTGGGCTTGACCGCGGGAGCGAGCCCGGCGAAACCGACGGTCGAAACGGTCATGCGGAGCAGCGTCAAGGCGCGCGACCAAAGACGGCGCGAGGCGGAGCAACGGCAGGTCCATTCCCGGGAGCGCAAGCGTAAGCGGCAAGTCGTGGAATGCCTCGAAGCGGAAATCCACGAGTTGGAAACGCGACAAGCCGAACTGACCGCGGAGCTTGAAGACCCGGCGACCTACCAGCGGCCCGGCCGCGCCATGGAAATCAACCGCGGGCTTTCGGGGATAATCGAAAGCCTGAGCCGGATGACTGCCGAGTGGGAAGCCGCAGCCAACGAACTGGCGCGGCTGGAAGCGTCGTAGTTGCCGGTCGAAACTGATTGGTGGGCCACGACGCCGGGGACCAGCGAACGCCGCGGCGGCCCGGGTTGGCCAGCGATGTTTTGGCAGGCGAAATCGCCGTCGATCTCTCGGAAGCCAGGATCGGTCTCGACCGCCGGTTGCCGCCCCTGGGCTGGGCCGTTCGGCCTTAAAGGTTTGGGCGGTTTGGGCCGATGGTTTTAGTAAGAGAAATCTGCGTCCTGAGATTGACTGCGGAAGAACTTGTCCTATATTGCAGCAAGGCACAGATGAAACTAGGCAGCGGCAACAGGTTACAGATGGCCGGCGACGGTCCGCCAACGGTCAGCTAGAGAGCTGGTCCTGGAGTGCCTTGATTGTAGCCTTCCGTCGCCGCCGAGCGACGGAAATGAATGTTGAGCCAAATTTAGAGTCCGGGGAACCCAAGCGAGTCCTCTTCACTCCGGCGCTTTCCCGTTCGCTGGCGCCGTTGCCGGCGCGTCCGGACCGGGTCGTCAGCCTGGTTTCCCTCTCCCACAACGTCGCCGACCGATTCATTGCGGAAACTCTGGCCCAGACCCTGCGCAACGAAACCGGCGGCTCCGTCCTGCTCATTCGCCTTGAATCGGGCGATGCCAAACTCTCGCTCCAGGATTGGGCGCGGCGGCAGCCCACCCTCAATGGGCAGTTCGGTCTGGCGGATCTGGTGGAACGGGCGGAGTGGGAATTTGCCGATCTCAGGATCGGCTTCACGGGAGATTCGAGCGAAGTGAGCGGCCTGCCTTCCCTCGTCGCTCACGGCTGCAGTCACTTCCAGTTCGTGGTGCTGCACGTCGGCGCGGATGTCCCCACGCCGTTGCTCATGGAATGCCTCGCCCGCTCAAACCGCGCGTTCCTGCTGCTCCAGCCGACCTCGCGGGATTTATACAACCGGGACATGCTCCTGCGTGAAGTCCGCTCGCACTCTCTCGGCGACTCCTGGAACGTCAAAACGGTCGTCTGCCGCGAGAAGGGCGAGGAACATTTCAACGAACTGCTCAAAGGGATGGGCAGTTCGGTGCACGGCTTTATTCATGGTTGCCCCACGCCTTCGGCCGCCGTGAGCCTGCGAAATTGGCACGACCAGAACTTCAACGCGGACATCCGCCGGCTCGTCCGCGAGATTGCCCGCCGGCGCGTCGGCCTGGCCCTGTCGTCCGGCGGCGCGCGCAGCCTGGCGCACATTGGGGTCATCCAGGTCCTCGAAGAACACGGCATCGAGGTGGACGTGGTGGCCGGCTGCAGCATGGGCGCTTATATCGGGGCCGTGTGGGCGTTCGGATACGATGGCGTGGCGATGGAGAAGCTCGCCCGGGAAGTCGAACACCGCTGGGGCCTGCTCGAATTGATCGACCCGTTCCTCCTGCCGCGCGAAGGATTTTTGCGCGGCGAGAAGGTCAAACGCCGCCTGAAACGCTCCATCGGGGACGTTCACTTTTCCGAATTGGTCCGCCCGCTCCGCGTGGTCGCCACCCAATTGGCCACGCTCGAGCGCACGGTCATTGCCAGCGGCGAAGTCGCGGTCGCCGTGCACGCCAGCAGCGCGATTCCCGGCGCCTGTGTTCCGGTCCGGATCGACGGCGAATCGTATATTGATGGGGGCATCGCCGATCCGCTGCCCGTCGATGTGCTCGAAGAGATGGGCATCGAACGCATCCTGGCGGTGAATACCATCCCGACTTCGGCCTATTTGCGCGGGCGGGTCGAAATGGAACGGGAACGGGCGGAGCGCCGCGCCCGGCGGACGAACAAATTGAAAGGCGTGCTCAACCATTACCTGAACTACTTCGCCCCTGGGAACATCCTCGACACGATCTTGCGCAGCTTCAACGGCGCGCAGATGCGCGTGGCCGACCTGGCCTGTCAACACGCCCATGTCGTGTTGCGCCCGCTCTCCCTCGACGGCCGCTGGCATGATTTCCGGCATCCGGGCAAATACATCCTGCTTGGGCGGCGCGAGGCCGAGGAACATCTGGCCGAAATCAAAGACCTGGTTGACCGAAAGGAACCGTATGAACTCGACCTTGCTCCACACGCAGTGGCAACAGTTACCTGAACGGGCGGTCCGCCAGTTGCAGGCCGACAAACTGCGCCGCTACCTGCGCGATGTCGTGCTGCCGTTCTCCGCTCATTACGGCGAGTTATTCCGGAAAAAGGGACTCAAGGCCGAGTCGATCCGCACCCTGGAAGATTTGGAACAACTTCCCTTCACCTCCAAAGCCGATCTGCTCAACACTCCCGACCATCCGGAGAAAGTGAAGGAATTTGTGCTGATTCCCGACCCCAAGGCGCTGGCGCGCCGCCCCGCGACCATGCTGCGCGCGCTGGCGAAGGGACGCGAACAAGTCCGGCGCGGCTTCGAATCCGAGTTCCGTCCCATCTTCCTGACCAGCACCACCGGCCGATCCGCGGACCCGATCCCCTTCGTTTACACCCAGCACGATCTGGCCAACCTCACCAGCTCCGGAATCCGCATCATGCAGGTCTGCGGCGCGCAGCGCGATTTTCGCCTCTTGAACATGTTCCCCTACGCCCCTCACTTGGCCTTCTGGAGCTCCCACTACGCCGCCACGGCGTTTGGGGTGTTTTGTGTCGGCACCGGCGGCGGCAAGGTGATGGGCACCGAGGGCAATTTGCGCATGATCCAAAAGATCAAGCCCGACGTTCTCATCGGGATGCCGACCTTCGTCTATCACGTGCTCCAACAGGCGGTCGAATTAGGCGTGCGCTGCGAAAACCTGAAACGCCTCGTGCTCGGCGGCGAAAAAGTCGCCGAAGGCATGCGCCGCAAACTCCGCAACCTCGCTTCCAAGTTGGGGTCGCCGGGCGTCGATGTCCTGGCGACCTACGGTTTCACCGAATCGAAGTTGGCCTGGGCCGAATGCCCTTGTCCCGCCGACGAAACACCGAGCGGCTACCATCTCTACCCCGACCTCGGACTCTTCGAGGTCGTCAATCCCAAGAGCGGCGTCGTTGTTCCTCCCGGCAGCCCGGGTGAGCTGGTTTTTACCCCGCTGGAGGCGCGCGGCAGCGTCGTGCTGCGCTATCGCACCGGCGACGTCATCGACGGCGGGCTGGTCTATGAGCCTTGTCCTCACTGCGGCCGCACGCTGCCCCGGCTCGTGGGGAAAATCTCTCGCAGCACCGAGGTCAAGTCGATGCAGCTTGATAAAATCAAGGGCACGCTGGTCGATTTCAACCAACTCGAGCACGTGCTCGACGACGCCGCCAATGTCGGCGCCTGGCAACTGGAACTGCGCAAGTTCAACGATGACCCGCACGAAGTCGATGAACTCGTTCTTCACGTCCAGAAATTGAACGGCGTGGACGAAGAAAAGCTGCGCCGCGAGTTGAACAATCGTTTCGTCGAGCGGACGGAGGTTCATCCCAATCGAATCGTCTTTCACGAGGCCGAAGAATTGCGCCGCCTGCTCGGCGTCGGCACGCTGCTCAAGGAGCAAAAAATCATCGACAACCGTCCCAAACCGAAGAAAGACGCGCCCGCCGGCCCCGCGCCGAAAACTCCGGCCGAGGGTCAACCCGACCTGGAGGCAACCAAATGACCGCTCCCCGGCTTGTCATTATCGATGGTGTCCGCACCCCCTTCTGCAAGATGGGCACCGACCTGGCCCGTCTCGGCGCCGATGAACTTGGCCGCATCGCCGTCAACGCGCTGCTCACCCGCACCGGGCTTGATCCCGCCCTGATCGACGAGGTGATTTTCGGCTGCGTCGCCCAACCCGCCGAAGCGGCCAATGTCGCCCGCGTGATTGCTTTGCGCGCCGGCATCCCCGAAGCGGTGCCGGCCTTCACCGTCCATCGCAACTGCGCCTCGGGCCTGGAAGCGTTCACGCAGGCCTTCGAAAAGATGGCCGCCGGGCGCGGCTCCATTTTCCTGGTGGGCGGGACCGAGAGCATGTCCCTGGTGCCGCTGCTCTTCAAGCCGTCGGCCGCCGCGAAGTTCGGGCACGTGGCGCGCGCCAAATCCGCTTTCCAGAAGCTTCGCTCGATCGCGGCGTTCCGGCCGTCGGACTTTCAGCCGCGGATCGGGCTGCAGCTCGGCCTGACCGACCCCGTTTGCGGGATGAACATGGGCGAAACCGCCGAACTCCTCGCGCGCGAGCACAGCATCACCCGCGAGCTGCAGGACGCCTTCGCCCTCGAATCCCATACCCGCGCACTCGCCGCGCGTGAAAAATTGGCGGAGGAAATTTGCCCGGTCTATCTCCCGTCCAAATCCCCGGTCACCAGCGACAACGGCCCGCGCCAGAACCAGTCGCTCGAATTGCTCGGCAGACTCAAACCCGTCTTCGACAAAAAGACCGGCACCGTCACGGCGGGCAACGCTTCCCAGATTACCGATGGCGCCGTTGCCTTGCTGGTCATGACCGAAGCCAAGGCCCAGGAACTCGGTTTCACCCCACTGGGCGCCCTCACCGGTTACGCTTATGCCGGCTGCGATCCGGCCCGCATGGGTCTTGGCCCGGTTTTCGCGATGGCCAAAGCGGAGGAGAAAACCGGCCTGAACCTCGAGCAGGCGGACCTGGTGGAGATCAACGAAGCCTTCGCCGCCCAGGTGCTGGCGGTGTTGAAATGTTTAAAATCGGAAGAGTTCGCCCGAAAATTTCTGCGCCGCGATCGGCACCTCGGCAAAATCCCGAAGGACCGTCTCAATGTGAATGGAGGCGCGATCGCGCTCGGCCACCCGGTGGGCGCGACCGGCGCGCGGTTGGTTTTGAGCAGCCTCAAAGAGCTGGAACGGCGGCAGGCGAAACGCGCCCTGGTTTCGCTCTGTGTGGGCGGGGGACAGGGGGCGGCGATCTGGCTGGAACGGCTCTAAGACCATGACTACCCTCGAATCTCCCGAACTGAAAACCGACGCTCGCACCGCGCCGGCCGGGCAGGTATCTTCCGACCGGAAAGCAATGGGCGAACTGATTCATGGCCACGTCACCGAGGACCATGTTTGCGTGCTGACCTTCGATCGGCCGGATTCCTCGGCGAATATTTTCGATCGCGCCACGCTGGCGCAGTTGGACGAGCATCTGAAGTTCATCGAGAGCAATGCGCAACTGAAGGGCCTGGTGATCACCAGCGCCAAGAAATCGATCTTCATCGCGGGGGCGGACCTGCACGCGTTTTCGCGCTCCGCGCAGGAGGAAGAAGTGCGGGTGCTGGTGGAAATGGGTCAATCGATTTTCAACCGCATCGCCAAGCTGCCCATCCCGGCCGTGGCGGCGATTCACGGCGCGTGCGTCGGCGGCGGCTTCGAGATTTGCCTGGCCTGCCATTACCGGCTGGCCACGCCGGACAAAGCGACGAAGATCGGCTTGCCCGAGACTCAACTGGGCCTGCTGCCGGCCTGGGGTGGTTCGACGCGGCTGCCCCGTCTCATCGGCCTGCCAAAGGCGCTCGACGTCATTCTCGCCGGCAAAACGCTGGCGGCCAAACCGGCGCTTAAATACGGCCTGGTGGATGATCTGGTTCCCCGAGAGTACCTCGTCGATGTCGCCTGCCAGCGCATCAAGACCGCCGGCCCGAATCTGCGCCACCGGCCCCTCAAATTGATCTCCGTGGCCACCAACCGCTCGCTGGTGGCGAAAATCCTCAACCAACGGTTGCAGGCAGATCTGCTGAAAAAGACTCGCGGCCATTATCCCGCGGTTTTGAAAGCCCTTGAAGTCGTCACGCGCGGCGCGACCACTTCGATTTCCGATTCGCTCGCGCGGGAAAGCGAAGCGCTGGTGCAACTCGTCCAGACCGAGACTTGCAAGAATCTGATTCGCGTGTTCTTCCTCCAGGAGCGCGCGCGTAAACTATCGGGCGTAACGGCTGCCACCGCCGCCCCTCTGGTTGGTTCCGGCCAGGCGGACCAGGGAGCGACGGGCCAGCCCGAAGTCGTGGCTCCTGTCAAACAGCTCGCCGTGATCGGCGCGGGGGTGATGGGCGCCGGCATCGCCCAATGGGCCAGCGCGCGCGAATTAAAGGTCATCCTGCGCGACCTCAACCCGGAGCTGGTTGGCAAAGGCATGGCCAGCATCGCCAAACTTTACGAGCAGGGCGTCCAACGTCACACCTTTTCCAAACTCGAAGCTCGCTCGGGTCTGGATCGGATTTTCCCCGCGGCCGCCGAGGTGCCGCTGCGAAACGCCGATCTCATAATCGAAGCGGCCGTGGAAAAGCTGGAAGTCAAGCAGCAGCTCTTCCGGCGGCTCGATGAACTGGCGGGTCCGCGGACGATCCTCGCCACCAACACCTCGGCGCTTTCGATTTCCGAGATCGCCGCGGGCACGCGGCACCCGGAACGAGTGGTCGGCATCCATTTCTTCAACCCGGTCCACCGAATGCAATTGGTCGAAGTCATCTTCGGCCCGAGCACCGATCCGGAAGTATTGCGGCGCGCCGTGAAATTCGTGCAGCAGATTGGCAAATTGCCGGTGGTTGTTAAAGACAGCCCCGGTTTCCTCGTCAACCGCATCCTCATGCCGTACCTCATTGAAGCGGGACACCTCTTCGAGTCCGGCGCGCGCGTCGAGGACGTCGATGAAGCCATGCTCGAGTTCGGCATGCCGATGGGGCCGCTGCGGCTGATCGATGAAGTGGGCGTGGACGTTTCGCAACACGTCGCCGAGAGCCTAGCCGCCAAGTTTTCCACGCGCCTGAGCGCCCCGGCCGTTTTGGGCAAAATGCTCCAGGCCGGCCTGCTCGGGCGCAAAAACGGCCGCGGCTTTTACCGGCACGTTCGCAACCAGAAAGAGCCGGACGTGGACCCCCAGATCGACCAGTTTCACATCGACGCCCGGGCGGCCAATCTCAGCCGCGAACAATTGCGCACGCGCATGGTCATGTTGATGGTCAACGAAGCCGCGCGCTGCCTCGAAGAAGGCCTTGTCGCCGAGGCCGCCGATGTCGATTTCGCCATGATCATGGGCACCGGCTTCGCGCCGTTCCGGGGTGGCCCGCTGCGCTTCGCCGATGACCTGGGCGCCGCGCAAGTGGTGGCCGAGATGAACGGGCTGGCCAGCACGGGCGCGACTCGGTTCGCGGCTTGCCCCTTGTTGGAAGCCATGGCCGCCGCCGGCAAGAAATTCTATGAAGAGAAAGGAGAACCCACGTGAGCACTTTGAAAACCACCCCGCAAGAGCCGGGGCCCAAGCCCGACGAGCCAGCGCAACTGATTGACACTTCCAAAATGTCGGCGGGCCAGCGCGCCGCGCTCGAACTGACGGAAGCCGCCCGCGATGCCGCGTCCGCACAGGGCAGTTTCGCCAGCGGCCTGTTCATGGGCAGACTGGGCCTGGCGAGATTATTCCCCTATCCCGAACAGAACGTTGAAGACCGCGACCAAGGCGACGCGTTCCTGCTGCGATTGGAAAAATTCCTGCGAGAGAAGGTCAACCCCGACGAGATCGACCGGACGGGAGAAATTCCGCAGCCCGTCATCGAAGAACTGGGCCGCATGGGGGCCTTCGGGATCAAGATTTCGCCGGCCTACGGCGGCCTCGGCCTCTCGCAAACCAACTACTCGCGCGCGGCGATGCTGCTCGCCAGCTATGACGGAAATCTCACCGCGTTGCTTTCGGCCCACCAGTCCATCGGCGTGCCGCAGCCGCTGATCATGTTCGGCAGCGAGGAGCAAAAACGAAAATATTTGCCGCGGGTCGCGCGCGGTGAAATTTCCGCCTTCGCGCTGACCGAGGCGGGCGTCGGGTCCGATCCCGCGACGATGGAAACGCACGCGGAGCCGGCCGAAGATGGCAAACATTTTATCCTCAACGGCGAGAAGCTTTGGTGCACCAACGGCGTCAAGGCCGGCGTGATCGTGGTGATGGCAAAGACGCCGCCGAAAATCGTCAACGGCAAGGAAAAGAAACAAGTCACCGCCTTCATCGTGGACATGGACACGCCGGGAGTAGAAGTGGTGCACCGGTGTCATTTCATGGGATTGCGGGCGCTGTACAATGGCGTCGTCAAGCTTACGAACGTGAAGGTGCCGCGGGAGAACATCCTGCTGGCGGAGGGCAAGGGGCTGCGCGTCGCGTTGAGCACGCTCAACACCGGGCGCCTGACGCTGCCGGCCGCCTGTGTCGGCTTGTCCAAGAAATGCCTGCAGATCGTGAAAAAGTGGGCGAACAACCGCGTGCAATGGGGCGCGCCGATAGGCAAGCACGCCGCCATCGCCGACAAGATCGCCCGCATGGCCGCGAACATTTTTGCGATGGAATCGATGACGCTCTACGCCGCCAGCCTGGTGGATCGGGACAAACAGGCCGACATCCGGCTCGAAGCCGCCCTGTGCAAGCTGTGGGGCACCGAAACCACCTGGCAGATCGTGGACGACGCCATGCAGATTCGCGGCGGCCGCGGCTACGAAACGGCGGATTCGCTCCGGGCGCGCGGCGACGAGCCGGTGCCGATCGAGCGCTTCATGCGCGATTGCCGAATCAACACGATCTTCGAAGGCTCCAGCGAAATCATGCGCCTGTTCATCGCGCGCGAGGCGCTGGACCCGCACCTGAAAGTCAGCGGCGCCGCGCTGAATTCGCAACTGCCGCTCTGGCAACGGATCCGCGCGGCGCTCAAGGCGGCGAAATTTTACGCGGGGTGGTACCCCAAGCAATGGCTCCCGCTGGGCGCGCCGGTGCCGCCCGGCACTCATCGCCGGCTGGCGCTTCATCTTCGTTACGCGGCGCGCGCGACCCGCCGGCTGGCGCGCAGCCTGTTCCACGCCATGGCGCGCTTCGGTCCGAAACTGGAGAAGCAGCAAGTGCTGCTCGGCCGGTTCGTCGATATCGGCGCGGAATTGTTCGCGCTGGCCGCCAGTTGTTCCCGCGCGCAAAGCCTGCTGGCGCGGGGCACGCCCGAAGAACACCAGGAGCTGCTCAATCTGGTCGATTATTTCTGCGCCTCGGCGCGCCTGCGGATCGAACGGAACTTCGCGGGCGTTGGCCGCAACACCGACTCCCAAGGCTACCGTCTCGCGCAGCAGGTCTTGAAGAAAGACGCCAAGGTCCTGGAAGACGGGATTGTGCGCTGAAACTGCCCGCGTGGTCCGCCGATAGCCTCGCGAACGAGGCCGGCCTTGCCGTGGCTCACGGCACCTTCAGGACCCGGAAGAACTGCCTCCCCGACCCGTTCGTGTGGCGCGTAGCCACGGCCAGCGCAGCCGCGGGGACAATGGGATTGATCGCTCGCCTCCACGTCAAAAGATTGGTCGAACCATACACCTCGTACAGCTCGTAGGGCTTGGCCTGGAATTGCAGCGCATTCAGATCGAACGAGGTAATGCGAAGATTGGAATCGGCCAGCGTGGGATCGGACCCGAGGATGAATTCCTGTACGTTGGTAAATCCGTCGCCGTCGTAATCGTCGTCCGCGCCGTGGTTGATACCCACCGCCGGATCGGCGTCGCCGAAGTACGTCAGCATCCAATCATCCGGGATTCCGTCACTGCCGGTGTCCGGGTACGAATCGTCCAGGAAAGAAATCACCCGGACCGAAACAAACGGCGAGGCGTTGGGGCCATCCGAGTAGCGGGCGAACATACGGTCGTAAGCGGCAGTCCCGGCCGGATCTACCCGTAGCGCGCTGAGGTAGATGGGCGTTGAATATTTTACCAACCTGCCAAAGACTGAGAACGTACCGTGGTTGGCAGTCACGTTGGTGACCGCGAGCGTAAGAGTGGAGGATTGGAGATCGTAACCGCGCAGTTGAACTTCGTTGATGCCAGGAATATCCGGCGAGCCGAGGGGATGAGTGACAATGTCCATCACTCGGCTATAGCAGTAAGGCGGTGTGTTTGTTTGCGGGTATGCCTGCTCGATCACCGGCGGGTCGTAACTGCCGAGCGTCGCGCCGCGCCCATCGGCGTGGGCCTGGTAGTACATGATCGCTTCCCGGAGAACGGTGTTCATTTCGTTCGGATCCATGCTCGAATGGGCCATGCTTAACACGTGCCCCACCTCGTGGCACAGCACTTCAGCGAACGTTGAGACGATCTGCATGGCGACGTTGGTGTGTTGGAGCACGACGAAGCCGCTGATCGACTGATTAAATTCGTTCCCGTTCACATTGCCGCCCATGGACCAGTTCGCGGAAGCCAGGATGTTGGTGAACGCATCTCTGCCCCCGACGCCGAGCGTGTTCGGCCCGAAGAGGTTCAGCGGGGACAGATAATGGTAGGTATCGTGGAGTTGAATCCGAATCTTGCCGTCCAGGTTGGTCATCCGTGCGGAACTCATCAGGAAACTTTGAACCCCCTCGAAAGTAAATTTCAGGCTCGTGACCGCTGCCCACGCAGCGAGCGCTTGCCGCACCGCGCCGAGGGCCTGGTCCAAGGTCATGCCGGCGGGCAGCGCGTCCGCGTCCACGAGGTAGGGGATCGGCTCGCCGCGGTCCGGCAAGAGAAAGCGCGAAGCAAGCCCGTTCAAATCCACCAGCAAATTGGTGGCGATCGAGAGCGGCCCGGAAGCAATCGGTCCCGCGCTCGCCTGCGCCGACGGCGCCGAAGTGGCCGCCTGGTCGGTAACATCGCTGCCTGGCATCCTGCCTTGTTTGGATTTGGCGCGAAGTTCTCGGAGCAGGGATTCGCTATCAGGATCGTAGCCCGCCCGCTCGCGCCGCAATTTCAGCGCACTTGCTCCGCCCTGCGTGGCGAACAACCGGCCGTCGGCGCGCCGCGATAAGAACAGCAACCGTTCTTCTCCGACCTTGAATTGCGGATTGAAGCCGTCAATTTGGCTGATTCCATCCAGTTCGCCTCCGTGATGCACCAGCGTGACCACCGGCGGGAATTTTCCCTTGAACGTTTCGTCCACTTGCAGCGTGGCACGGCTGTAAATCAACCCGTCGGCTGGGTCCCGGTACGATTCAACGCCGGTCACCGTGCCGCGGCAAACCGCGACCGAGAGGCGCAACTGATCGTCCGTGGCAAGCGGCAGGACCATCGAAGCCAGGGCGGGCCACCCAAAACAAATTGGCAACAAGAGCGCCGAACGTCTGAACCCGGCCATAAGTTAGTTGCTGTGATTCCGGAGCAAAAGCTCGGATCGTGCCCAAACGGCACGATTTCATCGAGTGCTGGAACAGGTTCAGCATCCTGTTTTTGGGGGTAAAAAGCAAGCCTTTCCTGCGGCGCCGTTCGGTCCGCCGGCCGAGCAGGCCCCGCGCGCGAACGAACTGAACTGCCGCCGCCTGGGCGGGGTCGCTCCCTTACCGCCGCCCATCAATACTTTGGCACGCTGTGATCAATTTCGTCGGCCCAGGCGCTGATGCCCCCCTTCACGCTCTTCACATATTTGAAGCCCTGGTCCTGGAGAAATTTCACCGCCTTCATCGAGCGGATCCCGCTTTTGCAGTGGATGTAAATCGTCTGGTTGGGATCAAGTTCGGTGAAGCGTTGCGGCAAGGAGCCGAGCGGGATTTGCGGCACGCCGTTGACATGGGCGATCTGGTATTCGTCCGGCTCGCGCACGTCGAGGACGCGGATGCCGAGCTTCGGATCGTCGAGCGCGCGCTTCATTTCCCGCACCGTGACTTCGTCCGGATGGACGCCGGTGGCCGCCGGCTCGGCGGGAATGCCGCAGAATTGTTCGTAGTCGATGAGCTTGGTGATGGTCGGAGTGTCGCCGCACAAGGGGCATTGCGGATCGCGGCGCAGTTTCACCTCGCGGAACTTCATGTCGAGCGCGTTGAACAGGAGCAGCCGGCCGATGAGCGAGCTGCCTTTGCCCAGCGCGATTTTCAAAATCTCCGTCGCCTGAATGCAGCCGACGATGCCCGGCAGCACACCCAGGACTCCGCCCTCCGCGCAGCTCGGCACCATGCCCGGCGGCGGCGGCTCGGGATACAAACAGCGATAGCAAGGGCCGCCGAGGTGGGGCGCGAAAACACTGGCTTGCCCTTCGAAACGGAAGATCGAGCCGTACGCATTTGGCTTCTTGAGCAGCACGCACGCGTCGTTGGTCAGGTAACGGGTCGGGAAATTGTCGGTGCCGTCCACGACCACGTCGTAAGGAGCGAGAATCTCGAGCGCGTTCTCGCTGGTCAGCCGCGTGTTGTGGAGCACGACTTCCACGCCCGGATTGATGCGCTGGATCGTGCGCTTGGCGGATTCGGATTTGAGCCGCCCCACGTCTTCGGTCCCGTGGATGATCTGGCGTTGCAGGTTGGAAAAGTCCACCGCGTCGAAATCCACGATCCCGATCTTGCCAATGCCGGCGGCGGCCAGGTACATCGCGATCGGCGAGCCTAATCCGCCCGCCCCGATGCAGAGCACGCTGGTGGAGCAGATTTTCTTTTGGCCGGCCAGGCCGACTTCCGGCAGGATCAAGTGCCGGGAATAACGGCGGATTTCGTCGTTGGTCAATTGCATAGAATCATCAGCACTCAAAGCGTAGAACGCCGGAGGCGGAAATCAAGTCCGGTGGCAACCAGGGCGAGCCGGCCGCTCGTGGCGCGGAGGGAGCCGCCGGCGCAGCCGTTCAACGAAACGGGTGGATTTTAGCGGAAATTTGTGGTATAGGGTTCAATCAAAGTTACGGTCAACTCTCGGCGATTCAAACTATGAACTCCAAACAATCTCTTCCACTCATGCTTCTATTGGCCCTGGCGAGCGGTAGTTTGCAGGCCAACCCGCTTGGCACGGTTTTTACCTATCAGGGCAGATTGATCGATGGCGGCAGCCCCGCCAACGGCCAATATGATCTTCAGCTTGCCCTGTTCAATGTGCTTGCCGGGCCGGGGCAGGTTGGCCGGACCCTCACCAATGCGAACGTGGCCGTCTCCAATGGCTTGTTCACCACGGCATTGGATTTTGGAGCCGGGACTTTCAACGGAACGGCCTACTGGTTGGAGATCGGCGTGCGCACCAATGGCAGCGTGGCCGCCTTCACCACCCTTTCACCGCGGCAACCGCTGACTCCGGCCCCGTACGCTCTCTTCGCGGTGAACACCAGTGCTTCGGCGAACAATTCAATCAGCGGCAGTTATGCCGCGGCGAGCGGCGGCTATGCCAATGTGTCGAGCGGATTTGCCTCAACCATCGGCGGAGGACATAACAACACCGCTACCAACGAGGGCGCGACGGTCGGCGGAGGGATACTCAATAAAGCAATCGGATATGCCGCCACGGTCGCCGGCGGCAACTTGAACGTCAGCAGCAATGATTACGCCACGGTCGGAGGCGGCTTCGAAAACATCAGCACTGCGAATAGCGCGACCGTCGCCGGTGGCTATGGAAATAGCAGCACTGGGGTGCGGGCTTTCGTCGGCGGCGGCAGCGGCAACACCAGCGGCGGACAAAACTCAGTCGTCTCCGGGGGAGCGGGGAATTCAGCCACCAATGATTTAACGACCGTGGGCGGTGGCGCCGGGAACGTGGCTTGCGGTCTCTATGCCACGATCAGCGGCGGCGCCTTCAATACGAGCTGCGGCTACGCGGCCAGCGTTCCGGGCGGCTATCAGAACGCCGCTCTGGGCGATTACAGCTTCGCCGCGGGGCGGCAAGCTAAGGCGACGAATCAGGGCGCGTTCGTTTGGGCGGATTCGACAGCCGCTGACTTTAGATCGACCGGTATTAACCAGTTCCTCATTCGCGCCTCCGGCGGCGTGGGCATCGGCACCAACTCGCCCGTCAGCGCGTTAAGCGTGAACGGCACCGCGGATTTTACCGGCGCCGTGGGCATCGGGATTCTTCCTGCTTATGGGCTGGACGTGAACAAGCAGTTGGTCGTGTACGATAATGATCTTTCCTTCCGCCGGTCGGGCGCGCACCGCTGGCGGCTGACCACGCCGTCCGCCGGGTTCGAAATCTACCAAGGATATAACGACAGCGGAACGTTCGTGAACCAGGTGCGCCTCATGGTCGCGGACAGCGGCAACGTCGGGATCGGCGTCAACAATCCGGGATTGCTCCTCGATGTCGGAGGCAGGATGCGAGTGCGCGATGGCGCAGGATCCGCGGGCCTCTGGCTTAACACGGCGCACTTCGCTGGAGCTGGCGGCGTTGCCGACATCGCCTTTATCGGAGTTTTGGACGCCACGAGAATCGGCTTTTATGGGAATGATCCGCGGGGCGGCTCCGGCTGGGGTCTGACTTTTGATACGTCCGACGGAAACGTCGGCATCGGCACGGGCACGAGTTATCCTGGTTCCAAACTGCAAGTCGTCAACGCCACCTGCGACGGCAACAATTGGAACAACAGCTCGGACCGAAACCTCAAGGAAAATTTCAAGGCGGTGGACCTTCGCGAAATGCTGGCCAGGGTTGCCGCGTTGCCCATCTCGCGATGGAACTACAAGACCGATCCGAATACCCCGCACTTGGGCCCCGTGGCGCAGGATTTTCATGCCGCCTTCGACCTTGGCGCTGACGACAAACACATTGCCACGGTGGATGCCGATGGCGTCGCCCTGGCGGCCATTCAGGGCTTGAACGAAGTCGTGGCCGAGAAGGACCTCAAGATTACGCAGTTGGAGAAGCGATTGTGCACGCTAGAGAATGTGACCATGAAAGAGCAGGAGAGTCAGATCGATCAGCTAAGGCATCGGCTCAGCGCTTTGGAGAAGCTACTGGCTCAATCCTCCAACAAATAGAATGAAAGGAGAAGCTTATGGACGAAGATTATGAAGACCCGGAACGGAGCACGGGAGATTTCATTCATTATGGAATTCTTTTTTTCGGTTTCTGTTTTGGCGTGGCGGGTGTGGTCAGCGCCTCTCCGGCGGTGGCCATCATGGGATTGGTCCTGACCGCATGGGGGCTGGCCTGGTTTTACGTGCAATCAGACTGAGCGGGAGCAAGTTGGAGTTCACGGCCAGCAAGATTGAAGTCGCCAAGTAAGCGCGACGTTCAAACAGACTAAGTTGAATATCACAGTGGACCGGGATAAAATCCGGTCCTTTTTTGTTTTGGATCAAAACAACCAGGCCGAGAGCGTCCTGCTTGCGGGCGGGCAACTGGCGTGGCGCATCGGACGCGCCTTGACCGAGGGATCAGCGCCGGCAGCCTACTTCTTTTTGAAATCGTCGAGTTTCGCGATAAACGCCGCCGGTCCGCCCGCCAAATAGCCTACCTGGCGGCCGACTTCCTTGCCGCGACTGTCCAGCGCGACGAAAGTAGGAAAACCGTCGATCTTGTATTTGTCCTGGAGCGCGTCGTTGGCTTTCTTCAACTTGGCGCCGAGTTGCTTTTTGCGGGGAAAGTCCACTTCGACCAGAACGAGGTTCTTGGCGGCGTAATCGGCGAACGCGGATTGCGAGAGCACCTCTTGGTTGAATTTTATGCACCAGCCGCACCAATCCGATCCGGTAAAGTCGAGCAAAACCATTTTCTGTTCCGCCTTGGCTTTGGCCAACGCCGCGGGCAAATCCGTGAGCCATTCGGCTTCCGCGGCGCAGAGTTTTGAGAACGCACCAGCCACGAGGAGACTGATCAGCAGTTTTTTCATAATTTTTCTTCGGTTCAGTTAAGTTGGACGGGTACCGCTCCGTTCTGTTCAATCGAGATTCGCGCGGCGCGTTAAAAGCGGAATGAAAGGCCGGAGACGATGTGATGCGTCAGGGGCGTGATGCCAATCGAGCCGCCGGGGATGTTCAGATGGTCCAGGTTGGCGTACGAAAATTTGTACTCGGCAAAAAGCGACCAGTGCCGAGTCAGGTCGAAGTTCGTTCCCACAAACGCCTGGACGCCCGGGCCGTGCCACTGGTATTTCTCGTAGCCCACGCCGCCAATGATCGACTCCACATGGGGGATTACCGCGCCGACCCCGACACCGACATACGGCTGGAGGCGGCCAAGAAAGTCTTTGCCGCGTTCTCCGAGAAACGCCCGATACATCACGTCGGCAGTGAGAAAATTCAGGCCGTGAGAGAGGTTGAAAGAGTTGATGGTGTCGCCGACGCGCTCGAAAGCATCGACGGGTTTGCCGGCAAGGGTGCCGCTAACCCGAACCGTCGCTTCGGTGTTGAGATAAAGCTTGGCGTGGAAAAACTCCGCGCCGAAGCCCCAGTGCGATTGCTCGGAACTAAAGCACGCCAAACGCGCGCCATAGTAAGGCGGTGACTGAAAATCTTTCCCCTTGTAGGAAACGTTGTGGAAGGTGAGGTCCGTGCCTCCGTTCTGTTGGAGGCGCAAATCGTTGTTTTCCGTCAGCGCGACGCCTCCGAACGCCGAGACCACGATTTCAGGGCGCGCCGCCGAGCCAGTGGCGCAGCACGCGATGAGGCCAAAAAACACGGCTCCCGCGCCGCTCGCGGCGAAAACCGAAGTCGTATTCATCGTCCGAGCATCGTCATGGCCAAGCCTCGATTATCCGGCAAAGCACCAGCCGGGGGCAAGCTGAGTGTCAACGGCGCGCGGCTAGTCGTGGGGAGGCCGGAGCGGTTGAACTCGCAGCGGATTGGAGCTTTGGTCCGCTCGCTCCCTGCGGCCGATGCTGATCGGCTACTTGGCAGACCCCCTGCTTCGCACCGGTCAGACGGTAACTGTCTGGCGTGCGCACCTTCCTGGAATTATTTGCCTGGATCGCTATTTCCCTCTGGCTCTCCGGGTGCGCGCGCTTTCAACCGCGCTCTCCCCTGCCGCCACCCGCGCCCGGCGCCGTGACCGGCAATGCCTCGAAGGAGCGGCCCGAAACCAACGAAAATCAACCTGACCGGCCTCGCTTAATCTCGCTGCAAATGCCAGCGGAGGCAAGGCAAGACCTGCCTCGCGGCGATCCGGCTTATACTGAACCGCTGCTTTCGGCGGAATACGGCAAGCTTCTGCTGCAAGACACGCGTGAGGTCCTCACCGCTCCACTGCGCTGGGATACAAAGGACTGGTTGACCGTTTCATTGGCCGGCGCCTCGGTCGCGGGCCTGATGTTCGTCGATAAACCGATTCAGGATTTTCTCCGATCGCACCGCAATGGCACGACGGACAGCATTTCCGAGCACATCGCGCCGTTCGGGGCGGAGTACTCGGCGGCGATCCTGGCGGGCTTTTATTGCGGCGGGGCGCTGTTTGACGATCCGAAGGCCAGGGCCGTGGCGCAAGATGGCCTGGCGGCCAGCTTGATCGCGTCAGGGATGATTGCGCCGGCACTCAAAGTGGCCGTTGGGCGTGCCCGACCGGCGGATGACCAAGGCCCAAGAGAATGCGATCCCTTCCTCGTGCACAATTCATCATTCCCATCCGGGCATTCGACCCAGGCCTTCGCCGTGGCGTCGGTGATTGCCGCCCATTACGACGCGTTGTGGATCAAGATCACCGCTTACAGCGGCGCGTCCGCCGTGGCGTTCGCGCGGGTTGAGGGCAATCACCATTTCACGTCGGATGTCCTGGCGGGCGCCCTGATCGGAACATTTGTCGGCAACACCGTCGTCCATTACAACCAGCGAAAACGCGCGGAGCGCGCGGCCCGCAAGGTAACTTTCGCGCCGTTACTGGCTCCCGGCAGCGTCGGCCTCCAGATGTCGTACACGTTTTGAGGCGCGAAATTCGCGGCGACTGGCGGCCGGAACGGGAACGATGCAGGGCCAAAATCCAGGATACTAACTTGCCGCTTGAGAATCGACGCCACTGCGTCTATGCTTAACTGTCCGTTTGGGGCACCGGGCTTCGATGGATGGACAATAGCCCGGAGGCGACACGGAAGAGCTTTGTATGAACACGCGCTTAACGTTCTGTGGAATATTTTCAGGGATGGTGGCTGCAGCAGCCTTCACGTCGGGCGCTTACGGTGCCGATGCGGCAGCCAGTGCCGGTTCGAATGCCGGCAATGAAGCGGACACCGCGCAAACCAGCGTCTCGGCGTCGAACAGCGGAAGTCTGATTGAACGGCTGAAGGCCGCGAGCATCTCCGCGCCGCTCAGGGCAATTGTGCAGATGTTCGATTCGGGCATCAATCCGGCGGTGATCCAAGCTTACGTGGAAAGCTCCAGCATCACTTACCAGCCGAACGGGGACGAAATCATTTACCTCCACGAACACGGAATCCCCAGCTCGATCATCAGTGCCATGATCCAGCGCGGCGCCACCCTGCGGGAACAGACCGCTGCCGCCCAGGCAATTGCGGTCTCTCAATCCGACGCGCAAGCTCCGGCAAGTGCGGGCACTTCTTCCCCGCCTTCCCCGGCTCCCAATCCTGCCGAGGTAATCAGCCCCGCGTACGACTATTCCGGTTCTCCCACTTACGTTTACACCTCGCCCGGCTATTCGTACGGCGCTTACCCAAGCTACGGCTATGTGTATTCAACGCCGTATTTTTATTCGCGGCCATGCATTGCGTTCGGCGGCCAGCACCATTTTTCCCGCCCGCTCTGCTACGGGCGCGGCTTCCGCCATTGTCGTTGAGCGAATGGCGGCCTGATTGAGCTTGATGCGCTAGCGAAATTCCACTCCGTGTGCGGGCGCCTTGGCGCAACTGGTCCGGTCCTCAATTCCCGGTCTTCGACCACTCCACCCAGGTTTCCTCTCACTCTACTTCGAGTTCTTCGGCCAGTCGATGCAGCCCGCCATCGCCTGGTGATAAGCCTGCGCTCGTTTTCGCCACGAGGCGGGCGTCGTTCAGGCGGTGCGCCTGTCTAAGGAAATTGACATAACGCGCGACCGCTTCCGGACTTTTGGGCCCGAGCGCAATCGCCTGGCGAAAGGCGAAGTCGGCGGCGCGAACCATCCGTTGCTTTTCCTTGGGCGTTGTCGCGTGGTCGGCGTGCCAGGCATAGACACTGGCCTGTGAGACGCGCAGTTTCGCATAAATGTTCTGCGGGTTGTAGCTGGCGTCCGCGTTGACATACTTCACGTCCCCTTTGAAACCTTCAAAGTCGCGCTGCCCGTAAATGAGATCGGCAAACTCGCCGATCGCTTTCACGCTGGTCTCTTCCCGGAGCCAATCGCCGATCAAGGCGGCGGTCTGTTTCTGCCAGTACTTGCGGTCTTTTTCCACGATGGCGTCGGTCATTTCCTTCAGCGGCTGGCGATTGATTTTCATGATCAGACCGTGCGGCGAGAGGTAGGGGTACATCCAGTCCAGCGGAAAACTCTCCTCGATGTAAAACTCGCGGCCGGGGTTTTTGTCGAAAATGGTCTTGGCGATCAGCGCGTTAATGCTCATGACGGCCACTTGTCCGCTGACCTGGACTTTGTTGTCCTCCTCCGCAACCAGGTCGTCCTCCTCCCAAGCCAGGGAAACGTTTTCACCAGGCTTGAGCTGGCCTGCCTTCAACCGCTTCTTTGCGTCAGCCAGATATTTGTCGAAAGCCGCTTTGGAATCCGCGTCGGTGGGCATGTACAGCTTCGTTCCATACATCGCGCGCAGGTAGCCGAGGTAAGTGCCGTCCGCCAGGGCGTTCTGCGTGAGGACGAAAAACGGGTCGGCGTCGGCGTGCGATTTGCAAAAGGCGGTGATGATCCACCGGCCCGGATCGGTGCCGCCGAAATAAATGCCGCCGCGCGGGATCGAATCGACGATGTCGCGGGCGAAGGCGCCCACGAACTTCACGTCCATCTTGGCGAAAGCTTCATAAGCGCCGTAGGTTTCGTTAACTGGTTGCCACACGGGAGTGCGCACCAACGGGTCCACGAACGTGCCGTTATATTGGCCGGACCTCCGGCGGAAATCGTGATAAAGCTCCAGGACGGTGGACCAATTGCCTTTGATGCCGGCGGCGAAGTAATCCCAGGTTTGCGGATCGACGGCGAGCTTGAGCTGGTCCACCAACCGGCGGGCGTGCTGTTCCTTGGCGGCAAAGTATTTCTGCAAGCGCGGATCGAGTTTGGGTTGATCTTCTGCCGGCTCCACTGGCGCGGCGAAAACGCTCCGTCCGACCGGCGCCACCGTCAAGGTAAGGAGCAGCACCCATTGAAGCGATCGACGTGACAAGTTCATGGCGTTGGAATGAGGTTCACGCTTTGCTTCACAATGGATAGACACCGCGCGATCTGGATTTGTATATTCGCGCGCCTTTCTTGCAGAACCGCGAACGCGCCTCGTCGCTGTCGGCGATGGCGGCCGAAGCCGCTTGGTGAACGCGCCCTCCACATCCAGACCTAGCTCGAATGGGGCCGAGAAAGGACTTGCCAGACTTTTCTACGCCGCCCGATACTGGTTCTGGCGATCCGCACCGAGTTGAATCAGTCTCCGACGCGCGCATGAACAAAGTTCGTTTGGGCATCATTGGCATGGGCAACATGGGCAAGTTCCATGCGGATTACCTGTTGAACCACAAGGTTCAGCGCGGCGAGTTGATCGCCGTCTGCAGCCCTTCGCCCGCGAAGCTCGAGCCGTACCGCCCGCTGCAAATCTTCGACAGCGGCGAAAAGCTGATCGAATCCGGCGCCGTCGATGCCGTCATCATCGCCACGCCGCATTACCAGCATACTGCGCTGGGACTGGCCGCGCTGCGGCACGGGCTGCACGTGATGATCGAAAAGCCGATTTCCGCCCACAAAGCCGACGCCGAGCGCCTCATGGCCGAGCACCGCCAGCGGCCATCGCTCGTATTCGCCGCGATGTTCCAACTCCGCACCGAGCCGCGCTACCTCAAACTGCGAAAGCTGATCCAGGAGGGCGAACTGGGCGAAATCGCGCGCTTGAGCTGGATCATCACCGATTGGTATCGCACCGAGGCCTATTATTCGAGCGGTGGCTGGCGCGCGACTTGGAAAGGTGAAGGCGGCGGGGTGTTGCTCAATCAGTGCCTCCATAATCTCGACATGCTCCAATGGCTCTGCGGCCCGCCGGCGCGCGTGCGCGGGTTCTGCCAGCTCGGCCGCTACCACAACGTCGAGGTTGAAGACAACGTGACCGCGTATCTCGAATACGCCAACGGCGCGACCGGCGTTTTCGTCACCTCGACCGGCGAGGCGCCCGGGACAAATCGTTTCGAAATCGCCGGCGCGCGCGGCAAGGCGGTCATCGAAAACAACCAGCTCCGATTTACGCGCAACGAGGCGTCGATGATTGAGTTCAGCCAAACGGCGAAGGTTGCCTTCGCGAAGCCGGAGGTCTGGAACGTTGAGATCCCGTTTGAAAACGCCCCCGCGCCGCACGCGACCGTGCTGCAGAATTTCGTGGATGCGATCCTGGACGGCGCGCCGCTGATCGCGCCCGGGGCCGAGGGACTCCATTCCGTCGAATTGGCCAACGCGATCCTTTATTCTTCACTGATCGAGCAGACGGTGGCGTTGCCGCTCGACGGCGCGGCCTACGAAAAGAAATTGCAGCAACTCATCGCCGAGTCGAAATTCCAGAAAAAAGTGGTCGAAGTCATCGGCGAGGATTTCACCAAGTCGTTTCATCGCTGAGCTGTCGCGCCGCGAAATTCCCAACTGTTATGTATCTCTCAGGCATTGCCGACGAAGCGGGCGCGAACATCGACGATCAAATCCGGGCCACGAAGGAACTGGGCTGGAAACACCTCGAAGCGCGCACGGTCGAAGTCACCGGCTTTCCCAAGGCCAACCTCCACGACATCCCCGAGGCCGCGTTCGACATCGTGGCCGGCAAACTGCGCGAGGCCGGCCTCCAGATCAATTGCTTCGGCTCGACGATCGGCAATTGGGCCAAAAAGATTGAAGACCCGTTCGACCTCACCCTCGCGGAGGCGCGCCGAGCCATTGCGCGGATGCAGCGGCTCGGCGTCAAATTCATCCGCGTGATGAGTTACAAGGTGCGGGACGAGGAGGACCAGCTCGAGCCCGAACGCTTCCGCCGGATGCGCGAGCTGACCCGGATGTTTCTGGACGCCGGCCTCCAGCCGGTCCACGAAAACTGCATGAACTACGGCGGCATGAGCTGGCGGCACGCGCTCAAACTGCTCGACAATGTGCCCGGCCTGAAATGGGTTTTCGACACGGCCAATCCGGTGTTCAACGATGACCGCAGCCAACCCAAGCCGTGGTCAAAACAGGATCCGTGGGAATTCTATCAGCACGTTAAGCCCTTCATCCTCCACGTTCACATCAAGGACGCCAGGTGGAACCCGGCCAAAAATGACGCCGACTACACCTGGCCCGGCGAGGGCGATGGCGCCGTCCGCCCGATCATCAAAGACCTGCTCGCGAGCGGCTACGACGGCGGCTTTTCGATCGAACCGCACATGGTCGTAGTCTTCCATGATGCAAATTCGGACGCGAACGCAGACGTTATGCGGGCCAACTATGTCGAATACGGCCGGCGGCTGCAGCGATTGATAGGACAGATCAAGCAAGAGTTGAACTCCGACCGAGCGGCAAGTCATCCCGCTACCGCCGATCGCAATTAGAGCACAAGCGAACGCCTGCTTCAGGAAGCAGGCGGAGGCGCTCCGACCGGCCTCTGGCGCGCGTGCGTGTGATTGGAAGTGGGTGCGAAGCTGCCGGCTAAAGCCAGCGTTCCGGCCGCAATGGAACGCTGGCTTTAGCCGGCAGCCTCGCTCTGCGCGCCCACATTTAATCACACCGGGCGCGCGCGGAACGCGGACATTGTTTTTGCGGTCCGCCGTCCGAAAGGTATAACTGTTCCCACGGGCATGAACCTGAAGATTAAAATCTGCGGCATCACCAATCTCGGCGACGCCCAGGCGGCGGTCGAGGCGGGAGCGAACGCGCTGGGGTTTATATTCTACGAGGCAAGCCCGCGCCACGTGTCACGAGAAGTGGCAGCGCAAATCATTGTAAACGCCCCGGAGCCATTCATCCGGCAAGCCATCGGCGAGTGCGGAATTGATACCCTCCAATTTCACGGGGAGGAACCGCCTGAGTTCTGCCGCCAATTCGCGCCGCTCAAACGCTACAAAGCGTTTCGGGTGCGCGATGGGGCGTCCCTCAAAGCGTTGCGGCAGTTCGATACCGACGCGTGGTTGCTTGACAGCCATGTGCCAGGGAAGCTCGGCGGCACTGGCGCGCAGTTCAATTGGGACCTGGCCGTCGAGGCGAAGCAACTCGGCCGGCCCATCATTCTGGCAGGCGGGCTGACGCCGGAAAATGTCGCCGCAGCCGTGCGCCGCGTTCAGCCGTACGCCGTGGATGTCTCTAGCGGCGTCGAGTCCGCGCCGGGAAAGAAAGATGCGCGAAAACTGCGCGACTTCATCGCCGCAGCCAGCGCGGCGGCACAATAGGGCAGGGTACTGCGTGCACCGCAGCGGCGCAGAAGGTCGTTCGTCGCACCCGCTTTGTTCACTCGACGCCAGTTCAAGAGCCAGTTATTCTTTAGAGCATGAGTGCAACAGCTGCATCAACCCTGCCCGACGCCCGCGGCCATTTCGGCCCTTACGGTGGGCGGTTTGTGCCGGAGACGCTGATGTACCCGCTGCAGCAGCTCGAAGCGGAATACTTCGCGGCGCAGGTTGACCCGGAGTTTCAGCGGGAACTGCAATATTATTTGCGGGAATTCGCCGGCCGCCCCACGCCGCTCTACCTCGCCGAGCGGCTCACGCGCGAGCTGGGTGGACCGAAAATTTATCTGAAACGCGAGGATTTGCTCCACACCGGCGCCCACAAGATCAACAACGCGCTGGGTCAAATCCTGCTCGCCAGGCGCATGCGGAAGACGCGCATCATCGCCGAAACCGGCGCGGGCCAGCACGGTGTGGCCACGGCGACGGTGGCCGCGATGTTCGGGCTTGAGTGCGTCATTTACATGGGCGAGGTCGATTGCGCCCGGCAAGCCTTGAACGTGTTCCGCATGAAAATGCTCGGCGCGGAGGTGGTGCCGGTCACGGCCGGCCAGAAAACTCTGAAAGAGGCGATCAACGAAGCGATGCGGGATTGGGTGACCAACGTGCGGAACACCCACTACATTCTCGGCACTGCTTACGGGGCGCATCCGTACCCGATGATGGTGCGGAACTTTCAGCGCGTCATCGGCGACGAGACGCGCCGCCAGATCCTGGAGAAGGAGGAACGGTTGCCGGATCTGCTCATCGCCTGCGTCGGCGGCGGATCGAATGCGATTGGTTTGTTCTATCCATTTCTCGAGGATGCCGCGGTCAAAATGCTCGGCGTCGAGGCCGGCGGCGAGGGCCTCCAGCCCGAAAAGCACGCGGCCCGTTTCCAAGGCGGCTCGCTGGGCGTCCTGCAAGGAACGCGATCCTATGTGTTGCAGGACGAACACGGGCAGATCCAACTCACGCACAGCGTGTCGGCCGGACTGGATTACGCCGCGGTTGGACCGGAGCACGCCTGGTTGCGCGATCAGCAGCGCGTCGAATACAGCTACGCCACCGATGCGCAGGCCCTCGCCGCCTTCATGAAACTAGCGCGCCTGGAGGGCATCATCCCGGCCCTGGAATCGGCCCACGCCCTGGCCGCCGTCATTGAGCGCGCCCCGAAGATGTCCAGCGGCCAATTAGTGATCGTCAACCTTTCTGGGCGCGGCGACAAGGATGTGGCGCAAGTAGCAAACCTGGTGAGCTTGTGATTCGTCCCGGCCCGCGGCCGGTACAACAAGCCGGTTAAGCGCCGTTCATCCGCGCTCCACTTTTCCGTCGCCACTGGACGGCAAATCCCCTAAACCTTGCCGCAGCTATGACCGACCGCTCTGTCCCGAAGTTATCGAAATGGCCGTTTTATGCCGGCGATCTGCTCCTGCTCGCGCTGGCCGTCTGGATCATTCGCCGCAGCCCAAACCCCTTTGCTCCTTGGCCGCTCTTTTTTCTGGTGGCGAGCGGCGCCATCGGCGCATGGTTCTGCGTCCAGCCATTTCTGGTGGAGTACCGCGCGGAGCTGGCCTTTGCCGAAGCCGACGTCCTCACCACCGCCGTCGATCAAATCAAGAACCTCCAGACCTTGAGCAACCAGATCAGTTTCGCGACGGCGCAATGGCAATTGGTCCAGGAACAATCCGCCAAGACCCTTATCTCCGCCAAGGAAATGGCCGAACAAATGACGGTCGAGGCAAAGTCCTTTGGCGAGTTCATGAAAAGGGCCAACGATCTCGAAAAGACCCACTTGCGCCTCGAGGCGGACAAGCTGCGCCGCGGCGAGGGCGAGTGGCTGCAGATTGTCATCCGCTTGCTCGATCATGTCTATGCGCTCTACCAAGCCGGCGTGCGTTCCGGCCAGCCGGCCCTGCGCGAACAACTGCTGAACTTCCAAAATGCCTGCCGCGAAATCGTCCGCCGCCTGGGCATCGTGGCGTTCGAGGCGGAGGCCGACGCGCCGTTCAACGAGAAAGCCCACCAGCTCATGGACTCCGAGGCCCGGCCACCGGCGGGGGCGCGCGTCGCCGAAATGCTGGCCGTCGGTTACACCTTCCAGGGCCAACTCCTCCGCGGCGCGGTCGTGACCGTGAAACTCCCGGCCGAATTAGCGCCGGAGCCGGACACGCCGGTCTCCTTGAACGATCCGAACTGAGCGGGGGGCGGACACCATCCTCCGCTCAATCGCGAGCGGCGACTGGTCCCTGAAACCGGTGAGAGTGGTCGAGAAACGTTTCCGCTCGCACCGGTCTGGAATTTTCTTTTTCGCGAAAAAGCGCCACTTTCCATGCCGGTTCCTATGCGGCGCGCCTCCTCGGCAGGGCCTGAAAAAAAGTGATATTTTGTGCTTGCATTGGCTCCCGCTTTTGTGTAGGCGGTAGGTTGCATCCGAAGGAGTAGGCTCGGTTTCCCGTATGCGCTTTGTGGAATCATTGAGGTGTTGCTGGCAGATTACGTTGGTTGCGGCTTTGCTCAAGACGCAAACCGAGCCGGCGTTTGCCCAGCCTCAGGCCAGCCCGCCGGCCTCCTCGAACATTCTCATCCTCGAAATCGAACAGACGGTGGAGGTCCAGCGGGCCGGCGCCGCCGTCTGGGACCCCGCCACGAAGAACCAAAGTCTGAATGTGGGGGACCGCGTGCGCACCCGCGAATGGAGCCGGGCAACCCTCCGATTGTCCGACCTGAGCCAAGTGCGGATGGCCGAACTGAGCGAGATCCAAATTCAGCCGCCGCCGGGACCTAAAGCCCACCCCAGCTTCAACTTCTTCAACGGCGTCCTCTACTTTTTCCACCGCGACAAGCCGGCTGACGTTCGCGTCAATACCCCAACCGCCTCGGCCGCCATTCGTGGGACGGAGTTCAACCTGGAGGTCGATCCGAATGGCCGGACGATCCTGACCATGATCGAGGGCGTGGTGGAATTGAGCAATGCGCAAGGGCAAATCACCCTCAACAGCGGCGAACAGGGCATTGTCGAACCGGGCCAGCGGCCCACCAAAACGGCGGTCATTGACACGATCAATGTCATCCAATGGTGCCTCTATTACCCTGCCGTTTTGGATCCCGATGAACTCGGATTGAGCGCGGACGAAAAACGGATCTTGAACGATTCGCTCTCGGCCTATCGCACCGGCGATTTGCTCGACGCCCTGGCCAAATACCCGCCGGGCCGCCAACCTGCTTCGGAGGGAGAGACTGTTTATCTCGCCGCGCTGCTCCTTACGGTGGGCCAGGTGGCAAAGACTGAATCGCTGCTTGCCTCTCTTCCGCCCGCTGCCGGAAGGCGCGAGACCTTCGCCTCGATCTCGGCGGGCGCGCTCCGCCAACTGATCGCCGCCGTCAAAGTCCAGCCATGGCCCCGCGTCCGGCTGCCGGAGTTGGCCACGGAATGGCTGGCCGAATCGTATTACCAGCAGTCCGGCGCCGCTCTGGACGAAGCGCTGGCGGCGGCGCGGAGGGCGGCGGACAAGTCGCCCAAGTTCGGCTTCGCCTGGGAGCGGGTCGCGGAGCTGGAATTCAGCTTTGGCCGCATACCGGAAGCGCTCGCAGCGTTGGAGAAAAGCCTGGCGCTTTCCCCGCGCAATGCCCAGGCGCTCGCCTTGAAAGGATTCTTGCTCGGCGCCCAAAACAGAATCTCGCAGGCCATCGCTTATTTTGACCGCGCCATCGCCATCGACGGCGCGCTCGGCAACGCCTGGCTCGGCCGCGGCCTGTGCCAGATTCGCCGGGGCCACTCCCAGGCCGGACGCGAGGATTTGCAAATGGCCGCCGTGCAGGAACCGAACCGGGCACTGCTCCGGAGTTATCTGGGCAAAGCCTACGCCAACGCCGGCGACCGCGAACGGGCCGCCAAGGAGCTGCAACTGGCCAAGACCTTCGATCCCAAGGACCCGACGGCCTGGTTGTACTCGGCATTGTTGAACCAACAAGACAACCGCATCAACGAAGCCGTGCGCGACCTGGAGGAGTCGGAGGAATTGAACGAGAACCGCCGCGTCTATCGCTCTCGCCTCCTGCTCGACCAGGACCGCGCCGTCCGCGGAGCCAACTTGGCCAACATTTACCAGGACGCCGGTATGGCCGACGTGAGCGTGCGCGAGGCTGCGCGAGCCGTGAACGAAGATTATGGGAGTTATTCGGCCCACCTCTTTTTGGCGAGTAGCTACAACCAACTCCGCGATCCAAACCAAATCAATCTGCGCTATGAAACACCCACACTGACTGAATACTTGCTGGCAAACCTGCTGGCACCGGTTGGGGCAGGCACGCTCTCCCCGGCCATTTCTCAACAGGAATATTCGAAGCTCTTCGAGCGCGATCGGTTCGGCGTTGTCTCCAGCACCGAGTATTTGAGCCGCGGCGCCTGGATCCAATCCGGCGCGCAATATGGGATCTTTGGTAATAGCAGCTATTCTTTGGACGCAATCTACCGCACCGATCCAGGGCAGCGCCCGAACAATGACTTTGAGCAACGGCAACTCTCGCTTGAGGTCAAACAACAACTCACCCCGCAAGATAGCGTTTACTTCCAAGCCCTGCACTACGAGGCTGAGGCTGGGGACTTGGTCCAATATTTTGATCGGGCCAATGCGGACACCGGTCTCCGCACCAAGGAACAGCAGGAGCCGCTACTGGCCTTAGGTTATCACCACGAGTGGAGCCCCGGGATCCACACTTTATTCCTAGCCGGTCGCTTGGTCGATACTTACTCAGTCAAGGACTCGGACGAACCAGTCGTGATCGCGTTTGCATTCGGCGGCGCGACCGGCAGCGAGATAAACGCCGTCAGGCTGACCAGCGGCATCCAGGACGCGAGCGTAGCGCAGGAGATTTACTCGACCGAACTGCAACAAATCTGGCAGCAACCAAACCACGATACCATTGTTGGCGGCCGCTTCCAATGGGGCGATTTTCACAACCGAAACCTGCAAACGCACCTAGCCTTCTACGCTGGTCTCTTTGAAGACCTCAACACCGCTGCTTCGCAAGATACTAGGACCGATTTCCAGCGCATTAGCTTTTACGGCTATCATCGGTGGCAGATTGCCGAGTCACTGCAATTCATCGGTGGAGTGAGCTACGACCGGCTCGCGTTCCCGGAGAATTTTCGCGCCGCTCCCTTCTCGGACAAACAGGAATCCATCGACCAGGTTTCCCCCAAGGCCGGGCTGATTTGGAGACTGGAGCCGGATACAGCACTCCGTTTTGCGTACACCCGCTCGCTGGCCGGAGCGAGTCTCGATCAGAGCTCTCGATTAGAACCGACCGAGGTAGCCGGTTTCAACCAGGCCTATCGGAGCATCATCCCAGAGTCGGTTACCGGCGCCAATGCGGGAGCCAGATTCGAGACATATGAGATCTCGCTCGAACAAAAGTTCAACAACGGAACTTATCTCGGTCTGGCTGGAGAGCTGTTAAACTCTCAGGTAGACCGCACTCTCGGCAGCTTTCGAGACGACGCCTCCATGGATTTCGCTTTTATAGCAGGGTTGCGGGAGCGCCTGGATTTTCGTGAGCGCTCCCTCGTTTTTACTGCCGACCAATTGCTCGCAAAAGAGTGGTCGCTTGGCGCGCGCTACCGTTTAACTCAGGCCAGGCTGGCGGACAACTTCGTGGATGTCCCGGACCTGCCCACGGCGAACGTCGATCCGCCGTTCCGAGCCAGGCAACATTTGGAGAGCGTCCTGCATCAACTAAACCTGCATGCCATCTACAATCATCCTTGCGGCATGTTCGGGGTCGTTCAGGCCGCTTGGTATTTGCAAAGCAACAGCGGTTACGAACCTGATCGTCATGGCGAAGCTTTCTGGCAGGTCAATGTTTTTGCCGGATATCGCTTCCCAAGGCGCAAAGCTGAACTCGCGGTCGGGTTGCTTAACGTCACGGACCAGGATTATCGGCTGAATCCGCTGACGCTCTACAACGACCTTCCCCGCAAGCGAACTTTGGTGACGCGCCTTCAGTTCAACTTTTAGCGCTTGGCAACCCACTCAAGCGAGCCTGCGTCCCCTGCGGAGTTGGGGCGAGAAACTCTCGCGGCAGGCCGGACTGAGAGATGCTCATTACCAGTGATAGCCTAAGGTCAGTATCGTGCCATTGGGCGGACAGGTGGGGCACGAAACATAGGTCGTGAACTCGAACTGCTGTCCAGCGGAGGCAGGAAAAGTTACGGTGCCAGTTCCACACCACCGGAACCCGTCTGTCCTTCGAACGGCTTCGACCCAAGCAGTACAGCCGGTGCCGAGTTGACTCGCGTCCGTGATCGTCCCAGACATCGTACTAGTCGGGGCAGTGAACCAAATACTGCCGGAGCTAGTTTTGATTCTCGCTGAGCCGCAGTACGCGCCAGGACAGCTGTTTGTCGCACCACCAATTCCTTGCACAAAAGATCCCGATGCAGACGTCATTATACTCGTAGCATTCAGGAACGGGCTCGGTCCAGTCGGGGCAACTTGTATGGTCGAGGTAACGCAGCCGATGAACCCGGCCACCAGTGCTGTTACTGCTGCACAACCGATTATTATTTTGATTCGTTTCGTCATGCTTTTCTCTTCTGTGTTGTTTGTCGTTTTTTTGTTGTTGCTCCCTTGGCCGGCAGACAACCGAAAAACGACCGGTGCGCACGCGGTCACGAGGGCTTAATTGGTTGGCGTTTAGCATCTCAAAGTTTGCTTGTAAAGAGAAAAAGTAAAACTAAAATAGGCTACGAAAAATGCCTGGTGAACGCTTTATCCAGGAGTTCGAGTCGGTTGGTTTGAGGAAACGGTGAAATTCAAGGCCAGATTGACGGACCAATGGCGCAGCCGGCTGGCCGGGGCGCTGCTGGTGGTGTTGTGCGGTCTGTGGCTGCGCTATTTCACGGTCGGCCAGGGGCTGGAGCACCGAAGTTATGACCTGGCCCTGGTCCTGGCGCCCACCGTTCCGGTGGATGAAGTCGAGATCGTCTCGATGGATGAAAGCTCGCAGTTGGCTTTGGGTCAGCGCTGGCCACTTTGGGACCGCTCGTTGCACGCGCAACTGCTGGACAAACTGCGGCAAGACCAATGCCCGCTGGTCGTGTTCGATATTTTGATGGCCGACACGAGTCAGTCGCCGGCGGCGGATGCGGAACTGGCAAGGGCGATCAAAGCCCATGGCAAGGTGGTGCTGGCGGCGGTGCTCGAACTTACGCCGACTCCCGGTGGCATCCCGGACTCCATGATCCGAGCACCGCTGCCTGAATTTCGCCACGCGGGCGCCCAGTGGGGGCTTACGGATGTGAATCCGGACACGGACACGTTCGTCCGCAAGCATTATCGCGGCGCGGAATCGGACCCCAGCATCGCCTGGAAGGCGGCGGAGCTGGTCAACGCGCCAGTGACCGCCAAGCCACGAAACCGGCTCGCCGAGCGATGGCTGCGTTATTACGGACCCCGAGGAACGATTCCAAGTTTGGGCTATCACCTGGCCCTGGATAAGACGAACAATTATTTTAAGGACAAAATCGTTTTCGTCGGCGGCAAGCCGCGCACGCTGGCGCTGGGAGAACCCAGCGATTTGTACCCCACTCCCTTCACGCGCCGGGACGGCCAAAAGACTCCCGGCGTCGAAATCAACGCCACGACGTTTCTGAATCTGGTGCGCGGGGACTGGCTGAGCCGCTTGTCGCCGTGGAAGGAATTCTGGCTGTTGTTGGGTTGCGGAGTGGCTTTTGGATTCGGACTGAATCTGGTTCGCCCCCTGCTGGGCGCCTTGATTGGGCTGACGAGCGGTTTGGTGATCGCCACGCTGGCGGCGTGGCTGGTGTGGCAGTGGCATGTTTGGTTCTCGTGGCTGGTGCTGGCGGGCGCGCAAATTCCGTGCGCCTGGGCCTGGTCGGTGGTGGCGTATGCCAAGGGATTGTCACGCGACAAGGAGGAGCTGAAAGAAGAACTGATTACCGCGCAGGCCGAGCGCCGACGCCGGCTGCCAGCACGGGCGGCCGGCTCACCGCCGCACGGGACGCGCGCCATTCCCAAGATTCCCGGTCACGATCTGCTTCATTGCATCGGCAAAGGCGCGTTTGGCGAGGTCTGGCTGGCCCGCAGTGTCGTCGGCCTCTACCATGCCGTCAAGATCGTCTATCGCGAAGAATTCAAAAGCGCGGGGCCTTACGAATGGGAGTTTAAAGGCATCGAGAAATTCATGCCGGTGTCGCTCGATCATCCAGGCTTGCTGCGGATCCTGCACGTGGATCGCGATGACGAGGCCGAATATTTTCACTATATCATGGAAATCGGGGACGACGAGGTCTCCGGCCAAAACATCTACCCCGATGCCTATTCGGCCAAGAACCTCGCGAAAGAAATCAACCGGCGGGGCAGGATACCGATCAAAGAGTGCCTGCCGCTATTTGTTTCGCTCACCGAAGCGCTCCAGTTTCTCCATGAACAACGCCTCATCCACCGGGACATCAAACCGTCCAATATCATCTACGTGAATGGCCTCCCCAAATTCGCGGACATCGGGCTGGTGACCGACGTTGCTACCTCCGGTCTGGAAACGACCGGCCTCGGCACCGACGGTTACATCGCACCCGGGAGGCAGGGGATTCCGGCGGCAGACGTGTATAGCCTCGGCAAAGTCATTTACGTGGCCAGCATGGGCAAAAGCCCCCATGAGTATCCAGCGTTTGCCACGACCCTTGTCGAAAGGGCTGACTGCGTGGAGGTATTCCAGCTCAACGACATCATCCTGAAGGCGTGCGCAACCGAGCCACGAAAGCGGTATGCTTCCGCGGCTGAGTTGCAGGCCGCGTTGCTGGAGCTGCAGCACAAAATCCTGGGCCATCCCAAGGCGTAGGTCGCCGCCGCCGCATCAAACCGTCTGAGGCCAATGCAATGAGGAACCCTCGACCCTCCAGCGGCGTCCGCCGAGGTAGGGGCCGTTCGCCGAGCGGTCCGGGCCGTGGCATGATGCAACGGCGACGCTCCAGCAGCGTCCAACCCTCGCGGGCATTTCCAGTCCTTTCCACTTCCGGGCCGGAGCCATCCGTTTCGGGCGCCCCGAGGCGGGCCAGCCTCCTTGCGACCGCTCACCGGCTTGCAGCCGGCCCCCTGATCGACTACGCTAGGGCATGACTTGGCAGCAGAACCGGGCGCGGCCCGCAGCGTTCACACTCATCGAACTGCTGGTGGTGATCGCCATCATCGGCATCCTTGCCAGCATGCTTCTGCCCGCCCTGGCGAAGGCCAAAGGGCAGGCTTATCGCATCGCCTGCGTGAGCAACCTCAAACAAGTCGGCCTCGGATTCCGCATGTGGGGGATGGACAATGAAGACCGATTTCCCTGGCAGTTGTCCCCCACCGAAGGCGGCACCCGGAGCGTGAACGCGGCCTGGATGCATTTCGCCGCGATTTCGAACGAGGTCTCCGCTAACCCAAGGGTTTTCCATTGCCGGAGTGATAGCGCAAAAGACATCGCCTACCTTTTTGGGGGCGCGAGTCCGGATAGCTTCACGACCCTGACCAATCGCGCGTTGAGTTTTTTCGTCGGCACCGAAGCGAGTGATGACCGGCCCAATATGCACATCGCCGGGGACCGAAATATTCTGGGCGTTGAGGACCAGAAATGTGATACGGCTGGCATCACCGGCGTCACTTGGCTTTTGCCGCCGCCCGATGTCACCGCCCACTGGGACAGCGGCCTGCACAACAACGCCGGCAATATGGCGATGGTGGACGGAAGCGTGCAGCAAATCTCGACGCGCCGGCTGGGCAGCCACCTCGCCGCCACCGGCGACCCGGCCTTGCTTAACTGCGTTCTGAAACCTTGAGCGCCGGCCCGGCCGGCGCAAGCGAGTACTCGCGCAAAAATCATTGCGCCCCTGCCGCGACTCCATCAGATTTTGGACAGTTGGTGGAGAGATGGCTGAGTGGTTTAAGGCGCGCGCCTGGAAAGCGTGAGTACCTAAACAGTACCGGGGGTTCGAATCCCCCTCTCTCCGCCACGGTCGGGACGCCAAGCCGTGTCCGTTCAGCGCACGAAGCGATGCGTGGCATGGGAGGTAGGGCAGGCTTCCATACCTGACGGTTTATTGGGCATCCTGCCCCAAGTTTCTGGAAGGACGAGGAGATCGAACACCAACGCGCGGCTGGAAGCCGCTCGAACCGGCAGGCGAGGACGCCTGCCCTACGGCGCCGGACATATCACCAGGTCCGGTCGCGGATCGCTGCTTTGCCTCGCTTCGTAGCACTTGCTGGATAATCGCGGAGCGAGTAGCTTGGCGTGGTGATCGATCAAATCAAGAAGCGGCTGGACAACGGCTTTGCCCCTTTTGCGCTTGGCCTGTCGGATGGGCGGCGCCTCGCGGTGCCCCATCGGGACTTCATTGCGCTGTCGCCCAAGGTGGTGGTGGTGATCGGGGAGGATCAACTGGCTGTGACCATCAACCCGCTCCACATCTTGTCGGTTGATGACGCGGCTCCGGTGCATTGACGACGCTGAGGCTGAGGACCGTGACATCGGAGGTTTCGTGTCCCTGTAACCATACGGAAGCCGCTGATGGGTACTCCCTTCACGTCAATTCAAATCCGGGCTGCCAGAGCGGCCGACGCGGCCACCATCGCCCAGTTCAATACGCTGCTCGCCCAGGAAACGGAAGCCCGTCTCCTCGAACCCGAGCAACTGCAGCGGGGCGTGGAAGCTATCCTGGCCGACCCCGCCCGGGGAACCTACTGGGTGGCCGAGATCGGCGGGCAGATTGTCGGTCAGTTGCTCATCACTTCGGAATGGAGCGATTGGCGCAACGGTTTCTTCTGGTGGATCCAAAGCGTCTATGTGCCGCAACGCTGGCGCGGGCAAGGCGTCTTTCGGTCGCTGTACTCGCACGTTCGTCGGCTGGCGTCCGAGCGCGCGGAGGTATGCGGGCTGCGGCTCTACGTCGAGGCCAATAATGCCAGGGCCAAACAAGCTTATGAACGGATCGGCCTGGCGCGAACGCACTACGAAGTCTATGAAGTGGAGTTTCGCCGCCCGGCCTGAAATTTTGGCCGCTGTGCTGCCCTGATCTGAGTCGCCATCCACCGGAGAAACAACTTAGGGCTCGGGCGGAGGTCGCCGGCCAGTTTGCTTGACGGCGCCGGAGGGCATCGACAATTCTGCCATTCACTCGGATAAAGCGATGCATTCAGCAGAAAATGTTCTCGGAAGACTGCGCCAGATCGTCGGCCCCGAAAACGTCCTCACGGCGCCGGAAGACCTGATCCCGTACTCATTCGATGGCACGGCCGCCATGCGGCAAATGCCAGCTTGGGTCCTCTTCACTAAGACCACGCAACAAGTGGCGGAGGTCTTGAAGCTCGCGAACGAAAGGAGCATCCCCGTGGTAACGCGCGGTTCCGGCACCGGGCTGAGCGGCGGCAGTCTGCCTACCCAAGACTGCCTGGTTCTGTGCACGGTCAAGATGGACAGCATCCTCGAAGTGGACCGGGCCAACCTGACCATGCTGGTCGAACCGGGGGTGACCACATTGCAAGTGGCCGAGGCCGCCAGCGTGGCCGGTCTGTTTTATCCACCGGATCCTGGCTCGATGAAAATCTCCACCATCGGCGGCAACGTTGCCGAGAATTCCGGCGGCTTGCGCGGACTCAAGTACGGGGTCACTCGCAATTACGTCATGGGCCTGGAGGTGGTGCTGCCCAGTGGCGAGGTCCTCTGGACGGGCAACAAATGCGTAAAAGACGTGGCCGGTTACTCGCTCAAAGACCTGTTCATCGGCTCGGAGGGTACCCTTGGAGTCATCACCAAAGTGTTATTGCGGCTCATTCCAAATCCGGCGGCGAAAAAAACCATGGTCGCCACGTTTGACGCGATGGACAAAGCCGCCGCGGTTGTTTCCGCCATCATCGCCGCGCAGATCATTCCCTGCACGCTCGAGTTTCTGGATCGCACAACCATTCATTGCGTCGAGGACTACGCCAAGATCGGCCTGCCGCTGAATTGCGAGGCGTTGCTGCTGATGGAAACCGACGGTCATCCGGCCGTCGTCGCCGAGGAGGCCGCGCAGATGGAGAGGATTTGCCGTGCAGGCGGGGCGCTGGAAATACGCGTGGCCCGCGACGACGCCGAGGGGGCCAAACTGGCCGGCGCCCGGCGCAGCGCCTTCAGCGCGCTGGCCCGCGTCGCGCCCACGACGATCCTGGAAGACGCGACCGTTCCGCGCAGCGAGCTGGCGCGCATGATCCGCTTCGTCGAAGCCGTGGCAAAGAAATACCAATTGAAAATCGGAACGTTCGGCCACATGGGCGATGGCAATTTGCACCCGACGTTCCTCACCGACGAGCGAAATCACGAGGAGATGCGGCGCGTCGAGGAGGCGTTCAAGGAAATCTTTGACGAAGCTATCCGGCTGGGCGGCACGATCACCGGCGAGCACGGCGTCGGGCTGGCAAAAAAATCCTTCCTCCCGAAGTTCGCTGGCGACGCCCAGATGAGGGTGATGCGCGAACTGCGTCGCGCGCTGGATCCGCAAGGCATTCTGAATCCGGGAAAGATGTTTGATTGAAGGACCGCTCCGGTTGATTCGATCCCCGGCGTCAAATAAAGCCAGTGCTCGGGAACGGAAGGTGGCCGGCGAACACGCTGACTCGCTCGTTCCCCGGTTCAGTGTTCGGCTTTGTTCCCGGCTTTCTCCCAGGCTTTGAAACCACCTTCGAGGTTGTATAGCTTGGAGAAATCCAGCTTGCTCATCTTGTCGCACGCCCGGGCGCTTCTCACGCCGGCGGCGCAATGAACGAGGTAGCTTTTGCTCTTGTCCAGGCCGGCGACCTTTTGCTCGAAATCGGCGCCGTTCACGTCGAGATTGATCGCACCCGGAATGTGGCCGGCGGCGAACTCCTGTGAAGTGCGCACATCGAGCACCACGTTCTTCTTGTCCCCGCGAAGCTTCTCGAATTCCGCGACGCCGACGTTGCGCACCTTCTTGTCCGCGGCGTCCTTCTGCTGGATTGCGAGCAGGGGAGGGGAGCTAGACGGCATTTCCCGCAACGGGGGTGAGGTGTTACCAGGCACAGCCGCAAAGCAGGCGATTGGATTTAACAGAAAGACCAGGACAATGAGTTTTGGCGTATTCATAGAAGGCAATTATTGACGAATTAATCCGCTCGTGGGAACGGAAATATTTCCTAAAACCGGTTCGGCGAGGGCGCTATAAAGGGGCTTACGCTATGTCCAGAAAAAGCTTCCACGCGACCTCAGCGGGGAGTAAGATTCCGTAACCGCCGGAAACAGTATGCGAATCACGGGAACAGTGAACGAAATATTGAAGCACAAAGGCGCCACTGTCTGGGCCATTGCGGCGGAGGCGACTGTCTTCGAAGCGCTCGAATTGATGGCGGAAAAAAACATCGGGGCCTTGCTCGTCCAGGCGCAAGGCAAGCCGCTGGGCGTGGTGGCCGAGCGCGATTACACCCGCAAAGTAGCGCTCCGAGGCAAAACGTCCCGGGAAACTAAAGTCGGTGAAATCCTTTCCACGCCAATGATTTCGGCCACGTCGGCGAACACGGTGGAAGAATGCATGCGCATCATGACCGTGAACCGAGTCCGCCATCTGCCCGTTCTCGAAGGCGAAACGGTCGTGGGCATCGTTTCGATCGGTGATCTGGTGAACTGGATCATCTCGACGCAGAGCGAGACGATTAACCAGCTTGAAAGCTACATCAGCGGCCAGTATCCGGGCTAAAGTTGAGGACGTGGGTGGAAGGAAGGGCATTGAATATTTCGGCGCCTGCGTTAGTCTGCTTCCTGCTATGATTGGCAAACTGGAACTCGCCTTGGCTTTTTGCCTGCTCGGCCTGTCCTCGCCCGCCCTCGAAAATAACCAGGACCTGGAGCCTCACCACCCAAGTTCCCGGCCAGACGAGGTGATCAACTTCAGCCTGCTGGACTACAACGGAAAATATTACGAGCTGCGCCGCGCCGACGCCAAAGTGGTGGTGCTGTTTTTCACCGGCAATGGCTGCCCGATCGCCCGGCAATGCATTACCAAGCTGCGGGCGTTGCGGAGCAAATTCAGCAGCCAGGGAGTTATCTTCTGGATGATCAACGCCAACGCCCAGGACGACCGACAGAGCATCGCCGAGGAAGCTAGTGAGTTTAAGGTCGGCTCGCTCCCGATCCTGATGGATCAGACCCAGGGCGTGGCCGAAATGCTCGGAGTCAAGCGCACCGCGGAAGCTTTCGCCATCAACACCAAGGACTGGACAATTTTTTATCACGGCGCCATTGACGATCAGTTGGTGGAAGGCGCGCAGAAGCCAAAGCCCACGGAAAAATATCTCGAGAACGCCCTCACCGAATTTTTGGCCGGCCAGGAGATCACCGTGGCAAAGACGGCGACGAAAGGTTGTTTGATTCATTTTGAGCCAGGCAACGCCAGGCCCGACGCGCCGGTTTCCTACGCGCAGGAAATTGCGCCGCTGCTCCAGCGCAAATGCGTGAGCTGCCACAGCGCCGGCAACATCGGCTCCTGGGCGATGTCGAGTTACAAAAAGGTCAAAGGCATGTCCGACATGATCCAGGAGGTCGTGCTGGCGCGGCGCATGCCGCCGTGGCACGCCGACCCGCACTACGGAAAATTCCAGAACGATCGCACGCTGACCTTCGAGGAATCCCGCTCGCTCTTGCGCTGGGTCGAGCAAGGCGCGCCGCGCGGCGAGGGCGAGGACCCGTTGATCGCGGCCAGCGCCCAGGCGGAGCAAACGGCCGGCTGGCATCTGGGCAAACCGGACTTTGTGATTTCTCTGCCCGCGCCACAGGAGGTCCCGGCCACCGGGGTACTCCAGTACCGCTACGTGGATGCCGAGTTTGAAATCCCTCACGACCTGTGGCTCCGCGCCGCGGTTGTTCGTCCCGGCAACCGGAAAATCGTTCACCACGTGATCGTGCGGGTGAAATCCTCCGAGGAGGGCCAAGACACATCCGCGGACGACGTTTTCCTCACCTCCTGGGCGCCAGGCAACATGTCGCTCGGCTGCCCGGCAGGCACCGGAAAATTTCTGCCAAAGGGAGCCAAATTCAGGTTCGAACTGCATTATAACACCATCGGCAAACCCGAAACGGATCGAAGCGAGATGGGGCTTTATGCGATGAGCGAACCCCCAAAAATGCTCCTGCAAACGCGCGGCATTGAAACGAAGGACTTCAGCATTTCTCCGGGCGAAGCCGACTCCCGATCGTTCGCCCTCTACTGCTTCAAGCGCGACACGCTGATCTACGATCTGGTGCCGCACATGCACCTGCGCGGTTCCTGGTTCAAATTCGAAGCGCTCTTCCCCGACGGTAAACGCGAAACCCTCCTCTCGGTGCCGCACTACGACTTCAATTGGCAGACCGAATACCGCCTGGTTCAGCCGAAGCGCGTCACCGCGGGCACCTGGCTCCTCTGCACCGGCGCCCACGACAACTCGGCGCGCAACCCGCTCAACCCCGACCCCACCAAGCGGGTGAAACACGGCCTGCAATCGTTCGAGGAAATGTTCATCGGCTTCATGGACGTGGCCGAAATTCCGCGGCCAGGCGAGGACGCGCCCAAGCAGGCCCGCGCGGAAAAGCCCGCCGACGCTTCGGCGCAGTAAGGCCGCCCGGCCACTCGCGCTCCAGCCCCTGCCTCGTCGGGAACGCGACGATCGTTAACAGCCTGTTCAGAAAGTAGCAGCCGACGTGAGGAGGCTCTCATATCGCTTTTGTTTCCGAAGAAATTTGAGCCTCGTTACCTCGGCTGCTACGGGAAGTGGCGTTGTTCAACGGGCTGTAAACGGTCGCTCTTCTTGATCAGCCAGACTTCGGAGACTTGGCAGCCGCGGCCGTTGCCGCCCAAGCCAGGCTCCCGCTGCCAAGTCAACGTCATCTCGCCGCCCGCAGTCGCTTTCGCGGGAATATCGAATTCGATTGGCTGGATCGGCCAGGGCTTGGGCATGAGCGGATGGACTTCCAGGCCGTCGCCCGCCGACAGGCGAATCTTTTTCTTGGGACTATCGCCGCCGTACACAACGCGAACCATGTAGTGCGCCTTGGGGTCGAGATGGGTGTAACGCAGTTGAAGCGGCGCGTCATTCATCGACTCGGCATGGTTCAGCCAGGAGTAACGCAGCGGGCTGGCCGGTTTCTCGTCCGGCTCGTCCACGTCGTCGCCCTCTTCGAAACCGGCGTGCGGCGATTCGAGAAAGGCCGGGTCGCGGGCAAAGCCGGCGCCCGCAACGAGGTGCGCCTGACGGGAAAAATCGCCCAAGTCGTCATAGCAGCCGCCGGGGCCAGGGTCGGTCCAGCGCAGAATCTCGTCGATGCCCTTCAGCCGCTCGGCTTCCGACCCCGCCTTGCGGAACTCCTCGAACCGGTGCTTAAGCCAGCGGCGATTGTTGAGGGGGTAGTCGATTGTGTCGAGGTTCGCGCCGCGATCCACCGCGATGGCTTGATACTTCTCGACGCTGAGTTGCATCCGAATGCTTTGGAAAAGCGCTTCGCCGAGTTCAAAGACGCGCGCCCGCCAGTCCGCAGAGACGCGCTTCGTAACGGCGCGATCCAAAATCGCTTCGGCCTGATTCAAGGCGAGAAGCGAACTCCGAGCGCGGGCGTCGCGGAGAACTTCCATGGCCTGATCTTCGAGGCTGGTTTCGAAGAGCAAGCGGCTGCGGGTGTAAGCGTCGTAGTAAGCGCGGTAAAGCGCCTCCTGAAAGCGCCAGTTCAATTTGTCGCGTGGCGACGCCGCGCGTTCCATCGCCTGGAATTGCTGCAACGTGGTATCGACCGTTTCGTTGGCGATCAGCGGGCCTTGCCAGTTTCGTTCCAGTGCCAGCAGGCCCTGGGCGAAATTCTCGGTGTAACGTTCGCCGATGAAATAGCGGCTGTAGTCGCGCAAAATGTCGATGACGTTCGACTCGGGATTCCAGCCCAGAGCGCTCCAGACGGCCTTGTTCACGTCGTCGTTGCAGCCTTCAGAATAGCTGATGAACCCGACCGTGTGGGGTTGCAGCAGGCGGAAGATCGTGGCCATCTGGATGGGACGCGGGTTGATGCCCTCTCGTCCCTCCGTAACGGCGAAAGCGGTGTCCCAATCGGGGACCGGGTACTGGCACTGCCGGCAATGAGTGATGTCGGGGTAGTGGCGCAGGGGATATTTTTTCGGAACCGCCGCGCGCAATTGCGGCAGGCTCAACCGCACTTGCGGGCCGAAGACCACCCCGCTGAGCCAGGCCGGCTCTTCCCGGTTGAGGATCGCGAGGAATTCATCGAGCCACTCCTGATTGAAGCCCTGGGGGGAAACCCACATCTGCGCCGCGGGATGAAACCGACGGAGCACCTGCGTTTGCTGCTCCAACAGCGCCATCAAAAATTTCGGCCGCGTGTGGCCGGGATCGCCGCCCGGCACGAACACCGCGTCCAGCCGCGGTAGTTGTTTAAACACCTCGCCCCACTCGCGTAGGGCGAATTCCACGGTGCGGGGGTCGGAATAATCCTTGTCCAGCGCGGGATACCAAAGCCACACATCCAGCCCGTAATCGTCGAGCAGCCGGGACATGCCGCGCAACATTTCCAGCGGCGGGAGGGGAAAGTGCGGGCTGGTGGCGGCATCGTCCGAACGCGGCGGAATCAACTCCACCGCGTTGCAACCAAAGACGGTCAGGTCGCGAATGTATTGCTCCCAGATTTTCAAGTCCCACGCGTCATAAGAATGGGTCTTGGGACGATAGCCGAGTTGATGCCCGCGAAGCTGGTATCGCGGAGCGCCGGCGAGTTTGAAATCCGCGGGCAGCGTGACGCTACCCTTGTTCATCCGCAGGGATCGCAGCAACTGGCCCACTCCGAACAAGATGCCGCGCGAATCGTTGCCCAGCACAAACACCGCGGGCACGTCTTTGTCCGTCTTGACATCGATGCGGAACCCCTCCGCCGGACTTGGACTCAGACGGGAGGAAAATTGCGCGGCGAATCTCCCGGCCCATTGGCCCACCGACTTGACTGGCCCCACCGCGATGACTGGCTGGTCCGCGGCCGGCCAGGACGTCTGCGCCGGCCAGCGAATTTGCGCGCGCGCAGCGACTTCATCCACGAGCATCGCGACGGCCTTCCGCTCCGGCCCGGAAGCATCCGGAGGCGAAACTACTATCGCCTTGCTGAGATCGAGGGTCGCTGCCCCCGCGCGGGCGGCGATCCCGAGCAGGAGCAGGGCTACCTTACAGAGGAGTCCGCTGGACAGGCGACAGAGGTACGGTGAGCAGGCGACGCTTCGGCGTCTCCCTCTCCCCGCTCGTTCCTCGCGGGGAGAGGGCCGGGGAGAGGGGAAAGCCTTGAAAACATTGTCTGAAAACGATCTCGTATTTTCCACCCCCTCTCGCTCTCCCGCAGGGAACACCGCATCCCGCGCGGCGACGAGTCGAGGCGCTCCGGACTGGGGAAATCGCAGCGTACGGTTCTCCCTCTCCTCGGGGAGAGGGCTGGGGTGAGGGGGAAGAAACGCTCCGCAACCCAGCGCGCCTGCGAACCGCCGATGAACTCGACTACTCTGAGGGAAGGAACACAAAGCTCCACCCCAGGCAAAGCGCCAAGTCGCTGACAGTTGCAAGCCGCCGTCCCCCTCACCCTGGCCCTTATAGCCTTTCCAAAGTTATTCACCAGCGGCGAGGAGAGCCTTCGGAACCTCTCCCCGCAGCCGATGGTGAATAACTTTGCGTCGCGCATGGTGAAGCCCGTGAATAATTTCCCTTTTGGAGCCAAAGGCTCC
>WNGQ01000100.1_pt1 | contig 77729 bp, 71 predicted proteins | sample 5407661 | NCBI WGS metagenome assembly WNGQ01 (sample SAMN13153382, study PRJNA577476) | soil metagenome | isolation source: 60 cm soil or saprolite under Garry oak tree replicate 2 | place: USA:California | collected 2016-06-15
CCAAGGGACTTCATCCTCCACGCGGCGTTGCTGCGTCAGGGTTTCCCCCATTGCGCAAAATTCCCCACTGCTGCCTCCCGTAGGAGTCTGGACCGTGTTTCAGTTCCAGTGTGTCCGTGCGCCCTCTCAGGCCGGATACTGATCTTAGCCTTGGTGGGCCGTTACCTCACCAACTAGCTAATCAGCCGCGACCCCCTCCTTGAGCGAATTACTCCTTTGATCGCAAGGACTTTCACCTCGCGATGTTATGCGGTATTAGCCCCGGTTTCCCGAGGTTATTCCCCACTCTAGGGTAGGTTAGTCACGTGTTACTCACCCGGTCGCCACTTTACTCATGGATTGCTCCACTTTCTCGTTCGACTTGCATGTGTTAGGCACGCCGCCAGCGTTGATTCTGAGCCAGGATCAAACTCTCGTTTGAAACCTGATTACTCCCCGACGGGTCATCGGCTAACCTAACCGACACCTGATCTTCGATCCGAAAACCGAAAGCCAAGCGCCTGTAGATATCCCGACAATGAAGGGGAGTCGCCATCACGGCTAATAGACGTGGCTTCACTTACGCAAAGCACAACGCCCGGAATTCGCCGGATGGCCCTGATTCTTGTGAGATCACTCGGGCTTAAACCCTCGTTTCATCTCACGACTGGCACGTTCAACCATTTTGTCAAAGACCCGATCCGCTAACCGCCTGAGCGGCGCTTTTCAGGTACCCCGGGAAACCCGGAGCTCCTCGAAACTTGTACCGCCTCCTTGTACCGCCTCCCGGTCGTTGCCGACCCTAGAGACGAACCTTTCAAACTTACCGCGAGCAGATACTGCCTGTCAACCACAATCGTCGACGCTCGCAAACTTTGTTAACTCGACTGATGCCGGCGCGGCTTTTCAACCACAAAAAACGCCCAAAACAATCAAGTTCGAATCAAACTAAATTCAAATTCAATCAAGATTCAATCAAGTTGAATTCAAGTCAATCAAGACTCAGTCGCTGTCGGTCACAACAACCGACATCACCCAGGCTCCGTCGCGGCAAAACACACGCGCAAGCGCGGGCTCACATCCAAAAAACTTAAAGATCAATTTGAGGTCTTTTAATAACCCTTCAGGAATCTATCTTCCCGAATATGCCCGCAGGACCTGCCCTGGGCTTTTAGTGGCTTTCTAACTGTGCTGCTCAACCTTAGATGATCGGGCTTCTGAAACGACTCTTTTGTTCCATCCCCGACCCCTCGCTGCCCTATGCAGCGGCGGCCACGTCTCTAACGTCTCCATTAATGTACCAAGCCAATCCGATTTGCGCAAGTGCGTGCGACGATTATTTTCTTGGAAATGGTTCATGCACCAAAGATGCGGCAGTTGGCTGTTGGTAGTTAGCAGTTGGCTAGACAAGAACAGCAGCGATTCCCTCAATGTCTGCGAGTGCGATGCTGTTTTCGCGATCCATGCACATGTGGCATTGTGATGGACTCACAATCATCGTGTGGCTGTAGCTGCTTTATCTCACTCTTCCCAAAGCCACTTGTAATCTTCTGCTCTTGCAACCAAGCCCTTCCTTACCGGGTTCTCTCTGATATATCGAATCTTCTTTTCCAGCTCTTCACCATGCCGCACAATATGATCAAACGATTCATCCTGCCAGAGTGTCCCAGCTCTTTTTAGGGGTTTGTTCACAGAGTGGACCGATGCTCCCTTGATTGCTCCGACAATTTCTTCAAAGCTGAAGGTCTCATGGCTCTCGGTTTCAAGCGGCATGAAAATTATGTGGACATGGTCCGGCATCACGACGGCAATGTGAAGGCGCATTTTCTTGCCGTTGTCATACAGGCAGTGTTGCAGTACAAGATCGCGGGCCGAAGGCGGCAGCTCCCATTGGAGGTAGGTCTTGAAGGTGATGAAATGCGCCCGGCCTGATCTCTCAAGGTGGGGGAGGTTGCGGCGATAGTTGTATTTGCGGACTTTCATATTCGTGTGACAACCATGCACGTGTGGCACCGGCGCCCTCGCCGGTGGCTTTTGCTTCTTGTGTACAACAGCGAAATTCAATCACAGCCGGGGGCGGCTGTGCCACACGTTTTTTCTATGCTCTCAGGAATCTTAAGGCGATTGGCTACTCTTTCTGTGGACACTTTTCTTGCTCGAGCTTTTGGCTTTCCGTGCCTGCTTTTGCTTCTTGGCGCGCTTTTCTTCCAGCCAGCCACCGCTTTGAGTCGCGTACAGAGGCCATCCACTAGACCTTCAACTCCACCACAGTCGCGCCGGCGCCGCCTTCGTTTTGTTGCGGCTCGGTGACGGTATCCACGTGAGGATGGTGTTTTAAGGACTCCCGGATCGCCTTACGCAGGATGCCCATACCGCTGCCGTGGACGATACGCACTCGGGTTAGCCCGGCGAGAAATGCGCGGTCAATGAATTTTTCCACTTCGCCGGTGGCCTGTTCCACCCGCTGGCCGATTACGTTGATCTCCATCGGGGCGTTGCTGTCTTCTTTAAGCGACACCGAAATGCCCCTGGCGCGCGCTGCCGCCACCGGGTTTGTGCCGACTGTGGAGCCTCCGCTGCGTCCAAAGACTTCCGCTACGTCGTCACGGGCGATCTTCATCTTCATGGCGCCCATCTCGACTTCAAACGTATTCTCATCGACTTTGCGCTTGATGACGGCGGTGCGGCCCAGCGACTTGAGCTTGACCGTATCGCCTTCAGAGATGTGTTTGACCTCATGCGGACGCGCGTTGGGATCGCCCTGGTCCGCGCCGGTCTTGTGCGCGACCACGCCGGCGTCAAACTGCTCTTTGAATTCACGACGCAGCTTGGCGATGCGCTGCTCCGCCTGCTTGGAAAGTTTCTGCGCCGCGGCGCGGTCCTGCACCGCGTTCACGGCCTCGCGAATCTGGTATTCGAAGTCGCGCAGCAGCGATTCCATCTTGCGTTCGAAATCGCGCGTCTTGTTCCGCTGCTCCTGAAGGCCTTCGGTTTCCAGGCGCTTCAGCTCGCGGCCCAGATCGGCTTCGCGCTTGCGCATGGTTTCACGTTCGCGCTCCAGGTCGCTCAGCTCGGCGTGCAGGCGATCGAGAAACTTGCCGACGTCCTGCGTCTGCGTGCTCAGGCGGGCGCGCGCCGCGTCGATGATCTGGTCATTTAATCCCAGCCGCCGCGCAATATTGATTCCCGCCGACGCACCGGGCACACCAACGCGCAGCTCAAAAGTCGGTTGCAGAGTATTTTCATCAAAGCCCACGGCCGCATTCAGCACACCTTCATTGTTCGCCGCATAGACCTTGAGCGACGTGTGGTGCGTGGAGACCACGCTCAGCGCGCCGCTACGATGGAAGTGCTCCGCAATGGCCACGGCCAGCGCCGCGCCTTCTTCGGGGTCGGTGGCGGAGCCAAGCTCGTCCAGCAGGACGAGCGAATCCGCGGTGGCGGTGCGCGAGATGAAATCAATGTTGGTCACGTGCGCCGAGAACGTGGAGAGGTTCTGCTCGATCGACTGGTAGTCGCCGATGTCCGCCAGCACGCAGTCAAATACCGGCAGGCGCGCGCTCACGGCGGGAACGGGCACCCCGGTCTGCGCCATCAGCGCCAGCAAGCCGATGGTCTTCAGGCCCACGGTCTTGCCACCGGTGTTGGGGCCGCTGATGATGAGCTGACGATGGCTGGCGTCCATCTCCAGCGTGAGCGGGACCACGGCGCCGCCCTTGGCGCGCAGGTTGCGCTCCAGCAACGGATGGCGCGCGGCCCGCAGCTCCAGAAAACCTTCCGTCAACTCCGGGCGCACGCACTCGTAGTCGATGGCGAAGCGGGCCTTGCCGAACTGGGTTTCAATCTCCGCCATCGCGTCGGTGGCCTGGACGATGGCGTCGGCGTGTTCGCCCAGGCGCTCGGTCATCTCCTGCAAGATGCGGCGCACCTCGGCCTGCTCTTCTTCCAGCAGACGCACCAGGTCGTTGTTCTGTTCGATCGTCTCCAGGGGCTCGATGAACATGGTCTGGCCGCTGGAGCTGGCGCCATGCACTACGCCGTTCACGCGCTTACGCAGCTCGGTCTTTACCGGGATAACAAAACGCTCGCCGCGGATGGTGACCAGTTCGTCCTGCACCGCGCCGCCTTCGGCCAGCCGACGCAGATAACCACGCAACGATTCCTGGATCTGGCGCTTCTGTTTTTCCACGTCGCGACGGATGCGTCCCAGTTCGGGCGAGGCGCGGTCGTCGAGCGTGCCGTCCGGGAGGATCTTGTTGCGGAAGAAGCGCAACAGCAGAGTAAAATCGCCGATGCCCTGGGAAAGCTCCAGCATGCCCTGCCACTGGGCCTTGATCGCGTCCGGCGGATGCAGCGCCATTTCGCGCCACTCAGCGGCTTTGTCGACCAGCAGCAGAGTGTCACGAAGCTGATCGATCTCCAGCGACGCGCCGGGAATCTTTGACTTGGCCAGCAGGACACGCGCGTCGAACAGTCCGGAAAAATCAAACCGCCCGCCGGCGGAATAGAAACGGCGCGCTTCGTCGGCAAGCTGTTGCTGATGGTTGATCCACGCGCGGTCGAGCGAAGGCGACAGCTGAGACACGCGGGCCTTGCCCAACGGTGAGCTGACGTAATAGCCAAGCACGTCACGGAAGAGATCAAATTCCAGGACGCGGGCGGACGAATGCTGGAGCGGCTGCGGAACCATGCCCTTCCATGTTAGCGCAGTTGCCGGATCGACTCATCTGTTCTCAATCGATCAGACAGGTCAATAATTCCGCACCAGCATCAGCCAGGAATGGCTGGCTTCTATTAAACGAAGCGATTCGGGTTACGCGTTGATGGCTTTACCTTCCACGGCGCTGAATGCGTCCAGCATTCCTTCGGACACGGTGGGATGCGCGTGGATAGTAAACATCAGGTCTTCCACGGTGCCTTCCAGTTCCAGTACGGCGACGGCTTCAGCGACTAACTCAGTCGCGATTGGTCCGATGATGTGCACGCCCAGAACCTCACCATACTTAGCGTCCGAGACCACCTTAATGAAGCCTTCATGCTGGTTGATGATGGTGGCTTTTGAATTCGCCGTAAACGGGAACTTGCCCACCTTGATCTGATGGCCTCCTTCTTTGGCCTTGGCTTCCGTCAAGCCGACGCTGCCGATCTGCGGCTCACAATACGTACAGCCGGGGATGCGGTTCTTGTTGATCGGCTTGGCCGGTTTGCCGGCGATCCGGGTTACGGCCACAATGCCGGCCATGGCGCCCACGTGCGCAAGCTGCGGCATTCCGGCCACGATGTCGCCGATGGCATAGATCCCTTTCTCTCCGGTCTCCATCCATTCATTCACGTGGACGAAGCTGCGCTCCACCTTGATGTTCGGCGTCTTCTCCAGGCCGATGTTCTCGGTGTTCGGCCCGCGGCCTACGGCCACCAGGACCTTCTCGGCTTCCAGTCGTTGCAGCTTCTCGCCTTGCGGAGTAAAGCTGACGGCCACGCCGTCTTTTGTCTTCTCCACTTTTTCGACCTTGGTATTGACGAAGCAGCTGATGCCCTTCTTCTTGAACGTCCGCAGCAGTTCCTTGGAGACTTCTTCGTCCTCCACCGGAACCAACCGCGGCAGCATTTCAATGACTGTAACTTCGGCGCCAAACGAGCGATACACAGAAGCAAACTCCACGCCCACCGCGCCGGAGCCGATGATGACCAGCGACTTGGGAATCGACGAAAGACTCAGGACCTCAATGTTGGTCAGGACCCGGTCGTCGGCTTGAAGACCGGGCAGCATGCGCGCATAAGAGCCGGTGGCCAGAATAATGTTTTTGGCTTTGACTTCCTGCGCGACGCCGCCGGGAGCGGTCACGGCCACGGTGTATACCCCGCCTTTGGCTGGGCCGGTGAGGCGTCCAAAGCCGAGCACGCGTTCCACCTTGTTCTTGCGCACCAGAAAATCCAGCCCCTTGGTGTGCTTGGCCACGATCTTGTTTTTGCGGTCCTGGATGGCCTTCCAGTTCAGCTTGCCCGCGCCCAGGCCGTCAATGCCGTATTCTTCGGCGGCCTTCAGGTGGTCGTACACTTCGGCGTTGAACAGCAGCGCCTTGGTCGGGATGCAACCCACGTGCAGGCATGTGCCGCCCAGCTTGTCGTCTTTCTCGATCAGGCAGGTCTTCAGCCCAAGCTGTCCGGCGCGAAAGGCAGCGGTGTATCCGCCTGGTCCTCCGCCGATGATGGCAACGTCATAAATAGTTTCTGGCACGGCAGCACTCCCTTAACGCAAAATCATGAGGAATCAAAACATCTGATTGTAAATGAGATGGCTTTACATGGCTCATTGCCGGCTTCGCGTCCACACCATTAGACGATAATGCGGCTTCAGAAGATTCGGAAGAGGGACGTACAGGACAAAACCGTGCGGTTCAAGTAGCATGTCGAACCAGTTGAGGAGGAAGGTATGGTTGGCATATTTCTCCCGGGTTTCGTGTGGTGGATTCTTATTGGCCTGATTGCGGGTTGGCTGGCGGGCAAGATCATGCGCGGCTCCGGCTTTGGCGTGATCGGCGACATCCTGCTGGGCATTGTCGGGGCTGTTGTCGGCAGCTGGCTCTTTGGTCTTTTGGGCATCGGTGTGCGAGGTGGGTTCTTGTACACCATACTGATCGCCACGCTCGGAGCGGTAGTACTGGTCGCTCTCGTTCGGCTGGTCAAAAATGCTTAAGAGATGGAGTTGCTTAATTTACGAATAGCAGGTCTTTAAGATCTCTCTTCATCCCAGCGATAACTTTCTGCTGGAAGCCGACAGGCGGGGGCGGAGCGACCCGGATCAAGTCTTCCACCAGGACCGTGGTATCGCCCACCATGTTCCTGACGATGGACATCGGCGTCCAAATCAGGCCAAAAGGAAAGGCCCACCATCCATTCCAGAACGAGTATAAGGAAGCGCCCAGCGCGTGCAGCAGTCTGGGTTCCTGGCCTTTGATCAGCCATCGCGTGCTCATTCTGCCGGTGAGGATCACCGCCGAACAAACCAGATGATGTCGCACCAGCACCGTCTTAGCGGTGATGCGCTTACAGCGATAGTACACAGGTTCATTGTTTCTGATCTTTTCCGCATTCGTTTCAAGGAAACGGATGAGGCGGCGATTTGCGGACGCATGCTGGAACTGGCGCCAGAACCAGAACAACGAGCCGCCTGCTCCGCCCAACATCCACGCGCCAATGATCGAGAGCAGCACTACGCCGCTGGCCGAAACCTCTTTGCCGCTGGCGTGGTCTTCCCGGATTCCCTCCATCAGGCCACGGACCACTGCGGTGCACCATGCAATCCAGATCGCGCACACCAGCAACTGGGTTATCAAGTTCAATATCCCGGCAAAACGCTTAAAGAGAAAGACCATGCTCCGCCTATGCCGCCATGTTAGTTTTGCACCGCGATGGCCGCAAGGTTACTTCGGAAACCTGCCCGCATCCTGAAAGCCCGCTTAGCCGGATATCGTTAGTTTGATAGCGGACTGGCGGGCAAGGAGTCATGCGCGATTCCGCTTTGCCGTCACGGAAGAGATGGGGGCTGCTCTAATTTGCGCGGTCTGCCTGGCTACAGCCCTGCGGCTTGAAAACCCGTTGTGTCGACGCTGGATACTTCGCCAGCGCGGGAGCGGGTCGAATAGGACGCGACACAAGATTGCCGCCGCAGTTGGGACAGCGTCCGCCAAGCTTCGAGTCCACGCAGTCGCGGCAGAAGGTGCACTCAAACGTGCAGATCATCGCGTCCGTGGCCTCGGGCGGCAAATCTTTGTTGCAGCATTCGCAATTTGGGCGGAGTTCAAGCATGTGGATCACCTCTCATCAAAGCATCTTCTCTTCGTTGGCGCGGGAGGCGTTTGTAAAGATTTTCAGCTCAGGCGGGGCGCTTTTCTTCGATCCACCGAGAAGCGAGGCCGAGCGCTAAGTAGAACGCAAAGACCCCCGCCACGAACAGCGATTTCGTATCGACGTGTGGCCAAGAGTGAACTAAGTCCTCTGCAAACGAGGGAACGGCAAGCAGCCACAAATAACGTATCAGGTACTCGATCCAGCGAGGAACGGGTGCGTAGCGCTTCGCGAAGAGAAATTGCCGCCACTCACGCACACCTGTCCAGAGCCCCAGCAGAAAATAAATCGCCAGCGCGCAATTACCCACCGTTACTGCGATACGTTCGACGATTGGTGGCATCTTATTTCTCGCTTCATCCTAGCAGTTTTGCCGCGTCCTTGGCGAAGTACGTCAGGATCAACTGCGCTCCGGCGCGCCGGATCGACGTGAGCGACTCCAGAATGACGCGGTCGCGGTCCAGCCAGCCATTGCGGATCGCGGCCTGCAACATCGCGTACTCGCCGGACACCTGATACGCCGCAATAGGCAGATCGAACCGCCGCCGCGCTTCGGAGATCACGTCGAGGTAGGGCATGGCTGGTTTGACCATGACCATGTCCGCGCCTTCCTGAATGTCGAGTTTGATCTCACGCATGGCTTCGCGGACGTTGGCTCCGTCCATTTGATAGGAACGTCGGTCGCCAAACTGCGGCGCGGAATCCGCGGCCTCGCGAAACGGCCCGTAAAAAGCAGAAGCGAATTTTGCCGCGTAAGCCAGAATCGGCGTGTTGGTGAACCCGGCTTCATCCAGTCCTTTGCGGATCGCTCCGACGCGGCCATCCATCATGTCGGACGGCGCGATGATGTCCATTCCCGCTTTGGCTTGTGAGACAGCGGTCCTGGCCAGGATCTCCAGCGTGGGGTCGTTCAGGATTTCGTACTCCGCCTGGCCTGCAGCGTCTTGATGAATGTCCTGATGGCTGATGGTGATAAGCAGGTCGTCGAGTTCATCGTCATCTGTACGCTTCGTGCGCGAACCTCGATGACTTGTTGGGGCATGCGTCGGCCCGTTACCCTTTTTTGGACCGGACGAATTCGTGGCAGCCGTCTTTTTCTGCACGATGCCGCAATGCCCGTGCGACATGTACTCACACAAACAGACGTCGCCGATCACCACCAGGTCGCGCACCTCGCGCTTGATGGCCCGCGTGGTCCGCTGCACGATTCCGTCCTCAGCCCAGGCACCGGTGGCGACTTCATCTTTTTTCTCCGGCAGGCCAAACAGGATGATTCCGCCTACGCCGAGAGATTTTGCCTCGCGCGCTTCCTGCACGGCTTCGTCCACGGAGAGGTTGAACACTCCGGGCATGGAGCTGATCTCTTTGCGCACGCCCTCGCCCGGACAGACAAACAGCGGATAGATAAATCCGGTGGGAGTAAGGCGTGTCTCGCGCACCAGCGACCGCAACGAGTCCGACTGGCGCATTCTGCGAAGGCGGGTAGTGGGAAAGGACATGACAGGGGAAAGTTTAGCAGGATAGGGGGCTATTCATCACGTTGGCTCAGGAAAAGCAAAGAATCGTAATCAACAATTCCAAGGCGAAAATTTTGAATCCACCCGTTTCGACCAAGCACATCGCGATTAAACTCGGGATGAGCCGCGAAGTAAACCATGGAATGCACTTCGTAATCGAGACAATTGATTGTCAATTCGTGTCCGAATGCTTCGAAACCGCCGCTTGCAGTTCTGATTTGGATACGAAGGCCAGTCTCGATCCTTAGGTCGAGAGCCTCACCGTATCCGCGATTGAAAATGCAATGAGTTGCGCCTGTATCAATTTTCGCTAGAACCTTGGTTCTTCGCTCTCCAAGAACCAAATAGACAGGGACAGCAATGCCGTGCTCATCTCCGGCACAGCTATGTTGGCGATTGAAAGGTGATAGTAGTGGACACTTGCTACCATCCCGCGAAAGGTTCTTCGTCCTCAGGCCGCAATTGAGTTACGAGTGGTACGTCTGCTCTCCCGGCGATTGCTCTGTAAACCTCGGCGGCAGAATTGCCGGTTGCAACGAGGACATCGCCGGTAATGGCAACCCATCGACCTGCATATTCCCGACGGTGCCGGCGCAGCCATTCCATTTCCCGTTGGCTGTTTTCTGCTTCGAGCGCGAGGGGGTGACGTGTTTGAATGATTGCTTTCGCGCCCCGAGCTGTGTTCATAGCCAATCCCCGAGTGCCCGTCGGCCCCTTCCTTCCAAGATCCAGCAGGCTTTGAAGGCCTTCCTGGCTGAGCAGCGAGTCAGGACCCGGTTGTACGTGCGTAACCGGAAGGTCCTGCGAACCTTGAAGAGCTGTTGCCATCTGTGCCATGTTCTATCAAACTCCCGTTCGTACTTCACCCAGACCAAAATATCCCAACGCCTTGATTTCATCGGCATAAATGGCTTCTGCTATGTCGGCAAAGCCTACACTCGCCGAAAACTTCCGGCTGACCCGAATAAACACTGCATCCGTATACTTTTGGGACTTGTCCAAGAGTAACGTCGTTTCTTCGCCATATACCGAAACACCGTACATCTGGCTCGGCCCAAGCTTTTGAACGTTCACCAATCCTTCCATCGCTCCTTGAAGTGACTGGCTTCCCTGCCTGACGTGCATTGCCAGAAGTCCTTCTTGAGCGGCGATTTCAGCTCTTCCAGCGGTCTTTATTGTACTCATCACCAGATCGAATAGCGAGATAAGATGTTCTGCCGCTGTCCAATCTGGGCTAACAGAGCTGAATGTTGCGCTTTCCATTCCGACTTTAATGATGGCCGACAGCCTCTCAACATTGAATACAATCTGTGCTTCCCGGATAGTCTTGGGGTCTTTTTCCCAGAAAGCGTTGCCCAAGTTCACATTCCATGGTTTCAGTGCTCCGTAGAGGGCCTCGACTACCTGGTTGGGCTGCCGCCACCAGTCAAAGAGCGGGGCCTTAAAGTCAGCGCGATACTCAAGATAAGATTCCGGAATGTTGGCAATTTCGAGTTCGGCCATGTTGTGGGGATTGTACAACGTCAACCTGAGCAGGTGTTAGCTGCGTCCGCGTGCGCATCGACCTAAGGATCTTAATTACCAAAGTGACGGCCGTCGGGGAACAAGCCCGCGACCTGGATCGAAAACCGGATTATCATAGGGAGGTATGGTTACACGGCGCGAAAGACGCGTCTCCATGCCTATCTCGGTAAGGCTCTGGGGTCTGGACCGCGAGGGCAAGGTGTTCTCGCAGAACGTAAAGACCCTGAACATTGCCACCAGCGGCGCTCGCGTGTTTGGTGTGACGGCGGCGTTGGAGCGGGGGTATATCGTCGGTTTGCAATGTGGGAACATGCGGGCGCGGTTTATGGTGGTCTGGGTGGGCGAGCAAGGCACTTCACGCGAGGGCCAGGTGGGCTTGCGCGCCGCCGAAAACGGGATTTGGAGCGTTGCCTTGCCCCGTGCCGCCGACGAAGACTTCTCCGTCTGGCTGGCGGAGAACTACCTGGAAAGCGAAGTCTAGCCACAACCGATCCCATTGCTCGTCTTCATTGTTTAAACATGATTGTTTAAACATGATTGTTCAGACATGGCATAGAATTAAGTTGTGTCTGTCCGTGTTATTAACGTCATTTATCTTGGCCGGGTAGACTACTCCACCGCGCTGGAGCTTCAGCAGACGGTTGTCAATCTGGTGAAAGCAGACCGCATCAGCCATACCTTGCTTTTGCTGGAGCATCCGCCGGTGATAACCCTGGGACGCAATGCCGGACCGGACAACATCATTGCCTCGCGCGATTCGCTGGCGGACCAGGGCATTGACCTGCATGAAACCAACCGTGGCGGCGACGTAACGTTTCACGGACCAGGACAACTGGTTGGTTATCCCATCTTCGATTTGCGTGGATTCGAGCCTCGTATCGGCGTGATAGATTTTATGCGCAAGATGGAAGAGGTGCTGATCCGCACCTGCGGCGATCTGGGCGTGGTTACGGAGAGAATTCCAGGACTCGCCGGCGTATGGACGCAAGACGCCGTTCCCGGAAAAATTGCGGCGGTCGGCGTGCACATCTCGCGGGCCGTCACCTCCCATGGCTTTGCCCTGAACGTGAGCACCAACCTGGACTACTTCAAACTGATCGTCCCTTGCGGGATTGCCGACAAACCCGTGACGTCACTGGCTCAGGAGATGGAGCGAAGCGGCCCGGTTGCGCACAACCCGAGTCGCGAACGCACGGTACCGGGCCTGGAAGAGATGGCACAACAGGTGGCGCGCAATTTCGGACGGGTGTTTGAAGCCCAGACCTTGTGGCTCGAGTCGCTGGACGCACTGCTGGCGTCGCCTCCTCCCAGCCCAACGAATGAAGACACCCCGGCCCGTGCGCCTGAGCAACTCCGCAAACTGGCTGGCGACGAAGACATCCATCTGGCGTAAGCACCAAGCCTAACGAGATTCGTAAGCCGGCGAGCCGGGGTTACAATTGGTGTTGTTTTCCATATCAACAAAGGAAAGCCGTTCTTTAGACAGCAATGAAGCCAGCGATGATCATGCTTGCGGGTCTTGGCCTAATGGTTGTGGTGTTTGCAGCTGAGTTCTACGTCGCTACAATCGTCTTTCTTCTGGGCTGCCTTACCCTCCTACTGATTTTGGGCGGTACCATGATTCCGGCCCATTCGCACGGCAGCCGTCTTGCTTTTCCGGCCGCCGAACCTGGATCATTCATACCCGAGTGGCCCTGCCTGGAGGGAACGAAGATAGATCCCCATCGATACCAGCTTTTTGAATTTCGTATTGAGGTGCAAGGGACCGGCTTGGTCGCAATAATCGGGATAGCCACGCTTTACGCGATGAAGTTGGTGATCGAAAAGCGCGGGAATCCCTTCCTGGCTTATCACGAAGTGGGCCAGTCCGGAGACTACGTCCTCTTTTATGTACTCGTCTTTGCCAGCGTTGTTCCCGTCACCATCGCGGCTATGTGGTTCTTTGAGCGGACGCGGCTCGCACGGTCAAAAGTTACGATAGGCAGTCTTGATCCTCGCACCGGTGGATATACGTTTCGTGATCAGCACGGCGCGCAATTTGGCGGCACAAGAAAGCCGGTTTCGCCCAAGCCGGAGGATAATATCTGCGTGGTGTTCTATGGTCCCAAGAATCCAAATACCAACACCTCGTCTGCGGGACTGTTATTTCATCGTTTGCGCATTCAGCCCTTGATCGCCGACGCCGGTTAGTCCAGTTTTGATTATCAACATGAACGTGGTTTTTGTGACCGTAGTTTTTGTAACAATGATTCCACTCGCTCCTGATGCTCGATGAATCTCAAAGTTGTTGCCGTGCTCCGGAAATGATCCACCCGCTGGCGGGAGAAAAAGACATCTTTCTGATTTGAGCCGCATGGCCCCCGGGACAGTACTTTGCATCCAACTTACAGCCATGGCAGCCCATCGCAAGCCTTACGTCGAAGCCCGCGAGCAAGTCAGCAAATCCGACAGCGTCCATTTCTGGTTCAGCCGTTTCGCCAGCAGAACGGCGCAGGTGGTCGGGCAGCCTTACATGTTCCTGCTCGCGGTGATCGTCCTGATTGTTTGGGCGGTCAGCGGGCCGTTTTTCCATTATTCAGACACATGGCAGCTCATCATCAACACCGGTACTACCATCGTGACCTTCCTTGTGGTCTTTCTCATTCAGAATACGCAGAACCGTGATGCGAAAGCCTTGCACCTGAAGCTGGACGAACTCATTCGCTCTCACCACCCAGCCAGCGACGACCTGATCGACATCGAGAAACTGTCCGATGGCGAACTGGACGCACTGGAAAAGCGCTATGCAGCTATCAGGGAAGCTTACAAGGCGCGCAAAGCCAGGAAGCAAAACGATCCCGCCGCTTGAGCGCGGCAGAGTGACCACCGGACATTTCTACTTGAATGAGTCCGAATCCGGCTTCACGAACTTTATCGCCAGATCTCCCAGCGGCGCGTTCCAGTCGCCGTGGGTGGTAATTCCCGGATCGAACTCTGAGCCGTGTCGCGCAAGGTCTCCTTGCCATCCGCGTCTTTCACCAGCGTGTAGTTGTGGGTCCGGTCGGATTCCAGGTAATAGGGAGTCACTCCAAAATAGCTGTGGGTCATCCCCAGTGGCGCGAAAATGTTTTTCTGCACATAGACTTCCCAGGGATCACCGGTAATCTGCTTCAATAATTCGCGTAGTGGGCTACTATCAGGCGTCCCCGCGAAGAGCGGGACTGGAGCGTTGGTAGGCGAATGCAGAAATCCATTGCTGGAGCGAACAAAAGGTGATATTAAGAAGCTGCTGGCTACTAGCTGCTAGTCAGAACCAGCCGCTCACGCGGCATGGACGGAGATATTTGAAAAATAGCAGTCAACACTCAGTCCTTCGGCATCCTGTTAACTCCCTGGGGATGAATTTTCTGTCTCACCCTAGGGGTGCACCCCAGGGTGCACCCCACCTCATTGGGATACCCTGGGATGTTTGCACCTAAACCTTTTGTTTATTGGGATCAAGGGGGAGGGGGGTACCCTGACTTCGTGTACAGACCGGGCGGATCCCTGACAGAACAGCTGGGGATTGAAGATTGCCAAAATCGCCGGTCATTGCCAGTCGAGAACCTCTTTTTGATTTATCCTCACAGGTTGCCTGTAATGGCCAATCGTCTATGAAAGTCCTTGTCATTGGTAGTGGAGGCCGGGAGCACGCCTTGGTGTGGAAGCTGCGCCAGTCGCCTCGGGTATCACAGATCTATTGTCTGCCGGGAAACGGCGGGATCTGTGACGAAGCCACGTGTCTGCCTGGCGATCCGAAGAACATTGACGGCCTGCTGGCCGCCGCGCACCAGGTGCAGCCCGATATTACGGTGGTCGGCCCGGAGCTGCCGCTTTCCCTGGGCGTGGTGGACGAGTTTACCCGGCGCGGGCTGCGGACGTTTGGTCCCACGCAGGCCGCGGCGCAGCTGGAATCGAGCAAGAGTTTTGCCAAGGAGTTCATGCAGCGCCACCAGATTCCCACGGCCCACTACGCTGTGTGCCGGTCAGAAGACGAACTGCGAAAATCGCTGGGACTGTTTTCCGTCCCGGTAGTGGTAAAAGCCGACGGGCTGGCAGCGGGCAAAGGCGTAGTGATTGCCGCCACCAAAGAAGAAGCGGCAACGGCGGGCCTGGATATGCTCAGCGGCAAGTTGCTGGGCACGCCATCGGAGCATGTGGTGCTGGAAGAGTTTCTTACCGGCGAAGAAATTTCTTTTCTGGTCCTGAGCGATGGAGAACGCGTGTCGCCGCTGGCGGCCGCGCAAGACCACAAACGCATTGGCGACGGCGACACCGGCGCGAACACCGGCGGTATGGGCGCATATTCCACGGACGCACTGATCGATGCAGGCATGGTGGAGTGGCTGCTCAATCACATTGCCCGGCCTGTGATCGGCGGCATGAAGTCGGAGGGGATGGAATATCGTGGAATCCTCTATGTCGGGTTGATGATGACCGCCAGAGGCCCGATGGTGCTGGAGTTCAACTGTCGCTTTGGTGATCCCGAAACCCAGGCTGTACTGATGCGTCTGGATAGCGATCTGCTGGACGCCGTTGAAGCCTCCGTCGATGGACGCGTCAGCGACGGCGTCTTCAAATGGTCTTCCGACGCTTCCTGCTGTGTGGTGATGGCCGCCGGCGGGTATCCCGGTAGCTTTGTTTCCGGGAAGCGAATCTCCGGACTGGAGCTGGCCGCACAACTTGGAAGTGTGAAGGTCTTTCATGCGGGAACCACCCGGCGCGATGAAGCCATGTACACCAGCGGAGGCCGCGTGCTGGGCGTAACGGCCCGGGCGCCTCGTCTGGAAGAGGCTTTGGCCAAGGCGTACGAAGCGGCCGGACTGATCAGCTTTGAAGACAGGTACTATCGCAAGGATATTGGCGCGCGCGCGCTGAAAGCGAAGAAATAAAAACCGACGAGGTAAACGACCGCATGGCTGAAAGCTTTCTGGTTTCCATTGTGATGGGATCGGACTCCGACCTGGAAATTATGAATGAGGCCGCCAAAGCGCTGGATGATTTTGGCATTGCCTATGAGATTGACGTGATCTCAGCGCATCGCTCACCGGCGCGCACCGCCGAATTTGCCCGTACCGCCGCCAGCCGCGGCATCAAGGTGATCATTGCCGGCGCGGGCGGAGCGGCGCACCTGGCCGGAGTTATCGCGGCGGAAACCACGCTTCCCGTGATCGGCGTGCCCATTCCGTCCACGCCGCTGAACGGCATGGATTCCCTGCTGGCCATCGTGCAGATGCCGGCGGGCATTCCCGTAGCGACGGTTGCGATTGGAAAGGCCGGCGCAACCAATGCCGGAATCCTGGCGGCGCAGATCCTTGGCCTGAGCAACAACACAGTGGAAGCCAAGCTGAAGCTGCTGAAAGAAAAACTGGTCAAGAGCGTGGAAGAGAAGTCTAAGAAATTGCAGCAGATGCGGAAGAGAAGTTAGGACTTCCTCGCGAACTTCATGCCGACTTCATTTACCGCCGTCGCCATCATTCCCGCACGCCTGGGATCGACGCGTCTTACGCGCAAAGTGTTGCGGGAGATCGCCGGCAAACCGATGGTCGGTCATGTTTATGAATCGGCGAAAAAATGCCCGCTGCTGCGCGAGGTCATCATCGCCACTGATTCCGACGAGGTCATGCATCTGGCGCAGTCGCACGGCTGGACCGCGCAGATGACTTCCGCGGAGCACCGTAGCGGCACTGACCGCATGTATGAAGTCGCACAACGCGTGTCCGCTGACGTTTATGTGAACATACAGGGCGACCTGCCGATGGTCAGGCCGGAGCACATTGAAGCGCTGCTTCGCCCTATGGCCCGGCCAGAGGTGATGGTCTCAACCGTCAAGACCCTGTGCAAGCCGGAAGAGATCGGCAATCCCAACGCGGTAAAAGTTGTTGCGGACAAGAACGGCCGCGCGCTTTATTTTTCCCGCTCCACCATTCCCTTTGACCGCGATAAAACCGGCACGATTCAATACTTCAAGCACCTGGGTATCTACGCCTATCGTAGGCCGGCGCTGGACCGATTCTGCAATCTGCCGGAGTCGAAGCTCGAGGCGTCCGAACGGCTGGAGCAACTGCGGCTCCTGGAAAACGGGATCGATATCTACGTGGAAGAAACGCCGTTCAACACGGTTGAAGTCGATACCGAAGAAGATTTGCGAAGAGTAGAAGAGATTTTCAGGAGTAGCTCAGCGTAAGCGCTACAGATTTATCGACAATAATTATTGACGTGACCACTTGCGGGCGTGACGATGAGGGCAGGAGAAACTCACATTGCCGGAAGGGTTGACGCGGATCACAGAATGACAACTGACCAGAAAACGCCAGCTTGGCAGTTCATTCTGTTGTTCATTCTTACGGTAAGTCTAATAATCGCGTTGATTCTCACGCGGCAGACTCCACGTAGTTTGCTTATTCTTTCGATTATGCCGCCATTGATCGTCTTCTCATACGTTGGCTGGAGTCGCGAGTTACCCTGGGAGAAGCTTCCCAAGATTCCAACAGCAATTTATTTAATCTATTGCTCTGTCGTGTTGTGGTACGTCCGTCCACCACACTGGTATGTTTACACTTTGGGCCCTCTATCCGTCGCGTTGTTTTGTTGCTGGCGAGCCCTGCGTCATAGGCGCATTTCCCGGCCGGTAACGCCTGATGCTGATTGACCGCGGGTACATCCCGCATGCAGTAACGCAGTGCATTTTATGTGTTTTGACAGCTGAAATCGAACAAACGCGGTTCAACCTGATGCCAGGCCCGGACGGTTCTTCTTTACCCATGACTCTGCCGCGGCGATTCGCTTGGCGATTGGCGGATGGGAATGGAAGAGCAACTCTACCAGGCGCGACGGGTGGTTCTCGCTCAGATTCTGTTTACCTAGTTTCTCCATGGCCGTAATGTACGGGGTAATGTTCGGTACGGACTTCCAGCAATAGATGTCGGCTTGCCTTTCCGCGAAGCGCGAGTATGCATTCAACGCCGGCGCCAGCAACAGAGACAGTACGCTGAAGACCAGCACCAGCAGCGGAAGATTGGCGACGTCAGTCAACTGCAGGAACATGTGCCGCTGATAGATGGCGTAGTCGAGCACCTCGCTGGCGGCCCAGAATCCGACAAACGCCACTATGGCTTCTACTACGATGGTCTTGATCATGTGTCCGTGCACATGGTGTCCCAGTTCGTGGGCCAGTACGGCCTCGATTTCGTCGTCGCTGTAGTTCTGAAGCAGGGTGTCGGCCAGGATGATGCGGCGCGTATTGCCCATGCCGGTCAGGGCGGCATTGGCTTTCTTGCTCTTCTCGGAGAGCTTCCACTCGTAGACGCCACGGACGCGTGTGCCGGCGCGCTCTCCCAGCCGCACCAGCCGCGCCTTGAGTTCTTCATTCTGCAAAGGAGCAAATTTGTAAAACAGCGGGAAGAGCGCCACTGGGGCGATCTGGGCGAAGAAAACAATCAAGACCAGGAAGATGATCCAGACGATAAGCCACCAGTACTTGGGCGAGGTAAGCATGACGGCGTAGACAATCTCCGTCAGGATCGATCCCAGCACCAAACCCAGCACCCAGCCTTTGAACTCGTCTTTAATCCAGGAGCCCAATTTCTGATTGGAGAGATTGAAACGGTGCTCCAGGCGGAAGCCATGGAAGTCCAGCCCAATGCCCAGCGCTTTACTGATCACGCTCAGGAGAAGAACGTACAAGAACAGCCGGAGTGCGTAACGGTCTCCGCTGATACGTGTAGCCAGGTCGCGCAGTGTGCCGGTCCAACCGGTGACAAGCAGGGCAATCAAAAATCCAAACCCGACAACCATGTCGCCGATTTCCAGCCAGCGCCGGGTGCGGTTGTACTCAAGTGCCTCTGGGCTGTCGGGTTGAAGCACAGGATCAGTCATGCTCATTTGCTTTCCGTTTTAAATTCCAGGGCCACGTATTGCGCCGGTTTTGTGTCGAGGTTGGTGATGGTGTGCGTGACGCCGGCTGGGACCCACGCAACATCACCGGTTACGCTTTTGATTGCGCTTGCCGCGGATGCGGTCTGCTGGGACAGGTTGAGATCGGACACCGCCACCACCAGATGAGGCATGGAGTGCGTGTGTTTCTCCAGTCGCGACGACGGAGGCATCTTTATCAGGGACACCGTCCATTGATCGGAGGCAATCAGGCGCGTGATCGTTGGGCATCTACCTGGCTTATCGGAGCTGCACGGAAGCGGCCCGGTGCACCCATCTCCGCCGCATCCAGAAACTTCCGAGGAAGGCTTCAGCAGCTCGATGGTGATGTTATGAAACGGCCGATCAATCTGGTTGATCGCGGCATGGGCGAAGTTTCCGGGAGTGAAACGGACATCACCATCTTTGAGCAGCAGCTGTGCGGGTTTCTCTCCGGGCCTTACGCTGAGCACGTCGGAGTCGCCCAGGGTCACAAACAGGTAATCGTAGTTGTGGCGATGCACCAGGCTCGATGTCTTCGGCGGAATCGTAACGTCAAAAACGCGCACAAACTCATTCTGGAAAACCAGATGATGGCTGGGTTCAGAAGTTATCTCGACGGTCTGCTGTTGCTGGGCCAGAACTGCCGTAGCCAGAAGCAGCAGGGCCGCGATTCGCGACTTTCGCATATATTCCAAAGATTGTAGAAACAACCGGCATTGCCCGCAAGCCTGCAAAAACCTGATGACCCTTATCCGGCCGAAAGGCCATTGCACTAGTGGGGGACCAGCGCTCTATGGCCGTGAATGTTCTAAAGATTGCGTTCTGGCAATGTCCTCAAAATACCAGAAAGCGTTTTTTCTTTTTGGCTGGCCTGACCGCCTTACTACCGTCAGCCGCCGCAGCGAGCAGGACTGGTTTATTGCCCTGGGTGGAGCTTGCACCTGAGTCAATGTATCCGGACTTGATGTCGATGTAAGCCTGTTCGCGCAGCTTGGTAAGATAGCCGCGGGCAGCCGGTTCCAGTCGCTCTGCATAGACCGCTTCACGGATGCGGTCGCTGATGTCCTTCAGGGGCGCAACGCCGGCCGCACGATGGCCAATGACTTTCAGAATAATGAAACCCTGCTTTGTCCGGATTACGTCGGTTGTTTCGCCAGCTTTCAACGAGAAGGTCTTGTCTTCCAGGTCTTTGGCGAGTTCTCCGCGTTTGAAGTTACCCAGCGTGCCGCCCTGTGACGCGGTTGGGCCATCGGAACTGGCTTTTGCTACATCCTCAAATTTTGTGCCTTTGCGCAGCTGCTCCAGAAGCTGTTTTGCCTTGGCTTCGGCTTCAGCTACCTTGGCGGGATCTTCCGCCGGCTGTTCCTGGGTGGCAGCCGGGTTATCTTTGTTTTCCACAGGTTTAGCGGCAGGAACGGAGACCATGATCTCGCTCAACCCTACCTCTTCCGGGCCTTCCAGCTCCTTCTGGTGCTTGTTGTACCATTCCTGAATGTCATCATTGGTGATGTGAATGTGAGAGCCAACGTCCTGGCCAATCACCTGCTCGGTCACGACACGGACACGGATGGTTTCTTTGAAGTCCTCAAAGGAGACGCCCTGTTTTTGCGCTTCCTTCTCCAGGTCGTCGATGCTGGCAAGGCTCATCTGCTGACGCAACTGGTTCAGCCGCTTGACTACTTCGGTCTCACCGGTTATGCCAAGTTCTTTGCCTTTTTCCAGAAGAAGCTGCTTGTCGATCAGGCCGCGCAGGACGTCTTTTTGTTCGTCGTTCCATTTGGCTTGCCAATCGTTGGGAGACTGCTGTTTCAGTTCGTCCTGGGCCTGCGCTTTGGCCTTTTCCAATTCGGCCCGGGTCACGATTTGATCGTTAACGCGGGCAATAATCTCGTCCACAATGTTGTCGGCGTGGAGAACCGCCGTCACCACCAGGGCAGCAGCGGCGATAAAAAATGATTTCTTCAACATGATGATTGCCTCAATATATTAAGAACGGGAAACTGGAGCTATCCAGCTATTCTAGCAGTCACACGTCCCCGCAGCCACACGTTTTAGACCCGGAGAGGCCTATTGCGGCGGCTGTTGGGGCTTCGGTTTTTTCTTCAGAAACCCGCCCAGAAGACCTCCCAGGCCTTGCTTTTGCTGGCCGTCATCCTGCTGGTCACTCTGGGTCAGGAAGTTCTTAAGGCCACTTTTAAGCGAGCCGCCAATATCGGGCAGGAAGGCCGGGTTGGAAGTGGTGCCTTTGATCAGAAAAGGTATGCCGTTATTTTTATTTCCGCCGCCAATATTGACCAGGCTTCCCAGAAGATTTCCTGCTTTGTTCGACAGCGTGAGGACCATCTTGAAGTTCAGCGAGTTGTCGCTGCCAATCACTCCGCTGCCGGTAAGCTGGCCCATGGAAGGTACGTCCAATGTGATGTTATCCGCGCGTATGCCCTCCGGTGCTACCTTCAGGTCCGAGCCGAGGGTCTGGATCAACGTGTCATCGGTGGCTTTTATGCCGCTAAATGCGGCAATCGCCGCCATCTTTGAGGTCAGGTTGTAGCCGGACAAGTGCGCATCCGCGACATGGAGCGGCCCGGTGATCACAAGGCGATCCAGCGGGCCTTCCGCCGTGAGGTCCATGTTAATGGTCCCGTCATGCAGGCTGGCCCCTGATGGCATCACGATGCCAAAGGCAGGCAGCAGGCCTTCGACGTCATTGACCGCCATATCTTTTCCCTGGATCTTCAAGTCCGCGATAGCACCCTGGCCATGCGCTCTCAGGGCGCCGCTGGTGCTGGTGGTGGAATTGCCGATGTGAAGGTTGGCTTGAAGGGTTCCAGTCTCTGAGTCGAGTGCGTAGTCAGAGCTGTAGTCCAGGGACACAGCTTGCTTTGCCGGCTGGCTTCCTTTCACAAGACGCAGGCCCGTGGCGGTGGCTTTGCCTTCGGAGTGCGAGCTGCGACCGTCAGACTTGATCTGACCGTCAAAATCGAGCGTCCCACCAAGCGCCGAGCCCGGATCAACAAGCCCGGTGCCCCCCAGATCAGCGTGCTTCAGCGCGATGTGAAGATCCAGCGGGGTTTTGGTGGCACTCCCAGGGGTGAGCGGACCAGCCTGTCCTTCCATCTCCATGGTTCCGCCTCCGGGGACCATCGCGGAGAACGTGATGGGCATGGCGGTAGTGGATGAGATGTTGCGTGCCACCAGATGAACATTCTGATAAGAGCTGGTTGCAGCGGCGTCATTGCCACCGGTATGGCCGACGTGTACGGCGCCATCGACGATCTCAAACTTGCCGACGGAGATTTCAGGTGTATGGCCCCCGGTAGTGCTGCTCGGCTTTGACATGGCGGAGCTGCCCAGGGTGGAATAGTTCCACTTGCCGGCGGCGTTTTTCAGCAGTGTGATCTCGGGCTTCTGCACCGTGATGGAAGTTACTTTGAGTTGCTTGGAAAAAATCAACGGAATCAGCTCCAGGCCGATCTTGACGGAAGATGCCTGCAGGAATGGCCCTTTGCTAAAGGCCGGATCATCCGCAACGGAGATTTCACTGGCGGACGCTCCTCCACTTAGAATTGAGGCGTCCAGTTTGCCGATGTGTACCGTACGGTTGAGTGCGACGGCGATCTTTGTTTCCAGATCAGGGCGAAAGGTATCAACGTTGATTAGAAGCGGCACCAGCACAACGATCAGCACAATGACGACTACCGCGATTCCAGCGATAACTAATAAACGTTTCATAAGGAGATGCTACCAGAAGATGGTGAGCTGATTTGGACGGCGGTTCCGTGCTGTGAGGTTTTCTTCAAAACAGGAGATCGAGCATGAAAGCTAAGCGAATTTTAATGTCCGCGTTGGTTCTGGCGGCTGGCGTAGTTGCTGCGCAGCCGGACGAAAAACCAAGGACTCCACACGTCGTGATTTCTGAAAATGCGGCGCAGCAGTTACTCGTTATAAAAGTGGGGCCTGTCTATCCGGGAGGATGTAAAAGCCAGGCGCATTACCGGTCAAGTTATTGTCTGGATGGTGATCGATAAAGAAGGCAACGTTTCCCAGGCCATTCCTGTTGCGCGGGACCTGGCCAACCGCAAATCCATCAACGCTGATGATTTGCGTCTTCGCGATGCCGCCTCGAACGCCGTGAAGCAATGGAAGTACCGGCCTTACCGCATGCCTGGTGGTGAGTTGGTTGAAGTGGGAACTTCCGTTGTCTTGAAATTCGATTTCACTACCGAGCCAACGGCTGCGGTCCCGGCGCTGTCGATAATTCCGCAGCATCTCGAGCCTGGCATCGCAGGAGCAAACAAGGTCTACGACGTCGCTCCGGTATACCCGCAAATGGCCAGGATCGCCCATATCCAGGGTGATGTTCTTGTGAGTGCGATCATCAGCAAACATGGCACGGTGGAAAACCTGCGCCCCATCAGCGGGCATCCAATCCTGATTCAGGCGGCCCTGGATGCCGTGAAACAGTGGAAATACACGCCGTTTACTACCAACGGCGAGCCGGTTGAAGTTGAAACTGTGGTTAAGGTGACCTTTCGTATGTGAGCTTGAGTGCCAGGCATTGCTGGCCCGTGGCTAGAGGAAACTCCAAAGACCCAAACGTCTCGTACCCAGTGGACTCTATGTGGTGTGATCGGTGTCCATCCACCGCCACGTCTCGACTAGATCGCCGAAGCTCTGGGACTCCTGAACGCGTCGCTGCAAGTCACTTGCCTCAACAAACTGCGTAAGGACATCGTCATCATGCGCAATCGCGTCAAGATAGGCATCGCGCAGCTCTGCGAAGGAATACTCGTGAAGCCGGAACCAGGACACGGCCACTTCGCGTACGGGGTTGTAAATGGTGTGCGCCAACAACCTGCGCAAAACTGAAAGTCGGGCTGCCGGCCGTTCAAAACTAAACCTCCACGCTAACCCCTTAGAATCATAAACAATGCTGCCCAAATCGAAGCCGTCGAGCAAAGCGACGTGAGACACCCGCTGTCGGGTGTGCACGGTGTCACACAAATCAATAGAGTGCTCCTTGGGATAGCACTGGAAGTACGGGGCCGCTGGTAGATATGCCATGGCAAGAGTATAGGGTTTCCAGGCAAGACTGGCATTTCACGTACAATACTGGTTGCAATTTAGCTTTTACGTCCCGTAATTCTTCTTCAGGTAGTTCGTCACTTCGGCTTCCAGTCCAGCGTAACCTTCATGGATGGTGCTGCGGAGAGCGGACTCCACTGGCTGCCCTTCGCCCAAACGTTGCAGCAGGCGCGCCAGATCGCCCATCCCGTACGTATTGCGGATATATTCCACCGCGGCCAGACTCTCGGCATACGCAACGGACGCTTCTTCCGGGCTGAAACTGACAAAGCTGCCTTCCAGCATATTGAGCGGCACCGCGTGGCCGGATGCGTAGAGCGCCGCCAGACCCGGGCCATACATTGACGTTGTCCTGCCCTCTTCGACCTGGGCCATGCCTTCATGCAGCCATTGTGGTGCGCGGCCGTGGGTGATCTGCTGGATGAAGGAATGGGTGAGTTCGTGGCGCAGCACATGCGCCAGTTCGCCCGTCATGGATTTCACGCCGGAGATAGGAACGCGGATCTTGCCATCATTCAGGGCCGCGGACCAGGAGGGCGCGTGCGTCACGTCAAAGAACGCCTGATCGGTATAGAGGGAGACAAAGACGCTTCTGGGCGAAGATCCCAGATCGTTCGATAGGTCCCGGAAATCGGTTTCCAGAGACTCCAGGATCTGGTCTCGCAGCGCGTCCGCCGTCTGTGAACCCTCATAACGAAGCGTAAAGTGATTGGTTTCCAACTGCTTGAATTCGGCTTCCGTAGTGGACTCGCGCTCGATTCGGTCTACCACCTGTTGCAGTCTCGGATCGGGCCGAAGTTGCAACGACTTCTTAAAAGCCATGACGGCATCACGGTTGTGGTCGTTCTTGTACATCGCGTAGCCCAGCAGCTTGAAAGCGTCGGCCGACTGCGGGTTCGACCGCGTCGCGTGCATGGCGTAAGAGACAGCTTCCTGGGGCCTGCCCAACTGAAGCAGGATGGACGTGTAGTTCTCGAGCAAGATCGTGTGGTCAGGAAGAAAGACCAGAGCGGCTTGCAGGTAACGTGCGGCCGCGGGCAGATTGCTTCGTTTTTCTTCAAAATTCGCGGCAATGGAATTGGCGATGGCTGAGCGCTCGGAAAGGCCCTCATTCTCAATCGCCCGCAGGGCCGACGTATCCACCGCGCCGTTGCGGATGACGCGTAATGCCAGGTCGCCTCCGGCGATCTCCGCGTGGATAAGAGGAAGGTCATCGGCCCCGATCAGGGCCGCATCGTGGGCAGTGGCTGGCTGCGGCTGCGCCGGAGCGATTGCCGCGGGCCCTTTCTCAATCCGTGCGACAATCGACTTGGGGATGGTAAGGGTGTTGTCGCCAATGGTGTATTCCACGCGTCCATTACGTTCTTCCGCGGAATCGGCAACAATACGGTCACCGTTCTTGAGCACAATGGTGTCCGCCCAGGCCGTTGCGCCCAGGACGCTGCAAAAGCAAAATGTGATAATCGATCGCACGCAAGAAATCTAAACAATTATGGCATGACTATGAGCCGGGTCCATATGTCGATAGTAACGAAGGTGCTACTGCTGATTCTCACTCTGGGCGGCGCAAGCGTGGCCGCGCAGACGGCTCCATCCACTCCTCCGACTGCGCCAAAGACCACGGGAGCGGTGGCGCTCTACCGCGAGCTTATCAACCCGGTATTCGATCCCGCCGATGTTCACACGATCCGCGAAGTTTCCATACAACGTGAAGACCTGCATATTTCGCTGAGCGACGGCACCATCGCCGTCATGCGCGCGGTGGATGGTCATGTGACCGGCGCTATTTTTGAAGGCACGGGTGAAATTTTGCTGGTGCCTCCAGATCGCGCGGAGCGGAGTTCACTGGCGCTGTTCACCCAATCCGCGGTGCTGGAGATGGGCTTCTCGTCAGCGTATCTGCGTTTCTTTGACGACAAGATGCTGGACGAACTGCGGGCCGGGTTTCGCCAGAGCGAAGATGCTGAGGAGTTCATCAGCCGGTGGCAACAGCCGGTCCAGCAGTTGTCCCGGGCTGACGGTCTTTCCATTCTGGAGGCCATGACAAATTCTGGAGAAGCTGCTTCTCTTTTCCTGCATCTTCGGCTGGGCGGAACACCACGGGGTGTTATTGATGTTTTTTTTGATACCACCTCCGCGGAACAGATTAGCGTTGGCCAGCCTGGAATAACCCAGGAAACGGTGTTCTACAACACCTGGACTTCTTTCCCCATGCGTTCGGCGCGCCAATCCAAGGGGGGAGCCAGCGCTGCGACGATCGATGTCTCTGATTACCGCGTACGGGCAAAGCTGCGTCCGCCCACCGACCTTAGCGCCGAAGCGGAGTTTACTGTAACGCCGCGACGCTCCGGCCAGCGCGCTTTCATCATGCAGCTTTCACGCTACCTGAAAGTATCGGAAGTGCGGCTCAATGGGCAGCCGGTGGAATTTATTCAGAATGAAGCTGTGGGCGGCAGTGATCTGGCCCGTCGCGGCGACGATCTGGTGGGCATGGTTCTTCCGGAAGCCATGAAAAAAGACCAGCCGGTAAATCTGAACTTCAAGTATTCCGGTCCAGTCATGTTTGATACCGGACAAGAAGTGATCTATGTGGGCGCCCGAGGTACGTGGTACCCCAATTCCAGTCCCTGGTTTACCAAGTATGATCTGACCTTTGAGTACCCATCGGACTGGACCCTGGTGGCAACGGGAAGACAGACTTCCAGCACAGCACAAAACGGACAGCAGACCACGCGTTTTGTAACGGACAAGTTCACGGCACGCGTCGGCTTTAATCTGGGAAAATTTGAAACAGCTACATCCACCGCCGGTAGCGTGGCCATTCATGCTTATGCAGCCAAATATGTGGAGCGGGCCCTGGCTGCGCCGGAAGCGCGGGCCGGGAAGCATCCGGAACCTGCCAAGGAGGTACAGCGACTCGCCGCGCAAGCCGCTACCACGGTAGAGTTTCTTTCCCGAGAGCTGGATGCTTTCCCGTATCCCAATCTCGAAGTCACGCAGTTACCCGGCCTTTTGAGCCAGTCGTGGCCAGGCTTGATCTACCTTTCCAGCATGGCGTACTTAACGCCTGACGAACGCCGCGCTCTCCTCCACGATGACCCTTACCTTGAGCTGCTGCTCAGCAAACTGATGTTGTCCCATGAAACCGCCCATCAGTGGTGGGGCGACGCCGTGGATTGGGTCTCGTATCGTGATGAATGGATCGTTGAAGCCCTGGCCAACTACAGTGCCCTGCTTATGCTGGAGCAAGAGCACCCGGAGGCCATGAAGCTGGCGCTGGAGCATTACCGCCACAACTTGCTGAAGCAGAACTCCAGCGGCATCCTGGCCGACGCCGGCGCGGTAACGCTGGGACAGAGGCTCACGTCTTCTAAATTTCCGGATGCATTTGAACCGGTGCTCTATGGCCGCGGAACATGGCTCATGCATATGCTTCGGACCATGTTGCGGCAGGCCAGCGGCGGAAACAGTGATGCTCTGTTCTTCTCCGCTTTGAAGGGCCTGCTGGCCAAATCGGACAACCACAAGATCTCCACCAGAGACTTGCAGCGCGCGTTCGAGCAGGTGTTGCCGCCCTCGCTGATTTACGACCGGCAAAAATCCCTGGACTGGTTCTTCGATGGCTGGGTCAACGGTGTGTCCGTGCCACAGTTCTCGCTGGAGGATGTTCATATAGCGGCGGCCGCGGGCGCGGTGAAAGTGAGCGGCGCATTGCGCCAGAGCGATGGCGCCAAAGACCTGGTTACAGCTGTTCCACTCTATGCCGTAGATGCGGACGGGAAGCAACGCTTTCTGGCATTCGTCTTTGCCGACGATCCTAAAACCGAATTCACGTTGACAGGGCCAGCCGGAACAAAAGAGATTGTGCTTGATCCGGAAAGAACGGTCTTGCGGCGATAGTTCGATCGTTGGAATTTCCTAGCCATGGGCGCTCCGGTTGTGGCAGGATTTCTGCTCTAAAGAATCAAGAGCTCCGTCAATCAGCCGAATCATCCATCAGGAGACCCATGCGTACACTCGCGTTGCTTTGCTTGCTCTCATCCGCTGCACTGGCACAAACAGCGTCTCAACCGCCCCAGCCACCCCAGCCTTCCAGCGGCCCGCAGAAATACACCCTGAAAGCCACACCCAAGACCGTGGCATGGGGATACTATGATGCCGCCGCTCCACCCGTCCTACGCATTCACTCCGGGGACACGGTGGAATTTGAAACCTTGATTACCAACAGCCCCACTGGATTGGAAAGAGCCGGAGTCCCCACCGATCAGGTGCAGCAGAGCCTCCGCGATATTTATAAAGAGGTAACCAATAAAGGCCCAGGTGGGCACATCCTGAACGGGCCGGTGTATGTGGAAGAAGCCGAACCCGGAGACACGATGGAAATCCGCATTCAGAAAATCGATCTTGCCATTCCGTATGCTTACAATGCGTTCGGCCCGCTGCGCGGATTTCTGCCGGAAGACTTTCCTTACCGCAAGATGAAGATCATTCCCCTGGACCGCGAGCGCATGATTGCCAAATTTGCTCCGGGGATTGAGATTCCGCTGCATCCCTTCTTCGGCAGCATGGGCGTGGCCCCGCCGGAAGCTCATGGTCGCGTGGATAGCGCGCCGCCGGGCGTCCATGCGGGAAACATGGACAATAAAGAACTGGTGGCCGGCACAACTCTCTATCTTCCCGTGCACGCGCGCGGCGCGTTATTTGAAATCGGCGACGGCCATGCCGGCCAGGGCAACGGCGAAGTGGACATCACGGCGCTGGAAACTTCCCTGGTGGGCACGTTGCAGTTCGTGGTCCATAAGGGGACCAATCAGAAATACCCACGCGCGGAAACGCCAACGCACTACATCAGCATGGGATTTCATCAGGAACTCTTTGAAGCTACGCGAACGGCTGTGCGCGAGATGATCGATTTCCTGGTTGCTGAAAAACACCTCAGTCGTGATGACGCCTACATGCTTACTAGCGTAGCCGGCGATGTGGACATCACTGAACTCGTGGATGGCAACAAGGGAGTCCACGTAATGATGCCGAAAGCGGTTTTCACGAAATAGTTTTGCCATAGGCGACTCAGGGTTTGTCGGGTAGTTTGAAGCTTGCGCGCTTTCCGCAAGCTTCACTACTTTGGTAACCGCGGGACGCGCGGGATTTGGGCTACTATCGTGTGATTCTCCCCCGTCTTTAACGAAATCCGCAGAGGTGAATTATGTCCAATGAAGGATTCGGACAGGGTCCAAAGAAAGAAACTGTGTACAGTGGGCCGCCAGTCGCGACAAAACAAGGAACGGTATATGGTGGTCCTCCACTCCCGACAGGCGGTGGCACTGTTTATGGCAGCACCGTTTATAACGTGCCCACTGGCGGCACAGTTTACGGTGGACCAACGGCAGGCGGGGCCGGCGCACGGCCGTCCACAGGACGCACAAATTCATCCAGTAACGCTGGCGCTGCCTATGGTGCGAAGGTGTTTTACGTTATTGCCGGGTTTACCATCCTCCGGTCGGCCCTGGCATTTGCGGGGTTCCAGGCAGCCACTGCGGGGTCAACTTCGCCGAATAACACCGCACCGGCGGCTCTTCTTGTTGGGGCCTTGATCGTGGCCGGGATTTTTGCACTGCTGGGATTTTTGACAAAACGTGGAAGCAAAATCGCTTTGGTGATTGGCGTGCTGCTCTATGGCGTGGACCTTGTCTTTCTGATCCTGGGTAATCCCAGTTCACATATTGTCTCCATTGGTATCCATGGGCTCATTCTGTTTTATCTTTTTAGAGCCTTCAGCCAGTTTGCAGATTAGTAGCGCTCTGAAGTTGCAGAGGAGCAGGCCGCACTATGGTGCGGCCTTTATTTTTTGTAATAATGCTAGCGTAGCCTGGATCATGCGTCCTGGGAGGACGCGCCCGAATGAAGGTTTTACTCAAGTGGCTGGTCAATGCCGTATCCCTGCTGATTGTGGCGCACTTTGTTTCTGGTTTTGTCGTGCATGGGTTCGTTGATGCGTTGATCGCCGCGCTCATCATCGGACTGGTGAATGCCACGCTCGGTTCGATCTTGAAAGTCCTCACGTTCCCGTTGACCATTCTGACCCTGGGATTGTTCCTGATTGTGATCAACGCGGCCATGCTCAAATTGGCGGCGAACGTTACACCTGGTTTCGAGGTGCATGGCTGGAAAGCGGCGATTCTTGGCGCCATCGTACTCACGATTGTTTCTTCTTTCCTGCACTGGCTGGTCGGAGACGATCGCCGGGAGCGCGATTAAGGCAGGGTGGTTCTAGCGGTCTTCACGCAACTTTTTTACAATCTGGCAGACGTCATTCTGCTGGAACAGCCGGACCGCGGCGATTCCAGCCGCGCCTGCTTCCAGGCATAGCCGCGCATTCGCAAGAGTTATGCCGCCCAGGGCCAGCACCGGCATGGAAGCGCCGGATGTTTTCGGCCTGTGGCAGGTCTTCCGCAACTGCTCTAATCCTTCAGGGTTGCTCTCTCCGGCTTTTTCAAATACCGGGGCGAAAACAGCAAAGTCGGCGCCTTGGGTTTCGGCGGATGCGACCTCAGCGATCGAGTGCGCTGAGACCCCAATCACGGGAGCGGGAGCTCTTGTCCGTGCAAAAATCGCGCGCACTTCGCTCGCGGAGAGATCGTTCGCCGGCCGGTGGACACCGTGCGCCCCGCAGGCCAGCGCTATATCCGTGCGCGAGTTGATCAGCAGTTTGGTTTGCGGGCCGACCGCAAGCGCCGCTATGGCCTGGTTCGCCAGTATTTCCAGCGCGTGGATACTGAGATCTTTTTCCCGCAGCTGGATGTAATCGACGCCAACAGTGGCGCATTCAGCGATCTTTGCCAGCATGCGCCGTTCTTTTTCCTGGCGGCTGCCAGGAAATTGATCGCAGTCGGTTATGTAATAAAGCAGTGGGAGCATCGGCGACGGATTGTAATTCCCGAAAATTTTGATGGTCTTCTATCGGCAGCCCAAGTTTTGCCGCGCCTAACTTTTCTTCATCCAAGCACGGCCGAAGAACGGTCCTTTTAGGACCGTGAAAAAGGAAATGTTTTAGAAAAAAGCTCTAGCCGTAGCCACCAGCACCCGTCCTTCGCGAAGCGCGTCGGGACAAAACGAAAAACCTACGGTAGCGTCTTGGCGATTTCAGGGCCTTCTTCTGGAGCCGGTTTGGCGCCTTGCGGCTGTAGGTGGTAACGCGTAAGGCCTTCCTTTAAAACTTCAAAAGCTTCTTCCGGGGTATCGACCATGGTCAAACCGTCTTTGTCCTCGGCGGAGATGGTGCCGGCGTCCACAAGCGCATCCAGGTTCAGGACGCTTTTCCAGTATTCCTTGCCGTAAATGATCACCAGAATCTTTTTTGCCAACTTGTGAGTCTGGGCCAGGGTAAGAATCTCGAATAGCTCGTCCAGGGTGCCGAATCCGCCAGGAAAGACCACCAGCGCCTTGGACAGGTACGCAAACCAGTATTTCCGCATGAAGAAATAATGGAATTCGAAGTTCAATTCCGGCGTGATGTACGGATTCGGGTACTGCTCAAACGGCAGGCGGATATTCAATCCGATGGTCTTCCCGCCAGCATCGCGCGCTCCCCGGTTTGCGGCTTCCATAATGCCGGGACCGCCGCCGGAGGTCACTACAAAACGATGGCGCTTTCCTGGCAAAGAGATGGTCCACTCCGTGAGCATGCGCGCCAGTTTTCTCGCTTCTTCGTAGTATCGGGCCATTTCCACGCCGGCGTGGGCGCGTTTCAGCATGGCTTCCGCGGTGTCGCCCTCTTTGCTGCCGGGTTGGCCGGCAGGGCTGGCTGGTGTCTCGGCGCCGGGTTTTTCCAGAATGGTGAGCGCTTCCTGGGCGTCGGGCAGGCTGGCGAAGCGGGCTGAGCCAAAGAACACGACCGTGTCCTGGATTTTTTCCCGGCGAAAACGGGAAAGAGGTTCGGCGTATTCCGAAAGAATGCGCATGATGCGGCCATCTGGACTATTCAGGAAATCAGGGTTGAGATAGGCCAGCGGGGCGGAAGCTAATACTGGTTTGCCATCAGTGGGATTCGGGTTCTTAATACTTTTTGCCATGCGACCTTGTCAAAAACGGGATTTATGAAAGAGATGGATTCACCGGCTTTTCACGGTAGTGGACCGCCTCCATGATACCGATCCAGATATCGATAATGCCCAATCCCGAGACTGCGCCGCGGACAAAACCGTGCTGGAGCAGATGGCGGAGCGCCGGCCAGTGCATCATCGGACCATCATCAAACCAGATGCGTGACCACGGCAACTCAACCAGCAACAACCCTAATCCGATGCAGAACAGAACGTACACCACCAGGAAAGCGCGCTGTAGCCAGATCGGTAACTCGGCGTCCTGCTCAGTCTGCTGGGGTGATGGGGGATCATCGAGATTAGTGGAAGTGAGTTTCAAGATGGGAGCTTGCTTGGGTGTAATAGAAAATTTTACGATTTCAATGCCTTAATGCGGCTGGCAACGTCCCTGTAGTCGATGTTGGAGCCATAAACTTCCATGAAATTGGTCAAGGCGGACTTTTTGTCGCCAAAAGCCTCAAAAGCCATGCCTAGATCATAATAAATGGCGCAACGGCTGCCATCGTCCAATCCAGGCAATTGTAAAGCTTTTTTATACCAGCGCACGGCGGCTTCCGGCGCTCCCTTGTCCACCAGACATTGCGCCAGCCAGGTCAATGCCTGGATCGGCTGCGAGAAGTTTGCGCCACGCTCCAGAGCATGACAGACCTTCTGCAACTCCCCAATGGCTTCATCGAGCAAACCCATTTCTTTGAAGGCGATGCCCAGATTGTAATGGGTTTCAGGATCTTCTTCAGCTTCAGATGGTTCCGCGGTTTCTTCCTGGAGTTCAGAGAGAATGTCACTCAGGACGTTGGAAGTCTCAGCGTCCTGCATGTCTCCATTGATGACGTGCTTTTCGAACGCTGGCGCGGTCATCACGGACACGCTCTTTTCCGGCGGACCCTTGGGAACAAAGTCCTTTAAGTCTGACTGCTCCAGGTCCATGACAAAGTCAGTAAGAATGTCCTCGGTAGAGGGACCTTTTGCCGCGACCGGCTGCGGACGCACTTCAGGTTCGTCCAGGATATCCAAAACATCGTCCGACGCAACCACAGGCGGGGGTGCGATCATCGGTAGCGCGATTGTTGGCGGGGTAACCACTACCGGTGGAGGAGCAATTACCGGCGCGACCTCATGAACGGGTTCCGGCTCCAACTCAAGAACGAACTCTTCCTCTTGCTGCACCGGCTGTTCTAAGACCGGTTGTTGTAGGACTGACTCAACGGCCATCGGAATGGGCGCGACAGTGGGTGGTGGCGGAGGAGGCGGCGGAATTGCAATCGTTTCCTCGACTGGAATTGCTGGCGCTTCAACATGAGCGACAACAGGCTCCGGTGGAACTTCAATATGCTTCACGGGCGGAGGCGGCTCAACGCGCGGTGGTTCTTGAACAGGCTCAGCCATCGGCGCAAGCAGCATAGGCGGCGCAGCTTCAGCTTCCGGCGCAACGATCACTTCAGCCTCAGGAGCAACCGCTGGAGCTTCAACATGGGCGGGTACGGCCGTTCTCAACTGGCCCGCGGAAACCGCTGCGATCAGTCCGGACAACTCTGGCGTGTCGGGTGCAACTTCCGCCAGGTCTCCGATCGCTGACTTAGCGGGCTCCCACATTCCCTGTGAGACATAAAACTGGATTTCCTGGAGCCGCTCGCTAACCTGCGCCGCAAGATCAACTTCAGGCGCTGCCGGAGCAGCGACAGGTTCAAGCCCGAGTTCGCCGCCAAGCACGGGCTCATGTGCGGGCTCTGCCGCCGCGGACACCTGAAATTCCTCGGCTGGCGGGATGGCTTCCATTGCCGGTCCGGGCTCGGCATGTACCGTCTCCGCGGGTTCAACATCAAGCATGTCTTCCCATTCGTTGGAGAGATCGATCTCATGGGCCGCTTGAGGAGGAGGCGGTACTGTCTCCGGCACAATAGAAATCGGTTGGACCGTTGTTTCCGGAACCTCGAACTCTGGAGGTTGGGTGACGGTTTCCGGGGTGATGGCCATCGGAGCTTCAGGATAGATTTCAGATTCCGTTACCAGCGGAATCGGAGTATCAAAACTGAACTCCTGCACGGAAGACGCAGGTTCCGGCGCCGGCGGTTCCACTTCCATGGGAATGTCCATCGTTGCCTCCCGAGGGACAACCGGCAGTGGCGGGGGCAGGGGGACCTTCACTGGAGTTGGAGCCACAGCGACAGACGGCGCGGGCGGCGGAGCGCTCACGCCTGCGGGAACGCGTAAAGCATATCTTTTGGCCGCATCCAGATACCTTGCCGCTTCGTCGGGATGGTTCAGTTCCTTGTAGATATCGCTCAGGTTCTGGCACATACGAGCGGCGTCGCCGTAGCGCCCAGCACGCGCGTACAGACTGGCCAGACGCTGGTTCAGAGTCACATCTTGCGGGGCCAGGGGAAGCGCGGCTTCCAGCGGCGGAATTGCTTTGGCCGGAACGTTGTAGGAGACGTAGAGCTCGGCGTCGGTCAGAGCGGCCTCGATGGCTCTTTCCGTTGGCGGATCATAACTCTGATGAACGGGCGGAGGAGCTTCATCCAACTCTTCCACCATCAGGGCCTGGGCGGCCTCTTCGCGCGTCAAAGTGCGCGTGGCCGGATCTTCACCAAGCTTGGACAGCATCTGCCGGTGATTCTGAGCGTGAAGCGCATTCTCCGGCTCCATCTCCGTGAGTTTCTTGTAGAGATCGCGCGCTTCCGCGAAGTTGCCCTCCTTGGCGCAGGCATGCGCCTGAAGTTCAATGATCTCGGCAGTGTGCGAGGCGTCGCCGGCCTTCTGCAGCAACCGCAACATCAGGGTAAGAGCGGCGGCGTTCTCTTTGATCCGGTTGATCAGAGGGTAAAGTGTATCCTGCACAAAACCAGGACTGGTGGTGAGCAGGCGGTCGGAATACTGGTCGTAAAGTACAAGAGCGTGCTCGGGATGATTGTTGGTGATGTACCACTGCGCCACGGTCGCGACGCCCGTTATGTCGTTGTGGGCCGTCAGTAATTTGCTGGCCACGGCTTCCACACCATCTGCTTTGCCGGTATGGAGCTTGGCCCGAAGCAAGGCACGCAAACCATCGGGACGGGAATCAAGGTTGGAAACCTGTTCCAGATAGTGAACAGCGGAGATGCTGTCCCCGCCGTCAACGGCGATCATGCCGCGCAGCAACAGGGCGCCGGTGTTGGTTGGGTCCAGCGCCAGGACGCGATCCAGGGATTCCTCAGCCGCAGCCAAAGCGCCGCGAGCGTAGAGAGATTCGGCGGCGCTGTAATAGATGTTGCGCGCGTCTTCTTTTCTGCCCAGCTTCTGATACAGGTCCGCGAGTTTGGCTTGGGTAGCGGAATTTTCTGGGTCAAGTTCCAGGATTCTTTGGAAGACCTTGGCCGCATGGGTATTGTCACCGGACTTCAGCAGGTGGTCCGCCACCTGCATGTAGTGGACCCGAGCGTCATTAAAAAGGCCCTGCTGGCTGTAAAGCTCCGCCAGCTTGGTGGTGTTTTCACCGTTGTAGGTGCCCAGCTTGGTGAGCTTCTTGTAGATGGCGATCGCCTTTACGGTGAAGCCATTCTGGGCATATTGATCGCCCACTTTTTTGAAGTAATCCGTAGCGTGGTCGTTCTGGCCGAGCCGGGCGTAGAGATCGCCAATCGTGTTCAGGACCGTCAGGTCCTTGGGGTCTTCTTTGATGACTTTTTCGTATTCGGCAATCGCATTCGGGAGCTTCCCCTGCTGGACGAACTTCTCCGCAGCGGCCATGATCTTTGCTTTATTGAAACCAAACCCGAGTGCCATAGTAAACCGCTGAACCGAAGGCGCCTTTCCAGCGCCGGGAGAAGCCACACAAGCGCGCAATTGGGGCTAAAGTACCACAAAAAAACGGCTAAACCCAAGCCGCGAGGGGGAAACGTTAGTGTATGTCAGCTGTTTACCTTAAAGGTTCGCGGTCTTGCGGTCTCTTATGGCCTAAAGTTGCGTGCAGTCAGCCTCCTTTGACCTTGTAAGTTGTGTCGCCGACACTATCCATTTTCCCTGACGCTCGGTAAAAATATCAGTAAAACGGACGATCAATTTTTACCGTCGTGGTTTTGCCTGAAGCGCCTCCAACGATGGTAGCTTGCCCTGTTACCACCGCAACATCGTTTTTCAAAAAGCGTACCTGCAGGTTGTAGACCTGCATCGAGCGCAGCTGGGCTTTCTTGCTGCTGCGTCCTGCTCCAGTTGCCGCAAAGTAAGTTTCGGCTTCGCCTGCGCCGTCATGCTTGCCAGTATTACCAACGCAAAATCCTCCTGGTTTTACCGGTACCTGGCCCGGGTTCTGAACTCCCTGACAATCAGCTCTAAGAAATTCTCATTGTCCGCCGGGCGGGATTCTGGGGTAATACCTAGCCTACTGCTGATCATATCAGCAATACGCTGGCCATTAAGTCGGCGTACCTCGGGAGGTATATCGAGCCGGCGGGCAAGGAAAGTCTCAATCAGCTCGGCTTCTTGGAGCGTAAGGTGCGCGGCCTGATGAAAAGCAAAGTCCGTCTTCTCCGGAGTATTAAAAAACAGGCTCGCTTCACGGTCAGAGCTTTCATGCACCACCAGGGTGCCTGCAACGAGGTCTCCCAGACGGCGGTGCTTGGAGTTCAGGAGCATGGTGACCACACCCACGCCATAGAGAGCCGGCAGGAAATCGACAAAGCGGAGCAGATTGCGGGCAATGGCTTCAAAAGCATTGATCGGCCTGCCGGAGTCTTTGATCACGCGAATGCCGGCCCAGCGTTTGCCCGGCGTCTGGCCCTTCCATAGGGCTTCAAAAATGGCGTAATAGCCCCAGTTGATGCAAAAGATAATAAAAGTAAGGATGGCTTCCCACCAGATGGACGCGCCCTTACTGGAGCCGGTGATGCTGGCCCAAAATAAGCTGGACAGGAACATGGCAAAATAGATTACGCCAACGATCAAGGTGTCCAGGAAGACCGCCATGAAGCGGCTGCCTATGCCAGCCGGCAAAAATTCCAGGTGTACCTGCTCCGGAGTATCGATGATAAGCTTGTCAGTTGTCACGATGATCTCTACTTATTGGCTGGAAAAGCGTCAAAATCACTGGAAGCGCCTGGAAGGCCTGCTGGACCAATGCCAGAAACAGGGTCTCCGGTCCCTGACCCGGCTCGAGCTACAGGAGCTGGGATTGCTGTATCGCCAGGCGGCTGCCGATCTTTCCGCGTTGCGTGAAGACCCCAGCGGAAAGTCGTACGCCCGATATCTGAATCTTCTCCTCTCCCGCGCTCACAATACCATCTATACAGGGCAAAAATCGAGCGCCCGCGGTATCGTCCACTTTTATCGTCATAGTTACCCTCGGATCTTCCGCCAAAATCTGCGTTTAACCACCGTGGCTTTCATGCTCTTCGTGGCCGGCGGTGTTGCCGGCATGCTGCTTTCCCTGGTTCGGCCAGAATACATGCACCTGCTTCTGGGGCCGCGCATGATGGAAACCATTGACCACCACAAGATGTGGACCGATTCCGTTGTGAGCGTGGCGCCAGCCATGTCCAGCAGACTCATGACCCACAATATTACCGTTTCATTCGCCGCCTTTCTCGGCGGTATCACTGCGGGTGTGTTCACGGTCTATGCGATGTTCTTCAACGGCGTGCTGATCGGCGTGGTGGGAACGGCATGTTGGCTCGCCGGCATGAGCCTTCCCTTTTGGAGCTTTGTGGCTCCTCACGGCGTGCTGGAGCTGCCGGCCATTTTCATCGCAGGAGGCGCTGGCTTGCGCCTTGCCCAGGGCCTGTTGTTCCCTGGTTTTCTCTCCCGTCGCGACTCCCTGGCCAAGTCCGGAGGAGAAGCCGTTCGCCTGCTGGTAGGCATCATCCCCATCTTGTTTCTTGCCGGCCTGATTGAAGGATTCATCTCGCCTTCCACCCTGGGCTGGCAGTTCAAGTTTGCCCTGGCCGGGGCAATTGCCGTGCCTTTCTTCGGATATCTGTTCCGCGCCGGACGAGGTGAGCGTAGACCGAACGAGACCTGAAGGACGAAACATAATCACAAAGGGCACAAAGGTTCACGAAGGTTGGAGGTCCGATGGCGATGCTTCTTCGTGTTCCTTCGTGTCCTTTGTGGTTTCTAAGATTTTTTCACCACGAGAGACGCGCCCCATGGCGTTCATTAATTTACGCATCGGCATCTCGCCGTCATCTCTGGCAAAGATAATTTCTCCCACCTTGTGGCTGCGGTAGTACCAACGCTTCAGCATGGCCAGCCCTTCGGCGAAGTGCTGGGATGAGCGCGCGCCGACCGGCATAAGTCGTTCCAGCGCTGCGCGCAGGCGGCCTTCCAGCGGTTCAGCTTCACCCTCCATTTCCATGAGGAACGGCTCCGGGCCCGTCCACTCTCCCTTGCAAAATCGAAACAGCGCCACGGACTTTAACGGTCGCGCATCGAGGGACGACGCAGAAGCCAGCTGTCCGGGAAATGGCTGTATGGCTTGCGGCTGAATAATGATTGTATCCAGCCGGTCCAGACGCCGGCAGATCTCGTCGCAGGCGGAGAGAACGTTCTTTAGCTTGGCGATTTTTGCATGCTGCTGTGCTGCGGCTTCAAAATCGAGCGCCGCGGAGAGTCGTTCGCGCTCCTGTTCGATTGCGCTCAGCAGCGACTGCCCGCCGGAGTCGAAATAGTCCTGCACGCGGGCCACCTCGGCGGCGTACTCCTGGTCAGTGCAGCCCTTGAAGCAGGGCGCAAGGCACATTTTCATCTCGGAATAAATACAGCCGGGAAACTTGGGATCAGGGTTCAGATCAAAGGTGCAGCGGCGCATCTTGAACAGGTCAAGCGAGTCATTCATGAATTTTTCCGCCACTACGCGCGAAGGGAAAGGTCCGTAATAAAGCGAGCGTCCTTTCAGCTTGCCGATTTTGGTGGTCACGTAAGCTCGGGGATATTCATTTTCCAGGTTCAGCCGGACCAGCGGCGCGGGCCGGAGTCGAAGCCGCTTGTTGTAACTTTCAGGAAACTCCTGACGCAGGACTTGGTAGAGCAGCAACGCCGACTCAAAATCCGAGCCGGCCAGCGAATATTCAATCCGTGCCACGCGCGTGCGCAGGTTCAGCCGCTTGGACTGTGATTCAGCGGGCGCCAGCAGCCGCTGTAGACGCCGTCTTAAGTTTGCCGTCTTGCTGACGTAAGGCTCCGCCGCTTCGTCGGCGCCGCGCAACACGAAGACCGCGGCTGCGGCCGGAAATTGGGCGAAGAAGTCTGCTGGATGGTCAGCGGCAAACGGGATGGAGTGAGTCAGCAAGGCTCACTATGATTCTCCCTGATGAGCACTGTCCAAGACAACTCCAACAGGTAATGCAGGAACCACAAGCGTCATTCTGCCGTTTCACTCAGCATCGTGAAATATGATGCCGAGCGTATGACGCTGCCCGGAACGCAGACGGCTGACACCGTGCCGCAGGTTCACACGATACGTCCCACGCGTACCTTGCACGGGACGATGATGCACCGCAAAAGCCACCGCATCGCCCTGGCGGAGCGGCACTACCTCCGGCCGCGACTGCATGCGCGGACGCTGCTCCGTAAGCACGAACTCTCCGCCCGCAAAATCTCTTCCCGGCTCCGATAGCAGGATGGCCACCTGGATGGGGAAGACATGTTCGCCGTACAGGTCCTGGTGCAGGCAGTTATAGTCGCCGGGTCCGTATTGCAGCAGTAAGGGCGTGGGTCTGCGCTGCCCGGCATCGTGACATCGCTTGATGAAGTCAGCGTGCTTCTCCGGGTAGCGGACATCAAGGCCCATCGCCGTGTTCCAGCGATTGGCCACGGGCGCAAGACGCGGATAGAGGGCCGTCCGAAGCTCGGCAATCATATCGGGCAGCGGATAGCTGAAGTACTTGTACTCGCCGCGTCCAAAGCCATGTCGTGCCATGACGACACGGCTGCGAAAAAGGCCATCGTCTGGATAAAACGCAGCCAGGGCCTGACACTCGTCAGGGGAGAGCAGGTGTTCGAGTACCGCACTCCCCTGGGCATCAAGGTCACGCGCGACATGCGTCCAATCGAGCGCCCCAATGCGTTTCGAAATGTTCGTTGCCGGGGCCGTACTGGTCATGCTTTTCGTCAATGCGTTCATGCGCGCGCCTCTCGATCAAGAAGCGCTCGCTTCCGTTCGATACCCCAGCGATAACCGGAAAGAGAACCGTCACTCCTTACAACCCGATGGCATGGGACTGCCAGAGCCAGAGCGTTTGCGCCGCAGGCCTGGGCCACAGCGCGGACCGACTTCGGCATCCCGATCTGGTTTGCAATCTCCGTGTAGCTCGCTGTTGAACCAACAGGAATCTGGCGCAATGCTTGCCACACGCGCTGTTGAAACGCGGTGCCGCGTATATCAAGAGGCAGGTCAAGCCCGAGAGCGGGACATTCGATGAAGCTCGCCACTTTCGCAACCAGCTGTTCGCAGTTGCCATCGTCGCCGATCAACTCAGCACGCGGAAATCTGTCTTGCAGATCGCGTGTCAGTATGGATGCATCATCGCCCATGAGAATGGCGCAGACGCCCGGTTCACTGCGTGCGACCAGAACCGGACCTAATAAGCTGCTGTCAATCGCAAAATATGTTTTGGCATCCAAGCCGTTTGTGGCTGCATCACGGGCGCGGAGGTCCGAAGGCGCTATCCCGGCTAGGGTGTTCGATTGTTGCTCGGTATTTCTTGTCAGGACGTTCATAGATGCTCCTTTTCGTAAACTTTGCTACAAACAACTTAGCAACGGCTACCGTTGTGAGCACTCCGGTTCTTGCTTTTGATTTGTTTTGAGCTTCCAGTTGGTCGATTGATGGAGCCGAGTAGAAGAGGAGAAGTGAGGTGTGGCAAACATTGTTTTTCCTCTGCTACCCAGTCCATGCCCATGGAGGGAGCGGAGCAGATTCCTCGCTTCGCGTCGGAATGACACTCTCTAAGAGTATGAAGCGGTCGATGCCATCCGGACCACTGCCACCGCCATCACCCACCGCGGGAAATCTGATTGAGGCGCTGAACTACATTCGGCGCCACCACGCTGTTCGCCGGAACAGTCCTGCTAGCGGCGGGAGTATGCCCGCCATCAACACAATCTTAAAGCTATTCAGGGTTCTCATCGTCGGGTTCTTCCGGGACAGGTTGATCGTTCTCAGTTATGTATGTGCGGGCTGGTGCGGGTTGGACGCGCCTTAGGGACGCTGGCGGTGTGCTTGCCGATGGTTACATCGAAGCTAAAAGGCAACTTCTTGGGGGGATAACAGGCGTTGTTGTCGCAGGCCTGGTACTTCAGTTCCGCGTGTATGGTGTAGGGTCCGGGGTTGGCGCTGGTTGGCGCAACCAGCAGCCCGCTGACCACAAAGTCGCCGGAGTACACGCTGAGTTTCTGCTTGGGATCAAAAGGGAAGCTAGTAAGCGCGCCCGCGGGGTACATAATCCTACCGATCACCATTTCTCCAGGCAGAGAAAAGTGCAGTTGTGTGGGGATCAGCTCTTCTGCCAGCGGCTTGTTGGAGTTGATGTGATAGCCGTCTTGGACACGGAAAGTAAACTTAATCGGCATTGAATGGCCGGGCGCCACGATGACCCTGTTCATCGGGGTAAAAGTGACAAACGTCCGACCTTGCGGGGCGATACTATCCTGCTGAGCGCGGACAGCTCCACCTACCAAAATCACAGACAACGCGAAGAGAGCCAAGCGGTTTGGTTTCATTTTGTTTCTGTGCTACCTGGTCCAGAAGCGCCGCCCTGTGCCAGCGATCTTTTGATTGCGTCGACGATCACCGATTCGCTGACCAGTCCAACCGTCTCATCCACGATCTTGCCGGAGCGGTCCACATAGAACGTAAGTGGCAGCCGGTCCGCGCCGCCGTACAGGTCAGCCACTGCGTCCGTGCCTTTGAGCACAGGATAGTTCACGCCCATTTTGTGGGTGAACTGGCCGATGGTCTTTACGTCAGAGTCATCAAGCGCGACGCCCAGGATTTGCAGCCCCCGCGGTCCATATTCTTTTTGCAGATCAACCAGCCATGGCATTTCGATCTTGCACGGTTCGCACCATGTGGCCCAGAAGTTGACTAATACGGCCTTTCCCTTGAGAGACGAGAGCCGCACCTGCTTGCCATCCAGCGCGGTCAGCGTAAAGTCCGGGGCCGTGGAGCCTTTCACCGGTTCTGCCGCCTCGGGCGTGGGAGCGGCAACCGCATTCGGCGCAGGCGCAGCGTTCTGGTCGTTGGCTTTTTGCGCAGAGCCGGCATTTACCGCGTCGAGTGGCCGGGACGTGGGCTGTCCGATCATCAACAGCACTGCGATAACAACGGCGACTCCCACCACAAGAATGACCTTTCTGTTCAAAACAAACTCCTCACGATCCGATAGGCATTAAAGCTTACTCTGCTCCAGGGAACTCTTAACAGCGTCTTCAAGGATCGACTCGCTGCGCGTGCCCACAACCTCGGCCACTACCTTTCCGGAACGGTCAATGAAAAAAGACGTGGGCAAGCCATCGATCCCTCCGTACGAGTCCAAGACCTTCGTCGTGCCCACCAGGACGGGATAGTTAATCCCCATTTTCTGGGCAAAATTCGTAATCGTTTTTTCATCACTATCTTCTTTGGTGATGCCCACAATCTGCAGGCCCTGCGGCCCATATTTCTTCTGCAACTCAATCAGCCACGGCATTTCAGCCTTGCAAGGTTCACACCACGTGGCCCAGAAGTTCACCAAAACGGCCTTGCCCTTCAGGGAAGAAAGCTGGAGCGTCTTGCCATCGGGAACGCTCTTAAGGGCGAAATCGGGGGCCATGGAGCCTTTGGGTGGATCTCCACTGCCCGGAGCCATGACGCCGCCCTTATCAGCGTCCGCCACGGGGTGCGATGCGCGTTTGCCCAGTAACAATAATCCGGTAATGGCAAGCACCACGCAGATCACAAAAATAACATTTCGATTCACGCACCAGCTCCTCAGAAACTAAACCTGTTCAGGAATCCCAGATAACTGGAAAGAATGGTAAAACGACCGGTCAGGATCAGCACTCCCAGCACAATTAAGATCACGCCGCTGCACACTTCCACAATATGCAGGTAACGGCGGAACCACCCGTAAAACTCCATAAACCGGTCAATCAAAATGGAAGTCAACAAGAACGGCACCGCTAGCCCCAGCGAGTAAACCCATAACAACAGGACGCCTTTGGTTACCGTGGAAGCCTCAGCGGCAAAGCCCAGGATGGTGGAAAGAATCGGTCCCAGGCAGGGTGTCCATCCAAAGGCAAAGGCAAACCCAACCACGAATGCCCCAATCGGTGTCTTACCTCCCTTTACCGAGTGCATGCGTTTGTCGGCATAGAGTGCTTTGATCTTGAGGATGCCGGTCAAGTGCAGTCCAAAGATGATGACTGCCGCGCCGGCAAACCATGTGAGCCACTTCTTATATTCCTTGATAAGTTGCCCCAGGCCGGTGGCCGCCGCCCCCAGCATGACAAAGACAACGGTGAACCCCAGGATAAACATCAGGGAGTTCAACAGCACGGTATTGAATAGTTTACGGTCCTTGGATTTCAGCTCTTCCACGCTGGCCCCGGAGATCAGAGACACATAGCCCGGCACCAGCGGCAGCACGCAGGGCGAAAGGAACGAAACGATCCCGGCAACAAACGCGGCGATTGGTAAAGGCAAAGAAGCCAAAGAAGACATGGACCCTGCTTACTTGGTGATCTCTAACATTGTAATCTGGTTACGGGCTTTTTCACAGGCAGGGGGCCGCGGCATGCGTCCGAAAGCCGGCACAAGGCACAGCCTCGGCGCCCTCAAAGAGCGGTGGCCGCGCTTGTTGAATGTGCTTTTACTTTTTGGTTTAAGTGGAAGGCAGCCGAGCTTAATCGACGTTGCTCAGAACCACGGGCTTCTTTTTCGCCGGCTTCTTTTCCGGGATGGTGTCATCGACGACGATTTTCTTCGGCAAGCGGCCCGGCGTGGCAGCAGGATTGGATGCCGCGGCATAAGGAAGACCGCCCTTGGTTTCCACGGAAGCCGCAGCCTGCTGCACGTAGTTGGAGATGTCCTGCCGGATCCGGATCAGCGCGGAAAAATCATTGGACAAAGGTCTGTACTCACTTTTCCTGCCATAGGATTGAGTGGTTGCCACCAGTGAATCCAACAGTTCACAAACAACGCTCAGGTCGTCATAAAGCTTGAACGTGGAAGAAACGCTTCCATGGGAGGTCTGCACATCGCGAATCAGTCCAGGCAGGGACTCCGTGAGGTTCGCCTGCAGTGCGGCAACGGCCTTTTCCGCCTGCTGTCTGGGGACGTTCCGCTTTAAGAAGGCTGTTCTCCAGCCTGACTTCCATTTGTCAATGTGCACGTCGGCGACGTCGCTCTGCGTGGCCTGGGACACGCGATCCAGATCAACCAGCGCGGCATTCACATCCGGCAGGGCCGGTTGCGTCACAAGCGAAGTCGCCACCGGAGTAGTCCCTCCGTGAGACCGTTTGCTCCCGGACTGGGCGGACAAGCTTAAGCACAGACAAAAAACGACAATCGCAAGTGGGATCTTCTTCATGACAAACTCCTGTGTCTTAAGAATAGCTCCATTAGCTGTAAATCCCCCGTTACCGAGGGTCATGGGCCGCAGTGTGGCCCCGGCCCTTAGCTTTACAATTGATTCTCCCATCCCGACACGAGGCTATTCAAAATATGAGGACGTTCATGCTGGCTTTGCTGTTTTGCTGTGGCGTTTTGTTCCTTGTTGCCATCGGCGCTGCCCAGGAAATCCCTGCACCGGAGCAACTCATGACTGCCGCGCACAAAGTATCCGGCATCTCCCAGGCCGGTCCTTATGTATTCAGCGCCACGGTCGTGATCAATCCTGGGGACAAGAAAAATGAGAAGGCCGGCCGTCTTACGATCTCGCGCGATCATGATCGTGCGCGGGTGGAGCTTGAAATCGGCGGCCTGCGCGAAACGCGGGTTTTTCTCGGCGACAAACAGTATGCGATGCCGGGGCAAGGCTTCCTGTTCGCAACCGGGCTGAACACCTTTGATCAAAGCTGGGACCCGGTCCAGGCAAAAAGATTCCATTTCGCGCCGACGTATACCTTCGGTCATGTCTCGCGTCAACGTGACCACGGCGTAGACGTCTGGTGTTTTGACCGGATTCAGGCACAGGGCAAGGACAAGCTATGCTTCGACCCTGCGCGGTCGGTGTTATTAACGGAGAACTCCAGAGACCAGGGACGCAGAGAATTCTGGGATTACACCACCTTCGGTGAACAGATGTACCCGCAACGAGTACAAATCGTCCCAATGAGAATTGTGCCCATCGAAGTCAACCACATTGCAATCAACCCTGCCGAGTTGAAAGATGAAGTCTTTGCCGTTCCGGAGAAGTCGATTGAGCTGGAGACTTGTGACGATATCAGGCCGCCGAGGTCCGATTACACGCCCGAACCGGAATATTCTGAAAAGGCCAGGCGCAAGGAGGAAAACGCCGTGACCCTGCTCGACATATTCGTTACGAAAGAGGGCAAGGTGAGCGCCGTGCAGGTGATGAATCCAGACCCGGACGGTCTCGGTGACAATGCCAGGGAAAAGATAAAAACCTGGCGGTTCAAACCCGCAACCTGTGGCAATAGACCTGTGAACGCGGAAATGATCATCGAGGTTTCATTTAATATTTTCTGACGTTTTTCAGCAGTTGATCCCGGACTTCTCCCGCTCCGTATTCTTGTACGCCCAGGCCATGCGCGGAGTATTGTGCGCGATGCCGAAGCGGCCGCGCGCGTCCAGCAGGATCATGCCTCCGTGACCGTTGAGACGGCGCTTGAGATATTGCATGGCTTCCAGCGTCACGGCGTCCGGCGCAGCGCCGCTACGGACGCGGTCCGCCGCCCACTTGGCCAGAACCAGCTTCATGATCGGCTCACCCCATCCGGTGCAGGACGCAGCTGCGCTCTGGTTGTCGGCATAGCAGCCACAGCCGATCAGGGAAGAATCGCCCACGCGTCCGGGCGCCTTGTTGACAGTCCCGCCGGTTGAGGTGCCGGCGGCGATGTCACCGTTCGCGTCGAGTGCAACCGCGCCCACGGTATCGTGCCCGGACGGCGGATCAACAGGTCCGGCAAAAGTCAGATCAGGATGGCCAGCGGCTTCCTTCGCCTGCGCCTCTTTGAGACGTTTCACTTCACGGTCGATCACCAGGTCTTCATTGCGGCACAACTCCATGCCGCGCTCCTGGGCAAAACGTTCCGCGCCTTCGGCCACAAAATAAACATGCGGGCTTTTGTCCAGAACCAGCCGCGCCGCGCGGATTGGATTGCGAATGCGTTCCACGCAGCCGACGCCACCGGCCCGCAGCGTAGCGCCGTCCATCATAAGGGCGTCGAGTTGCACGTGGCCGTCACGGGTCAGGAAGCTGCCCCGGCCGGCGTCAAAAGTCTCATCTTCTTCCATGATGACGATGGCGGTCTCCACGGCATCCAGCGCCGTTCCGCCGCGCTCGAGCACGTGCCACCCTTCCGCCAGCGCCCGGCGCACGCCATTCAGGTGGGCTTCCACCATGTCATCAGGGATGGCCCAGGCTCCGCCATGGACCACGAATACAGGCAGTTGTCGCAAAGTGATCGGCCCCTTAAGAAACTCAGAACAAGAGAAAACAGAACAACAGAGTTTACCATCGGCGATGCCGCTACGCTGTAATGGCTACGGGTATGTGGACCGCAGCCGCCCCCGGCTGCGTCTTCGTCGCCATCTCAGAAACTGTCGCGTAAAGCAAAGAACTGGAAGCTTAGGGCTAGGATTCTCTGGGGCGGAGTTTCACAGAGCAAGAATTCCGGGAACTTTTTGGCTGCTGGCGGCATTACAGGTAGTGTAGGAAAGCTCTTGAGCGGATGGCCGGAGCAGGGTGGGCAAGGAGACACAGGCGTTGACCATGATCAGCGATGAAGCCTTAATGCTGGAATTCCAGCGTGGATCGCGCGAAGCGTTCGACGAGTTGTTTGCGCGCTATCGTGAACCGCTGTTCGGTTTCTTCCGGCGGCGTCTGGAGAATCGCGAACGTGCCGAAGACCTGGCGCAGGAAACTTTTCTGGTGGTGATACGCGCAACCGCGCGCTATGAGCCTCGAGCGCTGGTGCGAACGTATCTCTATGGCATTGCTTTGAAATTGCTCGCCGCGGAACGACGCAAGCTTTCTGGGAAAGAACAACCGGTAGAGCCCGGCCAGGAACCTGTGGTCCCCGCGGTCAATGACGCTTCCGAGACTGCGCTATGGGTGAGGCAGGCGCTGCAAAAGCTCGACGCTGGGGAACGAGAGATTCTGATGCTGCGGGAGTATGAACAGCTCAACTACGCGGAGATCGCTGAACTGCTGCGGTTGCCGGTGAACACGGTCCGCTCCAGGTTGTTCCGCTCGCGCATGGCATTAAAAGACCACTTGCAGCCTAAACGCAGACCGCATCGAGAAAACATTACGGCAAAGCCAACCGAGGACCAGGCGTGAGACGAGGAATGAAATGACCAGGAACAATCATCCTATCGAACAAGAAGAACTCATGGCCTATCTGGACGGCGAACTGGCCACGGACCGCGCCGTCACCGCCGCAGCCCATCTGGAACATTGCCAGGAATGCCAGCGCCTTGCCGCCGATCTCAAGGGCTTGTCACAGAAAATGATGGAGTGGGAAGTGGAGTCGTCTGAGTCACCGGCATCTACAAACATATCGGCGGCATTGGAGGAAAGAGCGAACCGGCCGAAAGGTAAAGATAAGGTAGTTTCAGCCGGTGGGCCGTGGCGCATGCTGCTTACTCCGCGAAAGCTAGCGTTGGCCGGCAGCTCGGCTTTTGTATTGCTGATTTTCTGTGTGACTCTTACGCGAAGCTATCGCCCTAATGTTGAGTCTGGAGTGGTATGGCCCCAAAGCGCCGCATCGCCGGCACCTACCTACGACTCTCTCGGTAGAGTAACGTCCCCGCCACCGACTGAAGATGCCCGCAGAGTTTCGGGACTTGAGAGCTACAACGGGATAATTTCGCCGCCCAAACCTCAGGCGGCTCGGCCATCGCGCGGTTTGGGAATAGATGGAAAACCCCAGGGCAACAACAAGGCGATTGGCGGGCAGAACAACGACGAGGACCAAAACGGTGATGCCGTCGAGGAGGGTGATCTGACTCCCAGCAATGGCCCGCTGATCGTACGCACAGCAGCTCTCACCGTGACGGTCAAGGAGTTCGACAAGGCCCGCGCCGCGCTGGACGAGATTCTCAAGCGGCATCATGGCTACATGGGTGAATTGAACGTCAGCGTCCCCTCAGACGCGGGGCGCTCCCTGACTGCGACCTTGCGCGTGCCCGCCAATCAACTTGACGCCACTCTGGTCGAGTTGAAAGTGCTGGGCCGGGTTGATGCCGAGTCCCAGGGCGGCGAGGAGGTCACGCAACAGTATGTTGACCTGCAGGCGCGTCTGGCCAACGCCAAACACATGGAGCAGCGGTTGACGGACATCCTGCGCCAGCGTACCGGGAAACTCTCTGACGTTCTGGCGGTGGAGGTGCAGATCGGCCGCGTTCGCAGTGAGATCGAGCGCATGCAGGCGGAGAAAAAAGAGCTGACCAAGCAGGTGCAATTCGGCACGCTCAACGCGACCGTGAAAGAAGATTACAAAGCCCCGATGCAGATTGCCTCTCCTTCCACGTCCAGCCGGTTTCACAACGCCGCTGTCGACGGATACCGCTCCGTGGTGGAAGGTTTTGTTGATGTGCTCCTGTTCCTGCTATCCGCTGGACCAAGCCTGCTGGTTTGGGCGGCCATCTTGTTCTTCCCCGCGCGCTGGGCGTGGAGGAAGCTGAAAAAGAACTTCATTCAGAAAGACGTTCCGGAAGCTTCTTAATCTGAAGTGGTGGGCCAGATCTCCGGGCGAGTAAAATTGAAACCGGAGATCAGGACCATGACCATGAAGACACGCAAGCTGGGAAATTCTGGAATTGAAGTTGCCCCGCTCATGTTGGGCGGCAATGTTTTCGGCTGGACCGCTGACGAACCTACCTCATTCAAGCTGCTGGATGCCTTAGTTGCCGCCGGGCTCGGTTTCATCGACACCGCGGACAGCTACTCCACATGGGTGCCGGGCCACGCCGGCGGCGAGTCAGAGACCGTCATCGGCAATTGGATCAAGCGCAGTGGCAAGCGCGGCAAGGTCGTCATTGCCACCAAGGTAGCATCGGAAATTCCTGGACAAGGCAAAGGCCTCTCCAAAGCGTGGATCATGCGCCAGGTGGAAGGCTCGCTGAAGAGATTGCAGACGGACTACATCGACTTATATCAATCTCATCGCGACGATCCGAATACGCCAGTGGAAGAAACGCTTGAGGCATACGCGCAGTTGATCCAGCAGGGCAAGGTGCGTGTCATTGGCTGCTCAAACTTCACCGCCGAGCGGATCAAGGAATCGCTGGCGGCAAGCCGCAAACACGGCTGGCCGCGATATGAGAGCTTGCAGCCGCACTACAACCTCTATGAACGAGAAAATTACGAAACCAGCCTTGAGGCGCTTGTGCTGCAAGAGAAGCTGGGCGTGATTCCGTATTATTCCCTGGCCAGCGGCTTCCTTACAGGTAAATACCGTGGACAGGGCGACCTTTCAAAGAGCCCGCGCGGCCAGGGAGCAAAGAAATATCTGAACGACCGTGGCTTCCGCATTTTGCAGGCGCTTGATCAGGTGGCGGAGAAACATAAGTCAAGTCCAGCGCAGGTCGCGCTAGCCTGGCTGATGGCGCGTCCCAGCATTACCGCGCCAATTGCCAGCGCGACCAGCGTGGAGCAGATGAAGGATCTGGTCGCGGCTACACAGCTCGAACTTGACGGTTCTTCCATCGGGCTGCTGAATCAAGCCAGCGCATACCAGAGTCCGGCCGCGCGCATCGCTTGATGCCGCGACATAACGATTTTATTTATGCCGCTTGACGGCAATGCCTTGCACTTCAAAGCGCGCGTCAAACAGCAGCTTTCCTGCTCCGACAAAAGCGCGCGCCGGATAGTTTTCATGGAAATACGTCCGGTAAACGCCGTTGAAGGCATCAAAGAAACTGACGTCGGAGCAGAACACCTGCACGGAGACTAGATCGTCCATAGTCATTCCCGCTGATTCGAGGACCCGCTTGATGGAATCGAGCGCCAGCTTTGCCTCTTCTTCAGGCGTGGCACCCGGCTTGCGGGTCTTGGGATCAAGGCCGATCTGTCCAGCAAGATAAAGCGTGTCCCCGGCCAGGACCGCTTCGCTGAACGGAGGCGCCTTGGCTCCCTCGGGGCGCGGTTGATTAATGTATTTTCGGTCTTGTGCGGCCGCATTGAAGGTGGAAAAGATGCAGGTTAAAAACAGCACGCTAAAGAGCAATCCACGACGAACCATCTCTGCCTCCGTATGGACTGGGCTCTCCGTTGCGAAGCGAGTTCAGCAGCCGTAGCTGCTTTCATCACGCTCGACTTTGTGTGGGGACGTGTTGTCAATCAACGCGGCCGGAGTGCTGGCGCCTGACGGGACGGGATTAGCGCCGCCGATCGGTGCAAAGTTCCGCAGTCGCCGCAGGACCGGCGCCCAAGTCTGGTCTACTGTACACGGCAGTTGCAACGGCTGCAATCGCATGAAGGGAAGGACCGGGCCGGCGTTCAGCAGCAACGCCGCGGTCGGGCTACCGGTCACAAGACAATGTTTGATCAGGACCTGGCGCAGCAAGGCATCTTCTTCGGCGGAGCACGCCACCGCTTGCACGAAGTCGGGGTTGTAGTGGTTTCGTGCTACCACATCGGCGAGCATATAAGCCAGGCCGCCGGTCATCCCGGAGCCGAAATTTACGCCGGTCTGGCCGAGCACCAGGACCACGCCACCGGTCATGTATTCGCATCCGTGATCTCCCACGCCTTCGACCACAGCGAGCGCACCGCTGTTGCGCACGGCAAACCGTTCTCCCGCGCTTCCGGCCACGTACAGTTCCCCCGCCGTTGCGCCGTAGAGCACCGTATTGCCGACGAGCACATCGCCACGCAGCGATGCTTCCCCTCCGGCATCAATGGCAATGGTGCCGCCGCTCAGCCCTTTGCCTACATAATCATTGGCCTCGCCGGACAGATGAAAGCTGATTCCGGAAGTCAGGAAAGCACCAAAGCTTTGTCCGGCCACACCATAAAAATCAAGATCGATGGGAGTTGATTCAATCAAGGATGTTCCACGCCGGCGTACCAGATCGCCGCTCAAGCGGGCGCCAATGCTGCGGTCCGCGTTGACAATGGGGAACTTGCACGCCGCGGCGGCCGGCCTGTTGCCCACGATGTGGATGAGTTCATGCGCCAGACCCTCGGCTTTTCTGGAGGCGCGGGGTGTACTGGGGGAGCGCGCGGGCGGACGCAGCAGGTCTTCTACCCATGCGGAGCTTTCCTGATTGCGGGGTTGAAGATACCCCGCATGGCCGACGATTTCTTCCAGCGTATTGACGCCAAGCCGGCCCAGCAGCGCGCGCACTTCGGAAGCCACGCCCTGGAAATAGGAGATCACCATCTCCGGCTTTCCGGTGAAACGGGCACGCAGCTTTTCGTCCTGGGTGGCGATGCCAACCGGGCAGGTATTCAGGTGGCACTGCCGGGCCATCACGCAGCCCATGGCCAGGAGAGCGGCAGTGCCGAAACCAAATTCATCCGCACCCAGGAGAGCGGCGATGATAACGTCGCGGGCAAATTTGAATCCTCCATCGGCGCGCAGGCGCACATGGCGCCGCAGGCCGGTTTCCACCAACGTTCGATGCGCACTGCGCAGGCCGAACTCCCACGGTAAACCGGTGTTCTTGATGGAACTCAGAGGAGAAGCTCCCGTACCGCCGTCATGCCCGCTGATGGTAATTACGTCCGCCCCGGCTTTGGCCACGCCCGCGGCGATAATACCCACGCCCGCTCCAGCCACCAGCTTTACGCCGATGCGCGCCTGCGGATTGACTTCACGCAGATCGTGGATCAACTGCTCCAGGTCTTCAATGCTGTAAATATCATGATGTGGCGGCGGAGAGATCAGTGACATTCCAGGTACCGCGCGGCGCAACCTGGCGATGTAAGGAGAGACTTTGATTGCAGGAAGCTGTCCGCCCTCGCCCGGCTTGGACCCCTGCGCCATCTTGATTTCAATTTCTTCCGCGTGCACCAGATATTCCGTAGTAACGCCAAAGCGGGCTGAGGCAACCTGCTTGATCTTGCTGGTGGCTTCAGGCTCGCGGCGATAAAGTTCCGGGTCTTCACCGCCTTCGCCGGTATTACTGCGCGCGCCGATACGGTTCATGGCCAGAGCCAGCGTGCGATGCGCCTCCGCGCTGATCGCACCCACGGACATGGCCTGCGTGCTGAAACGTTGCAGCAGCTTTACTTCCGGTTCAACCTGGCTGATGTCAATCGGGTTTTTGAAGTTGATCGCCAGCAGGTCGCGGATCACCGCGGGTTCGCGCGTCGATCCAAGCTCTTCAAATTGCCGATAGCTCTCCGCGGCTTCCGCGCCTTCTTTCTTCACCAGCGCCTGCATTCGCCGCATGAGCTCAGGTGAAGTCCCGTGGATCTCGCCTTCTTTGCGGTAGCGATACAAGCCTGCATCTTTCGGACCTTTGTGGCCCGGAGCAAACGCTTGTGCGTGGTTGTGCAGGTAATCGTCCAACACTTCTTCGATGGACGTGGCTTCCGCAAAGCGGTCCGCGTTCGTGAAGAATTCCCGGCACAGCTGGCCATCCAGACCGACCACTTCAAACAACTGCGCATTGCGATAGCTGGCCAGAGTGGAGATCCCCATGCGCGAGAGGACTTTCTTCAACCCGGCATTCACGGCGTTGCGATAGTTCGCCGCGCCGTCAGAGTTGTGTTCCTGGGCAAGCTGTTGCGCCAGGTAAGGACACACGGCGCTCGCGCCCACAGCAAGCAGGAGTGCCACATGATGCGTATCAAAGGCCTGGGCCGTTTCCACGACGAGCGGAATATGAAAGTTGCCGGCGCCGGCCATGTCTTGCCACACTGCGGCTGCGGCCAGCAAAACCGGCAGAGCGGCCCGTTCGCCGCTCACTTTGCGATCGCTAAGCACTACAAGCCTGGGTGCTGTTTCACTGTTCCACCGCACCTGCTTCCGGATGCCGTCCATGGCCTGCATCGCGCCCGCCACGCCGGCAGAAGCGTCAAACGTAATGTCAATTTTCAGGCACGGCTTGAGGCTATCTTTTGCAAACAGCAGCTCCTGGCCAGATAGAAGCGGCGATGCGGAAGTCAACTCTCCGATGCACGTCTTCAACGACATGACATAGGCTTCGCGCAAAGGATCGATCGGCGGATTGGTGACCTGGGCAAAACGCTGCTTGCAGTAGTCCCAGATGTTCCGCCGCAGCTTCGACATAAATGCCGGAGGCGTATCGTCGCCCATGCTCCAGACCGCTTCTTTGCCGTCAGCCAGGGGCTGCAGCAGATAGCGCAGCTGGTCCTCCGTCCAGCCCAGAGCGGCGGCGATTTTTCTGGGCTCGCTGATCGCGGCCCCGTTACCGCCAATGCCCAATGGCAGAGAGGTAGCCTGTCGCAAAGGCTGCTGGAGCGCAGGGGCAGAGATGCGCCGAAGTAGTTCTTTGCCGCGAACGACTTTTCCCGTCTCCAGGCCGACCGCCAGCATCTCACCCGGGCCGAGCCGCTGCCGTTCAATAATTTTTCTTTCGTCGAAGGCGGCGATGCCCGCTTCAGAACCCGCAATCAGCCATCCGTCAGACGTCCTTGTGTAACGCAAAGGACGCAGCCCGTTACGATCAAGCTTGGCGCCCAGCACACGGCCATCGCTGAAAATCAGCGCGGCCGGTCCATCCCACGGCTCAGAGTCCGCAGCCGCGGATTCAAGATAGCGCTGCACCTGCGGTCCCAGCTGCGAATTGCCCTCGCACACCGGAGGAACCAGCGTGATCAGCCCGGCCTCAAGACTGTGTCCCTGGTGCACCAGCAGTTCCAGAGCATTATCCAGGCTGGCTGAGTCGCTCACATTTTCTTCCAGGCCGTGGAACCATTCACCGGCGTTCAACGCGAGCCGGATTTGCGTTTCCCGTGCGCACATCCAACGGCGATTTCCGGTAATCGTGTTGATTTCTCCGTTGTGCGCCAGAAAGCGAAATGGCTGCGCCAAAGACCATGCCGGTTGCGTGTTGGTGGAGAAGCGCTGATGGAAAACCGCAAAGCGGCTCTCAAAATCGCGGTCGTTCAGCTCGGGATAGAAAATCGGCAACTGCCACGGCGCCAGCAGGCCCTTGTACACGACTGTGCGCGAAGAGAGCGAACAGAAATAAACGCTGCCGCCAAGTTCGGATTCGACTCGCTTGCGGAACAGAAACAGACGCAGTTCAAAATCGCCGCGTTCGTCGACCTCAGCAAAAAAACACTGCCAGATTGCCGGCAATGATTCGGCGGCGCGCGCTCCGGGAACCGAACTATTCACCGGAACTTCTCGCCAGCCCAGAAACTCCAGCCCCATCGAAGGCGCAAGCGCTTCTATCGTGCCCCGGGCGTGGGCTGCTTCGCCGGGCGGCAGGAACAGCATGCCCAGGCCGAATTGATCGGGCAAACTGATGTCAAGGCTTGCGGCTGCACGGCGAATGAATTTTTGCGGTATGTCCGTCAGCAGGCCGGCGCCGTCTCCGCTGGAGCCGTCGGCATCCACTCCTCCGCGATGCGATAGCTTGTGCAGCGCTGCCAGTGCTCGGTCCACAACCTCATGCGAAGCTGGTTTACCCAGCTGCACGATAAAGCCCGTTCCGCAGGCATCGTGGTCAGGATGGCCGAATATGACACGCGCACTCATACCTCAAGTAATAGATTGATTCGATCAAGAAGTGAAATAAGGAATTTGGATGCGGTGTATTTGTATTTCCGCGATTAGTTTGCCTAAGGAGAACTAGAAGTAATTCTTATGGCGCTAATTCTTTACGCGCCAGATTCAGAAATGCCGACGCCACCAGGGGAAGGCTGCGGTCCCGCCGGTACACCAGTGCCAGTTCACGCCAGAGGTCGAGCCCCTCTACGTTCAGGAGTCTGGCTTCGCCACGGCGGACGTTGTTGCGCGCAAAACTGGCCGAGATCAAGGACACTCCAAAACCGGCGCTGACGAACCGTTTGATCATCATGATGCTGGTCAGCTCCATGGTGATGTTGAGGTTCTCGCGATAGGGGCGAAGGTTTTTCTCGATCAGCTTTCTGATGGAACCTGTCTTAGGCACAATGAGCGGCTGCTGGGCAAACTCCTGCAACGTTACTGACCGTTTTGAATAAAGCGGACTACCACGGCCCACCATCAGCAGAATGCGGTCGCGGAAGACCGGCACCACTTCCAGGCTGGGAGATTTGACCGGCATGGTCACCACGCCAAGGTCAATGGCGCCTTCTTCCACTTTCTCGCTGACTTTGTGGGTAAAGCTGCGGTAGACGCTGATTTTTACCTGGCGAAATTTGCGATGATATTTTGCGAAGATCTGCGGCAGCACGTAAAGAAAAGTTCCCTCATTGGCCCCAATCGATAAGGTGCCGGTGGGAACGCCGTCCCAATCCGAGATCGACTGCAATGATTCGCCCCGGAGCGCCAGCAATCGCTTGGCATAATCAAGCAACAGTTCGCCGGCGGGAGTAAGGCGCACACGTCGTGCGCTGCGGTCCAGGAGCTTCTGTCCGTATTCCTGTTCCAACTGCCGGATCTGCGTGCTCACGGCGGGTTGCGAACGCAACACCGTTTCCGCTGCCCGGGAAAAGCTTCCCTGCTTGGCAACTTCAATAAATGTCTTTAGCTGGTCAAAGTCCATACGCAATTCGTAGAGCCAGGAGGATATTTCTAATGAGTTTAGCAGGTAGCAGTCCGAAGCTGGAAAAACAGAGGCCTCTTTCACCAGCTTTTCACCAAAACGGTACGCGAAGCCGGATCGCAAATAAAACCTCCGTGCGATGTACACTTATCCGGGTCAAAATGAACGAATATTCATTTAGTTGAGACCGTGGTTTGATTGTGCGGCTTTTTGATTGGCATTGCTTAAGGAGTACGTATGGACCTGAATCTCAGCCCGGAAGAACTGAAGTTTCGTGACGAGTTGCGCGCGTGGCTCACCGCCAACGTCCCCAGGGACTGGGACGAGCGCCGAGAGGAATCGCTGGAAGTCCGGTTTGATTATTTGAAACGCTGGCAGCGCAAGCTCTACCAGGGCGGATGGGCCGGCATTTCCTGGCCTAAGGAATATGGCGGCCGCGGCGCAAGCCTGATGGAGCAGGTCATCTTCTGGCAGGAGATGGCTCTGGCCGGCGCGCCACCGCTGGCCAACGTGCTGGGTCTGGGAATCATCGGTCCAACCATCATTGCGTTTGGTACGGAAGCCCAGAAGAAACGATATCTCGCCAAGATCCTCAGCGCGGAAGAGATCTGGTGCCAGGGTTTTTCCGAACCCGACGCCGGTTCCGATCTAGCCAACGTGCGTTGTGAAGCGCGTCTGGAAGGTGACCATTATGTAGTGAACGGCCAGAAAGTATGGAACAGCTACGGATGGGCGGCGGCCTGGTGCGAACTCGTCGTGCGTACCGATCCCACGGTGCCTCAACACAAGGGCCTGACTGTGCTTCTGGTGGACATGAAGTCTCCGGGGGTTGAAGTCCGTCCGTTGCGCCAGATGACCGGCGAGACGGAGTTCAACGAACTCTTCTTCCACGATCTGCGTGTGCCGGTGGAAAATGTCGTCGGCAAAGTGAATGAAGGATGGAAGGTGGCCATGGGCACGCTCATGCATGAGCGCGGCACGTTCGGCGCGGGCCTTCAGATTGTTTATCGCCGCAACATGGAGCGATTGATCGAATGGGCGCGCACGGCGCGCCGTAATGGCCGCCCTGCCACGGAAGATCCGATCCTCCGACAGAAGCTGGCGCAGTGCTATGCGGAAATTGAAATTATGCGCTGCAACCAGATGCGCGCCTTCAGTCGCATCAGCGCCACCGGAGTGCCCGGCCCTGAAGGGTCCATTCAGAAGATTTTCTGGAGTGAACTGAACCAGCGCTTCCAGCAGGTGGCCCAGGAATTGATGGGACCTTACGCGCAACTGGAGACCGGCGATGATCACGCCATCGACAAAGGTATGTGGGCTTACGGATACCTGCGCTCGCGCGGCAATACGATCGAAGCGGGCACGTCCGAGATTCAGAGAAATATCATCGGGCATTTTGTGCTGGGGTTGCCGAAGAGTTACTAAGAAGCAATTGGCAGATAGCAATTAGCAAAAGCAAAACCGGAATCTTACCACTGATGAACACAGATAACACTGATTAGAAATACGGAAAGGCAAAGCCGAAATTACTCCAGCCCCCAAAGGGCGGAATAAAGGTAGCCCAGCGCGTGAGCGCTGGGTAAGGTAAGGCAAAAATGGTAAGCCCCGGAGGGGCGACACAGGCTTGATCAAGGAGATCACCATGCAATTTGGATTAAGCGAAAGCCAGCAGATCCTCAAAGACACCGCTCGTAAGTTTTTTGCCGGCGAATGCCCGAGCGCCGAAGTGCGCAGGTTGATGGAGACCGGCACGGCTTACGATGAGTCGCTGTGGCTGAAGCTTGCGGCCCAGGGTTTTACCGGGATCATTGTGCCGGAGGAGTACGGAGGAATGGGTCTGGGCAAAGTGGAACTGGCTCTGCTGATGGAAGAAGCGGGCTATGCCTTGTTGCCCGGTCCGTTTTTTTCGACCATCGCTCTGGGCGGTGCTGTACTTGAAGCTGTCGGCACGCCGGAGCAGAAGAAAAAATATCTGCCGCGAATCGCCAGGGGAGACATCCGGGCCACGGTCATCCTGATGCAGTCCGGCGCCGGACAGGACTCGCCAGACAACCAGATCGCCATCGCCGGCGGCAAGCTGGCAGGAACTAAGCTCTTTGTCACGGACGCGGCGGTGGCTGACTTTATTTTGATCGTTACCAGCAGCGGCGTCTACCTGGCCGAAGGCAAAGCTTCCGGCATTACGATCGAGCCGATGAAAGGCATGGACCTCACGCGGAAAATCTATTCCGTGAAATTCCAGAACACTCCAGTGGAAAAACTGGGCGCTTCCATGAACGTTAGTGCATTGACGCGCGCGCTGGATGCAGCCACAACAGCTCTGGCCGCGGAGATGGTTGGCGGCATGCAGCGAACGCTGGAACTTACCGTCGCATATGCCAAGACGCGCAAGCAGTTCGGCAAACCTATTGGAACTTTTCAGGCAGTGCAACACATGTGTGCGGACATGTATCTGGAAACTGAGAGCGCCCGGTCGGCGGCTTATTACGCCGCGTGGGCCCTCGAAGAAAATGCTCCGGACGCCGCCGCGGCCGTCTCCATTGCCAAGATGTACGCCAGCGACGCCTGTCGCACCGTTGGAAATCGCGGGATACAGGTTTACGGCGGCATGGGTTTTACCTGGGAGAACGATTTGCATCTTTACTACCGTCGCGCCAAGGCCTCAGAAACCATGCTGGGCGACGCAACGTTTCATCGCGAGCGGATCGCTCGTCTGGTGATTGATGGTGCTGTGCCAGCGTCAGGCGAGCGAGAGCCGGCGCAAGAACTGGCGGCAAGACGATAAACAGCCAATTCTTGCAGGGACTAAAAACTCGATTTCCTGTTACGGCTTTGCGCAGAACTTGAAGTCATGCCTCGACACTTCTCTCGCTTCTGGACGCCATAATTTACACTTGAAAAAAACTGTACCCGCCAGGCATATGGAAACGGGGCAACCAAGCCCTCAACGTCAGGACGTGATGGAGTGAAATTTCGAAAGCAAACCGCCAGAACCATGGTAATTGCACTCTTGTGTTCTCAGTTCGGCTTCGCGGCAGATCTTTCTCCGGGCAAATGGAAAACAGAGGATAAGACGCGGGTTGAAACCCTGGCCCAAAATCTCTGGCCAACGCAGGACAGAGTTGTTGAGGGGCAACTAGGGCTGATAACGGGCACCGCATCGCCGATTGCAGTTCATGCGGGAATGGAAGCTCTCAAGCAGGGTGGAACTGCCGCGGACGCCGCCGCTACCGCGGCATTGACTCAGGTGACGACCGCGCTCGGTTCGTATTCCTCCTACGCGGGACTTCTGGAATTGCTCTATTACGAAGCCAAGACCGGGAAAGTCTATTCGTTCAATGCGGGATACCATTCCTATCTCAATGAAACCGATCCTAAGACAATTCCCGTGAACAACGCGGGATTGGCGTCCTTGGCGCGGAAGCTCCCGGAAGGGCCGGTGACCGAAGGAAGAAAAACTCTGGTCCCCGGATTCATGGCCGGGATTGAAGCCATGCACCAGCGCTTCGGGCACTTACGTTTCCAGGAGTTGTTCCAGCCTGCGATCTGGTACGCGGAGAACGGTGTCACGGTCTCTCCCCTGCTCGCCACCTATTTCCAAACACGAGAAAAGCATCTTTCACGCACCGAGGAGGGCCGCCAGTTTATTCATCAGGCGGGCAACCATCTTCCCAAAGCAGGAGACCGGTTTGTGCAGACTGAGCTGGCAAAAACATTGCGATCAGTCTCTAAAGACGGCGCGAAGTACATGTACACCGGTGCTTGGGGGCAGCAATTTGTAAACGTTGTACAGCGCGAAGGGGGCAAAGCCACCCTGGAGGACATGAGACGCTACCAGCCGGTTTGGGAAGAACCGCTCAGCACAAGTTTTCTTGGACACACCGTCTTCGCTCCCGGCGCCGGCGGTGACGGCGGATATCAGGTCTTTGAAGCGCTGAATTTGCTCGAAGATGTGAAAGCCGATCAGAAGGGGCCGTACTGGAAGGACCCCCAGGCATTCCGAAGCCTCTCGCAGGTAATGCAACTGGTTTTTCTTGACAGCTATGCTCCACAATTGATCCATCCCGCCGGGATGAAATTTTCTGCAAAGGACCGCGCTACAAAAGCGTACGCAAAGACGATGTCGCCGATGCTGGAGGCATTGCCCGGGGACACGCCAAGCTCAAACGCCCCACATCACAGCGACGCCATTGTCGTGATTGATCGATGGGGAAATATTGCGGCCCTCGGCCATACGATCTACACGGCAATTTGGGGCACGACTGGGATCGTTGTAGGAGGCATACCGGTCCCGGATTCGGGTGGTTTGCTGCAAGCACAGCTTGCTACGCTAAAACCTGGAGAGCGTATTCCCAACGTAGAGGTTCCGATTCTCGTGTTGAATGGAGCGAAGCCGGTCCTGGCCACGGCAGGCATAGGCAGGGCACTCATTCCGGAGACAGTTCGGCTGTTGCTGGGCACACTGGGAAATCGCGTTGATGCCCAAACTCTCATGGCAGCGCCTCCGCTGCTGGTTAATGTCAGTTTTACGTTGAAGCCTGGGGAAACTTACTTGAGCAAAGCGCCGGTCGTCCCCGAAGGAGCTTACACTGCGGATTTCCTAAAGAATCTTGAGCTCTCGGGAATGAAGGTCGAGCAGGTATCCCGGCGGCAGGTGCTGGAAGCCAAAGGAACCGTAGTTGTGGGCATGGTTGATCAAGAGACCGGAACTCGACGAAGCATCGAAAGCACAACGGTGCTTAGTTTCGCTGAAGCTTATTGATCCGGTAGCAACCAAGCTTGTCGGTTGCATCCGGCAAATGGGGCCAATGCTACTGTTTGCGCCAGCGATCAACCAAATCGCGCGCCGCGCTGGGCTGGGCCAGTCGGAGAAGCGGAACTCGAACCCCGCATCCGGCAGACGCTGCGGTATCACGCGGCGGCTCTTCAGAATCAATTCTGTTTCCGTGCGCAGGAAAAAGGCGCCAACCTCCAACATCCATTTTGTTGCGGGAAGGCCGATGCGCGCTCCCCAGGCCTGACGAAGCACGCGCATGAACTCATGGTTCGGCAACGGGCCGGGCGCGGACACGTTGATACAACCATCCAGGGCTTCATGCGCAATCAAGAATTCAATGGCACGGACGAAGTCCGCATCATGCACCCAAGAGACGAACTGATCCCCTGATGCCGCTTTGCCTCCCAGACCCAGGCGCACCAGTCGCAGAAGGATAGAGAATGGCCCACCCTGACCAGGGCTCATGATGATGGCGCTGCGCAGAGCGATCTTTCGCGTGGCCGGTGTGACAGCCACAAAGAATTCACGTTCCCAGCTGGTGGCTACGTCGATGCTGAAGCGCCAAGTCGAAGGCGAGTCGGGTTCGTTACCGCCGAGTTCGCCAGTGGCTTCGTCCATGGGACGATCAAGAGCGTGGCGGTAAATTGTAGCCGTGCTGGCATTCATCCAAAGCGCCGGTGGCCGCGACGCCTGCGCGATAGCCTGGCCGATCGCCCGTGTGGACAGAATCCTGGAGTCCATAATTTCCCGGCGGTTCGCCTCTGTGTAGCGGCAGTTCACGCTCTGGCCCGCCATATTGATGACCACGTCAGCACCGTCAATCTCCTGTGTCCAGCTTCCCAGATCACGGCCATTCCATGAAGTCGTGCGCCATGGCGCTGATTCCTGGCGACGCGACAGAACTGTTACCGAGTGACCCTGACCGTGAAAATGCCTGGCCAGAATCTGGCCGACCTGGCCGCTGCCGCCTGGAATCACGATGCGTAGGCGCTTCGTGTCGGAAGTAAGTGCTGCATTAATTAGATTCATAATTGAACATGTTCAAGTTTATGGCAAAACGCTTGCGATGTCAAAGCGCGGGCAAAACAAGGCAGGCGGGGGCAACCGTGCTTACAGAAATCCCGCCCCCGGTAAAAAAGAATGTTTGAACTTCTCTTGCTAACTAAATATACTCCTCACCGTCCTATAGCTAGCTAGGGGTAGAATCGGGACACATATCTCATGGGCAAACATCCAAATGATCGCTTACAAGGGACTCTTGACCTTTTGGTCCTGAAATCGCTCGCCAGCCGGAGCTCTATGCACGGCTATGGCCTGACGATGCATATTCAGACGATAGCGGGGGACGCGCTGCGCCTGGAAGAAGGGTCGCTTTATCCGGCATTGCACCGCATGACGCAGGAAGGCTGGATCAGCGCCAAATGGGGCATGTCTGAAAACAATCGCAAGGCACGGTATTACGCCATTACAGCGGCAGGTCAGAAACAGTTGCTTGCCGAACAGCAGCGTTGGAACGATTTAACCGCGGCCGTGGCGCGAGTATTGGAACTGGCATAAGAGAACTGGCATAAAAAAGAGGAACGAAATGGCCTGGTTGAACAAACTGTGGAACACCATTCGCCCTGCGTCTCTGCGGCGTGAACTCGACGAAGAACTCCGCTTGCACCTTGAGCTCCGCGCGCGCGACTTCGAGCGGCAAGGCATGAGCAAGGAAGAGGCCCGCGCGGAAGCTGCGCGCCACTTTGGAAATTCTACTCTGCAAAGGGAGAGGGCACGGGAGATGGACATCGCGGGATGGATTGAAACGTTTTTCAAAGACCTTCGTTATGCGTGGCGTCAGCTTCGCCGCAACCCTGTATTCAGTATCGTCGCCGTTCTCTCCCTCGCTCTGGGCATTGGCACTAATACGGCAATCTTCAGCGTGATGAACTCCGTAATATTCCGCAGCCTTCCCGTGCGTAATCCGCACGAGTTGGTGATGCTCACCAATCCCAGTGAGTCTGGATCGTGGTCTGGTATGTGGGACCATGAGAGACCGTGGATCAGCTATCAGGAATTTCTCGATCTGCGAGAGCACCTCACAACTCTCTCCGGGCTCTGTGTTGCAGGCTCGTCCCTTGAGGAGTGGCAGGTAAGGATCAGCGGCGGCGAGCAGGAACCCATGCAGGGCCGTTTGGTGAGCGAAGAATACTTTTCCGTGTTGGCCGTGCAACCGGCTATCGGTCGGGTCTTCCAGGCGCAGGACGCCACCGGACCAGGCAAAGACCCTTACGCTGTGATCGGCTATGACTTCTGGCAGAAGCGCTTTGCCGGCAGCACTGACGTTCTGGGAACTCCGATCAAATTGAACGGGACAACTCTCACCGTGATCGGCGTAGCGGCTCCGGGATTCAAAGGAGAGACCGTGGCCCAGAACCCTGACTTCTGGATACCGATGATGATGCAGCCGTCTCTGTATCCAGGCAGAGACCGGCTGCATGAAGATCCGGCCCGGTCCCAGGAAAAAATCATGTGGCTTCACGCTTTTGGCAGGATGAAGCCGGAAGCCAGCCTGGCCAGCGTGCAGGCGGAAGTAAACGTGGTTTTCCGTGGGATGATGCAGGCCTTCTATCCGTCTGATTTATCGCCAGAGAGAAAGAAAGAGGCTTTCAGCCAGTATCTGCTTGTCCGTGACGGCCGTACGGGCGCTTTTCCCGGGCGGGATTATGTCACCTCGCAGCTCAAGATTGTGCTGGCCGTTGCCGGGTTGGTGCTGCTCATCGCCTGCGCGAATGTGGCGAACCTGCTCCTGGCCAGGGCCACGGCGCGGCAGCGGGAAGTGAGCGTGCGGCTTTCGATCGGAGCGTCCCGTTTGCGCCTGTTCCGGCAGTTCCTCACAGAGAGCCTTCTGCTCTCAGGACTCGGAGGAGCAGCAGGGTTGCTGATTGCTCTGGGCGCGTCGCGAATTTTGGTGCAACTGCTCTCCCGGCCTGATCTCCCCTATGACTTGCCGCCCACCCTGGACTGGAACGTGCTTGCTTTCACGGCGGGAATCACGCTGTTGACCGGCATGCTCTTTGGCATCTCGCCGGCGTTACGTGCCAGCCGGAGCAACATCAATGTCAGTTTGCGCGAAAGTGGCCCCGGTGTGACACACTCAGGACGCCGCGTGAATCTCGCCAAGGTCCTGGTGATCGGTCAGGTGGCATTGTCACTGATCTTAGTCGTTGGAGCTGGACTTTTTTTACGTACTCTCTGGAACCTGCAAGCCGTTGCCCTGGGTTATCCCAAAGAGAATATGCTGCAAATCCAGGTTGACGGAATGACCGCCGGTTACAAGCAACAAGCCCTGGCGGGTTTCTATAATGAGGTCGCTGACCGCATGCGTACAGTGCCAGGAGTGCGAGGAGTGGCGTACTCACAACTGGGTTTGCTCAACGGAGGAGAAACAAGGGACCCGGTCGAAGTGGCGGGTTACACTCCGCAACGCGACGAAGACCGCGAATCGCGCTTCGACTATATCTCGCCCGGCTACTTTGGCGTGCTGCGCGTACCGCTGCTCGTGGGCCGCGACATCGGGCCGCAGGACACACCCACTTCGCAAAGAGTCTGCGTTGTCAACGAAGCGTTTGCCAAACACTTCCTTGCCGGGAAGGAACCCATCGGCCGGCACTTCGCCCGGAACGACGATGGCAAATCGATCGATGCGGAGATCGTGGGCGTGGTCAAGGACTCCCGTGTAACGGAGCTCCGCGGGAAAATCCCACCCAGGGCTTACTCGCCGGTAAACCAGGCTTTTCTCGGCGAAATCCGGGGTTCCGTCGTCTACGAAATTCGTACGGCAGGCGAGCCTAAGTCGGTCCTTGCCGCGGTTCGAAAGACGATTCTGGCTGTCAATTCCGATGCTCCAATCGAATTCTCATGGTCCATGGAGGAAATACTCTCGCATAAGACGCTCGGGGAAAGCCAGATAGCCCGCTTGTGTTCCATCTTCGGGGCGCTGGCTCTGCTGCTGGCCGCCACGGGATTGTATGGCGTGCTTGCTTACGGCGTGGCCCGCCGCACCAATGAGATTGGCATTCGCATGGCCCTGGGTGCCGGCCGGGACAAGATCGTCGGCATGGTCCTTGGTGAAACTGCGTGGCTCGTGGCGTTCGGCCTGATCGTTGGAGTAATCGGATCCGCTGCGTCCACGCATGTGATCGCCGCACAACTCTACGGACTCAGCCGTATGGATCCCCTGACTATCGCGGTTGCGCTGGTTCTATTGAGCGCCGTGGCCCTGGTTGCGGGATACATTCCGGCTGCCCGCGCGGCCAAAGTCAATCCGGTGCTGGCGCTGCGGCATGAATAAAACAACTCTTTGCCGTAAAAGCTATTCTCAACGATGGTGAAATGCGCGCGGAACGCGTCCGCGAAAAAAAAAGGAATGCGAAACTACAGCCCTCGCATTCCATGACGAGTGGAACAGCCTTACAGGGAACGCAGGAAATTCAACAGGTCCTGTTTCTGGTTTGCGTTGAGCGCGTTAAAGTTACTGACCACCGTAGTTGCCTCCGATTGGCAAATTTGCGTTTGCTCAAAGGGCTGGAAGAAATGGCCATTCACTGAGAACTGATCAAAGTCCTGGTTGGTGAAACAATCGGTGCCGCCGGAGTGGGCGGCAATCGCCTGCAACAGGTTCGAGGCGCGGCCGTCATGCATGAAAAACAGTCTCTGGCCAACGCCCCACAGTGGGGCCGTGCGGAACTCGTCGGGCTCCGCTTCGCCCTGATGCGTCCCGTCATTCAGTTGTGAGCCCATGTGATGAAGGGCAAAATCAGAAAACGGGTGAAAGGGAACGCGGTTCAACGCTGGAGTTGGTGACGGTCCGGAGATCAGGTTACGCGAATGGCAGGCGCTGCAGCCGATCTGGTCGAACAGAGCAGACCCGTTATTGATGGAGGTATTGGCCGGGGCCGGCGCAGGCGGCGCCAGCAAGCGCATGAAGAGAGTGAATTGCACCAGATCAGACGCCCCAACACTGCCCGGGGTTGTGGCGAAATCCGATTTGTCCTCCGGGCTGGTATTGAATACGCAGCCAGCTACGGCGCGACGTTCGTTCGGAAAATTCTCATTGCTGACGCCCTGCTCGACGTTATAGGCTTCGCCGGCAAAAACAAAAAGCGATTTGTTCTGCGCCTTCCAGCCAAACTTGGTCACCGTGCCGTCATTGCCACTGGTATTCAAGCGACCGGTGATGCCTAAACCCGACTTCGTGCCCGCATTCGCCGCCAGGTTGGCAGCAAGATCAGCATCAGAAGTTGCGTCGACCAGGCCCAAACCAAAGAGCGGAGTGGGGACCCGGAAGATCACGTTGTTCTTGCTGAGCTGAGTGGCGAAATCCGCCTGGAGCAGGTTGCAACCGGCTGCATCAGTCCTTCCTCGGATGGTGTAAAGAGCCGTTACGCCACCATCCAGAGCTGCGCGTACGTCGTCCGGGTTGGTGGATATGAAGCGGGCTTCACGCACGGGACCGTTGTTCGTAATGAACGAAGGGACCGTGTTGGCGGCGCCGTCGAGATGCGCAAGGGCCACCTGAGGATTTGGAACAGGATGGAGCCTGCTGTTGAGCCCAGGACTTGAGCCGCCCACAGCGGGCTCGGCATGACATTGGGCACAGCTGTTGCCATTAAAGGTGGGGCCCAAACCAACTCCATCTTCACCAGCAATCGTACCTCTGACCGAATCAACTTCTGAAAAGACGCCCAGGGCCGCGGTAAAGTTGGCCAACTGGTTGGTGGTAAGACCGGCAACCGGACCGCCTGCCCCTGCCGTGCCACCGCGTGGCCCCGGATCAGTCTGGGCAGCAGCTATCCCAGCCAGAAAAACCGTGAACAGAATGGCCATGAATGTTTTGGGGACTTCATTGAAATACAAAGATGGTTTCCGACGCATCATCATTGCAACTTTCCTCCTAGGTGTGAAGACAAGCATCCCAAGTGCGAAGCAAAAGGAAACACTTGTGGTTAGCAGTTTGGGCCGCAACTCGAACGAGTGGAAACTGTTTGCGTCAAAATGTGGCGGCGCTCGGAGAGTTCTGTGCAGCTTTCTCTAAACCCGAACTGGAAGTTCAACCCCGCAGGCAAGAACGGCGAGAAAAATAACAGCAACCCTGACCCGTGTCAATAAAATTATTAAATCGTTTCATTGAAAAATAGAAACCGCGGCGCCAAGTTTCTCTTGCGGCCACATCCCCTATAAATACTGGATATGCAGTTGTCCGAGCCCAGGGCGGGAACATCTGCCCGCCGCTTAATGAATGGGGGATGCTTCCCATAAAGGGAATAAATAATAAATCGATTCAATGTAAAAAACGGTTATCGACAACATGCACGTACCAAACGCAAACGGTGCAAGTTTTGGAAACGACTTAGAGAATGATTTCGCGGTCCCGGCATAGGCGAACGCCCCTGCATGGACGGTGGCCCGCAGATTGGCGCATATTCCCAAGATTTTGTCAGGAAGACGCGAGCTAGTTGAACGATGGTATTTGCTGTGAGCTCTTGCCGGCTTGAGGTTTGTTTCCTTCGCCCGCGGCGGCTACGGGTTGCTGCTGCGCCGCGGCTTCCGCGGCCTTGGCGTCCAGAATTCTGGTCTGCTGGTAGGTATAAGCGATGCGGTGAATAATGGTGATGGTGGAAAGCACGGCCAGCACCCACAACACCGGCGCCATGGCATGCCAGCGCGCGAACAGTGCTCCGATAATGACCAGCACGATGCGTTCCGGGCGTTCCATGAATCCAACCTTGCAGGAACCGATCAGAGACTCGGCCCGCGCCCGCGTATAACTCACCATCACCGAACTGACCATGACGAAGGCGACCAGCACCAGATAAAAGAAATGGTTGGCGCGCGCGTAATAGACGAGAAGGCCAAAGAAGAGAGCCACGTCGCTGTAGCGGTCGATGACGGAATCAAAAAAACCGCCAAAGGTTGTGACCTGGCCTGTGGCGCGTGCCACCCGGCCATCCACCATGTCAAAAATGCCGGCGCCGATAATCACCAATCCGGCGTACAGGAACATGCGGGTATAGTTCTGAGAATTGGCGAAACCAAACAATATGGCCGCAACGGTATTGATCACCAGGCCGAGAAACGTGAGTACATTCGGCGAAATACGCGTGAGTGAGAGCCCGCGCACAATGGCGTAAAGCAAAACTCGGCAAGCTCTACCAAATGCGCTTGTCCAGGTCATGAGGCCTCATCGTGGATGGTTATGAGGCGCAGGACCTCCAGTTCTCGGTTGCCGTTGGGAGTGACCACTTGCGCGGTGTCGCCCACCTTTTTTCCCATCAGCGACTTTCCGATGGGAGAAGTAGTAGATATCAGCCCCTTGCTGACGTCCGATTCCTCACTGGTGACCAGGGTATATTCGATCTCTTCTTCCTTGGTGTTGTCGAATACCCGGACCTTGGAACCGAAGGCCACGCGGTCTTTGGGAATGTTGGTCAGGTTGACCAAAGCAAGCTCGCCCATGCGTTTTTTGAGCTGACCCAGGCGTGCATTTACGAATTCCTGGCGCTGCTTGGCCATGTGATATTCAGCGTTTTCGCTGAGGTCGCCCATGGCGACCGCTTTCTTAATTTCCTTGGGAAGATCATGCGTCAGCTCATGTTCCAGGGCGCGAATCTCTTCTTCCAGCTTCTTTTTTATATGCTCTGGCATGTGTCCGGACGCTAACTCCTCTGCCGATGCGAAACCGGCAGGATAAAAATATGCAAGTAATTATAACCCTTTCGTCGTGAAGGCGTTAAACCACCTTCCGGAGGGGCCAGGCTTGAAGCAATTTGTGGAAAAGCAGGCATCAACTTAATGAACATTGCTAATAGTTAATAAACCGTTTATAATCTGTACTGTCGAGTTTCCCCCGCGTGCATCCCGTCTTAGGTGTTCCATGAATGGTCTGAACTTTCAAATCGGCGACAAGGTTGTTTATCCAAACCACGGTGTTGGCGTGATCGAGCAGATCAGCAGCAGGACGATCGGCCCGGAAGTCTACAAATTCTATCTTCTCAAGATCAAAGCCAGCAGCCTCAAGGTAGAGGTGCCGTTCAGCAACGTAGGCGCGGTTGGATTGCGTCCGGTGGTGAAGAATGGCGAGGTCATTAAGATATTGAACTTCCTGGTCGACGGAAAGTGTGACAATCACACAGACTGGAAATTCCGCTTCAAGGAAAACTCCGACAAAATGCGGACCGGCTCCTTGCTGGAAGTTGCCGTTGTGCTCAAAAGCCTTCTGCTTCTGGCCAAGTCGAAGCCACTTTCCTTCCGCGAAAAGAAGATGCTGGACCGCGCCCGATATCTCCTGGTGACCGAGCTCGCCATGTCCAAGAACATCGAAGAGCCGGAAATTGAAGACCTGCTCAACAAGGCACTGGCAAAAAGCAAACTCAAATTTCCAGAAGTTACTGCCGACGCTTAGTGTTCGGTATTCCCAATCAACAACTCCAGAGCATGGGGCAGAATATGCAGCACTGCTTCCAATGATTCGCTGGCTGCAGTCGGACTGCCTGGCAGGTTAAGCAACAACGACTTTTCCCGAATTCCACAGACTCCCCGGCTTAATGCGGCAAATGGCGTTTTCTTGGCGCCTTCCTGGCGCATCTTTTCCGAGATGCCAGGAAGCAGCTTTTCCGCAACGGCCACCGTTGCTTCCGGCGTGACATCACGCGCGGCGATTCCCGTCCCACCGACGGTCACGACCAGACGCACATGCCGGCAGCACTCCACGAGATGTCTCTGAATCTGATCGCGCTCATCCGGCACGATTGCGGTACGCGTGACTTTAAATCCAGCCGCCTCAAGCTGGCGTACAACCGTCGGTCCGGAAAGATCTTCCCGCTTGCCCTGGAACGACGAGTCACTGATTGTGAGTACGGCGGCAGTGTTCACGATTAAGCTTCAAGGACGTTGGGTTCAGCGTCGCGATTGGATTCATCCAGCAGCCGCAGACCTTCCAGCAGCAGACCTTGTGTGGATTGCGTAACCGTCTGCTCGCTGCTGCTGCGGCTGAAGTCGATCTCAAAGGCGCCGGCGCCCCAGGTCAGCACCTTGTAAACGGCTTCGTCGCCCTTCAGTTCACCATAGACGGCATGATTGATCTGTCCGTCGGTGAAGTACATGCTGCATTTATCACCGTTGTTGGAGAGGACAAGCGCGCAGGTTTTGCGTCCCATATCCAGCGATTGCAGCAGATCGAGAACGTTCATCTGTGCCAGGCTGCCACGCAGCACGGACTCTCCCGGCGCCTCGCGGGCCATTTTTTCCAGGGAGATCTTATCCACCACTTTCTTGATGCGCGCGGCTGCTTCCTTCAGGTAGAAAGGTTTTTCAATGAAGTCTTCCACCGTGTCCTGCACGTTCTTGAGTTTTTCCATCAGGTCGACTTTGCTGGCCATCAGGATCACGGGAATGCCGGCGCTGGCATTGCGGGCTTTGATCTTTTGCAGAAGCTGTTTCCCGTCCATGCCGTTCATGGCGTAATCGGCGATGATGAGGTCAGGTTTGTCTTCAACCGCCTTAAGCAAGGCGTCGGCGGCATCGGTCACCGTGTGCACGGTGGAGAAGTGGGCAAGCGCCTGCCGTAGCATCTCCAAAACCATGGGGTTGTCGTCCACCAGCAGGACCTTGACGCTACTTGGCATGAAACCTATTTCTTCAGGTGGTTTGAGGAACGTTTCCGCCGATAGTCCCCGCTTTTTCCACCTGACTTACGCTCTAAAACGATATCGCGGATGGCAATACTCTTATCCAGGGCTTTACACATGTCATAAACCGTAAGAGCGGCGACCGAAACAGCCACCAGTGCCTCCATTTCCACCCCGGTCGGGGCAGTCGTGGTGGCTTGGGAGATAACCTTCACGCCATTCTCGCACACCTGGGTAGTCACATCAACGTAAGACAAGGGCAGCGGATGGCACATAGGTATCAGTTCTGAAGTGCGCTTGGCCGCTGAAATCCCAGCAAATCGAGCCACTTCCAGAGGATTGCCCTTGGGGTTATCCGGTAGAGCGCGCAGCACTTTGGCTGACATTTCCACAAAAGCGGACGCCTCGGCTTCACGCCGCGTGGGTGCTTTCGCGGAGACATCCACCATGGTCGCCCGACCGGCGGAGTTGTAATGCGACAATTTGCCGGAACTGGTCTTCGCCGTCGTCGTCTTTGCCGCCCCGGTTTTGATGTTTACTGCTTTTGCCATTATCGTTATCGCCAATAGTTGAGGGTCAGCGCAATACTACCGAAACCATTTCTCCCGCTGCCAGCAGCGCGCGGTCCGGAGGCACCACAAGATAGCAGTTTGCCCGAGCGGAAGCCAACACATCACCCGATCCCTGCCAGGCAATCGCCTCAACTTCAGGATCGGATAATCCGCCTTCCAGAATTGCGGGGATGAACCGCGTTAATCCCGTTTTGGCCTTGAAATCTTTGCGCAACCGCGCCTTTGCTGTAGGCAATCTTACGGGAACAGCGCCGCTCAGAGCTTCCAGGACCGGCCGGGCAAACAAATCAAAAGTAACCATGGCGGAAATGGGGTTTCCGGGAAGACCAAAGAACGGGGTCTTTTTTTCAAGAGCAGTTTCTGCTGGATGGCTCGCTCCAAGATTCCCCGCTCCTTCGGCCTGGCTGTGTGGTCTTGCGTCGCTCTTCCCGTTGTTCTCTCCGGATCTTTTCACTTCGCCAAAAACCACTGGCCGTCCCGGCTGGATTAGCACACCGGTAAAGAAAAACTCCGCGCCCAGACTCGTGATCTCCTGCTCCACCAGGTCAAACTTTCCCATGGAAACGCCGCCGGAAAGCAGCAACATATCGGCTGCCAGTCCGGTTTCCATCAAAGTCACGAGTTTGCTCGCCTCGTCAGGGGCGATTGGGAGTTGCACCGGCTCGCCACCCCAGACCGCAACCTGTGCGGCCAGAGAATAGCTATTGCTATTACGGATCTGATGCGGTCCCGGATTCTCCGCCACTTCCACCAACTCGTCGCCGGTGGAGAGGATGGCCACGCGCGGCCGGCGATACACATGAATGCGTGCCTTACCCGCGGCCGCGGCCATCGCAATTTGCGGCGGACCCAATCGAAGACCGGCGGTCAGCATCTCCTGTCCAGCCTTGGCTTCCGCTCCGACGGGAACGATGTTTTCGCCTGCGGTTACAGACCTTTGAATTTCCACGTAGTCATCGGTTTGTTTTTCGGCTTCGTTGCCGCCAGTGTCGCGGTCAACGACGACGTCAATCATGCCGAGAATATCCTCCCCATCGACGGCATCGGGAGCGTTGCTGATGACATTTTCGTGCTTGTTGTCGCTGGCCGCAGTGCCGGTATCTTCGCCAGCGCTCTGTTTGTTGTCCGGTCCAACGCTTTTGATCGACGTATGCTCGATCATGATCACGGTGTCGGCGCCTTCGGGAACGGCAGCGCCGGTCATGATCTCCACGGCTTCGCCGGGCAGAACGGGAAGGTCATAGCTGTCTCCCGCCCGCACCTGTCCGACCACGCGCAACATTACCGGAATGGTCGTTAAATCGGATGCGCGCACGGCGTAGCCATCGCGTGTGGCGCGAGGAAACGGAGGAAAGTCACGGTCCGCCAGCACCGGCTCGGCAAGAATTCGTCCAAGCGCCTGAAGCAGAGGGACTTCCTCGGTCTGCGGTGGTCTCCCACCGTCCACGGTCCTGATCTGAACGCAATATTCCCGGACAGCCTCACAGGCCTGCTCAAAACTCAGGACGCCGGGTTCTGCTGCTGTTGTCATCCTCAACCGATTCTAGTTCTTTCCCGTCCGGGGGCCAAACAGGTCGCAAATAAATTGGTCGGTTTACAAGAGTGGCTGCTGCACGTTGGACTTAGCTCCCACCGGCGCATTAGCGACTCCGCTTCTTCCGATCAGGGAGAATATCTTGGCAAGAGCATCCGCCGAGACAGGTTCAGTTCGACAAATGTAAATCGAGCATGGTGGTTGAAATGGCCTGCTACAGATGGTATCTTGTGGCCTAATGGACACGCGAAAGGTTGCTTATAGACTCGTTGTCTTAGGATTAATTATTTCCGGTGCCGCGTTGCTTCAGGCCAAGAATCCTGACTTTCCTGAGGAAGTCCTGTCCGCAAAGACCGTTGCTATACGCATCAACTTTGTGGGAGGTACGGTTTATGAAAAAAAGACTATTTATGGAAAGAGACTCCTTTGGGGTAACGTACCAACTCATCCTCCATCACAAGACGAGCTTCAACTTCCTATGGAGTACGTGCGTGTGGAGATAGAAAAGGCATTCAACCAAAAAGGACGCTTTCGGATCGTGGCAGATCCCTCCCATGCTGATATTGTTTGCATGGTCATTTTATATGATCCGTGGTTATTTCAGGGAAAGCTCAAAGGATCACATTCTGAGGCCGTAGCGATTCTAAAAGGCGGCTCTAGTCCGCATTGGGACGCAGCACCTGTGTGGATGGAAACCGACTTCGGAGAGTACGTTAAAAGTAATCTCTTAATGGAGATAGGTAATTTTCACGATCATGTGCAAAGAGCCGAAAGAAAAATGCACTGACTGGTTGAACAGCAACTGGAGGGATCATGCCCGAGGCTAGATTGGTAAAGCTATTCACGACTTTTCTTTTTGTATTCCTTGCGGCACCCCTGAATGTTCACGGCGGCCAGTTTCCCAAGGAGGTTTATTCAGCTAAAACTGTGTTTGTCTCTTGTTGGACGGCGTGGCATAACGAATGTAAGAACGAGAGCGCGGCAAAGAATATTCAAAAAATACTCGAAGATAGAAAGCGATGGGCTGTTGTCACCGACCCCGCCCAGGCCGATTTAATCCTGGTATGGTTTAATTCCTCCGAATCTTCGACGTACGGTGGGAGCGTGGTAATCCACAGTACACGCTGGTTTGGAGGGCTAGTGGTGTTAAAAGGAGGCGCAACCCCTGATTGGAACACAACGCCTTTGTTTACAACAGTAGGCGGCTGGCCTGACGAAGTGTTGCGAGAATTTTACGATGACGTTATCCGAACTGCTCCTGGGGGCCTGTAACGAAACAAGATCTAGGGATAGTCTTCTTACCGCTTAGGGCCCCATTTTCTTATTCAGCTAACGGCCAAGCTAGCTTTGCCTGAGAACTAGCCGACCAATGCGAAATCTATTGCGCAACTGTATCTTGTATTGACTTGCGGTATCGTAATCATGTAGCCGTAGTATGCACTAATGCAAAGTTTCATCAAAAGCTCGTCAGCCGCCCGCACCATGTTAGATTCATCACCAACATGCAGCTGGCCCTGCGGCAGGCGCCGAATTACCTGGATGACTCCACAAGCGCCTGCAAGGCGGCAACATGAGCCAGGAACGCAGCGCGTCCGATTTTCGTCAGCCGGTAGCGGCTTTGCGGACGACGCCCTTCGAACCGCTTCTCCTCACTGACATAACCAGCTTCCACAAGTTTTCCCAGGTGCGCCCCAAGGTTGCCATTGGTGGTGTCGACCGACTTCTGGAACTCGGCAAACGTCACCCATTCGGCAGGCAGAAGCTGCGCGATGACCGCCAGGCGCACTTTAGATAGCAGCAGTTCGTCCATTTGTTCCTTCCAGCGCCAGAACCAACCCCGGTCCAACAAACCCCAACGCCCACGCCAAAGCCAGCATGCCGTCAAACCAGCCAGGAATGTGGCTGGCAGCAGCGCTTGCCGCGACCATCATCGCACCGCCGATCCATAATGGCCTGCTGGACTGAATGCCCACGACCAGTAATGCAATGCCAAACCCGATACACCAGAACAAAGCCATCGCACGAAAAGGGATGGTGTTTTGCGCCGTCACATTAACCAGCATCAGGACCCCGAAAACTACCCAGAACACCACACCCGCATTGCTATCAACCAGGGTCTTGCGCTCCACAGTCCTGCGGCTCGCCGCCCAAATCGACACCACGATGGCCACTACCATCATGGGCAATTGCAAGACTGCATCGCGCGGAACCGACATTCCGGAGGCCGTGGCTTGGTGCAGAGCATTGACAGTGGCTCCGAACAGACCCCAGCAATAAGGGTTGCTGGTGGAAGATGCAAACTGCGGTCCGCTGTGCGAAGAATTCCGTGAACCCATTGCAGATGGTCGCGCGCTTCAGACGTTTCCATTTCGTAACTCCTTTAGTCTATAAAATAGACTAATCTACAAAAAGGAACACGTCAAGCCGGACCGAAATCTGGGAGTGTCTAGCTTCTTGTTCCCAGCCGCTGCACCCTGTTTTGGCTTTTCCGCGGGGAGGCGTGTGGACGCAAAAGTCAATGTTTTGCAAGTTATTACAGTAACGTTGACCGCCGTGCTATATCGGCTTAGATTAGCGGCACTCCTTCCCCCCATGCCCGGAGTGTGTGAAGGATTGCCATCAAATGACCGAGGTTTTTCGCGTTGGTTTTGTAAACCGCTGGGAACGTCGTGATCCGCGGACGGGGCTGAACTACGCCAGCTTCCTGGTCCAGGCGCACATGTATGAGCCTGTGTACCGTTTGGCGGCAGGTTCCAATCGCATCAACCCGGTGCTGCTGGACTATCCTCTGCAAAAAGAGCCCAATCAAGGCGATCTGGTGTATTCCGCCGGCGTACGCAAAGGGGTGCGTTTTTCTGACGGCACCGAACTCACCGCCGAGCATGTTGCCGCATCGCTGGAAAAGACGGCATCATTCAAAGTCCAGGCCAGCGCGTCCGCGCGCGGCGACCGCGTGGTATTCAAGTTGAAACAGCCTAACGCGCGATTTGAACTGCTGCTGGCGCGATTTGATCACTGCATCGTTCTGGAGCGTGGCCGTGAATTTCTGGGCACTGGCCCGTACATTCTTGCGCCCGACCCTCAGCCTGAATGCTTTCGGCTGGTGCGTAACCCTTACTCGCAGGACAAAGTGCGTCTCGCCGAGTTCGAATGCCGCGTCTATCCGCTCGATGCTGACGGCCACAGACGGAAGCTGCTGGCCGCGGTGAATCGCGGAGAAGTGGATTTTACCGAAGAGCTTGCCCGTGACGAACTCTCTCGCGTCGATCGAATGAGAAAGTGCATTGATCTCGGATACTGCACGTCCATTCTCTTTTTCAATACGGAAAAACCCGTGTTCCAGGATAGCCGCGTCCGACTGGCGTTTGCCGGAGCCGTTGATCGCAAGGCCCTGGCAGCGCACTCGTATGCCAACGCGCTGGCCTTTGCCGCCACCGGATTGCTCCCACCGGCGCTGGGCAGCTCGCCCGACCTCATGATGCATGATCTGGGCACGGCGCGTGACCTGCTGAATAAAGCCGGCCTATCGTCGGCAACACCTCTGGTGCTGGCGGTGATTCCCATTCCGCGTCCCTATCTGCCGGAGCCGCGCGCAACGGCGGAGCTGGTGGCCGCGCAGCTGGGGCATCTTGGTTTCCGCATTGAGATTCGCCAGCCGCGCGATCTGGCGGAGTACCAGGATGTCTGCCGTCGCGGCGCCTATGACATGATGCTCTCCGGCTGGATCCCCGACACCGCCGATCCGGTGGACTTTGTGGAATCCCTGATGGGTTCGCACGCCGTGCCGGCCAACATCATCCAGGCCACGCGCGGCAGTAACCTAAGCCGCTGGCGCAACACCGCCATGGACGAAATGCTCCAGAAACAGCGCGTCAACCCGGACCCCGCCAACTGGCGGAACCTATGCGAACTGGTACGCAAAGAAATTCCAATGTTCCCGCTGATGTACGGTCCGCGCATCGCCGTAGTGTCCTGGAGGGCCAAAAACTTCCCGCGCGACTTCGGCTCCGGCCCGTTTCTTTCACACGTAGAACTGCCGGAAACCCATACCAATCGGTCAGGCGTGAGCGATTCCCAGGAACTCGCCATGCGAAAGCCGGTCTTGCAGACGTTTAAACCGTAAGCGGTCATCACGGGTCTGTCTTCTTGCAATTACCAATTTTGGCAATTACCCGATTTTGGCAATCTCGTCCCCCTCCCCCCTCCCCCTTGATCCCAATAAACAAAGACTTTAGGTACTAACATCCCAGGAGATCCCAATGGGCTTGGGGTGCTTGTCCTTGGGGCCATGTACCCGGAGCTATGCCCATAAAAACCAGACACCAAGCGCGCTTTGGATCCGGTTGCGGCCTTTATTGTTCGTAGCTCCGACATGTGGCACAAGCATCACAGAATCCCACCCTTGCTGCGAAGCTGAAAACCAAAGGCCAGCTTCTCCGCAAGAATTGATTGGATAAGAGCGAAGGCCCCGACCGACACAGTATTCTTTGTTTGACGACGAAGACAACTGGGAAGAAAGGAGCCTTCAGATGATCATTATAGGTTGTGATTTCCATCCCAGTTGGCAACAGATTTGTTGGATGGATAGGGAAACTGGAGAAACGAGGGAAAGAAAGCTGATGCACGCATCCGGAGAAGCCGAGCAGTTCTATGGCGGACTGAGCGGGCCAGTGCGGGTGGGGCTGGAGTCGACGGGCAACAGCCATTGGTTTGTGGATATGCTGACGGCGATGGAGCATGAAGTTTGGGTCGGGGATGCGGCCAAGATCCGGGCCAAGCAAGTACGCAAACAAAAGACCGACCGCCGCGACGCAGCCCACATTCTGGATCTGCTGTTGAAAGATGATTTTCCGCGGATCTGGACACCGTCGCAGCAGGAACGGGACCAGCGGCAGTTGTTGATTCATCGCTACAAGCTGGTGACGTTACGAGTCCGGGTAAAGAACGAACTGCAGCACCTGGCCCTGAACAAGGGCATGCAGAAGGGCCGGTCGCTGTGGAGTAAAGAAGGCCAGAAGCAGTTACTGGAGATGCCGCTGGACTTGTGGGCGGGAGTACGACGGCAGAACCTGCTGGCCTTGCTCCAATCCATGGACCAGCAGATCGTGGTGCTGGACCAGGCGGTGAAAAAGGCAGCCGAGGAAAATGAAAAATCTCGTCTGCTGATGACGCAGCCTGGAGTGGGTCCCATTACTTCTCTGGCGTATGTGCTGACCCTGGGCGATGTGGCCCGGTTCCAACGCGGCAAACAGGTGGCCAGCTATCTGGGGTTGATTCCCAGAGAGCATAGTTCGGCCGGCAAACAGCGGCTGGGCGCGATCACCAAGCAGGGCAATCGTTTTATGCGCATGCTGCTGGTGGAGGCCGCGCAGGTGGCCG
>WNGQ01000187.1_pt1 | contig 77622 bp, 66 predicted proteins | sample 5407661 | NCBI WGS metagenome assembly WNGQ01 (sample SAMN13153382, study PRJNA577476) | soil metagenome | isolation source: 60 cm soil or saprolite under Garry oak tree replicate 2 | place: USA:California | collected 2016-06-15
AAGGTGAGCGGAACGGGTACTGGTTCTTCCTCGACAATGGCCGCTTGCTTCCAAGCATCGAGCTGTTCCTTGAGTTCATGCGGGATTTCCCGTTTACAGGGCTTGTGTTGCCCATCACGGAAGTACACGTTGAGCACGAGGGTATCCACCCCACGCCCCACGACCAGCGGTGAAGTTTTCGTATCCATAGGCGTCCTCGCTTTCTCGCTCAGTAGTTCTAGGGGCGCGTGTTACTTGCTCCGCGCCCACGCTGGACTGGTTGCAGTCGGCAAACGCGGCACCCCAAAGGGGACCCCGCCGCGTCCCTGACGGGTGCCGACTGCAACACCACCCGACCACCCTTCACACCCATCGTTAGCAGGTACAAACCGTGAAGAGAGTACCCGACCCCACCCTTGCTAACGATGTGTGTTGGTGGTGCAGCAGGTACCACGGCCACCAGAGCGGGAGCCGGTACCACCGCCCGTTCGCTCATGGCAAGCCATAAGATCACCCTACGAGACATGCTCAAGACAATCACCTCGCGCTAATCGGTCTATGACCTCCTGAGAAAACACCCACACATCTTTTCTGCCCTCAGCACGTATCCCTGGAATGACCCCCCGGTACACCTGCCGATAGAAGGTTGTGGAAGCCATCCCCAGGCGTTGCATCGCCTCTTTTGCCGTGTAATGCTCATCATGGCGCGTGTGTCGTACCGCATAAGACACCTGTCCGCATTGCATCACCGGACGCAAGAGAGCCGATAACCGCCCCTTTGCAGAATGCTCGATATTCCGCACACCCTCACGCGTTACCCCAAGACGGGCAGCGACCTCCTGTTGACTCCGACCTCTTTGGTTATCCGCTTCCAACCCGTACCGCAACTGCACCACTTCTCGCTGACGCTGCGTCAACGCCGTCTCTAACGCATCCTGCAACATTTCCTCAAGCTTCTGTTGACGTGCTGTATCAGCTGCTACTGCATCAGCAAACAGGCTCACAAAGTGACACTCGTCCTCATCCCGCGCCTGGGCCAGTATCCCCTGCAAACTCGCAACCTGCTTCCGCTCGCGCACCTCAAGCAGATCAACAACCTTGTCCACTCCTATTCCCATCTCAGAAGCAATCTCTTGAATATGCGGTTCACGCCCAAGCGCTACCACTAACCGACCTTCTGCTAACCGCAATTGCCGTAATGTTTGAAGTGTCACGCCATCAATGCGAACCATCCCATCTCGCCGATAGAGAGCCGTCAGTATGGCTCCACGAACATACCGGCTAACAAACACAACCAGAGGGTACCCCTTCCCGCTCTGGTGTCTGTCTATCGCCTTGAGCAATCCCTCATTGCCCTCCTGGACTAAATCCAGCAAGTCCATTCCTCGACAGACCCCCACATACTGACGAGCAATACACACCACCAGGCGCAGGAACCCTTCGATCAAGCAATCACGTGCCTGTTTCGCCTCCTCAAGGACCCGCTTATCAGGCCACGCCTGAGAGGCCTCCGCCCTCCCACGCTCAACACACTGCACCAGTCGTTTCTCTTCCTCATCGGTCAATGGGCACGTACCTTTCAGCTGTCGCATATACTGATCAAGAGCCATCAAAGACACATGAGAGTCCTCGTGTCTCACCATAGGCCTGTCTCCTTTGCTGAACTTGACGCGCTCGGCCTCCTGCCCGATAATGGGAAGGAGAGCCGAGCAATGCTACCACTCATGGCTTGCCAGACGTTCTCGTCCGCTGGCACGTGTGAGCAACCACACAAGCCAGCATCTTTTCCAGCTTTACCATTTCCACAGACGACCTCTACAAAAGCACCGGTATGTGTGGCAAAACAGAGATTACCCACAACAGAACGAGCACGAAGACCACAGTCAGCCAAATCCCATCACGCATCGTATTCATAGGCAACCTCCTGACTTGCCACGACCACAAAACACCGCTGATTGTACCGCCAGCAAAACCAACATAAATTGCCGTATTGGACATAATCATGCGTTCGACGAAGGACACAGCTACAGCTGTCACACGAACGCTGAAACTGACGAACGCGGTGAGCATAGCGATCAGGGACCTCACTGCGTTCTCGACGCTGCTTCACACGTCTCTTCATGTTCCCTCCTCGCTCTCATGGCTTTGCCATAAGAAACTGCTAGAACTGCTGGTTCCAGGCACAAAGAGAGCCTAGACCGTCAAAACAGAACAAATGAGCTTGACAGCTAGGCCCAGTAATGGTACGCTATGAGCAGGACCTAGCAGTCCTAATAGTCATGCAGTCACGCAAACAGCCCTTACCAAGCTGGACTACATGACAATAAATCAAGTTGTAGCTGGTACATGACCGCAAATTTGCGCCAGCTAGAACAAACCCGAAACGCTGAGGTTTACCAGACTTCAGCGTTTCATCCTCTCATAGACAACTTCTATCTATCAACAACGTTGACACCCTCAAGATCATCTATCGAAATCCGCTTTCCTAAAGCCTCACTGAGTGCCTTAGCAACAGCAGCCACAGTGTAGAGTTGAACAGGCTTGCCCTCCTCCATACGTGCAAGAGTTTGTGCCGATATACCTGCTTCCCTAGCCAATTTAGCAGCAGGCCAAGCGAGCTGTATACGATACTGCTCAATCGTCATGAACATACCTCACTTTCCTAAAATTTATGTAATCATAGCTACATATCAAATACTAACACACCACCAACCCAATTTCAATTGAGTTAATACAATTCATGCGATCCAACTATATAGTAACACAACAAGGGTTATCCGTCAACACCAAACCACACTAATTTCATACAAGCAACTACAACCAATACTATTTAATATAAACCAGCCGCAAGGTATCTTGCTCAAATTAACAACAAGAACACCTAAACCACCTCCCCAGGCCGATTGGCATCATCAAGGTGCTTCTTGTAATGCACAATACATACATTAAACGGCAGCGAAGAGAATACTAGAAACTTGGCAGCAATAGGAACCGTGAACTTGCACCACCCTAATTGACATATCCAAAAGAACTAAAGATAATATTTGTCGAACATCATAAGGGACAGTCAGAAACAACTCATATCACATCAGTCCTTTAGCACGCAGAGCGCTAATAACTTGCCATTGCCCGAGCAAGACATAATAAAAGAGTACAGCAACTACAGTGTATGGGGTACCCACATCGTGACTCTCCCTAGCTTTTGATGATTCAGGGTGTTTTCCATGAGAGGAGTCATTCCCACTTGGCTCTGGCAGCTTCTTTCGTTCAAGCACAACCATTGCGTAGGACCAGAATCATCACAAGTTGGGGAGAGCCCACATCGTAACCTGGAGAGTGCTAGGACATCGTAGCTCGAGCGTGCGGTGTTTGGAGCGTATTTTCTCAGCCAGCTTGGGATACGATGTGCTGGCCTTGACCCAGTTACGATGTGGGTATCCCATACAACTACAGCAACCTCCACAACCGAATACAAATACTAACGAACACCACCAAATAAAACACGGGCTTTTTGAGCACGAAAAGGACGACGAAGGACAACCAGAAACAAGCCGTGCCATATCCGGCCTTTGGCACTTTTGCGAGCGATGCCAAATAGATGAGCTACAATGATTCACGCACTTTATGAGACAGAAATTGTCATCAAAAATCATCTCGATGCCCTTCTCAAACCTATCGTGGGCATGAATCATGGCAGAAATGCGCCGTTAAAGACAAATGACACATATTGAAACTTAGCAATACATTATGGTACAATTGACTGTGTCAAAGAGAAGCGTGTGACCTCTATCTTTCGTACATGCTGAAGAGAAGACGATGAGATCGTGCTATGACTCAGCACTGTGTCTTCCTTTGCAAGAGGGCGCACAATGGTCCGTCCAACATTGAATAGGAACTCGTAGCTCATTTTCTTACACTATGATGAATAGCTGAAAGGGATACGGGTTCTGCTATTACGCTATTTGAACTCACAGTTCCTCTCCTTCTGCGGCAGAGCTCGCGCGTTCTGGACGCGACTTCTACGCTTGCCAGTCCAGCTTTGTTCGTGGCAACTGAACTTCTGCGTCTGTTCACGCTGTTGGAGTAGCAGGCATACCCTTCCGTATTTCCCGCAGCACCCGGTACCTCAAACGCCTCTTGCAAGGATTGACACGACAAAGGCTTGTCGAAAGAAAGGTCGCTGCTTCCCGCTTGACACGCTTCCTCTGCTCATCTTCGGGAAGGGGAATCTTGCCTGTCATGGGCGATGCACTCGCTCTCCTCCCCCGTTCGAACTGAAGCATCTTTTCTTTCTACACGCGATTTGTACGTTGCCTCACGTTCCGTTTTTCAAGGAGTTTTATGTCTCAGACACCATCACCAATGACACCTGCCATACGTGCCATCGCCACGCAGCTTCCTGCACCACATTGGACGACGCAGGAACTGCTCGAAGCGGCGGAGAATCGTTTCACGGATAAACTGCGAGACATGCTGGCTCGCCTCGGCGTGAACTCGCGGCATTCTGTACTCGCCAATTATCCAGCTGTCCTTTTCAAAGGAGCCGAACCAGAACTGGCTATTTCCGGCAGTGTCCTGGCTACACAAGCGGCTCGCGAAGCCATCGAGAAAGCTGGTATCGATCCAGGGGGGATCGGGCTGGTATTGGGCGTGACCAGTAGCCCTTCCAGGCTGCTTCCCAGCCTCGTGTGTGATCTCTTCGTTCATATGCCAGAACTTCGTCGTGACACCCCTAATCTCAGTATTGAGTATATGGGTTGCTCGGCGATAGCGAAGGCTGTGGACTGTGCCCGCTGGTTTTTGACCTGCCAACCGGACAAGTACGTCCTCGTTTGCTTTATGGACGCCATCACGCCCCTTTCTCCCCCTCTTCCTGGAACCTACGCCCACTTTAGCCAAGTATCATCTCCCCAAGAGAGGCAGCAAACCGTCAATGCGATGCATGGTCTTTTGTTTGGCGATGCCTCGGTGGCGATGCTGCTGAGCGCTCATGCTCCTGGACCGTCGTTCGGACCCATCGTTCACCTGACCAACGCCACTGCCTGTGACGCTGAGCTTGGAACCGTTCCAGACGGGGGATCGGACATCCCAGTGGTCAGAGGTGCACGGCGAGAGTATACCCTCAGTCCAGATGTGACACCCCGAGGAACCTTCTATGCGACCTCCACTGTGGCGCAAGTGCTGGCACAGCAGGACAGGGTGAAGGACCTGAGAGATACCACACGTCTGCTGATGCACACGGGAAGCGAGCGGATTCTCGATGGCCTTTGTCAAGAGTTCGGAGTATCGCCGCAAAGCCCGGTCGTCGCCTCTTCCTACCGCGTGTTGCGCGATTACGGCAACACCATCGGTTGCTCGGTTCCGCTCATGCTCGCTGACCCAGAGCCCTGGCCTGAGGGGGACGCGTTGATGGTGGCTTTCGGCTTGAGCTTCAGCTGTGGGGCAGGAGTCATGACGGTGCCTCAGGGCGGATGGGCAGCGTAAATGGCGCGATGCCTGTGAAGTCCTTCACCCAACATCTCTCGTCAGAACTGGTTGGCAGTGTGTTACACAATCTGCCGACCAGTCAAGCCCATACGAAAGCAGAAAAGTGAGGTCGGCTCGCCAGCGGGGCACCAGGATTTGCCCCAACGGTCTTGGATGCAGTATGTTCGTTGTAGGGTGTTGCTGCGCCGCAAGGTATGTGAAAGGCAGTGTTCTTGTCCATCTGATGAACCCATTCCTTGCGCGCAGACCTTCACCTTCCAGGAGGCGACAGCAAACCGTACTTCGCAGGCACCCGTGCTGGCGAAGACCGACGAGCGTCGCACGCTGTTGAAAAACGGAAAGCTTCCCGGCAAATAGAGGTGTAGAATGCATGAAATAGCTCTCTCGGGAGATCTTCTTACGGTCAACCAAGTTTCTCAGCTTATTCAAGACGAAACCGTACAGGTTGTATTTGAGGAGTGCGTCCACCCGAATGCGTTACGAGCACAGGCGTTTTTAGACGAGCATCGAGAGAAGACAGTCGTCTACGGTTTGAATACGGGTTTTGGACCCATGGCCTCGCACCTGGTCGGCAAGGAGCAGCTAACCGACCTGCAACGAAATCTCATAAGGAGCCACGCCGTGGGGATGGGGCAACCGGTTCCCCTCCAATACGTCCTTGCGGCGATGCTCGTTCGCTTGAACACCTTGTGCATGGGACGCTCCGGGGTTACGGTAGAACTACTGGAGCGGCTACGAGTAGCCATCAATCACCGTCTCGTGCCAATCGTCCCTGAGCACGGTGCGGTTGGCACGAGCGGGGACCTGGTGCAACTGGCTCACATCGCACTTGGGCTGATCGGGGAAGGCCAGGTGTGGTTTCACGGGGAACGTACCGAGGCAAAGGAAGCCTGGGCACGCATTGGGATTGTACCGTATGTGCTCAAGCCAAAGGAGGGGTTGTCCTTAATCAACGGAACTTCCTTCATGTCTGGGATTGCGGCACTGATGTGCAGTGAGGTCGACCATATACTGTCGCTCGCAGTAGGCACCGGCGCGTGGGCGTTGGAGCTCGTGGAGGGCTTTGACGACGGCATTGCCGAGCGTTTTCACAGCTTTCGGCCCCATCCTGGACAGTTGGCCGTGGCACGGGCGCTGCGCGATCTCACTGGAGGTTCGCGCTTAACGAAGCGGCGGAACGACTTTCAGTCACGCCACCGCATAACCGACGATACCTATCGGATTGACGGAGCAGTTCAGGAGGTCTACTCGTTGCGCTGTATCCCTCAGATCCTGGGACCGATGGTGGACTCGCTCATGCAATCCTGGCGCATTGTGGAGACCGAAATCAACTCGACCACTGACAACCCGGTGGTCGATGTGCAGCAGGGACAATTCTGGCATGGGGGGCATTTCCACGGCGAATACATTGCCATGGTCGCAGATCAAATGCGCGCCCATCTGGCGAAGTTGATGCTGCTCACCGAGCGTCGCATGAACTTTTTTTTCAACAGGAAGGTGAACGGGTTTCTGCCCGCCTTCCTCAACATGAAGACGCCGGGGTTGACTCTCGGACTGCAAGGTTTGCAATTTGTCGCTACATCAACGGCGGCGCAGGGCCAAACGCTGGCTTACCCGCACCGTGTCCACTCCATCTCGACGAATGCCGATAATCAGGACGTGGTCAGCATGGGAACGGACTCCGCGTTGATGACGATGAGAGCGATTGACCAGGCATATATTATGCTCGCGATAGAACTTGTCGCACTCGCACAGGCCACTGATATCATGCAAGTCCACAATCGCCTTTCGCCCGCTGCGGTGCATCTTTATCAGGCCGTACGCACCGTCATGGCACCCGTCACCGAAGACCGTGTCCTGGTTGACGATCTTGCCAGCGTGTTCTCCCTGGCGCGGACCGTGCGTATTCAGTTGAACTGGCGCAGCCTCACAGGCACCAGTTCCACAGTCGGCCAGCAAAGAAGCTGAGGGGAGACCACGAAGGCACCGTGCGAGCCATGTTTGCATCTCGCACGCCAATGTCCAGGAAAGCAGCGGGAATACCCTAAAAGTCCTATATTGACTTTCCTCTCACCATTTTTGGTATACTACGAGGGAGTATGCTTCTGCTTTTCAATCCCTCAATAGAGGGCGTGCGTTCATGAGACGTGCTTTCCAGGCACTCCCGACGGGTTGAAAACAGCGAGACGAGGGAAGAACATATTGAAATGGAGCACCTTATGTACGATCGTTCTTGGGTTCCAGGAGACGCGGAACCGGCTCCCCAGTCTAGGCGAACCACTTCTGAGAGGAGGCCGACCGGGTTCCTCTCAAAGTGGTACTGGTTGACCTCCCCCCCACAGCCAGCCGAAACGGCACCTTTTCAAGAGAGGGAACTGTTTCGCCGTGGACGTACAGGCAGTCAAATTAGTATCGTCCTGTTCCTTCTCATTTTCATTTCCTTCCCGGCTGCGTTTGCTGGGTCGAACTCTTTGTTGATTGCAATTCTCACGGCCAACCTTTTCGTCCTCTGCCTGGCACTCCTGCTCAATCGTCTGAGACAGGTCAATCTGGCAGGAATCTTGGTCCTGCTCAGCATCATGACTGGGCCAACGATGAATATCGTCACGACCCCCGGAGGGATAAACACGAGCGCCCTGCCTATTTTCAGTCTACTGGTGCTGTCGTTGATGTGCGCCGTCTCCTTCCTCCCACCCGTCTGGGTCTTCGTGGTAGCGGCGATCAATGCCCTTTTCACGCTATTTGTCTTGACTTCCCTCCCCAGTTCGGGAGAGTTGCACCACCTGTTACAGACAGTCTTCCCTGGAATCGCGACTCCAATATTGCTCAGCCAATTTATCGTGTCAATCGTAGCATATATTTGGGTACGCGGTGCGAGACTCGCTATTCTGCGTGCCGACCGCGCAGAGGAAATTGCCGCCCTGGAGCGACGAGAGCTTGAACGCCAGCAGTTGGAGATCGAGCAGAAGCAGCAGCTGGATACGGGCATTCAGCAACTCATACAGACCCATGTAGAGGTGGCGAATGGGAATTTTGCCGCTCGTGCACCTCTGATGGAAGAAAACATCCTCTGGCAAGTGGCGTACTCTCTCAACAATCTCCTGGCGCGGTTGCAATCGTACCAACTGTTCAATGTCCAGCAGAGGAGGAACCAGGAAGCTTTGAATTACCTCATTTGGGCCGTTCAACGAGCGAAAAAGGAAGGAGAGCCGCTCCGGATGCAGCAGACGGGAACACCCGTTGATGCCCTCATCATCGAACTCACCTCCCTTCGATTTGGCGATCCTCCCGCCGCACGTCCAAACATTCACTCGCCTTCTTTATCTAGGGACCTGCGCGATCATCGATAGGGAAGAGGACACGGAAAACGGGCAGCTCTCGGAGCTTTCAGGCGGTGGCTGGACCGTATGGGTATGGGAGCATAGGTGTCCCTGCTCCCAGCCGAAATGCTTATCCAAAGAGCGGTCACCTTATTTACTATACTTTGCCTAAAAGGTTCAATCCCTCGCAAAGCTTCAACATTGGCCTCTATACTGATGCCAATGTTGATCTGGGTATGGAGGAAGATAAAATGGCACAGCAAGAACATGTGTATTTTCTTAAACAAGGTGTTCTCTATTGGAACCAATGGCGGCAACAGAATCCAGATATCGTGCTTGATCTGAGTAACATTGACCTCAGTCTGGCTACTCTTATCAACGTCGATTTCAGTAGGGTGAATCTCAAAATGGCGAACCTGAGTGGCGCAAACTTGAGCATGGCGAATTTGCAGGAGGCGAATCTCACTATGGCGAATCTCAGTGCGGCAGCCATGAAAATGGCAAACCTTCGCGCCGCCAATATGCATGCGGTGAATGCACGGGAGGCCGATCTGAGAGATGTTGATCTTCGTGCAGCAAATCTCAAGCTAGCCGATCTCAGTGCAGCAGACCTCCGCGGAGCAAATCTTGAAGGGGCTCTTTTTGATATGACGATTCTCAATCATGCTAAAGGGCGCAAAGGCTTTTGGAATCTCTTTTTTTGATGGGATGCTATGCGCGAAGCTGACATGAAGTGCAAGGGACCCTGCTGGCTCTCCCACAGCGGTACGCTCCATCGTTCTCATCACACCTGTGCTGGCTACCGAAGACATCCTTTCTAAAAAATGGGAGACGAAGAGCGATTTTCCATTGTTCTCGTCTGCAACTTTCTGAAGGTTTATGCGTCCAATTTTGACTTTCTGCAATGATATGCTGCTAATATGCCAAAAAGCCCGTGTTCTATCTTTCAGTTCCTAAGCCGTGCGAGAGGCATTTTACTGCAGTTTTATGCGTTCAGTACACTGCAAAGAAATGGGAATAATCACAATCATGAACACATCCTCTACACTTACCACCCCTAACCTCAAATCCCCTATCCCGCACTTAAGCACCCTACAGCTGGTTAAACGTAGAGAACTATACCGTTCTTCCTAGTATTCATGATGTACGAATTTTCCCCATATGATAAACTGCATCTGGTGCTATTTGACCCGTATCAATTACTAGACAATAAAGAGACTCAAAATACTGTCGCTTCGAGCCGAAAACACTCCGCGAAAATCAGGAAATAATGTCCTCAGGCCATCCCATAACCGAGCCTGTGAAGGGAGACGACAAGGTGCAGGCGAGAAGATACCCTAATGTTGACATGATATTAGCTACCATCTACAACCCAAGGAGCATTGACAAAGACGAATACAAACAGACAAAATACCAGCAGCAAGACATAAAGTAGGCAGAATAAAGTTTCTTCCTCTTAGTGCCTTGAGCATGGCATGAAGTGGCCTGAGAAGCCAATATACCAAGTCATGAAGCTATCTGTTTTCTATACTTATTGAAGTGAACCCCCAGGACACATGTGCCTTACAATGGCTTGCTATTGACGGCTGACTTTGAGCGCATCTACAGTGTGCTTCAAGATGCGGTAGCGGTGTCGCTTGCCCTCTTGGATTGCCTCGGCCTCAAGAATCCCATCCTGTATCCATCGTCGTACAGTAATCGCTTTGACCCGCAACTGGTGTGCCACCTCTGGGACAGTCAAAAACGTTGTTGTATCTTTGTCCATATCAATATGAACCGAGGAACAAGAACAATTTTTCCAAAATCAGCGGGCAAGATCACAGCCCGACTTTGGTAACTACAGCAACCCACACAAACAAGAAAAGACAAACACCAGCAAACAAAACACAGGCTTTTTGAGCGCGAAAAGGACGACGAAGGACACCCATGAACAAGCCATGCCATATCCGGCCCTTGGCACTTTTCCTCTTTTGGCACCCAAGACCCCTTCCCTCTCTCGCTGACCCGAGGTGATCGTGCCCTTCGCGTCAGCGAGAGGGATGGATGCCATGGGCCATCAGGTTCGGAAAGCAGCGCGCACATTGGCGTCAGCAAAGAAGTAGACCAGGATCACAATGGGAATGATCATGCCGACCACAACGGACCAGAAGTTGGCATGTGGTTGGATGAAAGCAAACACGCTATTGACCAGGCTGATAATCTCGATGATCACCGTGGCCCAGAAAGCCCAACGCTTGAGTGTCCACAATCCCCAGGCGAACAGGAGTGAGATCAGTCCCACCACCAGGAAAACGCCTGAGAGGACTCCTGCCACAATACTCACCGTGGCGCCAGTGATAGCGTATCCATTGATTGTTGTCCCTGCGCTACTGGCAGCCGCGATGACTGCCACAAGCGCCAGGATACCTAAGATCAGAAAGAATATGCCCTGGATCGCCACCAGGACCGCTATAATCGAGACCCCGACTGGACGCCTACGAGGCGTCTCCATCGTCGTGTTTTGCATGTGCTTCTCCTTCTTAGGAAGACTGGACAAACTAGGAAGACTGCATACGGCCTTAAGTAATCTGCTCGCGAGGTGCCGGGGAGAATGAGCGCTTCCGCTCCGAGAAGCACTCCTCTATACATGTTGCTGAAGAAGTTACTTAACCAGTATAATCTCCTCTGTATGAGAAGTCAACCTCTAGCCAATCTCGTGACCGTTAACACATTGGTAAAACTGATGGAAGATCGACGGAACACTATTCGCAACCCACTCCAAACTCTTGATATGTCTCATAATGGCTTGCCATTTGAAGCCCGAACAAGCCGCAATGGAGCAAACAAGAGGGAAATGCTGACAGCAAAACTGACAGCAGAATCGAGAGAAAACCAGAGAAAATGGGAGACATCAGTCAACAAAACAGCACAGGCCAAAAATCGCCGAGCCGCTCAAGAAGCCACTCAGCAAGATCATAACAAACGACATCTCGCACATGGTATCATAGGAATGATAATTCATGCCATACCGGAGGGAAAAATCATGTCCAAACGTAGTACATCGCAGAATGTCCCCAAAGAAATGCAGGCTCGGTTCGACGAAATCACCCGGCTCACTGATACCTTCAGTGAGGCCCACTTGAATGACGAATACAAAGACCACATCCGCCAGTTGACGGCCACGCTCTGCCGGAAACGCCCATCACCTCTGAGCGGGGGCAAAGCCAACACGTGGGCGTGCGCTCTCATCCATGCGCTCGGCACCGTGAACTTTCTCTTCGACTCATCGCAGAAGCCCTATATCCCGGCGAGCCAGATCGCGGAATACTTCGGTATCAGTACAAGCACGATGCAGGCAAAGTCCAAGCAGATCCGCGACCTCCTTGATATGTATCAAATGGCTCCGGAATGGACGATCCCATCCATGGTCGACAGTAACCCGCTGATCTGGATGATTCAGGTCAATGGGCTCATCGTTGATGCGCGCCACATGCCGCTAGAAATCCAGGAAGAAGCGCTCCGCAAAGGATTGATCCCCTACATCCCTTAAGTCCAGGCCCACGAGTTGTGCGACGAGGTCTCATCCCTTGAAACTGTGCAATGTAGGGTTTATAATATCAGAGGTACAAATACGTGTTGAGAGACACGTATTTCTCACCTTCATTGACTTCCTTCCTCATGCCCAGGCAATGCATGGAAGTTCACGCTCACTGCGAACACGCTAGGAATGTTTAGACAATCATGGCCATGGAGATCAAGAACATGCAACCTCCTTCCCAGGTCAAGCTCGTCATACGAGGCCAATATGTCATCGTCGATCTGCTTGGCAAGGGGGCCTCTGGGGCCGTCTACCTCGTCACAGACCAACGTCACCCCCAAAATCATTTCGTCCTCAAAGAGGTGATGCATGCTATTCGCAAAGAGCGGCGCGGATCCCCTTTCGATGCCAGGGTGCTCAGGCGGCTCAAGCATCTGGCCCTTCCCCGCATTTACCAGGTCTTCCCTGGCGACAAACACGACCGCTTCTATCTCCTCATGGACTACATCGAAGGATCCAACCTGGCCGTTGTGCAGCGCTCGGTGCCAGGGCAGCGTTTTTCGCTGCCAGAGGCGATGACGCTCATGTCCCCCATTCTTGACGCTGTGAGCTACTTGCATCGACAGCATCCCCCTTTAATCCATGGTGATATCAAACCGTCCAACATCATCGTGCCAAAGGCCGGTGCTCCATCGGTGCTCGTTGATTTTGGGGGTGGCAAGGACCTGGAGGCAGACACCCTCGCTCAGCAGAGGACGCTCCCCTATCGAGCCCCTGAACAAGCCGGCCGGGGAATGAGTCCTCGGACGGATATGTATGCCCTTGGGGCCACCTTCTACACGCTCTTGACCGGGACGGTCCCGGCGGCAGCTTCTGATCGAGTGGCGCGACTAGCTAAGAAGGAACCTGATCCGCTGGTGCCGGTGAACCAGATCGCGCCCTACGTTCGCCTAACAGTCGCCCGGGCCATCCATGGTGCCCTGTCCATACAAAGTGATGACCGGTTCGCCACGGTGGAGCAGTTTTGGGAGGTGCTCTGGCAGTTCATGACCACCGCCCAACCCTCCTGGCTGCAAGTCCCGGAGCCCATGATCACCTCGGCCCTTGAGGAAACAAAGACCGAGCCGGATGTCCCTCCAGCTGTGACACCGGGACCGGAACTGGCGGAGGAGGTTCCAGCTGAGGAGCAGACCGAGCTGGATGTCAGTCCAGCCGTGACACAGGCACTGGAACTGGCGGAGGAGGTTCCAGCCGAGGACCAGACGGAGCCGGATGGCAATTCAGTAGGGGCACCGGGACCGGAACTGGCGGAGGGAGTTCCAGCCGGGGACCAGACCGAGCCGGATGTCCAGCCAGCCGTGACACCGGGACCGGAGTTGGCGGAGGGGGTGCCAATCGAGGAGCAGATGGGGCAGGATGCCGAGCCTGGTGGTACCATGCTAGAGGGAGAAACCCCGGTATTGATGGTCGATGCAGCCATAGAGGCGGAAGTGCCATCTGCACCTGCCTCTTCAGAACCCCCTCTTTCGCCCGCTGTTGCTGGAGAAGATCACCCTGCCGTGAAAGGATCTTTGCACGAAAGGTCAGCTGGCCTTCGCCCTGAGAAACCTGGCCTCCTCGCCAAAGGGAGAGCCAGGAGAAAAGAGAAGAGCAAAGGATTGGCGCCGACATCGCCCAAGCGCAAAGCGCGGAAGTTTTTCCTGTTTACGCTTCTCTTTGTCCTCGTGTGCGTGATCGGGGCAGGGGTAGCTATTGTTGGATACCAGACATATAAGGAACTCAAAAAGAATACCGTATCCAGTGAAGCATATCTTTCATACACCCGAACCTGAGGTTCCAAACTCTTTAAGATTTCGTTACCAAATATTTCTTGTATTCTGTCCTCATAGCTTGCAACCATGAATAGCACAGGAGCGGGAATACAAGCACAACCAGCTTGTTGTACCGCCATGCTCTTGTGAAGTGAGCATGAAAAACGCATGAGATGGCCCTGGTCATTCCGCAACCGGGGCAAGGTCTGCCGGTCACATGACGTATCAAGCAGAAAGAGGGACGCGATTCAAGCCAGGAAGTGGGAACACAAATAAGAGCTAAAGGGAGAAGCATGTAGAATACTCCCTTCCACAGCGACCTGGACGCTTCGTCTCTCTCGTTATCTTTTGACCAATGGGTATCCATTGCTGTCCGTAAAACTGTTGGTGAGGATCAGAATAAAGTCAACAAGCCACCACACTCCGCAACCACCACCCGTCAGCAGTTGAACCACTCCCGTCCCGGTTTTTCCTACATAGAAACGGTGGATTCCGAGGTATCCCAGAAAAAGGCACAACAGGAGTGTGGTTGTCCAGTCTTTAGCTACGCCTGCTTGCTGTCCCGCCCATTGGGGTTGGCCATATAGCTGTTGTCCAGGAAATTGTTGCTGCTGTGGCCATTGGGGTTGGCCACCATACTGCTGTCCATAGCCGGGCGGTTGGCCGTATGGCTGTTGTGCAGGAAATTGTTGCTGCTGCTGCCATTGGGGTTGTTGCCCTGGTTGATCGTTCATAATGTTCTACTTTCTTTATAAACATAGATACAATCGAGATTCCAGAATAGGCTCTGCTATTATCAATGAAATATCCTGGCATGTCAAGAGTCACCGACCCTGCCTAGATATTTGGAGAGAAGATTTCCCGTGAGCGGCCTCGTGCGGTGTCCTGCATGTCATCCTGAGCGCAGCGAAGGATCTGGCGAGCCTGCCGCCCAGATCCTTCGCTGCGCTCAGGATGACATGCCTTATCTCCAAATATCTTGACCCTGCCCATCTTATGGGCGCATCATATTCTCAATCATCGCTTTGACTCCCTCCGGCCCACGCAAGTGCAGCCAGATAGGCCCCTGCTTCGGTTCGAAGGCCAGTTCAAACGTAAAAAATGGACAACACCCCCGCTCAAAAGTGATGAATTGCACCAGCTTATTCGCCCAACCGTCACTTCCTGGAAAACAGAGAGCATAGCCATCTACCAATTCGTTCACCTGCAACACATCCTTGAAGAGGTCACCAACCTCTTCTCTTCGCGTCACCTGCTCCGACCCGATCAAAGTGCAGGCAAGCGGCACCTCATCCTTGAAAAAATCTCTATCCTGCTTCATATCTCTTAACGCCTTTCTTTCCCGCAACAGTGTGGGTGACAGAGCGAACAGATCAGCCGTAGGGGCCGATTTATCGCGCCCATAGCCGATTGATCGGCCCTCATAGGCATCAACCCAACGAAAAGCTCATCAACATCCGTAGGGGGCGAGGGCGGTGGAGCGGGGAAGGGAGGGCCTTGATGGTCGCCCGCGTCCTGTTCCCCTGGCTCACAGCTTGGAGGAACACGATCGCCTCCCAAGCACGGGCGACCATCAAGGCCCTTCATCCACCCTCGCCCCTACGGAATATCCACCTCCATTTCGTTAGGTTGATGCCTATTATAGCCGATTATGAGTTTTAATAAAATACATCGGAGAGCGGAACATCCCCGCAGGGCCGATAAATCGGCGGTGTGCGCGATCAATCGGCACCTACAGTGTGTCCGGATGAATTTATTAAAGTTCATTATCGGCCCTCCTTGTGCTCGTCCTAATCTCAGTGTAATATTTAAAGTGTACTTTAAGTCAAGGGGGTCAAAAAACACATGGAAGAACTCACCATTGGCGAAGTGGCCAAACAGGCAGGCATACACGCATCAGCCATACGCTACTACGAAAGCGTCGAAATATTACCAGCACCACGCCGCGTCAACGGGCGCCGGTTGTACGACTCCAGCGTGCTCGATCGACTGGCCGTCATTCAAATGGCGCAGCGGGCCGGCTTTACAATATCTGAGATCCGGACCTTGTTCAATGGTTTCACCCCGGAGACACCTGCCTCGGCTCGTTGGGAAGCGCTCGCCCGGCAGAAAATCACCGAGGTAGACGCCCTGATTCTCCGCGCCCAGGCAATGAAACAAGTGCTGGCGGAAGAATTACTCCGCTGCCGTTGTCTCACACTTGATGAGTGTGCCAGCTACATACGCGATCAAGGCGCCAGCCCTCTTTTGCCGGGCAACTGACCTTAAAAAGTTTGCTCATGAGAAAGAAAAGTTTCAAACCACCTCATAACTTGGCGCGACATTAACTGGTCCAGAGCATTTTTACTTACAATGGCATTTCATCCAGCATGGAGCCAGAGCATACGCCTGTGCTCACCCTCCAACAAGAGATATACCTCAATGGGAGCAGGCGCACATCGACAGAATCATGTAATTCCTGCCTGGTATTACACTGGAGCGCTCTAGACAGGATTACCTACTCCTGATGGTAAGAGGGTGTAACCTGCTGCGAATTTAAACTTGAGATGCGAGTTCTGATGAGATCGCTCGTTTGATAGGAGACCTTGTTCCGAATACTAGATACACGTAAGGAGAAAATGCAATGTTTCTCGTCGCCTGCGGTAGCTACACAACTACAGGGAGTGGCTATGGTAGCGGCAGTACAAATCCACCTGCCACTACTCCAACCACTGGCAGCAGCAGTTCTTCTGCCGTGATTCAAACGACGACCGCCACTGTCAAAGGCCAGTCGCAGACGGTGCTGACCAACGCAGTAGTGGTTACGGGCAGTAGAACTCCTCCTCATTGATCAATGTGAAGCCGAAAGAACACTCATCTCCTGAGAGACCGACTCTGTTTCGGAGGTGCTCTGCTTGTCGAAAGGATTTCCATCATGTTTCGTATACGTCTCATCCGATGGGGCGGACTGGCAGCGATTCTTGCAGGGATACTGCGCGGGATTGCATCGTTTACGACCACTGCTGCAAGTGCAGAGCTTCAGCTATTCTACTTTGCAATTGATGTGTTGCTCCTTTTAGGTGCGATAGGTGTGTATGCCTTCCAGAAGCAGGAAATTGGACGGTGGGGGTTCTTTGGCTTCGTGATGGCACTCATCGGTGCTGGACTACTTATTGGGCACGATGTGGTGAGCGCTGTCGCGTTTCTCTACCCGGTGGCAGCGTTCCTCTTTGCGGTGGGTATCAGCGTCCTGGCCATACGTTCCTGGGCGGCGAACACGCTTCCCCGCTGGACATCGGCTTTGTTGATCACTTCAACGATTGTCGGGATTCTAGGATTTGTTGTCAAAGGCTTTGACATCCTCTTTGTCATCTCTGGAGTCATCTTCGGCATTGGTTTTATCGGAGCTGGTCTTACCGTCTGGTTGCAACCAGAGAGATGAGCTCGCTTATGAGGATTTGCGCATGCAAACGAGAACAGGGATAGAAAAACAGAACGGTGAGATCTTCTCTCAAGAGCATCTTCACCTGATCTACGGCTACGTTTACAGCTACGTGAGGACCCACCAGGAGGCTGAGAACCTGACGTCACAGATCTTTCTCAAAGCCGTGCGTCGTCTTGACCCTGAGCGTAGCGCACACCATTGCCGGGCCTGGTTGTTTCGGGTTGCCCGTACGACCATTGTTGACTACTGGCGTGCCCACTATCGTCGAGCAGCAACCCATTCACTGGATGATTTGTTAGAGGCAGGTTCCTTCGTTACGTCGCATACTTCTACCGCTTTTGCGTTTGATATGCGATATATCATCCTCTTCTCTGCCTTGCAGAGGCATCCCGCTTGGGACATCCGTTTGCAAAATTGACAACTCGAACTTTCATCACTCTATTTCATCGTGTTGGGGGTAGCTTTTCCTGAAACTGCCCGACTATGCGGCGCGGAAAAAGCCCCGGAGGAAGCCAGGTGTGATCCAGCTTCCTCTTCCAGATCTTGATGTGATCGTACCTCTTGTGGCTCAGTAGTCCATGAGCGCGCCGCAGGAGATGTTCACGGTGGAGGCTGTCATGGTGCGAGCTTGATCTGAGGCCACGAAGGCTGCCACGTTGCCTACATCAGAGAGCTGAGCCGCTCGCTTCAGCAGGGTCGCCTGCTCAATCGCAGCGGTAACCTCGTCGCGCATGGCGACACTCTCATCGATGGACTCAGGTATACCCCCCGTTTTTATGGTGACGACACGAATGCCGTGCTGGCCGAGTTCGCATGCCCACTGTCGGCGAAGCCCCTCAAGGGCATCGAGAGCGATTTTGAAGCCTCCCAGCCCGGGGAGCGTGTGGGGACCTGATCCGCCGAATATCAGGATCACTCCCGACCCGCGCCTGATCATATGCCTGGCGGCTGCCCTGGTCGTCAAGAAGTGTGTTCGCATCGCGTTCGTGATCGGCTGAAGAAAATCCTCAACCGATATGTCCAGCAGCGGCTGCTGGACATCTGCGTAGGAGATGAGGTTGAACGAGATATCGATGGAGCCGGCCTGCTCAACCACCGCATCGACATACTTGTCAACCATCTGCTCGTCGAGGGCATCGACCACGTCAGTGTCCGCTCTGCCGCCATGCGCGCGGATCTCGTCGGCGATCTTGTCGAGCGAAGCCAGGATGCGACCGGCGAGGAAAACCCTGGCTCCCTCGTGAGCAAAGGCACGGGCCACTGCACCGCCGATGGGACCGCCTGCACCGTAGATCACAGCAACCTTGTTCTCAAGCAACATGTTCATCCTCTCCTTGGAAGCAAGTTTTCGCACACTATTTCTCACGAGTTCGCCTCAAACAGGCCAAATGTTGCAACTCCTGAGGCAAAAAAGTGCTTCTTTTCCAGGCACAGACACCGCGCAGAGGCGTCTGGACGACGCATGGGACCAGCGTTCTGTGCGGTCACCGAAAGCGCACTGTGCGCTACACGAGCAGCAGGCAAGCGTCAACCGGCGACATCTGCTGCCTCAGTATAGCATGCGTGAACAGCAAAAACTTCTCGGATCTTGCTCTCCTGCCGCCCACAGGCCAGATCACAAATGACTTCCCCCTCGACCTCTCCGACAAGCGCCAACAGGTTCGGCAAGATCACCTCCGTGTACACAGGTCTCTCTCGCAGAAACTGATCATACCACTGTGCGATATCATTGTAAGAAGCTTGCGTCATAGCTCTCTCCTTGCTAGCTAGCGAATGCATCTCCTCCGGGCAGTCTATCATCTAGACCTCTTTGAAGAGCGAGATTCGGGAGGTGAGCACGAGATCTGCAGAAGGTACCTCGTTGCGCACTTCGTGGGTCTGTCCTGACCAGATCATCACAATCCTTTCGTGGAGACCCGTCCGCCTTCAGGCGACGGGAGGAAACGAAGGCGCCCGCAGGCGCACACCCCTTGCGGGGGAGTACCAGAAGTGCGGCCTGGTACTCGAACGGTCTCGAACAAGACGAAACCCACGTTCGCACACATGTACGGTACTCTTCGTCAAGGTTCAGAAAGCTTATTCGGCCTGCAACACCGTTCCTCCCCACCAGAACTTTTAATCACAGTCGCTAGAGCTACAAACTAGAGTAGGCATTTGTAGGTAGCATGACTTTCCGAACGTAGCCCGATAGCCTCAGAAGAGGCCCTGGCTGAGACTAGTCAGCAGGAACGCTTGCAACAGCCTGGGATAACGCTCCCAACAATACGCAAGCCTCTCCCTTTGAGGGGATTGGGTTGCTGACAACATTTGGTGCCATCAGTATACTAATATTAGGGAAGCAGTACTGCTGCCCACGTACCTCATATATTAACTATACCTCTTTTAGCATCAACAAAGGAAACGTTTTAATGGATAATCAGATAGACCCACCAACCTCACATAATCAAAAAGAGTCAACCCCGCAAGGATCAAGCGTGAATGCCAACAAGTCCGACAAAAACAACATTGATCTCAGCAAAGAAAAACGTCTATGGAAACGCTATCAACTGGCCAAAGAAATTGCCGAATCGGTCGAGCATTCGATTAGAATGGGCCTTTTTAAAGAACGCGAAAGAGAGACACAACTTAAGCAACTTTTCGAGACTTTGAAATATAGCAAGAGTGAGCTATTTGGAGATGACCCAATCGGTGTCAAACTCTCAGAGGTTGAAACAAAGCCAATTGAATGGCTATGGCAAAGGCGTATACCACTAGGAAAAATCACCATCCTGGACGGTGACCCTGGCACAGGCAAGTCACTGCTCGCTATTACAATTGCCGCATGTGTCTCAACAGGGCGCCCAATGCCTGACGGCACACCAGGCAGGCAGGGGGGTATTATCTTTATAGCGCCCGAAGATAGCGCGGAAGATACCATCAAGCCCCGCGTGGAAGCGGCAGGGTGCGATCTCTCACATGTGTTTTTGCTCAACACCGTTTTATACTATGATGAAAAAAGAATAACTATGTATGATCGCCCTTTCTTACTTTCACGCGATCTGAAAGATTTAGAAGTGGGGATCAAGCGCACAAATACTATCCTGGTCGTTATAGACCCTCTCACAGCCCTTCTGGGCCGTAACATTGACTCATCTCGCGACCAGGATGTGAGAGAGGTCTTTACTCCACTGGCGCAAATAGCCGAGCGTACCGGCTGTGCTATCCTCATTATCCGCCACCTCAATAAGGGGAGCTCTGACAACATACTCTATCGTGGTGCCGGCTCTATCGGCATCATCGCTGCTGCACGTACCGGTCTACTCGTTGCTCACGACCCCGACGACGAGCAAAAGCGCGTTTTCGCCACCATAAAAAACAATCTCAGCAAGATGGCCCCCAACCTCTCATTTCAAATAGTTGAAAACGAACGCGGCGTACCCTGCATTCAATGGCTTGGCGAAAACCATCACACCACCTCGACACTCCTTCATCCCGGCACAAAACTATCTTTCGAACGGCAGGAGATCCTTAGAGTGCTAAAGGAAGCCACTGGTCCGCTCGATACCAGGGAAATTTCAGAGCTCACAGGGCTAAAATACGCATCGCTACGGTCAATACTCAATCGTATGCAAGAAGCGAAGGAGATTGTCCGCCTCTATCGAGGAAAGTATACTTCCCCCAATCACCCATCAATGACTACTAAAAGCATGCTGACAACCGACGATACATGTGATACAAACGAGACAAGTGCGACAAGTGCGACAAGTGCGACAATCAACCATATTGACAAATAACAATAAGCTCCGTATCATGTAAAACACCAAAACGTCCTCCTTACCATTGAAAACTTTGTTGGCGAATGAAAGAACAAGTGCAACACGGTGGCATTGATCCGACCTGGGCGACCACAAGGATTGCCTATTCGCACCAACCTAAGGGTTGAGCGAAGGGTTGTCCGCACCACCCAGGTCTGGGGCAAGCCCTGCCCCTACTACACATGGGCTTGACAAGCTCATTCGTCATATAGTAGGGGTGACCCTTGCGGTTACCCTGGTGGGGGCTTGGGGCGTGGAGCGGGGGCCACGCTGGAACCCTATCGCGAACGAAATAGTGATGACGCAGAAACCCTACGAAGTATTCGAGCATACGGCCGATATCGGCCTGCACGCCTATGGAGCCACCCTGCCCGAGCTGTTTATCCACGCGGCCCAGGGCATGGAAAGCCTGGTGGTAGCGCCAGAGCAACTTCGACCACAGGTCAGTCGAGAAATCGCCGTCACAGGCCATGATGAAGTCTCGTTGCTGATCGCCTGGCTCAGCGAACTGGTCGTGCTGTTCGATACCGAGTACCTCCTTTTCAAGGATTTTGCCATTGACGTCATCACACAGACTCGCGTGCAAGGCCGCGCTTACGGGGAACCCTACGATAGGCAGCGACACGATCTGAGCAGTGCGATCAAAGCTGTCACCTGGCACGAGGCCACTGTCGAACATACAGGCAATGGTTACAAAGCCCGCGTCATCTTCGACATTTAGGCCCTCACCGTGCATACACACCCTTCAACCCCTTGCGTCACTGCAATCATTTCAACCCAGGAGGTAAGCCATGGGCAACTCGCAGCAAAAGATACCTTTAGAGCGTGTAGACAACAACCGCTGGCGCATTCCAACGCGGTTCAACCCAGACATGCATGTGCCTGGGATGGTCTATGCCGACGATGAATTGATAGAGCAGATACTACAGGACAACTCGCTGCAACAGGTGGCGAACGTGGCGACCTTGCCAGGCATCGTGGGATACTCACTCGCGATGCCCGATATCCACTGGGGCTATGGCTTCCCCGTGGGAGGTGTGGCCGCCACTAACGCCGAAAATGGCATCGTATCGCCCGGCGGCATCGGTTTTGACATCAACTGCGGTGTCCGCCTGCTGGCGACTGACCTTTTAAATGAGCATATTCGCGGCAAAGTCGATAAGCTCGCCGACGAACTCTTTAGCCAGCTGCCCTCGGGCGTGGGGGGCGCGGGCATGCGCGACCTCGACGCCGCGGAGATGCGCAGCGTAATGGTTCGCGGATCAGCCTGGGCTATCGAGGAGGGCTACGGTTTCGTCGAAGACCTGGAGGTCACCGAGGAGCATGGTTGCCTCGTCGGTGCCGACCCCGAAGCTGTCTCGAACACCGCCATGCGCCGCGGCATGAAGCAACTCGGCAGCCTCGGCTCGGGAAACCACTTCTGCGAGGTGCAGAAGGTCGATCACGTCTACGATGAGGATGCCGCTGCCGCACTGGGTATAGGTCAGCTTGGCCAGATCGTCGTCACGATCCACTGTGGCAGCCGGGGCTTCGGGCACCAGATCGCCGAAGACTATGTCAGGTTGGCAGAGTCAAAGCAGCAGGACTTTGGTTTCCACCTGGTAGACCGCCAGCTGGCCTGTCTCCCTTTGCAGTCGGAAGAAGGGAAGGCCTATCTCGCGGCCATGGCCTGTGGCGCGAACTTTGCCTGGGCCAATCGTCAATTGTTGATGCACGGAGTACGGCAGGCGTTCGCGAGTGTGTTCAAGCGCAAGGCGCGTCCCAGAGACGTGCCAATGGTCTATGACGTCTGCCACAACATCGCCAAGATGGAGGAATACGAGGTCGATGGACAGGTACAGCGGGTCTGTGTCCACCGCAAAGGTGCGACGCGTGCCTTCCCCGCCGGTAACCCTGCCATCCCGGAAAAGTATCGCGCCGTCGGCCAGCCGGTTCTTATCCCCGGCGACATGGGCCGTTACTCCTTCGTACTGGTTGGAGCCCAGGGTTCGATGGAGCAGAGCTTCGGCACATGCTGCCACGGAGCCGGGCGCCGCCAGAGCCGCACCGCCGCCAGGAAGTCATTGAGCAGCAAAGACCTGCTCAACCAGCTGGCTGCAAGAGGCGTAACCATCCGCGTGCACAGCAAGAACCTCCTCACGGAAGAAGCTCCCCAGGCCTACAAGGACGCGCAGCAAGTCGTAAACGTAGTGCATAACGCGGGCCTCGCAAAGCTAGTAGCCAGGCTCAAGCCAGTAATAGTCGTGAAAGGCTAGTGCTGCGTCCATTTCGTTTAGGGAAGACCAGGGCAGAGGCGAGCCCCTTCAACAATAAGTCTTTGAGGGCCGAATCGTCCAATCCGTAGGGGCGGGAGCGGTGTGGAGCGGGGAGGGGACGCTTGCGTCGCCCCGCGTCCTGTTCCCTTGGCGCATGGCACCTTCCATCATGGGCGACGCAAGCGTCCCCTCCCTTCATCCCAATCCACCCCCGCCCCTACGAGACGAACCCACTCCCCTGCCTCAACGCCATGCTCGACACGAACGCGGGCGCGCGTTACCTCGGTTACGTCATATTCTGACCTTGAAATTGAGCGACCAGCCCGTCACTTCATTGAACCGCCTCTCTGCCTCCTCTAACTCTTCCTGGCTTGCCTGCCCGCTGCAGGTGACATCCACGGCGTGGCGATCGTGATGGAGCGACGGTGATCCGTCGATTGACAGACCCTCGGGGAGCAGGCGACGTGCCGTTGCCGCCAACTCCTCCTGGTGGACGGAGGGATAGATGCGCACGCCCCAACCAGTTTTTTCCTCGACCGTCTTAAGCTGTTGCTCGATTCGCCCCTGCACAGCATCTGGGAAGTAGAAGCGCAGTAACAGCGTTCCTGTACCGCCATCCGCTCCTACCTTATAAAGACCGCTCTCCCCGGCCAGTACCTTGCGAGCGATGGATATGGCCTCGTTCTGTTCCTTGCGCCGCGCTGAACCGGCACTGGCGCTCCAGTAGGTACTTCTGGGCTTGTCCGGCTGCTCCCGCTCAACGCCCAGGTACCAGCCCGTTTGCTCCATGAATTGCGCCTGTGCCTGCTGGATCTCCTCCGTTGTCGCCTCTCCCGCGCAATTGAGCTGCACCAGCTGCTGGTCCACGTATATCGATGGTTTCCCTTTCACTGTCAGTCCCGCCGGTAAGAGGCTCCGCGCGACCTCGGTGAGGATGCCCTGGTGGGTATGTGGCGCGATGGTGATCGAGACCCCCGTTTCCTCCGCGGCTGCATCGAGGGCGGAAGCGTATTTCGCGCTCGCCACTGCCGGAAAGTGGAAAGAGAGCGTGACATCACCCGTCTCTGGATCGACGCTGCGCCGGTAGAGATCGGGCGGATTGCCGAGGTATTGCTCGATCACGCTGAGAATCCAGTGCTGGTCGGGCCGCTCGGCCTCTTCTGGTTCCGAGAGAGCCTCTTCCCACGAAGGCGCCAGTCCGTAAAGCACGAGTCCCTCTCCTTCGAGAAAAGGTCTTTTCTGCATGAAGATATGGGGGTGCTTGTGCATGAGTTTCGCCACGGCCAATCTATCCTCCAGCGATTGGGGTGAGGCCCCCGCGAGCATACACATCTCAGACAGCGTGTAAGATGCCTCTTCCCGGCACTCCCTGGCAAGGTCATGGGCAGAAAGGGTCCTGCGAATGCGCCGCGCATCGCGCACCAGGTCTGCGAGGAACAGAGCGATAGGGCTCGCGGAACCAGTCTCATAGTTTTCCTGCGGACCTGGCCCGATGACATCGAGTATCGCGGAAAATGGGAAGCGCGTGCGCTCATAGCTGATCCCCCTGGGGAATTGCACCCGCACAGCGGCTCCCGGTTCAATTGCGCGGCACAGCACAGGCTTGGCGCTGCCCGGACTGATCGCCATCAAGAGAATATGCCCTACCAGGTCGCTAATAAAGTCGCCCGGTGTCTCCTCGGACTGCCCTCGCACGCGGTATGCTTCCGCCAGTGCGTGTTGACGGACGAAGTAGCGCTGCTCATAGTCCTCGTCAAGAATTTCCATCACGCGCTGCGTGTCTTCTTCCGTCGCCTCGCCATACCAGGTGAGGGCGAGTTCTCGTCCGGTAACGATACGCAGCGTCGGAATCGTTGCCACGGCCCGCCAGAGCTCCTCGACATGCATGGAATCGAATGGGATTCCGCCGCCGATGCCCGTTGGCAATGTATCGACTGCGTGGGCGGCGTCAGTTGTAGCCCTGGCGCGATTGGCGCTGCTTGCCCTTTTGCCATGCTTTTCGACCGTCATACCATCGCCGGGAAGAATCACATCCAATCCCTCCAGGCGTGTACGCAGCGCAGCGCGCGCCTCTTCGTCGCCGTGCACCAGGGCCACACGCTTTGGCTGCAGCGCGGTGGCGTAAGCTGCCAGCTCGCCGCCATCGGCGTGCGCGCTCAAATTATACTTGGCAACATGGCAGAGCACCTGCACCGTCTGTCCCCCGATATCCAGCGTGTTCTTTTTCTGTTCCGCCAGGTCCAGCAGCCGTCGCCCCGGTGACTCTTCATCCTGGTAACCGGTAATCAGGATCGAGGCATCCTCTTGAGGAGCGAGGCGAGTCGCGTACCACGCGCTTGGTCCGCCGGTAAGCATGCCACTGCTGCTGATGATACACGCCGGCGGACCAGCTAGGATCCGCTCGCGTTCGCGTTCATCGCGCACAAAGGTTACGGTCCGGCCGGTAAAGGGCGTGTAGCCCCTGCGGATCTGCCGTTGCAAGGTGGGAGAAAGTGCTTCGGGCAGCAGCAGGTACGTCGAGCAGACTCGCCGCACAAGGCCGTCGACATAGATGGGAAATTCAGGAATTTGCCCCTTATCCTGGGCGGCCTGCAATAGCAGCAGTAGTTCCTGTCCTCTACCGAGCGCGAAGCAGGGAATCAGTGTATGCCCACCACGGTCGATCCCCTCCGCGACGGCCTGTGCCAGGCGCAACTCTTCCGCCTGGCGGTTCGGGTGCAGCCGCGTGCCGTAGGTGCTTTCCAGGATGAGCAGGTCTGGCCTGGTAATGGGAGGCGCAAGAGCGCCCTGTACCGTGCGCTGTGGCGTAATACTGATATCGCCCGAGACGACAAGCGATCCATCAGATGCCGAAAAGCCCAGGCTCACTGCCCCTGCGATATGTCCCGCCCGGCTGGCCTGTACCGTCACTCCCGGCAGTTCCGGGAAGGTCAGGCCCTCTCCAATAGTGAGGGGGCGCACGTGGTTCAGCATGCCTGCGACCAGCCCTTCGGGGTAGAGCGGCAGTTCCATCTCCTCCATCGCTCGCTTATTCATGATCTTGAGGGCATCGCTCAGCATGACTTCCATCAATAGCCCGGTTGCGCGCGAAGCATAAATGGGAGCCGTAGGAAACGCCTGGTGAACAAGCGGCAGGGCTCCGATATGGTCAGCGTGCGCGTGCGTCACGAAAATGGCGCGAACATCTTTTCCCTCAAGCAAGGCAAGATCGGGCAGCGGATCAGCTTTCTTATCGACGCGCACACCCGCGTCGACGACAAACCACTGGCCGGCAAGTTCAATGGCAAGGCAACTTGCACCAACGCCGCTAGCACCTCCTAAAAAGACAACCTGCATTACAAAACATCCTTTTGCTTAGCTAGATACCTTAACTGTCCCGGCATCCCCATCGACTGTGACACGCTGTCCACTGCTCAGGCGCCCGGTTGCCACGCCAGTCCCCAGTACAGCCGGAATATGATACTCGCGGGCTACAATGGAACTGTGGCTGAGTGGACCGCCCACATCGGTAACAACTCCCGCGGCAAGGGCAAAGAGTGGCGTCCAGGCGGGCGTCGTGATCCTTGCCACCAGGATATCACCCTGTCGCATCTGACCGAACTCTTCAGAGCCGTGCATGACCCGTGCCGGGCCAGTAACACGCCCGGGGCTGGCCGCGATCCCTTTTAGCACATCACCCGTGGGCTGGTCAGTGCGAGCTGGCATCATACTACTGAAGTCAATCCCCAAAAAGCGAGCTCCACCTTTGAGCGGCAGGGCCACTGGTGGTATGAGAGCGCGTTCACTCTCCCAGGTCGCACGCCGCTCGGCGATGGCCGTGCGATAGTCCGCCTGTGCTTGACCCGCGTCCAGTGCTGTTGCGGCCTCCTGCAAATCGTCCAGCGTCAACCAGAACACGTCGTCTGGTGTGTTGATCGCGCTCGCCTCGGTCAGGCGCCACCCGATCTCGCGCAGCATGCGGCGCAGTACCGGCCAGCCCAGGCCCGCAGCCGCCAGCGCGTCCTCGCGCAGGGGGGCGAAGCGCTGAGCCCATCCCACCAGCCACCGGAACAGTGACAGGCGCAGTCCGTGCAGTCGCCTGAGCATCGTCTGTACTGCTTGCTCTCGTGCGGCCGCCGCTGCTTCCTGGCGCACATAGGGATCGGGTGCCTCGCCTCTAAGAAAGAATTTGAGGGTTTCCAGCAATGACGCCGGGTCTTCGGCGGGCACAGCCTTGGCGAAGTCGAGATCGTAGATCGCATCTCCGAATCTTGCCATATGAGCCGCAAAACGTTGTCGGAACCCCGACCACGTCTCTTCGTCTACACCCGCTATCTGCTCTGCCCGGTATGCCGCGGCAAACTCGGCGCTCGACATGTTCGCCAGTGCAGCAGCCAGTTTCGGTTGTCCGCGTACCCATTGAGCCAGGTCATACAGCGATTTCTCGGCCTGAATCGGTGCGCTGTCAAAGCCCAGTACGAACGTCAGAGCAGGGGGAGCATTGCGGCCCTTGAGGAGTTTGTTGTACACCAGGGTAAAGAGCGACTCGCTCGCATACGCCGCCGGCAGGATGCCACTCTGTACCGAGAGATAGTACTGAGCCGCTTCTTCAGTGATAGCACGTACTCCTCCCAGCAAGCCTGCGGCTGACGTGGTCGCCAGGTCCCTTAGTTGCCAGTAATTGACAACCGCTGCATACCTTGAACGGGACGCCTGCCAGCGTGAACTCGAGGTGCGAACCAGGCGTGGGAAGGCGGCGAGGAGGCGAGGCATGACGAGCGCCATCTTCGCCGTCTGTGCAGGCGTGAAGGTGAGGTCATAGTAGCCGTACCCGTTGATGGTGGTCAGTATCTCACCAGCAAACATGTCTGCCATCCCCATGCTCCTTGCGAACGCCACGAAGGCCCTGGTCCATGCAGGGAGTCCGAGCGTGGCAAACAGCGGCGAAAGCGGATCAGGCAGCAGTTCCAGCACGCTTCCACGCATGTAGTGCCCTTTGGGGTTGGGAAGTTTCCACTCTGACGAGCGGATAAATCCGCTCGCTACTGTCACCTGAGGCGCGGCTGCCGGTTCTGGCAAGGCGGTGATCGGGCGAGCCTGCACTATAGAGATGCGTCCATCATGTAGAGCCCACTCGATATCCATTGGTTGGCCATAGAGATCCTCGATCTGCACACCGATACGGGCAAGTTCAGCGGCTTGAGCTGGGCTAAGCACCGCCCGGGTGCGCTGATCTGCTGGCACCGGTTCCTCGTGCGTGCTTTCGCCGGTACGCCCGGTCATTACCGTCATCACGTCCTTCTCACTGATGTTCTGTTCAATAATTGTCCCGTTCGCCTTATCAACTATGACCGTATCGGGTGTAACCTGCCCTCCGACAATCGCCTCACCCAGCCCCCAGGCAGCGTTGATCATCACCTGGTCGCGTGCCCCTGTCAGCGGGTTTGCAGTGAAAAGGATGCCTGCCGCATCGGCGGTCACCAGTTGCTGTACAACCACCGCCAGGCTCACATCCTGTGGCGCGATGCCATGGCGCGCGCGGTAGTCAATCGCCCGCGCTGTCCAGAGCGAAGCCCAGCAGCGTTTTACCGCCTCCAGCACCATCGCTTCGCCGCGCATGTTGAGGTACGTCTCCTGTTGACCGGCAAACGACATCTCAGGCAGGTCTTCAGCAGTGGCAGAGGAACGCACCGCGACGGGCAGCTCACCCCCGCCGAGTTCAGCATACGCCTGGCGAATGGCCCCGGCAATAGCATCCGGCATCACACCATTCTCGAAAAGCCTTCCTATCTGCCTTGATGCCTCTTCGAGCGCAGCAGGACGATCGACGGTGACAGCGGAGATACCGGAGACAGCCGCCAGAATCTGCTCTTGCAGCCCATTCTCCGTCACAAAGCGGCGATAGGCTGCCGTAGTGATGTGAAAACCAGGAGGTACAGGCAAGCCAGCCGCTGCCATGCGCGCCAGCGAAGCACCTTTTCCCCCCACCTTCTCTAGTGTGGCAGAGGCATCATCCAGCGCTAAAACAAGAGGGATATCTTGTTCAATTTTCACGGAAAACTCTCCTTCAGAAGAGTTATGGCTATATCAAATAGCAATATGTTATAGCGTGACTATAATATATTTCTTAAGCCCCTGTCAAGTATTTCAATGTTTGAACCCACTTGCCACATACGTTATAATCTTCCCATAACGAAAAGCAACCACAATGACCGTGGACTGTTCCATTGAGGGATCGAAAGGAACCGTACCACGTCATGCGTATAATCGAAAACGAAACACTTACAGAAACCTCCGATGCCCATCAAGCTGTTACCATAGCGGACATCTGGAAGGCTCATAAGCTGCTCAAACCGCGCCTCCATCACACCCCCCTGGAGCCATCGCGCACCTTGCAGGATCTCACGGGCGCCCATATCTACTTGAAGGCCGAGCATATGCAACGCTCAGGCTCATTCAAGGTACGCGGCGCAAGCTATAAACTCTCACGCCTGCCTGAACAGGAGTATAGCCGTGGAGTGATCGCCGCCTCGGCGGGCAACCACGCACAGGGCGTTGCCATTGCCGCCGCCAACTACAATATCCCCTGCACAATCGTCATGCCAGAAACTGCGCCGCTCGCCAAAGTCACAGCCACGCAGGGATATGGTGCCAATGTGGTGCTCCACGGCTTTACCTACGATGACGCCTATCAACACTGTCTCGATTTACAATTGGAGACTGGAGCCACTTTTATTCACGCCTTTGATGATCCAGATGTTGTCGCCGGGCAGGGGACACTTGGCCTGGAAATGTTGAGCGACTTGCCCGACGCGGATGCCATCGTCGTTCCTGTCGGTGGTGGGGGGCTTATCGCCGGTATTGCTATTGCCGCGCGCGCCCTGCGTCCCGATATCACTATCATCGGCGTGCAGGCTGCGGGAGCCGCTAGCTGTCGCCGATCCCTCGATGTCGGTGAGCTGCGCGCGCTGCCCGCAATTACCACCATCGCCGATGGTATCGCAGTGAAGCAACCGGGAACGCTGACGTTCTCTATTATTCAGCGTTTAGTTGATGAAGTCGTTCTTGTCAAGGACGAAGACATTATTAGCGCTGTGCTGCTGCTCATGGAACGCAACAAGATGCTCGTCGAGGGAGCGGGCGCCGCCGGTGTCGCTGCACTGTTAAGCGGAATAATCAAGCTAAAAGGCAAAAAAGTGCTCGTGCCATTGACGGGTGGCAACATCGATATTAATCTCGTGAGCCGCTTTATCGAGCACGGCCTCGCAGCCGCCGGGCGCTACTTCGTCATACATACGCTCCTGACGGATCGTCCAGGAGAATTGATGCGTTTGCTGGAAATCATCTCGGATATGCGTATCAACGTCATCGACGTACGCCACCAGCGTATCTCCAGCCGACTGCCCATTATGCAGCGTGAAGAAACGCTCACCCTTGAAACGCGGGACCGGGCCCAGTGCGAGCAACTGCTCCAGCGCCTGCGCGAAGCAGGCTATGTTGTAGAAGAAGCGCAGGCGCTAGAATAGAACATGGGTTAGCAATCTACAAAGGCAGAGAAGTAAGTGATTAGAATGGCTCTAGCCTATGAGGACGACCCGCAATCATCTGCCGGTGTACCTCGAGCATCCGTTGGTGATCCTCGACCATTTCGTGATGTTCCTTTAACGCTCTTTGATAGCTTTGCCAGGCTTGTTCTTGCTCTGACCTTCCTCGATGGGATTTTAGCACATCTTTATACAGGGCCTGCACCAGATAATGATGCTCCAGCAAGAGCTGATGATGATCCATCAGCTGGTGGTGGTGATCCCTCACAGCTTGGTAATGGTCTTGGAGCGCCTGGTAATAGGCCTGGTTCCGAACGTATTCAGGGTCAGAGCGGCGCGTTTGCTCGCTGTGCTCTCCTGATTCTGGTTCCCCTCTGGCTTCTTCATCGTTTTCCATAATTAAAATGAAACAGGCTCCCTTTGGATTAAGCTGTTTCGTGCAGATCAGGTTATCAGAACACGAATACTTAGATATGGGGAGTTATGCCGGAAAACATCCCCTTGTTCATCGAAGATTCATATGACAGAGATGAAACGGGTTATCTACGGGTCGCTATGCTCATGCACACTATACGCTATGTGGATAGTGCCGGTCAACCATGAGAATCCAGGCTATTGCTCAGTTTGAACAATCATCTTTCGTTTTTTATAATGGATTAAATGGCGTAAAAAGATATACAGGAGGAAATAGCTATGGCAAACCAGCAATATATAGATCTACTGCGGCAAGGAGTGAAAGCCTGGAACGCATGGAGGCAGGAAAACCCAACTGAAGTGCCGGACTTGAACGAAACCGATCTCGGTTCTGTGGATCTGAGCGGAGCCAATTTGAGTAGAGTCAACCTGAGCGGCGCCAGGTTGAGCGGAGCTACACTGATAAAAGCTGACCTTAGCTGGTCCAGCCTCGTGGGAGCCGATTTGAGCAAGGCAAACCTGAGGGAAGCCAACTTAAGTGGGGCCGATCTCAGCGCCGCTGACCTGACTCTGGCCAATCTCAGCAATACAGACCTGAGCAATGCAGTCCTCATTGATACCGTCTTGATTGAAGCAGACCTGAGCGAAGCGAACCTGACCGGCGCAGATCTCACCGGCGCCTTCCTCAGACAGGCCAACCTCAGAGGAGCCATCATCACGCAAGAGCAAATCGACAAGGCCAGATCACCTGATGATATTCCTTGAGCTCCTCTGAGTGAGCAATGCACTAATTTTGAGTCGTTTCATCAATCGATGAGGTAAGCTCTTCAATCACTTCAATATCAGCTTCCTTCAGGGCTACCTGCGTGTCGGAATGTTTTTCTGTGACTTCTACCAGGATCATGGCATCATAGCCGCCTTGACCGCCCTGATTGCCCTGATTGCCCTGATTGCCCTGATTGCTGATCGTCTGAAACTGTATCACTCGTACAACGGTGAACCCAGGGTCACCAGGTACTTCTTTGCCAATGAGGTTATTTGCCCATGCTGCAATCTCGCTAACTGTTACCGCGTGCTCATAAGCGAGTAGGCGTGTCTCCATGAAGTTCCCTTCTATCTACGGCTCGTTGCTTAATGGTTGGGACATCCTCTTTGTCGGTGGCTTTTCTGGCTCTCTAAGGTAGAAAGTCGTATGTCCGCAAGCCGTACAGATGCATGTCCAGAATGGACGGGTTGGGTCAAACTTGGAATTTTGAGCATATGAAACGATCGCAGGGCCAGCATTATAGAGCATTCGGTCTCCTCCGCACTCTGGGCACGTTTTCGAAATTGTATGTTGTGCTACAGGAATTGGTGCTTGAGAGTTCATATCATATTCCTTTCTTTAATCATACATTGCTTTTTAATACATCGCGTATATTTCCTTTTGACACGAATCAAGGAGGTGTTTGAGTGACAATAAAAGCGTGGGTAGGCAGTTCAAGGGTCCATAAGCGTTAACTTAAGGGGCCAGGGCGACCGCAAGGGTCGCCCCTACTATACAACGAATCGGCTTGCGAAGCCCGTGTATAGTAGGGGCGACCCTTGCGGTCGCCCTGGAGGGGTGGCTTAAGTTGACGCCTACCCACACTTTAATAATTAACCCTGCGGCAGCAGCGGAAACATGCGTTCTTTGAGTTGCTCCACGATTCGCTCAACGGGTTGGACCGCGTCAATCACCTCAAAACCATATTCCACGGCCATAGCATCAAACTGCTCAAGCAGCCGCGTCTGGTAATTGACAAAGCTGTCAAAGAGATCGCCCCCCATCTTCATGTCCATACCCGATTCCCAGTGGTCGAAGCCTCCTCGCTGCAGTACGCGCGGTATGAGATCATCCACGCTAATGCGCAGGTAAAAAATGGCGTCGGGTATCAACGCCAGCCCATAGATCGAGCGAATCCAGAGGGGATCAGCGCCGCGTACGATGGCGCGAGCCATAAGAGAATAAATATATCGATCGGTGAGCACGATAAAGCCCGCGCGTAGTGCAGGCAGGATCAGGCTCTCGAAGCGATCGACAAAGTCGGTAGCGTAAAACAGGTTAAGGGTTATGGGGCCAAGCGTATGTCCCTCTTTGGCTTGCTTAAGGCCCGCGCCTATCAACTCCGAGCGCGTCATCTCGGTGTCAACCACGGCATAGCCGCTGCTCTCCAACCAGGGCCGCAAAAGGTGCAACTGCGTGGAACGGCCAACGCCATCTGTGCCTTCGATAACGATCAAGCGACCAGGCAATATTTCATCACGTTCTTTCAGGTGGATAGCGTCAATACCATAAAATTCCAGCCTGGTCATAAGTCGCCTCTTTTCCCCACTCGTGTTCGATACTTTGAACATCCTTTATGATACATCCCAATGACGCCGCTCATCCCCTATGCCTCCCTTGCAAGTCAGCGTGTGACGGACGCATCTCTCTTGCCAGGCCAGCCCAGGCTGAATCCTGTGCGGACGTACGTATGCGGCGTACGCTTTGCAGGTAAGGCCGTATGAGCTTGCGCATCCTGCGCTGCTGTTCTGGTATGGGCAGCGTAGCGTCCATGACCGTCAGGTCAAACTCATCCACCATTGCTTCGTACTCGTTCACGATACGCTGCTGAAAAAGCTTGAAGCTCTCGGCCGGATCGTTGCTGAGGCCCAGGTCCATTCCAGCTTCGTAATATTTCAGTTCAGATCGCCCGGTGAGAATACGGCTCAGCGACACCTCCAACGGCACTCTGTAATAGAAGGCCATCGTCGGTTTCACCGCGAATTGATAGAGCTCTCGTACCCACTGGCGATCAACATTGCGGGCGACATCGCGAGCAAAAGCTGTATAGATGTAGCGATCCGCCAGCACAATGGCTCCTGCCTTGAGTGGAGGGATGATATCGTGCTCTGTACGGTCAGCAAAATCCGTGGCATGGATCAAGCTAAACGTTGTCGGCGTGAGCAACTGCTTTTTCTTGCCACGGCTCGTCGTCTTTTTGACCAGGGGAGATGAATTCCATTCGCTAAAAAAGACAGTGTACCCTTCGCTGATAAGCCACTGGCGCAGTAAGGCAATTTGCGTACTTTTTCCTGAACCATCCACCCCTTCCACAATGAAGAGGCGTCCAGGATATTCGTGTCGTCCATAGGTTTCCATAGAAAAGTAGATCCTTCCACTTGACCCGTCGTGGAAAATGATAGGGGAAAAATATATCTTCGATTATCATCGAACAGGTAGCCCCTTGTCAAGGGTTAATCGGCTGAAAGCAGTGCCATTTTACCCGAGAGTGCAGAGATGGCCACAACCCTTACACCTTCATGGCAAGATTCATGATATACTAACGTCACATATATAGTGGCGACTCTGGCGGTCGCCAAACTCACACATCTAACCTTTCATTTTCAGGGAAGAGAGGACAAGTACACCATCGGCCAGATACTTCACATCAACATACCAACTCCACAGGGTTACCTGGAGGGGATACTAAAACCCGAAGAGCAGGGAGAAACTCCCAAATTTACCGGGCTTGTCTGCCATCCACACCCGCTGGGTGGCGGCACTATGCATAACAAGGTGGTCTTCAAGGCAGCGCAAACATTGCAGGCGCTACATATCCCCACGCTCCGTTTCAACTTTCGCGGCGTAGGTCATAGCACGGGAACATACGACGAGGGGCGCGGTGAGATGGACGATGTACGCTATGCGCTGGAGTTCTTGAGCCGCCGCTATGCAGGTTTACCGGTTATACTGGCAGGTTTCTCATTTGGTGCCTATGTCGGGCTGCGTGTCGCCTGTGTTGATGACCGCGTTCAAGCGATTATCGGCCTTAGCGTACCCGCTCGCATGTTTGAAGGGGAGACACTTCAAGGCTGCCAAAAACCCAAACTCATTATTCACGGTACCGAAGATGAAATTGCCCCCTATGAATTGACTGCGAAATGGTTTGAACAGGTGCCCGCGCCCAAAAGCATGGTAGCCGTACCGGGAGCCGACCATTTTTTCCAGGATCGCCTGAATGAAGTAGAGGCGATCATCATTGGCTTCGTGCAAACACTGTAATTCAAGGACGAACTTTATCAAGTCGGGCCCTTTGCCGAACCTGTTCCAGCGTTGGAGAAGCAAGCAAAATAATCTGTCGCTTATTTCCTTCTCCAACAGTCAGAATTACCCCTCCACCACCTCCGTGCGCCAGACACGCACCGCGCCGTCTTCCGCACTGTTGGCGAGCAGCCCATTTGCGCCAAATACCACGCCATAGACCTCTATGCGATGATTAATGGTCTGCAGCTCACGCCCCTGGTGGACATCCCACAGGCGCAGCGAACCATCCTCTGACCCCGATACCAGCAGCCGTCCGTCAGCGGAGAAATCAACCGTCCAGACCGCGCCATCATGTCCCGTCAACGTATGCACAATCTGCCCATTGCTTGTGTCCCAGAGACAAATTGTGCCATCGGCTGAACAGGAGGCCAGCAGTGTCCCGTCGGGCGACCACGCGACCCCGTAGACGATATCGCTGTAGCGCAATTTGCGTTGCAGGATCCCATCCCTCACATCCCACAAACAGATGCTTTTATCGAATGAGCACGAGGCCAGCAGGTGACTATCATAGGAAAAATCGACGCCCACAACTACGTTGTGATGACCCTGCAGCGCCAGCAGCGTCTCCCCTGTCGAAGGATTCCATATGCGCACCGTCTCGTCGTTGGAGCAGGAGGCCAGCATACGGTTATCGAGAGAATAAGCTACCGTCCAGACCGCGCTGCTGTGCCCTTCGAGTATTCTCGTGGCTTGTTGCGTCCTGATATCCCATATGCGTACCGTCTTGTCTTCGGAACAGGAAGCTATGTAGTTCCCATCGGGAGATATATCCACGCCCATCACCGCGCCTTCGTGTCCATAGAGCGTGGCCAGCAATGCTCCGGAATCGGTAGACCATATGCGCACCGTCATATCTTCACCGCACGAGGCGATGTTCGTACCATCTGGCGAAAAGACCACATCATCAACGTGTCCCTGGTGTCCCACCAGGATATGTAGCGGCGTTACTTCAACCCCGATCACGCGTTGGCCTTTTCCCACCGGCAGTGGAGCAGACGCCGTTTTCCATTCCGCCCATTCGATCAAAACCATGGAACCGCGCTCAAAACCGTATTTTCCTGGATACTGAATTGTATCCCAATCCATTTTTTCGTCGAGGTAGTCATACAGGGTGCCGAGCGTAATGCGCCCTGTGCGTGGATTGGCTGCCTCGCCTTCCAGGGCATCGAGCAGGTGGGCCATGAAGACGCCATGTCCGCGCGCCATCTCTTCCTGTGAGACTTCGCCTGTGCGCCGCGAAGTAATGATGACCCGTCCGTGCGTTCGCGGCAGATCGAGCAGGGACTGCCCAAAAAGCAATCCTATGTCGTCTTGATTTTTCTGTTGTCGCCAGTTTGGTCCCGCGTGCGCAATATCCAGGATCGTCAGAATATTGTTAGCCTTCGAATCATAGAGGTAGTGATCGACAAATGTAGGAACGTGCAGGCCCGTAACCGGCCGGTCAATCCGGGTAGTCCTCAGTGCTAAATAGCCGTCCCGTGTTGCCGGATCCAGGAAAGCATTGCCGGCAAAATAAAATAGTACCAGGTCACCGGGCCGTGCGCGAACCAGGCAGAGCTCGCGCAGCTGGCTTTCAATCTCATCGCGTGTCGCAACATCACCCGAGAGAAAGATCACATCCTCCGGATTCCATCCCCCTCGTTCGGGATCAACCAGCAATTCATAGAGTGCGCGGGCGTCTGCCTGGGCAAATGGCAAAGGAATAAAATGGGCCGTATCATTGTAATTGTCTATACCAACTATCAACGCGTAGCGGTGTTCCATGATTCACCTCTGTCGAACCTTTTATGACGTATTTTATTCACGCATGCAGGTTTAATCTGTCTCTATCTCCCTGTTCAGATTGATTATACTACGCGAAATCACTCCTAAGATAGATAGGGATACAAAGCGACAGCGTATACTATTCCCTCACTCCCAACGTTATGTAATATAGCAGCGTTTCGAGATGTGAGTGAATCGAGTAGCAATCTTAACGAATGACTGCTAATTTTAGCAACTTTCCGTAAACTGAAACGTACTTCGTACGTATAATAAGTAATAACCCTCTTCCTTTTTTTCTCTCGACGCCGCGGGCGGTCAGTAAAAAAGGCCAGGGGTTAGACATTTGGAGAGCATGCCTGTCATCCTGAGCGCAGCGAAGGATCTGGCTCGACGGATGCAGAGATCCTTCGCTGCGCTCAGGATGACAGACAGGACCCCTCTCAAGGCCGCTCACAGGAAGTCTTCTCTCCAAATGTCCAGCCAGAGGTAGACGTAATAGACGTACAAATTGTATGATGGTAAAATATAAAGTCATTTTGACAGACAAGGTTACTTCTACAACTGGCATCCCATGTAGAAACCGTGTCAGTTGAAGAAAGCAGGTCTGGATCTATGGATGCTCAGGCTACATATATGTTCCAAAGAAACCCTAATGAGCAGGGGCCAAATGGCTCACCACGCCCAAACAATAGCAATAATGGCAACGGCAACGGCGGTCCCAATAAAAATATCACGAGATCGCTGATCATGCGCTCGTTGCTCATCGTTGTTGTCGTTCTGTTAGGTTGGGGCCTTTTCCAATACTTCACCCAGAGTTCGAATAGTGGCCCGCAGGATGTGCTGGATGTCCCATACAGCACGTTCTACCAGCAGGTCAAACTAGATAATGTACAGAGTGTTGTCTTCCAGGCGCAAGATGCCACTGGTTCCTTTAAGAATCCTATAACGGTACCAGGCAGCAATAACGGTTTGCCATCGAAGCATTTTCATTTTACGCAACTGCCCAATGGCGATCCAACACTCATACCATTGCTGAATCAGCATCATGTTAGCTACCAGGCGAAGTCCGCTGGCGACAACAACTTCTTCTTGAATCTACTCTTCAACCTGTTACCATGGATACTGGTCTTTGGCGTCTTCATCTTCATCGCCCGCCGGGCAACGCAGAGCCAGCAGAACATTTTCAGCTTTGGCAAGAGCCGTGCGAAGTTGGTGATGGAAGACAAGCCAACCACAACCTTCGCCGATGTTGCGGGCGTTGATGAGGCGAAAAACGACCTGGTAGAGGTCGTAGAGTTCCTCAAGACTCCTGGCAAGTTCCAGCGGCTGGGCGGTAGAATACCTCGCGGTGTCCTGCTGGTTGGCCCTCCAGGAACAGGTAAGACATTGATTGCTCGTGCCGTAGCAGGTGAGGCTAGCGTGCCGTTCTTCTCGATAAGCGGTTCCGAATTCGTTGAAGTGCTGGTTGGTGTTGGTGCGAGCCGCGTGCGCGACCTCTTTGAACAGGCTAAGAAAGCCGCGCCAAGTATCATCTTCATCGACGAGATCGATGCAGTTGGTCGCCAGCGCGGGTCCAGCATCAACAGCAACGATGAGCGCGAGCAGACTCTAAACCAGCTGCTCGTTGAGATGGATGGCTTTGATACCCGCCAGGCTGTGGTCGTTATCGGCGCCACCAACAGGCCTGATGGCCTGGATAAGGCGCTGCTGCGTCCTGGGCGCTTCGACCGCCGTGTCTCCGTGGAACGCCCTGACTGGAATGGCCGCCTGGCAATTCTCAAGATTCACTCTCGTGACGTACCTCTTGCGAAGGATGTCGACCTCATTACCATCGCCCGTGCCACTCCAGGTATGGTTGGCGCCGACCTGGCGAACCTGGTCAACGAAGCCGCACTGCTGGCTGCCCGCCGTAACCTGGAGGCGGTTACGCAGAACTGTTTCGATGAGGCCCTTGACAAGATCCTTATCGGCGCGGAGCGTCCGCTCGTTCTCTCTGAAGAAGATTTGAATGTTGTTGCGTACCACGAAGGTGGTCATGCGCTGACGGGACTGCTGCAAGAAAACGTCGACCCGGTCTCCAAGGTCACGATTGTGCCTCGTGGACAGGCCCTTGGCGTTACGCAGTATACACCGTTGGATGATCGCTACAACTACTCGAAGGATTACCTCGAGGCGCAGCTGGTAACCGCTCTTGGTGGCCGGGCCGCCGAGGAGGTGGCCATAGGGCACATTACGACGGGAGCGGAGAACGATCTCCAGCGTGTCACAGCTATTGCGCGCCAGATGGTTGCCCGCTGGGGTATGAGCGAAAGGCTCGGTGCCGTCTCCTTTAGCGATCGTGATGACCCGTTCGCCGGTACCGCCCTGGCAAACAATTCCCGCGAATACAGCGAGAAGACGGCCACGCTCATTGATGAAGAGGTCGATCGCATCGTGAAATGGGCCTATAATCGAGCCGTTAGCCTCCTGTCGGAGCATCACACAACGCTCGACCGTATTGCAAAGGCGCTGCGACTGTATGAAACCATCGATGCCAGGCAATTGCGCGCGATTATGGTGGAGACAGGCGCGATCGAGGCCGCACCTTTAGCGTATCAAGGCTAGGTAATAATACAACAGCCAGGGACAGCGAACGAGCTGTCCCTGGCTGTTGTATTGAGTATTTGTGTCTGCTCAGCTCCTGAGTAGCGAACGCAACGTCTCCAGCAACAAATCTTGCGGACAGGGTTTGGTGAGGTAAACCTGGGCACCGAGTTCTCGTGCTTTTTCCTGGTGCTTCTCAGAAGATCGTGAAGTCAACATGATCGTTTTCACCCTGGCGAGCTCCGGGTGGACGCGCATCATACTGAGCACGTCATATCCACTCAAGTTTGGCATCTCTATATCCAGCAAAAGCGCGTGTGGTGGATTGTCCAGCAGGCTTTCAAGCGTTTTCATGCCGTCATCGGCCTCTCTGACCTGGTACCCCGCGTAGGTGAGCGTCTGGCGCAAAGATTTCCGGATATACACAGAATCGTCCGCGATCAAGATGGATTGCCGGGTTTGCGCGGGATACTGGACCTGTTTGTCGCTCTTCCGTATCGCTGCGATTTTAATGGTGCTTTCCTGCATTTCATAGTGGTTTATGAGCCCAGGTAAATCAACGACAAGCAGGATATTGCTCATAGCATCGATCACCACTCCGGCAATGCCCGGCCGCCGTAAGTGAGGAGCAAGCGGCTTCACCACCAGCTTGACCTCTCCCAGGATGTCATCGACCTGTACCGCCATGGGATGCGCTTCAGTTGCAAGTATGAGCGCTGGTCGAACGCCTTCAACAGCAGAGTGCTCCGCTGGGAGGCCGAGCAGACTATGCAGCGTGTAGAGATGCTCTGGCAACGTCTGTTTGCCATCGTCTATGCGCTGCACCTGCGAAAATGGCACCACAACATGATGGCTTCCCGTTTTGACGAGAAAGCCCTGTAGCGCTCCTTGTGAGCGAGGGAGACGCAGGTGGAAGCTGATACCTCCCAGACTATTCCGCCGCGCCACGACCGTTCCGTTCAGACGGCGGATAGCCTCCTGTACCTCGTCCATGGCACCTCCACCTACCACCATCGAGAAGCCTACCTCGATGATGACTTCGTTGCCAATTGCACGCGCATGCAGCCAGGTGCGGCTCACTGTATTTCCGCTCTCTTCTCCATCTACCTCTTCTGGCGCAGTCGACCTATGGGCGGTACAGGTGCGTACGAGCTGTAACAGCGGGTGTTTGAGCTCTTCCAGGATATCCTGGTCGATTTCCGTCGCGGCACCCTCCACCTCGAAGAGCACTCGCTGCTGTTGTGCTAATGGACTCATCATTACCGCGCGCTCGATACCTACCAGCAGCGTACTGATCGGCGCGAGCCTGAGCAAGAGTGTGTCGTTCCGTACATTGGTAGCCTGGTCAATGTGCTGCCGCGTAATGCAGTTGAGCTGGGCAATGGCTGTCCGTAATTGTGAAGAGGCGGTCGTGACATCGGCGACGGCCTCACTCAGTGATTGTACTAGAAAGTCGCTTTCTGTAAAACGATCAATCTCCAGATCATCCCATTGCAACGAATCAGCAGGCTTTGGGGGCTGCACTTTGCTCTTATGTTGATACAACTTGCCGGTGCGTTGTGCAGACTCGTCAAGGATGCGCGCAACAAGTGAGGATATAGGCCTTTCATCGCTTGCCGATTGTGCTGCCATCGCATCAAAACGTTTTGTGGCGAGTTGCGTAGCTAACACGCCCTCCATGTGCCGCAAGCGCGCCTCGGCCACGTGTAATTCCTGCAGCGCTTTTTCAACCTCTGCCTGCGCATTCTCCAATGGGTTACTGAGTTCCGCCAGTCGCTCGGAATGTTGTACGAGTTGCTCGAAGCGATGGACATCCACGCGTACAAATGGCGCTGGTTGATGCTCTTGCTCAGGTTTGAGTACCGGGCTGGCCTCTTCTACAGATTTGAAGGGTACGCGCGCAGGTGATTCCTTTGCTTGCTCTTCTTCCACGTGTTGCGCATAGCCTGGTTTCGTTGCAGACCCGGCCGCTATATCTATATTGAGCGCTTTATACTCTGTCTCAAGTTCAGCAAGCAAACTACTGCTTTCTTCACCATTCGTGACCAAACTGATCAGCGTCTTCTCTAAAGCGTGCGCCGTTTGCACAAGTGCATTTAACCCGATAAAAGGCACAATCGTCCCGTTGATTATCTGCTTGACCAGGTCTTCCAGGTGGCGGGCAATAGTCGACATGGCCATGCAACCGATGGCGCCAGAAGTCCCTTTCAGCTTATGGGCAGCGCGCTGGATTACCTGTAAGTGAGCAGCATCTAAGTGATCATCCGGCTCAAGTTGCTGTAATGTTCGTCGTATCGTCGTAATATCTTCGTCAGCTTCGCCAACGAAAAGGGCGAGCATCTCTTCTGGCGTAAGGAATTTTTCGCTTGCTTCCTCTTCACCAGGAGCTTGTGTGGATGTTTCCTTTTGAGCGCCCTCCTCTTCCCAACTCCCCATGTCCATCTCATCAAAGGCCTGGAGTATTGCCAGGTCTTCGGCGGATAGTTCATCCTGGTTGAATATATCATTCATTGGCAGCCGCCGTTTCTATGCGTTGGACAACATCGGCGAGCAATATTGGGACATCTAAAACGAGTGCTCCTTGTTGCATTCCTTTCACGCCTGCTGTCCGTGAGGGCATATGCGGTGTAGGGGCTGGCGCTTTAGGAGCTGCGAGGGCCGCCAGGGCCGCCAGAGCTGAAAAGTCTGCCGGTGCCGTAGGGCCTTCGATGTCGTCTGTGGAGAGGGTATCCTGCGGCCCTTGCTGAATAGGTGTTGTTTGCCCGATAGAGGGTACCAGCAGGCCAATTGGTATGTTTGCGTGGTTGACAATGAGCAAAATAGCGTTCGACAGATCTACAGGGTCACCGGAGAGATAGAGGGTGAGATCGATCACCGCGATAGCTTCACCCCGCCAGGCCACGATACCTGGCATCCATTCAGGGGTGGCTGGCAGCAGCGTGAGTCGATGAGGAGGTAACACAACTTCGTTCAGCATTGTGAGAGGAATGAGACACGTTCCTGTACCGAGGGCACATTCTAAATAATCTTCAGACTGTGCAGCCGCGGGAACCTGACGGGCCAGCGCGCGTGCGAAATCCCAAAATTCATCATCACGTAGCTGCTCAAGATTTTGCAGCTGCGTAATGTCTAAAGGTAGAGCACTGGCCTTGGGATGTTCGTTCATGTACGTTCTGTAAGATAGCTCTGTCTACCAGGCTGTCTCCCTTTACATTAAGGTTGGAACCCCCAGGTGCGAGTGCAGGACGGAAATAATCTCTTGCGTTTTGAATGGCTTGGTAATATAATCTTTTGCACCTGCCAGGCGGCCTTTAAGGCGGTCAATCACTCTATCGCGACTGGTGAGCATAACGATGACCGTATTATTGAATTGGGGTTTTGTTTTCAGGCGCCGGGCGAACTCGTAGCCATCCATCTTGGGAAGACCAATATCAAGGATTACCAGGTCAGGTATGCGTCTCATGCGTTGTTCGGTAATTGCCCGCAAAGCTTCAATGCCGTCGGAGTAACTGACAGATTCAAACCCCTCTCGTCTCAGGCTGGTCTCAATGATCTTCCGGACGGTGGGTGAGTCGTCAACGATCATTACCAGTTTGTTCATAGGTACCTTCCTCTCTCTATACCCCTCTGTTATCAATACTACCATAGAGATGCAGCAACTGCAACATGTTAGGCATAAATATATTCTTAAATTTATCATTTGTTATCATAAATGTTAATAAAATTACGTACGAGATACATCTTTTAAGAATTTTTCCAGGGCTTTTGTGCGGTACTGGCTTCCAAAATCAACGATATTGGAATGCGAAGTATGTGGCTGTCTCTGCAGTTCTGCCTGCGCAAGACTTCTTAAGAGCAGCGCATCTTCGTTCCATGCCACATCCAGGATTAACTCTGGCAAATCCTCCTCAACGCGGTGTGCGTCGAGGCGTTTGAGCCACAGCGCGAAGAGCCGTTGCAGCCAGCGATGGCGCACCCCGGGTGAGAGCGCCCCGGCATCCGTGTCAAACATCGTGCGGCTACTTATTTCCTCCAACAAAGCCTCTAAGGAATACATACTCGCGTCAATCATCTCATCGAACAATGGGACCGTCTCTGGCTGGCTTTCCAGCAGTCGTTCATCAATTAAAAGAGCAAAGAGATCAAGCGCCATCTGGTCGTCATTCTGTCCGATGTACGAAATCGCGTCTTCTACCAGATCTTGCAAAACTTCAAAAAGCGCCTGTCGTGACTCTGCCTGGCTCAATCTGCCGGCAAACTCTCCAACGTGCTGGTGACGATCCTCACTATCGGTCGGCAGCGCGGCTTGTTGGGAGGCCGCTGAGTGCGGCGTTACCTGCGTTTCACCGGTAAAATCCCAATCTTCTGATACCTCTCCCGTATCATCAGTTGCCTCCTCAACTTGTGCTGGCTCGTGCTCTTGCGCGAGTTTTCCCAGCATGCTCGTGATCTCTGCCTGTAACACAGGATGGCGTACGGTGAGTTCCTCGAGCAGCTGAATAAGTTGTTCCCTGCTGGTAGTTTGCAAGCGCTGCTCAAATTCTGGCGTCATATATATCCTTCAACTCTGTAATCTCACTTCGTACCCGTAGGGGCGGGGGGGGTGGATGCGGAGGGAGGGGACGCTTGCGTCGCCCTGTTCCCGTGTGCGCATTTCCCCTTCTGCCAGGGCGACGCAAGCGTCCCCACCTCACGTCCACTCCACTCCCGCCCCTACAGGTTCATCCCTTCCCTCCCCAACGATTACGTATTGCCGGGCTGGGCGACCGGCAGCGTGAAAGTGAAAGTGCTGCCGTATCCAACGCGACTTTCCGCTGTAATGCGCCCTCCATGCGCTTCAACCACGTGCCGGGCAATAGCCAGACCCAGACCACTTCCCCCACCACCTGGACCAATGAAATCAGTTTTCGAGCGGGCACGATCGGCTTTATAAAATCGTTCAAAAATGCGCGGCAGCTCTTCTGGCCGGATACCTACGCCTGTATCTCGCACAAAAAAACGTTGTACCTGTCCACCTGCCTGCAGCGCCGTACCAATTGTCACCGTCCCGCCCGAAGGAGTGTATTTGATGGCGTTATGTATAAGATTGACGAGCACACGCACAATCTGTTTACTGTCAGCCGCCACCAGCACGTTCCCTTCTTCTATTTCCGTGTGCAGCATAACGCGATGCCGCTGCGCCTGCGGCAGCATGCGCGCCATAACCTCCCGTACCAGGTGCTCTGCCTGTACAGGCTCGATAACCATCGGTACCAGGCCGGATTCGATGCGCGAGAGTTCCAGTAGCTCGGAGACCAGCCCGTTCAAATGTTGAACCTCGTTTTCAATCTTCTCGAGGAACATTTGCGCTTTGTCTCGGTCGGTATCGATAGCCTCTTCCAGGGTCTCCGCCAGTAAGCGAACCGAGGCGAGCGGGGTGCGCAGTTCATGCGATATGTTCGCGATGAAGTCACGGCGCACGCGTTCCAGCCGCCGCAGTTCCGTTAAATCCTCAATAGCCACAACAAAATACGTATAGTGTGACGCTTCTTCGTGGCCCGCCACTCCCTCCAGCTCGGCCTGCATATTCCTCTGCGCGTGTTCAAGCGGAGTCACCGTGACCTTCCATGCCGTACCAGAAGCATCTATGGTCTGCTCACCTTTGCGAGGTTGATCAGCGCTGATGCAATCCTGCACAACTTGCAGGATTGCCTGGTCATGGACAACCTGGTCCAATCTGAGGCCCTGCATCGGTTCAGCCGCCTCGAGGAGCTGGACGGAAAGTTGATTGTAGAAACAGATGGACTGGTTGCGGTCAATGATGATTACCGGCCACGGCGCGGCCTCGAGCAGTTCACTGAAGAAATGCTGGTAATCGATGGTGCTGCTATCAAACAACCGGGATCACCTCTCACTATCCCGCCCCTGGCTCCTCCTGCCTACCGGCGGGTGGTGGCGCTGTAACCTCTGAAATACGTGAGAACATTTCTACATAATTGCCTGAAGCGTTCTGCGACACCGCTTCTTCCGTTGATCCAGTCCCTTTCTCGCTGCCAGGTTTGTGCAGACGCGCCATAATATAACTATCAATATAACTGCCACCACGGAAAGCGTCAAGGCGTTTCCGCCCTTCAATTTCAAAATCAAATTGCTGGTATACATGAATGGCACGTTCATTGTCCGTATAGACATCAACTTCCAGCCGTACCAGGTTCAACCAGTTATCTGCGAGATCGATCACCGTCAGCAGTAACATTTTGCCAATGCCCTGCCCCTGGTATTTATCATGGACGGCCATATCGATATCCCCCACATGGCTCTCCCTGCCAGTTCCAGCGCGCATATTGATGATACCCGCGACCTTCCCTTGCACATCAGCCACGAAAACATGCATCCGTTCATCATAAACCCAGTTCTCGACAGTTTTATACCAGCTATCGATGGGCGTCGAGGGGAGTAGAGATGTACCCCAGAGAACATTAGGCATGTGCATCAGTTCGTATATATCGCTGGCATCGGTATGGCGCAGTGGACGTATAGTGATACGTGTCTGGCTCATCAGGTGTTCTCCTATCAAATAGCGAGCAGCGCTTAAAATAATAAAAAACCACCAGCGTGGGTGGCCTTTATAGTACGGCTCCTCGAACAAGATTCGAACCTGTAACCTGCCGGTTAACAGTCAGTCTACCACAAAAATACCGTCAGTCGATTGATCTACTACAGCCCGAGAAGCCAGTTCACATTAACGAACAATATGGAAGCACGAAAAAGTTATCTGGTCATAACCGTACAGAGCCGGTTGTTCAGTGCACCCTGGTAGTAGTTTACCATATGAAATGGAGCAATAACAATTTTGGCGCATCAATTTAGATAATGTCGGATGAATTCGGCTGGAAAGCTGTTCAATCATCACGTATAATAAACAAGTAAATTTTACTTTAGATGAATCCGTAGTGTGTTGCTTCAAAAGCAACTATAGAACGATTTTTCGATTAATTGGGTTGGAAAAAGTTCATGGAGATATCATTATGGCGCAATACACACGGGAATTATTTAAACCGGGTAACTTTAGTCTCGCATTCGAACAAATGTGTAACTTCGCAGCAATTGTGAAAACTCGAAATGCTGATGAGACTCTAGGGCAAATAATCCTCCAATGCTTTGTGGTTTTTCCCAAAGAAAAGTTCCAGAATGCTGAGCAGCTAGCAGAGGCAATAACTATTTTCGGGCTAAAGATACCAGAATATCAGGTTCAAGTTAGCCTGGACCATCTCATGGCTAACAGTCGTCTTCAACAAACTCCCGACTCTATTTTGACTCTTCCAAATAGAGATCGCACACAACTGAAGGAGCGAATTGACGAAGCGAAGGCCCTTGAGGAAAGAGTGAAGCGAGCCTGGCTAGAAAATATTTCAAGACGGTTTCCAAGCTTGTTACCTGATCAAGTCTGGAAAGGACTACAAGGTTATCTTGCTAGAACATTTCGATGCCATGGCTTGCAAGCAGCAGCTCTTTTAGATAATTCACTCGACATTGCTCCTGCATACTCGGAAAGCCTTTTTTCTCTCCTTAATGAAAGCCTCAAGGAGACATTCTCGCCTGAATTACGTGCTCCCGCAAGAGATGCTATTTTAAGTTTTTTTGTCGAACTTGAAAACCATCCAGAGCAGGAGACATATATTGAACAACTCGAAGATGGAGTTTTTCACTACTTTTCGCTGATGGTTGATCCAGAGGTTGCAGTTCGCTTGCAAAAGAAGCTGAATCAATTAACGCTTTTTCTCGATACTAATTTCTTGTTCGACATCCTGGGTATACATGAAAAAACCTATTATGTTGAGATTTCCAATCAACTCCTTGACACCATCAACACACACAAGCTTCCTTTCAAATTACGTTTTCACCAGGCGACCGGTCAAGAAATGCGGACGGCTATTGACTACATCGGATCTGAACTGAGAACGCAGGAGAGAACTCAAGAATATAGCAGGGCCACCAATTACTTACCCTTATCCTACCCATTGAAGATTGACCCGGAACAATACCAGAGAAACGGAGCAACTTCCATTGACGCCGATTCTTTCCTTAAACGCTATGAACATGTGGACGTTCTCCTGAAAGACAAAAACATCTTAGTTCATAGGTCACAATTAGAACGCCGGCGCGAACGAACTGAGCTTCTAGAGAAGTATCAGCAATTCCTCTCGTCCAGAGGAAGGATGAAACCCTATGAGACAATGAACCATGATATTGCTGTATTGGACGCTGTGCACCAAATGCGGTCAAAGGCAAAATCTTCGTTAGAAGCGGGAGCACTGTTCATTACTCGCGATACCCTCTTGTATATGTTCGATTGCGAGACGAGCCAACAGAGGGATCGTGTTGCTTGTGCTGTACTTCCCGATATTTTCTTGCAAGTTCTACGACCTTTTGTGTCATCCAATGCCGATTTTGACCGATCCTTTGAGGAGACGTTTGTTATCCCAGAATTTAGGGCTATTGAAAGCAAATCTAGCGAGGCCCGTGCAAAGATGTTAAGTTACCTTACAGCTTATGAAACCTTACCGGAGGAAACCGCTTCTCAGCTACTTTCTAACGACTTGTTGCTAGAACCTTTACATCCTTCAGAAAATGAGCAATTCCATGAATACCTGGAGTCGGCTTTACAAGGCCAAAATGCTAGTCTTTTGGAGGAAAAGGCTGCATTGGAAAAGCAGTTCGAGCGCGAGTTGGCCGAAAAAGAAGGTCTAGAGAAGAGGCTTGAACAAGAAAGAATAGAGCGTGAAAAGGAGAAAACAAGAGCTGATAAGGCAGAGCAGCTTCTGCGTCAGAAGGAAAAAGAGCTTACATCACCCAGAATGAAACAAAAAGAGGACGTTGGGCAAAGGCTGGAGGAAATTAACCGCGAAAGACAGGCAAGAGAGGAAGCCGAGAATCGGGCCAAAGAGGAGGCATCAGCAAGAGCAAAGGCTGAACGGCAAGCTGAAATCTTTGCAATAACGGCTGCCATTACGATGAGTTTAGTCCTGGTTGGTCTATTCGAGTTCCTCATTTACCTGATTAAATGGTCCCCTCCACACGGTACTGGACTCCAACTTGCGTTTGACGCTCTTCTCATTTTATCTACTGTTGGTTTCTTCCATCCAAAGTGGCGTAAGTGGTGTTGGGGTGCTGGTGCATTTGCTATTCTAACTGTTATTATACAACTATTGGGTAGCTAAGGTCTGGACTCGGACCACCTACAATCCCTGGTTAACACGTATCTGGTATTTCACGCCCCGTGCGTTTTAGCGACCGGAGACGCCAACTCGAAAGGAAAGGAAAAATGGAACTTGCATGGAAAGTTGAAGCAGGCAGTAAAGTCAAGCTGAGGGACTATGATCCAAACTATATTGATAAGCATACCGATCCCACATCAGCAAAGGCAGAACTGGAAATACTCTGCGCGGAACTCGGTGAGTTGCAGGAGTTGTTGGCAGCCGCGCAGTATCATAGCCTGCTAGTAGTGCTGCAGGGGATGGACACGAGCGGCAAGGACGGTACGATTCGCCATGTCTTCTCGCAAGTCAATCCCCAGGGATGCGAGGTGCGTTCGTTTAAAGCGCCAACAAACAGGGAACAGGCCCATGATTTCCTCTGGCGTATCCATAGGGGCACACCGGGGAGAGGGATCATAACTATTTTCAATCGCTCGCACTATGAGGATGTGCTGGTAGTACGCGTACATAACCTGGTACCAGAAAAGGTCTGGAGCCGCCGCTACGTAGCTATTAACAACTTTGAGCGCTTGCTCGCCCAGAATGGCATGATTATTTTGAAGTTCTACTTGCATATCAGCAACGAGGAGCAGGAAAAACGCTTACTCGCCCGTCAAAAAGATAAAACCAAAGCATGGAAACTCTCCGCTGCCGATTGGGCCGAGCGGAAATACTGGGGTGCTTATCAAGAAGCCTATGAAGACGCGCTCTCCAGGTGCAGTACGGATGAAGCTCCCTGGTATATCGTGCCTGCGAACAAGAAATGGTCTCGCGATTTGCTCGTGGCACGAACCCTCGTTGACACCCTGCGTCAATATAAGGATCAATTGTTGGACAAATTAGTACTGCGTGGAGAGCAAGAACTGGCGCGTATTGAACAGATTCAGAAGCCAGCAGGATGACAATGCCAGAACAACCGCCGGCGCAAGAAGACGATATCGAGAAAGGAGAAGGACGATGCAACTCGCATGGAAAGTTGAAGCAGGCAGTAAAGTCAAGTTGCAGGACTATGATCCAGACTATGTTGATGAGCATACCGATCCCGCATTGGCAAGGGCAGAACTGGAAATAATCGGCGCGGAACTCAGCGAGTTACAGGAGTTGTTAGCGGCGGCACAGCATCATAGCCTGCTCGTGGTGCTGCAGGGCATGGATGCGAGTGGCAAGGCTGATACGATTTTCCAGGTCCTCTCGCGAGTCAATCCCCAGGGATGCGAGGTGCATGCATTTAAAGCGCCAACACACAGAGAACTAGCCCATGATTTCCTCTGGCGCGTCCATCGGGTTACCCCAGGAAGGGGTGTCATAACCATATTCAATCGCTCGCACTATGAAGATGTTCTGATAGTGCGCGTGCATAACCTGGTGCCAGAAAAGGTCTGGAGTCAATATTACGCAACCATTAACGACTTTGAGGACTTGCTCGCCCAGGATGACACGATTCTTCTGAAGTTCTACTTGCATATGAGCAACGAGGAGCAGGAAAAACGCTTACTCGCCCGCCAGGTGGATAAAACTGACGCGTGGAAACTTTCTACTGCCGATTGGGCTGAACGGAAATACTGGGACGCTTATCAAGAAGCCTATGAAGATGCGCTCTCAAAGTGTAGCACGGATGAAGCTCCCTGGTATATCGTGCCTGCAAACAAGAAATGGTATCGTAATTTGCTGGTGGCCCGGACCCTCGTTGACACCCTGCGTCCATACAAGGCTCAATGGCTGGACAAATTGGTGGTGCGTGGAAAGCAAGAGCTGGCACGTATAGAGAAGATGCAGAAGGAGGCAAACCAGAAGCCCTCACACAAAAAAAAGTAGCGTAACTCATAGGAGCCTCTTAAAAACTGGCTTCCTGGGTCTTTAGCTCCTCGAACAGGATTCGAACCTGTAACCTACCGGTTAACAGCCGGCCGCTCTACCGTTGAGCTATCGAGGAATGCGCTCTCGTGGAACGCTTGCAGTATACACTAAGCGATAGCGGTTCGTCAATAGTTTTTGACAAAAATTCCCATGCAATGCCCATGTGTAACCCTGCATGGTCACACATGAAACATCCCAATCAGCCAGAGCGCTACCACCAAAAAGATGCACACACTGATAAAGGCGATAATAGGATCGAGCAACGGCGCGCTTACCAGGCTCCCGCGCAGATGCAGGCGCTGGAAGAGCTTGGGAAGAAACAGGCCGCAAATTGTCGCGATAAACAAGGTAAAACCAAATCCCAGCCCGATCGCTACCGCCAGCAGCAGCGAATGGAAGAGGAGCCACGTCAGGCACCCTACCACGATACTTGACACCACACCGCCTACTGTGCCCAGGCGCAGCTCGCGGAAGATGCCGCGCCAGAAGTCGCTGCCCCCCGTTTCACGCAGCTGCCAACCCGCTACCCCAAGCGCCTGTGTGCTAACGCTGCCGCTGCTGAGCAGCAGCATGGGCAGCAAGAAGAGCACCCCGTCCAACGCGAGGGGAGAACGCAGTGCCCCCCCGAGGCCTAGCGCCTGCGCTCCACTGGCATGCAGTGTAAGAGCCTGGCCGAAAAGCCGGTACAACACAAAAGCAACAGCAAAACCGGCGGCTACATTTACCGTGAGCCACGTGACGCGACTGAGCGCTGCACGCCAGGAGAAGTGCTCTTCCTCCTCCAGCTCTTCAACAGTGGCGCCTGCCATCTCTGAAAAGTCTTCAGCCTGTTCTTCATGAAGAACATCGATGACATCGTCTACCGTAATCAATCCCACCAGGTGATTTTCGCTATCCACGACCGGCACACCGAGCAGATCATATTTTGAGATGACCCGTGCCACTTCCTCCTGGTCTGTATCGGTCGTCACTTTGATAACATCTTTATCCATCAAATCCTGGAGGTGAGTCGTTGGTTCCGCTACCACGAGTTCGCGCAGCGAGACAACCCCGACCAGGTGCTTGTCGCTATCTACTACATAGAGGTAGTAGATCATCTCTAAGTGAGCGGAGTGCTGTCGCAGGTAGACTAGCGCCTCCTCAACGGTCAGTTCCTGCGAGAGCGAGAGAACCTCCGGAGTCATGATGCCACCCGCCGTCTCCTCGCCATATCGCAGGAGATCGCGGATGGGCTGGGACTCGTTGGTAGGCATCAGGTTCAGGAGGCGCTCCGCCTCTTCCGCCGGAAGATCCGCCAGGATATCGGCCGCGTCATCGGGAGGAAGGACCTCTAACAGGTCAGAGGCGCGTTCGGGATCGAGCTCGCTCAGTAGCTCATACTGTCGCGCGGGCTCAACCTCGTTAAGAGTATCCGCCGCCGTCTCGGTATCCAGACGTTCGAGCATCGCCCCGGCGTCTTCAACGTCGAGCTGTTCCAGAATGTCGGCAATATCGGCCGGGTGCAGGTCAGCCAGTTTCGACTGGCTGACGTTGAGCTGTACCTTGGGAACGACGCCGCTCACGCCTAGGCTGGCACTGGCGCCGGCGAACGCAGGTACCAACTGGCCGGTAGTTGCTCCACCCCTGACCACTTGAATTGGCTCAACATAGTTCCAGGTAATGGTTCGGTCATTGAGTTGAATTGGTAATACACGTGACAGCGTCTCAACTGGTGTCAAAACTCCCAGGCGGCGCAGCAGCCCGCTCAGACTGATATCGACGCCCACAAGCCGCACCGTTTTCTTGATCTGTGCCAGTTTTAGATCATTGACTTTTACCACGCGAAAGCCCTGCGTATCAACAATTTGCTTATCTAGAATATCGCGTTTTAATAATAACTCATCTGATTGCGGAGTATAAGAAGCTATTTGCGGCTGCTTTACCACAAGATGTATTTGAGGCTCTTCAAGGCTATTGACCTGGTACCACGGAATAATCATATCATTCTGGCTGTTGCCCAGCGGCGAGCGTACCACAAGGGCCGTTACAACCGGAAAGGTTTCATTTAATGAGACGCTTATATCGCGCAATACACCCAGGCGCCGTCCTTCAATATCATAGATGCTCTGGCGGAGCAATGTGCTTAAAAAAATCATTGGCATCACCACCTTCATTGAGAGTAATAAAGTCCATTGACTTATCCACAAACATGTGGATAAGTGGATAACTAGTCTTCCCGTGTAACGAAAGTTACAAAGAACACAGGCATGCTAAGGTGCTGCGCAGCCCATAAAATGGCCATGCACAGACCAGCTACCATGCGAAATTCATGCAGGGGACTATTACTTGGGAGAAGATAACCCGCGAAGGGTATCCGTCCATCCGGGACTCACTGGCAGGTGGGAAGTTCCTTACTCAACCAACATAGGGGAAATTGTTGTGTGCCCGTCGAGTAAGGTAATGAAGTGATGAAGGAACTCGCCCCATCAGGGGAGGCAGCGAAAAGGCATCAACTCAAAGACCGTACTCGTTGGTGAGTAGAACTGTCCCGTGAGCAGGCACGCGAAACACACATAGCCTACTATGACTAGGGCCAGCGTCCATAGTTCCCTCACCTCCTTTTCCCGCCAATTGCAGCCTCACCAGCGGCGACGTCTCAATAACGTCTGAAACCTTATCTGGTGCGCCATCACAACCGTGGGGTATGACAAAAAATCTTTACTGGTGATAGTATAGCACGCCTTCTCCCCATTGAGCAAGGCCCTTAGTGTACATAGTACATTTTGGTTGAAGTCTCGAGAGCGCGATCATTCCTCATTCACTTTTTTCTGTTATAATGATCCAACGTGGTATTTATCGCTACCTTCCGAACTAGGGAGGGTTTAATCGGGCTCGCAGCGCCAGTTCGCTTGGACCTCTTCCTGCAGGCGCTGCCAGTCCTTTCAAGGGAGAAGAAAATGCACATGCGTCGGCAACCAACAAATCACCTTCTGATCATCGGGTTCAGTGGCCTTGTTATCCTCGCGCTGTTTGTCTCCACCTTCATAGCCAGTGCAGGATCGGCCCGAGCGGCAACCCACCTTGTCAGCGCCGCCTCGTCAGGGTCCCCGGCCGTTGCAGGCAATTTCCTGGTGGACCAGGACCACGGCCTGCAATTCTCACAGAATAAGCAGAACGAGCCCGCCATCACCCGCGACCCACTGTCGGGCGTCTTGATTGCGGGGGCCAACGACGAGCTTGAGCAGCCGCTCTGCCATGATACCACCACCCCGCTTGCCAGCCCATGCCCCTTTGCTCCTGGTGTCCCGACCTCGGCCTATTACCGCTCGACTGATAATGGCAGGACGTGGACCGGCGGCTTCCTGCCGGGCTTCAAGACCATTGGCAGGGTCTCCGGCGGCGACCCCAGCCTGGACTACGGTCCCCGGCGCTGCGCCAACGGCACGTTCAGCTTCTCCTGCGGAGTTGCCATCTACTACGGCAGCCTGGCCGATCCTTTCCCAGAGTTCGGTGGCGAGCAGGTCACCGTCTCCCGTTCCTACGATGACGGCTCGAGCTGGGCCAATCCGGTAGCGGCCACCTCCACCGATAACAAATCCGATTTCGACGACCACGATTGGATCGCCGTTGATCACTTCTCCGGCAGCCCGCATTTTGGGCGTGTCTATGTCAACTGGGCCGACTTCTGCAACACCTGCTCTGGCAACGGCCGCGTCAAGCTCTACGTCGCACACTCCGATGACGAGGGGCGCACGTGGTCCCAGGCTGTGCAGGTGAGCGCGGCCAACAACAACACCGCTCAGGGCTTCCGCGAGACCGGCCAGATGGCCGTCTCCTCCAATGGCACCGTTGAAGCCTTCTGGACAGAGAACGCCGACTCGACCAAGCTCCCCAGCCTGCAAGTCGTCGCCATCTCCACCAATGGCGGCCAGACCTTCAACGCACCGATCACCATCGCCCAGGTGACCGACTACCCGCTGACAGGTACGCCGTTTGACGTGGTGGATCTCTTCAACCGCGTGCCTGGCATGAGCGCGCGCGTAGACTGCTACCCACACCCGGCAGCTGACCCCAGCAGCACGCGTGTCTACGTCGTCTGGTGCGACTTTGGCCGTGGGCAAGGCGTCGTCAAAGGAGCTGTCTCGCTCGATGGCATCAACTGGACCAAACTTGGCACGATTGCCAGTGTCTCTGGCCGCAATGCCTTCTTCCCGGCTGCCAGCGTGGCCCCCAATGGTGCCGTCAGCCTCACCTTTGATGCGCTGACGCGACCCCCGGCAAACAACCCCTGGCAGACAGGCATACAGGTCTACGACAACTACTTCGCCGAGTCTCCGGCGGGTGGACAGGCCTTTGGCGCGCCAATCCGGGTCAGCACCGCCTCGTCGAATCCAGACGGTTCCAGCTACAACAGCTTGCAGGAGCAATTTATCGGCGATTATATTGACATCGTGGCGGGTCCCACCAGCGCCTACCTCGTCTGGACAGACGCGCGCAATGCCACGCCCTGCCAGGCGGTTAACAACTATCGCAACGCCGTGTACGCTGGCTCCAAGACGGCAGTTGCACCCAATCCCGACAGCGCCTGCGCGACCAGCTTTGGCAACACCGACACCTTTGCGGCGATCGTGACCTACATGTCCAAATAAATAAAACACTGCGGGCCTTGTTGACAGCATCAACAAGGCCCGCAGCACCCAAACATTTGCGAATTACGTGAGCAAGTTCTCAATGGTTTGTAACAGATCATTCAATTCAAATGGTTTATTCAGACAAAACAAGTTACCTTTTTTCACCTCCTGAACAGGAACGTTCGCACTCATCAAGAGCACCGGAACATTTTCTAATTCCTTCTCGACTTGAATCCGATCGTAAAGCTCTATGCCCTTCATGTCAGGAAGATTGTTATCTAAAAGTAAAACGTGGGCTTCACATTCTGGACGATCTTCAATGCCTGCTTGCCATCAGTGGCAAGCATAGCTTGATTAAGGAGTCTCTTGTACGAAAGCCTCAACAATAAATTCACCGATGTTCTCATCATCCTCGACCACCAGAATTGTTTTCACAGAGTCGTGGCCTTTTCCTGAGGATCGGTATAATTTGTTGGACATATGCATCCCTCAAGCAATTCGACTACAACCAGGACGTGCTAAGGATTAACACGCAGAGCAGGTCTAAGCAGTTTCACCTTTCCTCTGTCCTTTTGTACAGCCCACAAACTGTTCTCTTGCTCAATACCAATTTCCCTCTCCATAAAGTACAATTATCGTAGACAACATAGCACAACTTATCTCTTTTCTCTAACAGAAAGGAACATATAAAATGACAGACTCGACAACCCCTCGTACCGCCCTCATTACCGGCGCGTCCCGTGGCCTTGGCCTCGCCCTTGCCCGTCAACTTGCCCGGCAGGGCTGGAACTTAATCATAGATGCTCGTGGAGCGGAAGCGCTCGAAACTGCTCGCGCCGAACTGGCAGCCCTGACAAACGTCGTCGCCATCCCTGGTGACGTGACCGACGTAAAACATCGCGAGGCGCTACAGGAAGCTGCGCGCGCGGCGGGTGGCCTTGATGCCCTGATCAACAACGCCAGTTTCCTTGGCCCCAGCCCCCAGCCGTACCTGCTGGAATACCCGCTCGACGTGCTTGAGCAAGTCTATCGCACCAACGTCATTGCACCGCTGGCCCTGCTCCAGGCACTGCAGCGCCAGTTGAAAGCCGGCGCCCGCGTCATAAATATCACCAGCGACGCGGGCGTTGAACCCTACGAAGGCTGGGGCGGCTACGGATCGAGCAAGGCCGCGCTGGAACAACTCTCGCACATCCTCGCCGCTGAAAATACCACGTGGCGCGTCTACTGGGTCGATCCTGGCGACATGCGTACACAAATGCATCAAGAAGCCTTCCCTGGCGAGGACATCAGCGACCGTCCCCTGCCAGAAGAAAGCGTTCCCGGCCTGCTCGTCCTGATAACAGGATCACATCCCAGCGGCCGCTATTCCGCTCGGAAATTATCATGACAAGGTAAAAAATCACTATGCCAACTCTAAAAAAATCAATACCATTTCGGCTCATAAGCTCTACGATACCGGATAATACCGTGTTGGATTTTGATCTACCCCCGGAACTGGAAGCGAGCGAACCGCCAGAAGCGCGTGGGCTCGCCCGCGATGAAGTGCGCCTGATGGTCTCTTATCGCTCGCGAAACCGCGTTGTGCACACACAATTCCGTCAAATCGGAGAATTCCTTAACCCTGGCGACCTGCTCGTCATCAACACCAGTGGGACGATGAACGCCGCCCTCAATGCGACGCGTTCGGATGGTATGCCGCTGGAACTGCACCTCTCTACCCATCTACCGGCGGACCTGTGGGTTGTGGAGGCACGCACGCTCAACGGCAAAGCGACGAAGCCCTTTTATAACATCAAAGCAGGTGAGAGATTGCAATTGCCCGGCGGTGCAGAAGCCACACTGCATATGCCCTACCTCCATAGTCATGGGGACGGCCCTCACCGCCTGTGGATCGCCACGCTAAATTTGCCGCGTCCCCTGCCCGCGTACCTTGAGCAGCATGGTTTCCCCATTCGGTACAGCTATGTCAAAGAAGGCTGGCCGCTCGCATATTATCAGAACGTCTACTCTACCGAGAAGGGCAGCGCCGAGATGCCTTCCGCCGGGCGAGCTTTCACCCCCGAACTGATCACACAACTGGTCGCTCGCGGTGTGCAGGTCGCGCCCCTGCTGCTGCATACTGGTGTCGCCAGTCTTGAAAGCCACGAACCACCATACGAGGAGTTTTATCGCGTCCCTCTTGAGACTGCCCGTCTGGTGAACGCGGCCCGTGCCAATAGAAAACGCGTCATTGCTGTCGGCACAACCGTTGTGCGTTCCCTGGAGACCGTAACCGACGAGGAGGGTACGGCGCATCCAGGCGAAGGCTGGACGAAGCTGGTAATCACCCCTCAACGAGGGTTACGCGCAGTGAACGCCATGATCACCGGCCTGCACGAACCATGCGCGACCCACCTCTCCATGCTGGAGGCTCTCGCGGGCCTGGAACATCTCAAGATCACCTATCGCGAAGCGCTGCAAGAGCGCTACCTCTGGCACGAATTCGGGGATGTGCATTTGATTTTGCCGTAAACAGCAGTACAAACCTTTTTCAAGGTACCCGCTGATGCCTTTCTCCTGGACGAGCGTGTTCACGCAGATGAACAACATCGTCCAGCCCCACAGTAGGTGCCGATTTATCGTGCACATCGCCGATTTATCGGCCCTCCCTCGATGTTCCGCTATCCGAAGTATTTTGTGAAAACTCATCAACAGCACCTTAACATCATCATAGTGGCACTCCTTGAAGCTACAAGATATAATAGGGGCAATCCCCAATGCGCCGCAAAAATCACCAGCCGGTTGAAATAAACCTCAAAAGGCTTGAGAAGCCAGACCATAGCAAACAACCGCTAAGGTTTTTCATGCCTTAACGGTGCAATTTTTATCAATTTCTTGGCAGATAATAGGGGTTATTGCATGGCCGATAACCCCTATTACACCCAAGGAGACTCACTCTTGAGTCTTTTTTCGCTTTTTTTGCTGCTTTCTCAAGTGAATTCGTCCAATAGGAGAGAATGAAGGGTGATCTCTCCGTGCCTCTGTGCTCGTAAAGTCTTCAAGGTAGAGCTTCGTGATCTGCACATCGCTATGGCCCATTTCACGCGAGAGCTTAAACAAATCACCGCCTTGCTCCAAGTACATTTTCGCGAATGTGTGGCGGAACACATGAGGCGAAAGCTGAATATCTTGAAGACCGCAATCCGCCTGAATGCGAGAGAGCAACTCCTTCACGCCCTCATAGCCTAATGGCTTGCCACTTCCCCGAAAGTAGCCGATAAACAATGCAGCCTCATTCGGATCAGTAGGGTGACGGTGCTTGTGAATGTACTTCCACAGCAACTTTGCTACCTCTGGATGCAAACCTACCTCACGCTCTTTTCGCCCTTTGCCAAAAACCTTGATATAGGTGTCATGAACATCTGCTACGCGCAGGCTGCTAATCTCGGCGAGACGAATACCGGTATCTAAGAGGAGGAGGAGAATGACATAATCACGAAAACCCATATCCGTACTCAGGTCACAGGAGGCTAACATCCTCTCGATATGCTCAGGCGTAAAAGTAGGCTTTACGTGCTTCGTTGGTTTAGGGAGAGACAGGCGATCTACAGGATTCTTCTCTATCAGTTCCTCTTGATAGCACCAATTAAAAAAGGCTTTCCACACCCGTACATACCCGCGAATAGAGGCTATCGACAAAGTAGAACCGTTCTCAAGTGGATGCCCCCCTTTAGGGCGTTCTATCGCATTGGTCATCAAGTGCTGCACACACTGGCGCAGGTGTACGACTGTTACCTGCTCAAGATCAGACACGTTGCAAAGTTTCCCTAAGAGGGAAACCACCACACCCAGGTGGTGACGGTATGAAACCATCGTGTGCTTTGAAAACTGCCTTACCTGGCAGTCCAATAAAAAGTGATGGACAACACCCTTTTCGCCGTCAAGCTTCATACCTCACCTCCTAAGAGCCAGACCGAGCAGAACGCTCAAGCAACACCAGCAACGCATACGATAACGCCTTCCGTTCGATGTCAAGCTGGACACCTGGATACATCGAGATCAGCACACCAACCACCTCCAAAGGTTGCATCACCTGCTGAGTCTCCCGTCCAACTTCCTCCATTTCCCGCTTGACCGCCCGAAAATCATCAAGGTTCATAGCGCACCCCTTACAACGTCAGCGTTTAAACACCGAGTTTCCAACCGTATCAAATGCAAACCGCGATGAATACCTCCACATAAGCTAGGAAAGATGAAACAGATCTTCTCCAGCAAGGAGTAGAAGTCTGGAACGCATGGAGAGTTCAACATCCAGAAATTCTCATTAACCTCAGCGGAGCCGATATCATATATGCCGACCTCAGCGGAGCCAACCTCAGCGGAGCCAACCTCAGCAGAGCCAACCTCAGAGAAGCCAACCTCATATATGCCGACCTCAGCAGAGCCCGTCTTAGCGAAGCCGACCTCAGAGAAGCCGACCTCAGCGGAGCCGACCTCAGAGAAGCCGACCTCAGCGGAGCCAACCTCAGCGGAGCCGACCTCAGCGAAGCCGACCTCAGCGTAGCCAACCTCAGCAGAGCCAACCTCAGTAGAGCCAACCTCAGTAGAGCCAACCTCATCGGAGCCGACCTCAGCAGAGCCAACCTCAGAGAAGCCGACCTCAGCGAAGCCGACCTCAGCGAAGCCAACCTCAGCAGAGCCAACCTCAGCGGAGCTAACCTCATCGGAGCTAACCTCATCGGAGCCTATGTAGGATGGACAATCTTTGGAAATGTTGACCTGCGAACGGTGAAGGGACTGGAAACCGTCCTTCATGGTAGCCCCTCGACCATCGGGACAGATACCCTCTTGCGGTCGGAAGGAAACATCCCTGAGACATTCTTGCGTCAAGCTGGCCTGACCGACACCTTCATTACCTATGTCCGTTCCTTGACTCAGAACCCGATCGAGTACTACACCTGCTTTATCAGCTATTCCAGTCAGGATCAGGAGTTTGCCGAGCGGCTCTATGCCGATTTGCAACGCAAAGACATTCGCTGCTGGTTTGCTCCTGAAGATTTGAAAATTGGAGACGAATTCAGAAACCGCATTGATGAGTCTATACGGCTCTATGATAAACTCCTGGTCATCCTTTCGCAGCATTCCATTGACAGTTCGTGGGTAGAGTATGAAGTCAATAAAGCGCTGAAAAAGGAACAAGACCAGGGAAAGCCTGCCCTCTTCCCCATCGCGTTGGATGAAGCCATCAAGGATGCACCCAATGCGTGGGCAGCCAATATTCGCCGGAGACGACATATCGGAGACTTTCTCAAGTGGAAAGATCACGATGCCTATCAAGTGGCCTTTCAGCGCTTGCTTCGTGATCTTCAAGCCAGCACCATCCCACCAATGCGCCGGTCCTAAGAGGACAACAAGCGTATCCCCAACCAGAGCAACGTCAGCGTTCAAACAGGAAGTTTTGCATGGAGAGGGGTTCCTGTTAACTGCCCTGAACCCCTCGAAGAACCGCAGCACAGAGAAAGGAATAGCGGAGTTTCTGTATTTATATGGGCACGTGTTACTTGTACCGTGCCCCATGACCGCATGGGAGTAGATGCAAAACACGCAATAGCAGCAAGGAGCAGTGGAGCGGCGCCCGCTGCTTTTTTTGCTAACGATTGGGCTGCGTCGAGGCCCGACCAGGTGCACGAATGGCACACTATGCGGCTGGCCCAGGTTCGGCGAGGGCGCGTAGCGCCTGGCGCGGAAAGAGTTCTGCGCCCTCATTACGCGCCAGGCGTCCGAGACCACGCGGGGACGAAGGTGTCTCGGCACGTGCAAGTTTGGCGTGTAGCGGTTACCATCAGACATAGCACACCTCACGCGATGATCGACTCAACATCAGACGCGAAACGCGCCTGGCGCTGAGCGTGAGAGACGACGGAGACAGCAGGAGCGGGCGCGGCGATCACCTGTTGAAGCTTGAGTTTGGCCCTCTCCAAATGGGCGCCGACCGCCGACTTCGAGAGATCAAACGTGGCCGCCACCTCGGTATAGGTGCGCCGCCTGCCGCCATCCAACCCGTAACACTGCACAAACACCTCTCGCTGACGCGGCGAGAGCACAGACAGCCACCGCTCCACCAGCGACCCGAAGGACTCACCGCCAGCATCATCAGAGGCGGGAGACGGTGTTACCGGCTCAGCTGGCAGCACATCAGAGAGGAAACGATCTCCCTCATCGGTCAGCGGAACATCCAGACTCAACACCTGCCGTTGGCTATCCGTCACCATCAAAGTCGTAACCGTCTTCTCGTCAAGACGCAGGTGAGCCGCGATCTCCGCCACCAGCGGCTCTCGTCCGAGCGCCCCTCGCAATTGCGAGTGGGCACGCCTCACCCCCCTGATCTCGTGCAGCTTGTTTTCAGGAAGGCGAAACATCATGCCAGTGGTGGCCAGCACCCGCCGCAAGCGGTAGCAGATACACACGATGGCCAAGGGCTTCAAACTGTCGTGACACGTCCCATCATTGTCCTCAACGGCACTCAAGAGCGCGAGATTGGCCTCTTGAATGAAATCCATGATGTCCATGCTGTCGCCGCGATGCTCGCGCATGAACCGCCTTGCCAGGTGAATGACCAAAGGCTGGTACCCCTGCACCAGGCGATCTCGCGCCTGTCGAGCATCGGCGAGCACCGCCGCATCTGGCCAGGGTTGAGACCGTTCCACCTTGCCCCGTTCGAGGCAGAGGAACAGGTGCTTCTCTTCCTCAAGCGTCAGTTTTGGCGTCCACCTCACCTGGTGCAAGTACTGAGCATACGCCGTCAATGAACCATCCGTGCCGTCCTGGTCGTACGTCTTTGACATAGGCTTGACTCCTTTTCACCTTGACATGCCAGCCCTCTCGCGCTCACAATAGGAGGGAGGAACTAGCAACGCTTCCAAAGCACTAGCGAACTCGACCGCTGAGCTAGTGTCTCGTCCACACTAGCCAGCACTCCTACGAAAACTGCCCTGGGGAACCTCCCCCTTTCATGGCTTGATGGTTTTGCCTACGCTTGCACCTCCTACACTCGATGCTGGGCACAAAGATGCCTGGAAAGTCAGACATTCTCACAGAATGAGCTTGACAAGCCAGGCCGGTAATGGTACGCTATTAGCAGACCTGGCAGTCATGCTAGGTTAGGTTGGTGTGGAGAACTGGTACTTCAGCCTACGCAGGGCCAGTCACCACAAGATCATGTGAAAACGCCCATATTGCGAGTATGGGTGTTTTCTTTTAGCCATCGACCCCCTTTAACTGTTAATGATATTGACGCCCTCAAGATCATAGATAGTAATCGTCTTACCTAACGCCTCACTAAGAGCCCTGGCAATGGCCGCGACTGTATAATCATATGCAGGTTCGCCATCCTCTATGCGACTCACTGTTTTATTGGACAACTTGGCACGCCTGGCCAGTTCAGACACTGACCATGACAGCGATAAACGATAATCTTTTACAGTCATGACAACCACCTCACAAGAACGGTAAGCTCTATATAAGAATACCAAAGAATTCCAAACATGTCAATACTTTTTGAAGGAATACGCTACAAATCTAAAAAATCCAATCTACTGCTAAAATTACAGAAGACTTCTATACTATACCATGCATTCCCAAAATTCGCAAGATAATAGGTGTTATTCCGATCACAACCCGCTGAACTTGCTGTTTCCCTAGTGACATCTCTAGGCGCTACAAGATATAATAGGTTCAACAATACACCGCCTGATTCGGGTAGTGGTAGGAGTAAGTTACATGGCTGATAAACGGCGTTTCCTCGTTCGATTCTGGGGCGTCAGGGGAAGTTACCCTACCCCTGGTCTCGCTACAGTACGCCATGGAGGCAATACCTCCTGCATCGAAGTGCAAGTCGGCCCCCATACCCTCATCCTCGATGCGGGCAGCGGGCTTATCCGCCTGGGAGATGATCTCATGCGGCGTACCAGAGGCAAACCACTCCATTTGTCGCTGTTGATTACCCATGCTCATGGCGACCACCTCAACGGCTTTCCCTTCTTCTCCCCGCTCTTCGAACGTTCAACCACTATTGATTTCTTTGGTCCCTTGCTGGAAGGCCGTAATATCGAGCAACTTGTAACCCCCATCATGTCTCCTCCGTATTTCCCAGTAGACATTCGGAAGTTGCCATCACAGCGCACCTTTCACACAATAGAAGATGACCAGTATATCATCTGGCGTAATGGCTACGGCAAAGCGGAGGTTGTCTTTGACCAGGATGACATCAAAGATGCTGAGGTGTGCGTCTATAGTAAATATACGCAGAGTCACCCCTCGAATGGAGCTATACACTATCGTATAGAGTACGCCGGTCGCAGTGTTATTTATGCCACTGATGTCGAGTGGAGCGAGCGCTACGATCCCGATTTCCTGGCGTTCGCGGAAGGAGCAGACCTGCTGATACACGATGCCCAATATACCACTGAGGATTATCTAAAAGCGAAACAGGGTTTTGGTCATAGTAATATTGAAATGGCCACGGGTGTAGCAACTGCGGCAGGTGTGCATGCCCTGGTATTATTTCACCATGAACCAACCTATGACGATGCCAAATTGGACGCTATGGAGGCGGAGGCGCAAAAACAATTTACTCATACCCGCTCCGCTTGTGAAGGCATGGAAATCGATCTTCTAACACCACAAACTGACTGAGAGGACTCAAAAAATGACAATAAATGTTCTGCTGGCATTGATGGTTATCATCTCGTTTTTGCTCGCCATACCGCTGCACGAATGTGGTCACGCATTGATGGCCTCCTGGCTAGGTGATAGTACTCCACGCGCCGAAGGACGTCTGAGCTTGAGCATCCCTGCTCATATCGATCCACTCGGGACGCTGATGTGTGTTATCCTCGCTTTTCAACTAGTCCCTATAGGGCTTGGTTGGGGTAAACCTGTCAAAGCCGACCCCTGGAAAATGCGCGTGGGAGCCAATACCGGTGTGCTACTGGTCGCCATTGCAGGTCCAATTTTTAGCCTGTTGATCGGCCTCGTGTTCGCGCTAATTGTGCGTTTCATTCCGGCTTCGCTGTACGTCGAACCTTTTTTGATACGTATCCCGCAATTCCTGCTTGTCTTTGCCGTGGTGAATATCTGCCTGGCCATCTTCAATATTATTCCGCTGTATCCGCTCGATGGCTATCAAGTTCTCTATACGCTTCTGCCCAGCCGCCAGGCTGTACAGTATGCTAAATCCGCCCCCTATGGGCCGCTGATCATCTTGGCCATCTTCTTCCTGCTGCCCTTCCTGGCTCAGTTTGCCGGCCCCGGACTGGCGAGTTTCCCCCTTTTCCAGCTGCCATATTATATATGGATGGGCGGCATGAAGATCGCCGAGTTAGCTTCTGGCTCTTTGCCTGCTACCGACATCTTTAATCTCTATCTATACAACATCCCACATTAATGCGCGTCAGGAACCCCATAGCTAAGGCTAGGGGCTTGTAGTGGTTCTTCAACGGATCGCGGCACGCTCACCTGAGCAGACTCAGCTTTGAAACACAAGCTACGTTAGGGGCGAAATTAGGTACGTTGGGATGCGCGGCCAGTCCCAACCTCTACGGTAACAGGTTAAACATCTGTACGAAGGGTTAAGGAAGTGCTTGTTACGTGAAACCGCCCACTAACATTGTCGAGGCCAACATTACCTGCGTGAGCAGAGGCTCATACGAGCAAAAGGAACCGTCTTGAGTAAAGTGTTTGTCTTGGATAGCAATAGAGAGCCAGTAGAGCCGATGCATCCTGGCAGAGCTAGGATACTCCTCACGACAGGGAAGGCCGCGGTGTTCAGAAGGTATCCCTTCACGCTCATTCTGAAGTGTGCAGGAGCACAGCCTCACGTTTCGCCTCTGCGTCTCAAGATCGATCCTGGGTCACAAGTAACTGGGCTCGCCATCGTCAACGATGCCTCGGGTGAAGTGGTGTTTGCGGCTGAACTCACTCACCGGGGACAAGAGATCAAGAAGCGTCTTGCTCAGAGGCGCGCATCACGTCGGAGTCGCAGGCAGCGCCATACCCGCTACAGGAAGCCGCGTTTTGACAATCGACGCAGCAAGAAGAAGGGGTGGATTGCTCCATCTCTTGAGAGTCGAGTGTGCAACGTCATCACCTGGGTGAAGCGACTCCTGCGTGTCTGTCCCCTGGCCGCTCTCTCGCAAGAACTGGTCAGGTTCGACATGCAGCAGATGGAAAACCCTGACATCTCGGGAGTAGAGTACCAACAAGGGACATCGCAAGGATATGAGGTGCGTGAATACTTGCTCGAGAAGTGGAACCGCATGTGCGCGTATTGTGGCCAAAAGGATATCCCGTTGCAAGTCGAGCACATTCGCCCTCGTGCCAAGAATGGCAGCAATAGGATCAGCAATCTCACGCTTGCTTGTGAGCCTTGTAACACCAAGAAGGGCACTCAGGAGATCCAGGTCTTCCTGGCAAAGCAGCCCGAGGTGTTGAAACGCATCATGGCACAGGCGAAAGCGCCGCTGAGAGATGCGGCAGCGGTGAATGTCACGCGTTGGGCGTTGAGTGAACGACTCAACGTCTTGGGCCTCCCGCTGGAGTGGGGAACAGGCGGGAGAACGAAGTACAACCGTGTCACACGCGGACTGGAGAAAGCTCACTGGCTTGATGCTGCCTGTGTAGGTGCAAGCACCCCTCAACACTTGTCTCTCAAAGGGATCGTGCCATTGCTCATCACTGCCCATGGACACGGATGCAGACAGATGTGCTTGATGGACAAGCGTGGCTTCCCACGCACTGGCCCTAAGCAAGCCAAAGTGGTCACGGGTTTCCAGACAGGAGATATGGTCAAAGCGGTGGTGACGAAGGGGGTCAATAGCGGGACGTATGTTGGGCGCGTGGCAGTCCGTGCTACTGGCTCTTTCAATATCACGACCACCCGGGGCAAAACGGTACAAGGGATTAGCCATCGTTCTTGTGCCACCTTGCACAAAGGTGATGGCTATAGTTACAGGCAAGGGAGACCCAACCACCCCAGCCCCAATAAGGAACGCTTGCTTCCTCCCCATAGCTGAAGCCAGGGGGTATCCGCAAGCGGAGTTCTGATGATGAGTACATATTACCGTTCCCTGTTTCACAACTTTGCATATCGTCTCGGCCAGGTACGAGAGCACCTGGGTTTCGTTGCGCCTCTGACTGCGCAAGACTATAAAGAGGTGGCGGCGTTACTCCCAACTGCTGCCGCGCTCTCGCTCTTTCGCACCATGTCACCCGCCGATCAACAGCACTCTTTACGCGTGTGCCGTAAACTCCGGGCGCGCGGCTGTAAAGATAAGGATATGCTCGCAGCAGCCCTCCTGCATGACGTTGGTAAAGCACAGGGCCGCGTCCCCTTCTGGACACGCCCGGCAATCGTGCTCGGCAAAAAGTTCGCCCCACAACTCTTAACCCGCCTCGTCATCTATCCCGAAAATGGAAATGAGGAGCCTCCAGATCGAACGATGCATCCTCAGGGCGACCGCAAGGGATCGCCCCTACTATACGACGAAAATACTACTCAACCCCGTTCGTCTATAGTAGGGGCGATCCCTTGCGGTCGCCCTGCCCGTAGCGGTCGCCCTGCCCGTAGCGGTCGCCCTGCCCGTGCTGGTCACCCTCTTCGTGCCACCCTACCAAATTGGCGTCTTTCTCTCTGCTACGCCTGGTATCACGCGGATGTAGGTGCCGACCTCGCCAGAGCTGCCGGACTCTCAGAGCGCGCCGTTCTCTATATCCGTACCCATCACCAGCCTGGTGGTCCCGCCGCGGAATTACACGAAGTAGACGAGGTATCGTAGCAAATGCTAGAACAGATAACAACTGAAGATGCTGGTGGCCTCTCTTTAGAGCTTACAACAGACAACACAGGGCTATTGGAACAGGCACGTTATGTCGTGCGCCTGCCTATCTTTGAAGGCCCCCTCGATCTCCTGTTGCACCTCATCGAAAAACGGCAAATGGAGATCACCACCATCTCGCTGGTGGCCGTGACCGATCAATACCTGGCCTATCTACGGCAATGGGAAGCCGAAGAGCTGCCGGTTGCGAACATGGCCGCCTTCGTCTCTATCGCTGCTCGCCTGCTTTTCATCAAGTCTCAGAGCCTCTTACCGCGTACCTCCAGAGATGAACCTACCGAGGAAGCAGAGAGTGCTGCAGAAATGGCTGAGGAATTGCAGCGGCACCTTGTGGAATACAAACTTACCAAAGAGATCGCCACCCATTTACGCCAGCGCGAAGTGTCAGGCTTGCAGACGCATGGACGTTCCGGCCTGCTGGCAGGCATCGAGGCCCAACTGGCATGGACACCCCCCACCCTTGTCGGGCTCGAAGTCCAATCCCTGGCCACAGCCTTCCAGCGCCTCCTCGAACTGCGGGCCAAAGAAGCAGCCAATGGCGCGGACTTTCTGCCCACAGCGCGTATCACCGTGAAAGAGCGCATCAGCGAGATCGCCAACCTGCTCAAGACAAAACCCTCTCTTCTGCTCACGGAGGTCATTGAAAACGAAAGCTCCCGCTTCGTCATCATCGTCACCTTCTTAGCGGTCCTCGAGATGTGGAAACACGAGCGCATCGCCGTAAGTCAAGAATCCCTGCTCGGCCCCATTCTTCTAGAGCGAGGAACGCGCTGGATGGAAGAGGCAGTGGAAGATGAAGCGGACGTGTATTAGATACGCTGGAGGACAAGGTCTCTCCAAAAAGACTTCCTCTTGACAAGACTCTCTTCTCCAATTATATTGTGTGTAAATACTCACACACAATGAAAGAGAAAAACATGGCGGGAGAAACACGACAGAAGATCCTGGATGCCGCTGAAAAGCTGATCCTCATAAAGGGACTGGGACGCGTAACCACCAAGGAGATCGCACGCGAGACTGGCCTCTCCGAAGGCGCGCTCTACAGGCATTTCGACCATAAAGAGGAGATCTTCTTCGCGTTGATGGCCACACACCTGCCTGCCTTCCACGAAACGTTTCAGACGCACCAGCCAGGCACAGGATCACTGAGCGGGAACCTCGCAGCCATCGCGCTGGCGACCATTCACTACTATGAACAGATTGTCCCGATGGCTGCCTCCTTCCTGGCTGACACGGAATTGCTGGCCCAGTTCCGCGCAACGATCCAGCCGCTGCATGTGGGGCCACAAAACGTCTTTGAACTGGTTGCGGCCTATATCGAGGAGGAGCAACAACTGGGGCGCATCCAGCAGCAGGTCACCGCTTTGAACATTGCGATCCTGCTGCTGGGCCCCTGTTTTCAGTGGGTGTTCAACCGGCAATTCCTTGGCTCTGATCCTTTCAACAAAACAGGACAGCAATTTGCTGAGGAACTGGTGCAAGGGCTAACCCCCAGTATCCTGCCTTGAGGAAGCAGAGCGTCTTTGCGGGTCTATTTCTGTGCAGCTTGCAGCGCCGTCACTGCTACCATATTCACGATATCACTCGCACTACAACCACGTGAGAGATCATTGATCGGTTTGGCCAGTCCGGAGAGGATGACTCCCAGGGCCGTAGCTCGCCCTATCCGCTCCACCATTTTGTAAGCGATATTCCCGGCATCAAGATTCGGAAAAATGAGCACGTTTGCCCGTCCTTGAATCGTATTCCCAGGTGCTTTGTGCAATGAAACCTCAGGGATCAGCGCGGCATCGGCCTGTAACTCACCCTCTACACACAATGCCGGCACTCGCTGGCGCACGAGCCAGAGCGCCTCGCGTACCTTTGCCACTGACGCATCTTTCGCACTGCCATAAGTGGAGAACGAAAGGAATGCGACGATCGGTTCTTCTCCAAGCACTGCCTGTGCCACCTGGGCGGTATTGATGGCGATTGAAGCCAGCTGTTCGGCGCTCGGATTGGGAACTACCGCCACGTCACCCAGAACGATGGCATCCTGACCAGCAGGAAGCCGTTCGGCCAGCAGCAGAGCGAAGGAACCGGAAACCACGGGGTTTCGTGGATCAATACCCACGACCTGCATGCCCGCACGAAGCACCGTCGCGGTCGGGCTGGTCGCTCCGCCCACCAGGCCATCAGCAAGACCCGCCTGTACCAGCAACATACCACTATATATTGGTTCGCTTGCCATCGCCTCCAACGTGGACTGTTCGGGAATGGCTTTGCCGCGCTTCTCCAGTCGAGAGCGCAAAAGGTGTACTAAATCATGTTGGCGCGGGTCCTCGCCTGGGTCGTAGACGTCCACCTCCCCGCTTACCCCCATGTGTTCCAGGTGCGGTAGGATGGATGCCGCCCGCCCAACCAGAATAGGCCGGATAGCCGATTCCTGCACAAGCGTACGAGTTGCAGCCAGCACCCTCCCATCAGTCCCATCTGTCAGCACAATGCGCTTTGCCTGTGTAAATGCACGCGCACGTAGCCGAGCAAGATGGGGACTGAAGACCTCGACCTGTTCTTTGATCATAGCTCTTCGCCCCCTGTCTCTCCTAGTCCGTCCACACCCAGTCGCGTACTTCTGGCATGTCTTCGAGATTCTCCCGGATATACGTTCTGTGTTTCGCGAGCAGGTCCTGGCACTCAGCGATAAATGGCGGTGTCAGACCTCGCACGCGTGTCGCCTGTCGCATCGCCTCAATACAGAGATGATAGCGGCTCATTTCATTGAGCACGACCATGTCGAATGGTGTGGTGGTCGTCCCCTCTTCATTAAAACCACGCACGTGGAACCGGTGTGCATTCGGGCGTCCATGCATGAGCTGGTGAATCGCCCTCGGATAGCCGTGGAAGGCAAACACGACAGGTTTATCTTCCGTGAAGTTTTCAATGAAGGTGGCTTCATCCACTCCATGCGGGTGGATCTCTGGTGGGTAGAGCGTCATGAGGTCCATGACATTGACCACGCGCACCTTCAGCTCTGGCATATGGTGGCGCAGCCACCAGGCTGCAGCCACCGTTTCCTGTGTCGCGATGTCACCTGCACAGGCCAGCACAACGTCTGGCTCCATTTTCTCGTCATTGCTCGCCCAGTTCCAGGTGGATAAGCCGCGCGTAGAGTGATCAACTGCTTCCTGCATGTTGAGCCATTGCAGTTGGGGCTGCTTATCGATGACGATCAGGTTCACGAAATTGCGACTCTGCAAGCAACGTTCGGCGACCGCGAGCAGACTATTCGCATCCGGTGGTAAGTAGATGCGTGCGACCGTGCCTTTCTTCGATAGCACGGTATCGATCAGTCCAGGTCCTTGATGGCTAAACCCGTTATGGTCGTTGCGCCAGCACGTCGAAGTCAACAGAATGTTGAGCGAGGCAATCTGATCGCGCCAGGGCAGTTTGATCGCCTCTTGTAACCACTTGGCGTGTTGGACCGTCATCGAAGCCGAGATCATCGCAAAGGCTTCGTAGGTCGCAAACAAGCCATGCCGTCCCGTGAGCAGGTAGCCCTCTAACCAGCCCTCACAGAGATGTTCGCTGAGTACTTCCATCACCCGCCCATCGTGAGAAACATGATCGTCAATCGAGATGATCGGCCCCATCGAAGTGCGATTCTCCACCGTAAAGACATCTCCGAGACGATTGGAATTGGTCTCGTCAGGACAGAAGAAGCGGAAGTTCTGCTGCTCGGCGTTTCTCGTAAACGTGTCTCGCAGCAGCTTGCCGAGCTGGCGCGTCGACTCATGGCGCTCCGTTGCTGGCTTGGTCACGTCAAGCGCATAGTCAGTAATGGGAGGCAGATCCAGGTCGACCAGCACCTTGCCGCCATTGACATGTGGATTTGCTCCCATGCGACGATCACCTGTGGGTGCCAGTGCGGCGAGCTCCGGGATCAACCGACCCTGCTCGTCGAACACTTCTTCTGGGTGATAACTACGCATCCACTCCTCAAGCACGTCCAGATGAGCTGCATTGGCCTTCACATCGGCCACCGGGACCTGGTGCGCGAGAGAGGTCCCCTCGACGATGCGACCATCGACCTCTTTGGGTCCGGTCCATCCTTTGGGTGTCCGCAGGACAATGACCGGCCACTCTGGTCGCTTGGTAATTCCATGCTGGCGAGCATCTTCTTGATACATGCGTATTTTCGCATAGCAGCTATCTAACGTCCTGGCGAAGGCTTCGTGCATCTGCATCGGATCATCGCCTGTCACGAAGTGAACATCGTAGCCATGGCCCGAGAGCAGTTGGTGAATCCGGTAATCCTCTTCACGCCCCAGCACGGTGGGACCCGCAATCTTGTACCCATTCAGATGCAAAATGGGCAGCACGGCCCCATCACGCACCGGGTTCAAAAAATCAATGCCCTTCCAGGAGCCTTCGAGCGGCCCAGTCTCTGCTTCCCCATCCCCAACCACAGCCGCAACGATCAGATCTGGATTGTCGAAAGCTGCGCCAAAGGCGTGTGCCAGGACGTAGCCCAGTTCGCCTCCTTCGTGAATGGAGCCTGGCGTGGGCACACTGACGTGGCTGGGGATACCTCCGGGGGTCGAGAACTGGCGAAACAGACGGCGTATCCCATCGCTGTCCTGTGTGATCTCCGGATAGATCTCCGTGTAGGTCCCTTCCAGGTACACATTCGCGACGATCGCCGGTCCACCATGCCCTGGCCCTGCCAGGTAGATCATATTGGCATCCTTATCCCGGATGAGTCGATTTAAGTGGACATAGATGAAGCTGAGACCAGGTGATGTGCCCCAGTGCCCGAGTAATCGGGGTTTGATATGTTCAGGACGTAAAGGCTCTTTCAGTAGAGGGTTGTCCTGTAAGTAGATTTGACCTGCCGTCAGGTAGTTGGTGGCGTTCCAATACTTATGCATCAGGTCAAGTTGCGCTTGATTAACGTCTGGCGTCAGGTCAAGTTGTGCTTGAGTGACGTTTGGCATGATTTCCTCCATAACTGGTTCGTTTATCAGCGATAATGGTCTCCGAAGAGATTGATTCTTCATGATTTCTGCGAAACGATTAGCTAATCGTTTCGCTGATACCTTAACATATCCATCTCGCTCTGTCAAGCCTTAATGAGGCTGAAAAATTTTGTGAAATAACTTGACAAGGGCACGGTATCTATGATATCCTTTAAGGAGCGAAACGATTAGCGAAACGTTATTATGACTTTTCACAAAATAATCCGGATACCCGTATGGGCCGATTTTGCACATTAACGAATGAATCCAGCCACTAGTAGGTGCCGATTTATCGCGCACACCGCCGATTGATCGGCCTTCCGTTAGGTGCCGATTGATCGGCCTTCCGTGGATGTTCCGGTATCCGGGTTATTTTGTGAAAACGCATTATAGCGTTCACTATGCTCGCTAATGAGTACCAATGGCGGTACTCCCTCGTCTTCAACGCTCAACACGACCACGCTGCAAGGACGTCTTGTGAGTGCATCTGAAGAGGAGGCGTCATACGGACAAGATCCGTTGCTCCATGGAGGAAGCAAAGCAAATGAAAGATGTGGAAGCGTCGTTTGGCCGCCCGGCGACGATCAAAGATGTAGCCGCCCACGCTGGTGTGTCGGTGGCCACTGTGTCCGCTGTCATCAACCGCAATAAGTATGTGAGTCCAAACTTGGCACAACGGGTGCAGGAAAGTATCACTGCTCTTGGCTATGAGCGCAATAGCCTTGCACAAAGCTTAAAGAAGCAAACCAGTCAAACCATTGGCCTTATCGTCTCCGATATCACCAATCCCTTCTTTACCAGTGTCGTGCGCGGCGTGGAGAATGTTGCCAATGCCCGCGGCTACTCCTTGATCCTGGGCAATTCGGACGAAGACCTGAAAAAGGAGATGGGCTATATGCACCTGCTGGAAAGCAAACGTGCCGATGGGCTGATCGTGGCCTTCACGCTGGGCAATCACGAATATTTACACTCCTGGCCAGCCCACCGCTTGCCCCTGGTGGGCATCGACCGTCTCCCGGACGACGCGTGCATCGATGCCGTCCTCATCGACAACGTGGCGGGCGCTCGCCACGCGGTCGAGCATCTGATCACGCTTGGGCACGAACGCATTGGCATCGTGACTGGTCTCCCCGGGATTACCACCACAGAAGAGCGGCTAATCGGCTATCAGCGAGCGCTCGCAGCCCACGGCATTCCTCTCGATCCAGCACTGATCGTCGAAGGCAATTCGCGTATCGATGGAGGAGAGCGCGCTGCTCTTCAACTGCTGACCCGGGAAGCTGCGCGGCCCACGGCGCTCTTCGTGACGAGCGGCCTGATGATCATTAGCGCTCTACAAGCCATCAATCAGGTGGGACTGCGCTGCCCGGAGGACATTGCACTCGTGGGCTTTGATGATTTCGAGTGGGCAGCAGTCATGTATCCACGACTGACCACTGTGAGCCAACCAACCTACGAGATCGGACAGAAAGCCGCTCAACTCTTGTTTGACCGCTTGGAGAAGCGTGACGCTGCCCCACAGGTGGTTCGCCTTCAGCCCCAATTGATCATTCGTGAATCGTCCGGTGCCCCCTTGCAGTCAGCCACTCCGTCTAAAGAGCTGCCTGGTTATGTACACCGGTAGTTCCGGCAAGCTCAGCCTCTTGCTTTTAGCGCAATAATCCAGCACGCTTTGAGGCCATTCCAAAACGGGGCTAACTGCTGTGTTTCTCGATAGTTACGATTACCCCTGTTCTGGAATGGTCTCTGAGGATGACCCTCAAAGCACCTGCCCTATCTCTACTTTCCCCAACTCGATATCTCGGCGATAGGCGTAATCCATCCAGAGCATGCAAGTCAGACCCACCATTGCAGTGACAGAGGTGGCTATGGGGACGGTAATGACCGTGCTAATTGGCCATATAATATTTGATATTTCGTGCAGGAGTATCTGAACTCCTTTTGTGGAAACGAACACTAGCCCGCCAGCAACAGCGGCAAGGATGGCAGCACCTTGAAGAAGTTCTCCTATTCTCTCGGTGGTGATCTTCTCCTCGTAATAGATTTGGTAAATGTTCGCGCAGAGGATGAGTTCGTTTCCAGCTAGAGCGATGTGCTTGACGGTCTCTACTGCTGGCGTTGGTATCGCTGCAGTTCCACCACTGATCGCTGACTGGGTTCCAATTGCAATTAATGCTTTCATCCGTCTTTTATTAAGGCCTTTTTTATAGCGATTCATGGATTCGTCCCTTTCTGCTTGCTATGAAGACTGGTTATCTCGCAAAAAACTTGCACCTCGGGTTAGCTCCTAGCATGTAAATTACCAGGTTAAACTGGCCGTTTTTAAATGCATGCGGGGGTCAAAGGAACACTCAATCTGGAAGTAGAGAAGGCGACCATCCCTGGAGAGGCCGACCTCCTCCTGGCCGCACGAACGAACGCAGGGAGAGGAATTACCCTCCCTGAGGAACCACCTCCGCCACATGGGTTGACCAATTCGAGATTCCATCACCGGAGTCAGCGATATAGGAGGAGGCCATCCAGATGTAGGGCTGCCGTGTGCCGGTCACCTGGTCACTCCAGAGGGCTGCTGAGTAGTCGCCCCAGCGACAGGGCGAGCAGGTGAAGCCCTTATCAAAGGTTGACCCCGTGACGACCAATGCTGTTGTAGTAAGCGTCGGCCCTGTTGCATAGTAGATGCTAGGGTAGATCGTCGAGCCTGACTCCGAAAAAACCATTGCCGCGTCATTGATGTCATTGACCGCAACCGCCGGGTAGAGTACGTACCTGCCACTGGAGGCCACGATGCCCTGTGCCGAAATCGTGGCTCCGCTGATCTTCGGTGGATTGCTTGTATTCAACTTGGGCACAATTTTGAACCAGGCCGCGCCAGCCCTGTTTGCCGTATCGCTGCTCACATGCACCACTGTATCGAGTGATGACCAGAGCGTCCCGTTCACGTTCTGTACTTGCAGCATGCGATCGTCATCCGTTTGTAGCAGATTGGTCGTGCCCTTCTGCAAGGCATTGGGTGGCTGGCCATAGGTTTGACTGGTGATCACGATGCCCCACATCGTCGGAATCCCCTTCGTGTCGAGGACCGCGTCGTTGGTGATGGCCCAAACTCCGAGCCGGTTATCAGTGGTGCCGTTGGGATCAAGGGAGTCGAGGAAGTACTCGGCTGGCGATGTTGACCGGGTGATTGCCGGCTCCATCGACGCGGCCAGCGTCCCGCCGTTCGTTATGCCGTGATAATGCACGTAGTAGACCGACGAAGCTTTTGCCACAAGCTGCTTCTTGTCCACGGCATAGACTTGCGCTCCTTTGAACATCGTGCCAGTTGCAAGATCAAACTCATTGGTGCTCAGGAAGAAGCCATGGGCATCGACGCCCAGCAACGGTTGATCGCCCAGGCAGGGGCACCCTGGATTCGAGGCGTCAGTCGTGTCGAGGTGATAGATCATCCAGCTAGAGACATCCAAGGGATTGGTGAACACCGCCACGTCGAGGTGCGATTCGCTAGAGAGAAAGGAGTCGTATGCCAGCAGGACGAGAAACCAGGTCTTCGACGTGGGATCGTAGTAACAGCGCGGGTCTGTGACCGCATCCGCAGACAAGGACTCAAAGGTGGTGACCAGGCTGTTCCCTCCGGTTTGCGTCAGGCCACTGCTGTTGTAGACGTTCATGACGCTGTTCACTGCCTCCAGCACATAGCCCGAGTTAGAACACAGAGCTTGATCAGGCGGTACAACGTCGAAGAAATTGAAGTTGGTCTGGTCTACAGCGGTGAGGCCTTCGAAATTATGCACGATGCTGGTGGAGGTGCCAACAGAGGCAACACCGGCTGCAGAGGGCGCGTTCGCAGTAAAGTTAGCAGCACTAGCCTGCATGGCGTGCTGTTGCCGTGTTGCATAGGGGGAGTGGAACGGCAGAGCCTGCTGATGCCTGGAAGTTGGTTGCAACCGGCGCGCTCTGGAATGGGTGACGGTACTTTTGCTGAGCATGCCGGTGGTGATCGAGCCAATACTGGTAGAAAAGTGCACCGTCTTAGCCGCAGCCCTGGCCTGGGGCAAGGATGGCACGACCAGGGTGAGCAAAGCGGCAATGAGGAGCCAGGCACTCAGCACATGCCGCCGCAGCCCCTGGTGAGGGTGAGACCGATGAAAGAACGACATTGTGTGTACCTCCTGACAACAAGCTACACGGAGATTCCCCAGGGTGTAGCACTGGGTGGTTGCTAAAGAGAACAGCTATTTGATACACTCCTACAATTCTTGGTCTACCGAGTACCCACTGTTTCCTTATACCAGATCCCTCCTCGATTCGTCCGGACGAACTCGTTCGTCCCAATCCCAGGCTCCGAACTGACCAGCACGAGGACGACGAGAAGAACGATACGCCTGTATGATCGTATGCCACAGAGACCTTCGCGTTACCTGGACAGCACAGTTCTGGCGTAGTCACTCACAAACGTCAGGTGTACAGGAAACGCCTGCAGGGTCTCTTGCATATCAACTGCATAGCTCTGTCCTCGTGCTACACACAACATGAGGATGGCAAAAGTTTGCCCGTACTCATCCGTAGCAGTGTTCGCTCGAGCCGCCTCTAGTGGCATGCGAGCATCGACGCTCAGTGAGTCCGGCACGGCGATGCTCGCACCATGCTTGATATGAGACATGAAGTCGGCGGCTACATAGCCTGGAACGCATTTGCGCCCCCCACCTGTACTAAGAGTTTAGCTTCTTTTCGCCTCCAATACATCTGGGAAATCCTATAGTTATGACATGGCGAAGAGTGTCCAACGGCAGGCAGCATACTCCACACGAGGAGAGGCTTCCGTAGGGGCGAGGGCTGTCGGTGGAGGTAGGGTGGGCCTTTATGGTCGCCTGTCTCCACCGGCCAGCCCTGATAGAGTCAGGAAAGGATACCTACCCTTCTACTTGCAGTGAGATTTTTGGAGAAAAAATGTGAGGAATCTCATTTTTCTATCTATAGGAAAACCTATAGACATGAGAGAAACACACGAGTATAATCAGATCGAACTGGTCTAGCGTAAGATATCAGGAGGAAGAGCCGTTGCTATAGCAG
>WNGQ01000124.1_pt1 | contig 77549 bp, 70 predicted proteins | sample 5407661 | NCBI WGS metagenome assembly WNGQ01 (sample SAMN13153382, study PRJNA577476) | soil metagenome | isolation source: 60 cm soil or saprolite under Garry oak tree replicate 2 | place: USA:California | collected 2016-06-15
CTCCGCCGGCGGATAGACTCGGTTGAGGAATAGTATGTTCACGACACGGCCGCCCGTCGCCCGCCATGTCGTGAACATACTATTCCTCAACCGAGTCTATCCGCCGGCGGAGGGTGCCACGGGCCAACTGCTGGCGGACCTCGCCGCTGAGTTGGCGAAGCTCGGCTGGCAGGTGACAGTGGTGACCAGCACCGCCGGGGGAGCGGCGCCCTGCTCGCGGACGGTCCACGGAGTGCGAGTCGAGCGAGTCGGCATCCTGTCCTTCAGCCGCGCGAGCCATCTGAGACGCGCGCTGAGTTATCTGACTTTGTACCCGGCGTTTCTTTGGCGGGCGCTGCGACTGCCGCGGGCGGACGTGGTGGTGACGCTCACCGATCCTCCATTGCTGCTGCTTTTGGGACCCGTGTTGAAGTGGCTCAAGGGCAGTCGGCTTGTCCATTGGGCGCAGGACATTTATCCCGAGCTGGCCGAGGAACTTGGCGTTCTCCGAAAGGGCGGCTGGTTCGCGAACTTTTCGCGCCATCTTTCAACTCGGGCTTTGCGTCAGCACGATCGGATCGTGGTCGTCGGGCGCTGCATGAAGGCGCGATTGGCGCAACGGGGCCTGGAACCAACGGCCATGCAGGTCGTCCCCAATTGGGCGCCCGGAGGACGGATTCAGCCGGTGGAACATTCGCTGAACCCGTTCCGCGGCGAACACGGCCTGGCCGGCCGCTTCGCGGTGATGTATTCGGGGAATTTTGGGCTGGCCCATCCTTTCGAAGCGGTGCTCGATGCCGCCCGGCGGCTGGAAGCAGCGCGGCCGGAGATTTTATTTCTGTTGGCTGGCGGCGGCCCGCGCCGGCCATGGTTGGAGCAACAAGTCGAAAGACTGGGGCTGGGCAATGTTCGCTTCCTGCCGGTTCAACCGTTGGAAAGGCTGTCGCAAAGTTTGGGCGCCGCGGACGTGCATTTGGCTTCGATGATGGAACGTCTTGAGGGCCTGGTCGTGCCGAGCAAGGTTTACGGGATTCTCGCCGCCGGGCGGCCTTGTGTTTTTCTGGGACCCCAATCCAGCGAAGTGGCCCGAATCATTGAGGATCATGAATGCGGAAGTGTGCTCAGCCCGGCGGATGGTGAATCACTCGCGCGCTGCCTAAGCGCCTTGGCGTCGGACCGTGAACGCTGGCAAAGAGCCTGCCGACGCGCCGCCGAAGCGGCAAAACGCTTTGGTTTGGCCGCTGCCGTAAGCGCCTTCGACGAAACGCTCCGCCAGGTTTGTGCCGCGGCGGCAGCCCCAGCGTGCGTTATGCATGAAAATTCCGAAGCGGCCACTTCCGGCTCAACCAGGCAGCCAAGCCCCGAGGGAGAAGCCAGTTAAGAGGGAATAAGAGCTTCCGCGGCGTGTCTCTCCACGGCGTTTTTCTTGACGAGGACGGCATTCATCACCACTTCGCCTCGGCTGGCTCCCCAGCAGATGCCCAACAGCACGCACACGTAAAATTGGATCGAGGCAACTTGGAGAGGGAAATCCACCCACGAGTGGACCAGGGTGCCGGCGATCCCAAGGATGGCGCAGAGCAAGAACCAGCGCCCGGAAAAATCATGGCGCCACTTCAACCAGGCGGATACGCCGCAGCAGACTCCGCCCCCGATGAGCAGCGCCCAGAAGCTGGTCCCGAGATATCCCCATTCAATAAGTGTCTGCAGATAGTCCTGATGGGCGTCCTTCCAAAAACCCGTCACCCAGAAGGACGGGAACTCGCGGCCGCCAAAATCATGCGTTCGCTGATACGTCGGAAAGACCACGGCGAACGTGCCCGGTCCAAAACCCATCAAGCCGGCGGTCGGAACCATTTCGAGATAAATTTCATTGGGGCTTCGGCCTGCGGGATTCAGTCCGAGGCTGTTCAAACGCCGCCAACTCGTCTCCCAGCCTCCGAACTCGGAAATGACACCGAGGGAAGCCAGCGCCAGTGTCACCAGGAGCACAGGCAGCAACAGTCGCCGGGGTTGAAAAGCGTCACCTCGGTTCCGCAAAGAATGCCAGAGGATCGCCGCCGCCAGCGCCGCCGCGATGCCGAGGGCGATGCACCAGCTCGCGCGCGAGGGGTTCAACTGGATACCCGCGGCGAGCACGAAAAGCGCCGCAATCCAGAAAGTTTTCCGCCAGGGCCGGTCTGACTTGCGCGCATTCAGGAAAGTGAGTCCTGCCACCAATGGCAGCGCCAGATTGAGGAAGGCGCCGGCGTTCCCGCGATAGCGGAACGTCGCGAAGGTGTTCGTCGGCTCGCGTTTGCCCTCTTCCCAAATCCAGGCGATCACGGTTTCACCTCCGATTTTCTGCACGACGCCGAAAAGCGCCAGGGAGGCGCTCGCCAGTCCCAGCGTCACCCAAATCCGCTTCCGCCACGCGGGCCGCTGCGACAAATCGCACGCAAACAAGAGAACCCCGAGCAACCCCGTATAGAGCAACATCGCCGGTCCCGACACCGCGGCATCCGCCGAACCGGGCGCGATCGAGACCAGTGGCGCGCGCGGCAAGAGCATCTCCGCGCCCGCATCAAAAGTGCAACGGGCGTTGAGGGCCATCCACCAGCCTTGCAGGACCAGGCCGGCGCCAGCGGCCACGGCGATCGGAGGGAGCCTTGGGTGACGGCGACGAAGAATACATTCGAGGAACCAAAGGACGCAGATGAGACCGAGCAAGGCGCTCAAAAGCTGGATGGCCCACGGCCGAGTCGAGCCATAAGTCCACGGGGCCAGCACGAGCGTGGCCAGCAACAGCCAGCGTGGGGCCGCAACCAGGGCTGGAATCAGCTTGGCGTCGTGGAGAGAGCCGCGGGCCGCGCGCCAGGCTGAACTCGCGAGTTCCGGCGCGGGCATCGCCAGGGGATCGAAAAGTTGTTCACGCGCCATTGGGCCAGCAAGATTACGTTGATTGCGCGCGAAAATCCCGGCCCCGGAACAGCCATTTGAGCCGGAACGGTTCGGAGAAGCCTCGGAGTTTGCGCGTGAAATAGGAGGTTTCCGGCGAGGCCACGGAAGCGAAACGGATCGGGGCCTGGTTCAATTCCTGCCAGCGGCGCGCGGCCTTGTGCCAGGTTTCGGCGGCCAACTCGGAGAGCAGTTCAAAGGCTTTTTCGGGCAGGACGCTCGAATCGGCGGCCAGTTCGATGACCGATCCGCCGCCCGTTTCGTGCCGAGCGCGCAGCAGGCTGCCGCTCTGGGGATCGAAACCGCCGAGGCGCCAGAGGTTCGCGCTATCCGGCAGCACGAGGCGGACTTCGGCGAAGCCGAGTTTTTTCACGACGAACTGGTAATCCTGCCACAACTCGTACACCGAATCGCGCCGCTCAGCTTCCAGTTCCAGCCACTGGCTCAAGGTGAGCGCATAGCGCGTTTCTTTGCGCAACGCCAACGAGCGGCCGAGCCGGTTGCCACCGGCAAACCAGTCCTTGATGAAGCCGAAGGACCGGGCAGCGACGATCAAAATTAAAAAGAGGGACCCCGCCAGCAGCGGCAACAATCGGCCTTGCGACCAGAAGACCCCGAAGCCGAGGAACAGGCAGAGGAAGGAGATGGTGTAAAGGATGAGGACCGCGCGCTCGCGGGAGAATCCAAACGCCAGGAGCCGATGGTGGATGTGCTTCTGGTCCGGCCGAAACAGGGGCAGTCCCTTGAGGCCGCGCCGGAGCATGGCCAGGCAAACATCCACGATCGGCAATGCCAGGGCAAAAATCGGCGCGATCAGCGCGGCGGCCACGGAGCCTTTGTGGGAATTGGCGAGCGAGAGGATGCCGATGAGAAATCCGAGAAAATACGCGCCGCCATCGCCCATGTAGATTTTGGCCGGAGGAAAGTTGAAGCGCAGAAAACCGAGCAAGGCCCCCGCCATGCCGACCGCCAGCAAGCTCGAGAACTGCGAATCCACCCCCCTGCAAACGTTGGCCAGCAGGCACATCAGCATGAAACCGATCCCGCCGGCCAGCCCGTCGATTCCATCGATCAGATTGATGAGATTGGTCAACGCGACGAGCCAGAGGACCGTGGCAACAAATCCGAACAGGCCGAGCGAAAATTCCGCGTTGGTAAAGGGGACTTTGAAGACCTCGATTTGGATCCCGGCAAAGTAAACGCCCGCGGCGATAGCCACCTGCCCGCACAGCTTGACCCGCGCGCCGAGCGCGCGCAGATCGTCCCAAAAACCAAGCCCGAACATGGCCAGCGAAGCGATAATGATGATGCCACGAGTCCTGATCGAGGCGGTGGCGGGAGCGATCGCAAAGAGAAGGGCCACGGCAATAACCGCAAACGCAACCGCAAATGCGATCCCACCAAGCCGCGGAACCTGTGTCCGGTGGGTGTGGTGGAAGTCCCCGCTTCGCGGCCGATTCGCTCGCAGGGCGACACGGCGAACAATCGGAATCAACCCCCAGCAAATAAACAGGCCGGCCAAGAAGCAGAGTGTAATCGGGAGGAAATTCATCTCACGACTCGCTAACCGGATAGGCCGCGTCGGCGCCGGCCGGCCGTAGCGCAGCAAACTGGGAATGATCGGCCCGGGCTGCTGGCCACAACCCATCCATATTCCACTCGCATTGGAGCTGACGATTCATTCCTGCCTGCATCCATTTTTGATCCCGAACACCGGCCCCATCCTGCCGCGAGTGACAACGACCAGGTATCAGCAGTACTCTGAATTTAGTGTAGGAAGCGGCTGGCGCGTGTATCAGGGTTTGTCCTACAGCCGGAAGTAAAAATCCGGCTACGCCCCCAAGCCGGAGCCAAGTTGGCCTTGACGAATCGATGGCCGGGCGGTCGAATGCAGGACCATGTTCCCGTTCAAGGTTTCCGTGATGCTCATCCCAACCGGCAGGGCCGCTCTGGCGCTAGTGGCCGGCGCGTCGTTGTTTGCCGTGGCCCCTTTGGCGCGGCCGGCGGAGAACTTGAGGCTGGGCTGGACCAACAACATGCTGACGATCTCCGGCGCGAACCTGCCGGGCAAAACGCTGGAGGTTTTGTACTTGGAGGCCTTTTGCCGAAGCGGTTCAACGCATCGCGATTGGCATCAGACAGTTATTCCGCATAAAACTGAGCTGCTGCGAGCGGGCCGCAATGGCGAATCACTGCGGCTGCGAACCCATGTTGAGCCCGGTGTGGAAATCCGCCATGAAATTCGGGCCGGTCGTGACGAGGTGGAGTTCCAATTGGAAATAAGGAACGCGGGGGAAGAGCCGGTCGATGTTCAATGGTTTCAACCTTGCATGCGGGTGGCGAGCTTTACCGGCCGGAACCAAAGCAATTATATCGAGCGCAGTTTTATCTTCACCGAGGCCGGCCTGACGACGCTGGATAAGGCGCGGCGCGCGGAGGAGGCGGTTTATCGTGGGGGCCAGGTTTATGTCCCGGCCGACATCAGCCTCAAGGATGTGAATCCGCGCCCGATCAGCCCCGACCGCCCGGTGAACGGGCTGATCGGCTGCTTTTCAGAGGACGATCAATCCCTGCTGGCGATGGCATGGAACGACACGCAGGAACTGTTTCAAGGGGTGATCGTTTGCTTGCACAACGACCCGCGCATCGGCGGGCTCAAGGCCGGAGAAGCCAAGCAGTTACGCGGCAAGATTTATGTCATGAAGAACGATCCGAAGGCGCTGCTAAGCCGCTACCGGCGTGATTTCGGAAGGTAAACCGCCGCTGCCGCCCGGCGATGGCCACTGCTTGCAAAGCAGGCTTTTGGAGGCACATTGGGAGTGAATCCGTGCCGTTGAATAGCCCGTGTGGGCATCAAGTCGAACTGATAATCAGTATCGAGCCTGCTTGCAAAGCGCTGACGGGCGAAAAGACAGCGGCTAGTTCGCGGGCAGTTTTATGAAAAGCCAGACATTGCGGGTGTGGACACTAGGGACGGCCATCGGGAGCCTGGTGTTGTGCGGGGGCGACAAGGAGAACAATGCCAAAGCCGAGGCGCCGGTGTCCATGGCCGCGGCCCAAACCAACGCCCCGCCGGCCCTCAAGCTGGAAGGAACCGCCGCTTCGCCCTTGCTGCCAGAAACGCGCCTGGTGCAACCCGCGGAACCCCCCCAGAGCTTGAAAGCGTCGCCCGCGCTTTCAGAAGTCATCAAACTTGCCCAGGCGGGCGTGAGCGAGGACGTGATGCTGGCGTATGTCACCAATTCGCCGCGGGCCTATAATATCAGTTCGGACGAGATCGTCTATCTGAACGATCTCGGCGTTTCGAGCGAAGTCGTCACTGCCTTGATCCAGCACGACTCTTCGCCAGGCTCGGCCGGCATGAGCAACGCGGGCACTGCGGCGACCTCGTTGCCTCCGGGAGTCGCGCTGACGACGCCGGCAACCGACGTTTATCCGGGCACGCCGTACGCGCCGGCAGGCGAAAATGCGGCCGTGGCACCCGCGCCCGAGGCCGTCGCCGGGAACGAATACGTGGAACAGCCGGGCAACGCCGCCTATTTCTACGATTCACTCGCGCCTTATGGCAATTGGATTTACGTCGATGGTTACGGTTTGTGCTGGCAGCCGACCGTTGCGGTGGTTAACTCCTACTGGCGGCCGTACTGTGATCGCGGCCGGTGGCTCTGGAGTGACTGTGGGTGGTACTGGTACTCGGATTATTCGTGGGGCTGGGCCCCGTTCCATTATGGGCGCTGGTGTTCGTATCCGGGCTTCGGCTGGTTCTGGGCTCCTGACCGGTGCTGGGGGCCCTCGTGGGTCAGTTGGCGTTACACCGGTTCCTATTGCGGCTGGGCGCCGTTGCCGCCTTCGGCGCGGTTTGTTAGCGGCTTCGGGTTCTTTTTCGGGGGGAGCGCCGTGGGGTTCGGGTTTGATTTTGGAATTCATTCCAGTTGGTACTCCTTCGTTCCTTTCAATCGGTTCTGCGACCGAAACCCAGGTCTCCATTCCGTGCCATCCGCGCAAGCGCTTGCCATCTTCAAGGAATCGACGGTCGTGAACAACATCATCGCGGGCAACCATGGCACGGTGATCAATAACGGCATAGCCCACGAGAAGATTGCCAAGGCTTCGCACGGCGCCATTCCCAAGGTGGCGATTCGCGAAACGCAACTCCTGGCCGACCGAACTATCCGGCCCGAGCGGCTGGAAGGGATCGGTTCGTCCCCCGTGGTCGTTCGGCCACGGCTGCCCGACAAGGCTCCGGCCACGCCAATAAATCTGGCGGCAAAGTCGTCCGGCAGTTTTGGGCTTAATTCTGTTTCGGGCATGAAGGCCGCGATGCTCCCGGCCTCCAAGGTCGCAACGCCGCCCGCTTTGTTGGCGCCGCGCCCGGCCTCGCCCAATCCTGAACGCCCGTTCACCGGCTCCCGCGCAACGGCTCCCCTGCTGAATCCGACGCCCGCGGCCGGCGCGGGCCAGCGCATCACGGACACTGGCGCCGCTCAGGCGCGAGCGGTCCCGGCCGTTCCATTGGCACGGACTGCGCCGAGTCAACCCATCTTGATTCGACCACCGACTGCTCCCCAGGTTGCCCAGCCGCGCTTCGACGCGCCATCGCCGGTCAACAATCAGGCGAGGACGCCGCCGTCCGGCGCGAGGCCGGACTTCTACCGGGTTTACCCTGGGCCTTCCGCAAGCGCGTCGGTCACTCCCAATCAGGGGTTCATCGCGCCTCCGAGCGGTCCGCATTACGGTGGGTCCCCGCCGCACCTTGCGGGGACGCCGGTTTATCCGTCGGCGCACTCGGAGCCAATGCAAGTGCCGATGGCTCGGCCCGAACCGAATCAACCGCATTATTCCGCGCCCGCTCCGGTCCACTCGGCGCCCGCGCCCGCGCCCGCGCCATCCGCTCACTCCTATTCCCGCGGCGGGAACGAGCGGGGAAACCGATAGGGCAGACAAAGATGCTGGCGGCGCCCGAGCTTCTCGGCCAGGTTCAGTTAAGCGGCGGTTGCGCTTATGGTGGAATTGGCAGACACGCTACTTTGAGGTGGTAGTGGGGCAACCCGTGCAGGTTCAAGTCCTGCTAAGCGCACCATAATTCCTCAAGCACTCGAGGTTCGTGGTATCAGGCGCGGAGCCTGAATGACTTGCGCTCGCCTTACGGCAACCACCTGGAAGCCCTGCAAGACGACCGCAAAGGCCAGCACAGCATCCGCGTGAATGACCAGTGGCGGATATGCTTCCGCTGGCAGGGTCAAGATGCGTTCGACGTGGAAATTGTGGACTACCATTGAAAACTATGAAAACGAACAAGATGCCCCCGATTCATTCGGGCGAAATACTCCGCGAGGAATTTATGAAGCCGCGCGGCCTTTCCCAAAACGCCCTGGCACGGGCCTTGAACGTGCCGCCGCGCCGGATCAACGAAATCGTGTTGGAAAAACGCGGCATCTCTGCGGATACCGCCTTGCGGCTGGCCCGCTACTTCGGCACGAGCGCGGAAATGTGGATGGGCTTGCAGGCCGACTATGATTTGCGCTTGGTGCGTTACGAGAAGGCCCGAACTATTGAACGCGAAGTCGAACCCCTTGCTCCCCTGCGTCCCGTCACGGTGTGAAGGTGGAACGCTGGAAACGATACGAGCAAACGAGAGCACAGAATGGCACTGACACGAGATGGCAAAGACGCGAGAAAATCGCGACCAGCGCTGAGAGCGTGTTCTAAAAACCCACCAAAGCGCCGCGTGAGGAAACGCGGCCTACAGGAAACGATGCGATTTCGTCACCCTTGCAGGCCCGGTCAGGGGACCGGGCGATTTTCAAAGCACGCTCTTAGCGTGCGAAGGGTTCGCCTTCCACTACATTGCCGCAGAAGATGCACAAGGAGCGCCGGGGCGACAGCGGCCGGTCACAATATGGGCAATGACGAGGCGCATCCCTCGCCACTCGGCCATCCAGCCGGCCATCGCGCAAGTCGATTTCGGTAATCAGCTTGGTTAGCTCATTGTCCTGATAGCCGTGCTGCCGCTTTAGAATCATCCACAAGGCTTCGGTGATCATGAGCAGTCGTTCGATGTCATGCTTGATGTACTCGACCTCGTGCTTGGCCTCCCGCGCATCGCCTTGCGCCTGCTGCGCGGCCGAGCTGGCACGACCACTGGCCCCGACTACAGAAGGGTAAAACATAAATTCGTTCCGTGTCTTCCTTGAAATGGTTTTGGTGGCATAATTCCGTCTCGATTTGGCCTACAACCGGCATGATACCGCGCTCCGCGCGCGGCTGAGCTTGGACAGCGCAGGCTTGATCATGGCGTGATGCAACCAGAGTCGCCGATCGCCATCAAGCGGTTATTTTTTGGGCGAAAACCACTCGCGCTCCGCAGCATAGCTGATTACCGTCGGCATCAACGGGCCGCGGCCCGATCCATCCTGATCGTGGAAACATTGGCACGCGGCGATCACCCGGCCTTTGCCGCAGGCGTATTCGATGAAAGTCGGCCTGGGCTGTTCCATTTCGGTGACGAGGACAATCGCGTCTATTGGCACGCCCTCGAGATAACCGTGACTCGCGTAGTTCGCGTGGATCGGCCGCCCCGCCAGTGGTGTCAGGATCGGATGGTCCGGCAAGGTGATCACGTTATCTAATGCGCCGTGGCTCACCATGCTGACGCCGCGCGGAAGCGGGATGCCATCGCGCTCCGCGCCATTGAGTTCGAGCACGAGCTTGCCTCCATTAGTTACGTAGCGGTCGAAGCGCTCGGCATTCTCGGCGTAGTGGCGATAGTAATCATCCTGCCATTGGGCTCCGGGTATGATCACGAGGCCGTAGGGCGCTAGATCGGTACCGGCCATTTCGGCGGACGAGCGCACGTCGAATTTGTACCCGAGATCGGTCAACACGTCTTCGAAATCGACCTTGCGTCTCCACGAGCGGACGTTTCTGAACACCAAAGCCCTGGTTGGCGAGTTGGACGTTGCCGACGCCGGCGGTTTGGATTCGTTCGTCAGCGCCGGCTTGGCATCCGGCGAATTCTGTTCTTTCGAGACTGTCGGCGCGGCGGGCGCCTCGGAGGTGGCGGGCTTTTTGCACGCCGTCAGGCTGAGGGCCAGCGCCGGGATTATCAGCGCTAGAAGAAAACCGATCGGTGTCCTGCGCGTCTGCTTTGCGTTCATAAATTCTGTGGTTTGATGGCAGTATTCCAAATCGTAATAGACGCGCAGGGGTGCTTGACAATGGTCACGCTGCACTTTTGCGCTTGATCGCGTTAATCGCCGGAGGTTGGAATTGGAAAGGTGGTATGTCCAGAACAATTCAAAAGGGCTGCCCGCAACGCTGAGGGCATGTCCGGAACAAGGGTAGCACGGGCGACTCGCCGACCGGAACAGCGAGGCCGCAGCTCCGTAGGAGCAGGCACCCGCCTTCTGCGGGCTGTTCCATGGAAGAAACCTGGAAACCTGCAGCCGACAGTTGGCATTTTCCGAGGTTTTGTAAGTCGCTTTCTATAAACAACATAGAAAACGAGCTTCTTAAAAGCGACTTATTTGTAGCAGACGGATCCCACCCAGCCAAAAGCCCCGTCGGGGCGGCATCTTCGGGTTCGATGCCGCGCCTACGGGGCTTTGATTTCTTGTCGATCACTATCTACAAATATGGCGCCCCGACGGGGGAATGGCACGTACTTAAGCGATCACTCTCCCAACCAATTGCTGGCGAGCGTGTTACAAATCAGCGCACGATTATCTCAAAAACGGATGAATTCGAGAGCCTTTCGATTTCCTCACAAACTGAGCGCTCTCGTTGTGCCCCTGCGAAATCGCAATCCTCTTAAGTAACGTGTTCCAAAAGACTTACAACCTAAGTAAGCGCCATTCCCCCGACGGGGCTGGGAAAGGCCACGCTCCCTGGAATTCAATGGCTGCAAGCCGCTGGCCCGTGCGATTCAAAACGCGCAGTTCCGGACACGCTCTCAGGACAAACGAAAAAAGGATGAAATCAGGAGCTCCGGCAGCCGCATAAGTTCTTGTCGAACTGACGCGGAAACTTCGGACTGCGCCGGCTCAAGGGCCGAGCAACGCCCGGTAAAATCGGGAGCGATTGGTGGCTTGGGAATCCACGATGGTGATTAGGTTGGACGGGGCGTTGGTCACCAGGAGGCAGAGCCAGTTGGCGGAGTTCAAATCGCTGGACGCCTAGATGGTGTACGTTTGTCCGGCGGTGACCTGCAGCAGGAATTGAAATTGGCTGTTGGAAAAACGCTGGGGGGCGCTCAAGCTGGGGAAATTGGCGACGGGCACGACGAAGTTTACTGGCAGAGTTTGGCCGGCGGCGACAGTAACGTTGCTCGTCTGGCCTGGGTATCCCAGGAAGGCGAATTCGTCCCCTACTGTCCACGTCCCGGCAATGACACCCAGCGAGTAGTTGCCATCGGTGACAAGGCTCAGGCTATCGGCCTCGTGCCTGGGCGAGCCGAGGTCCTGGGCAATGACGGCCAAGCCTATCAGCGGCTTGGAATGATCGTCCTTGATGGTCCCGTAAATCAGGGCGGTGGCTTGGGGAAGAGGGAAATTGACATTCGAAACATTGGCATTGGTGACATTCACGTCCGTCCGCTTGGCCAGCGCAACATAGCCCTCCAGGGCGGGCTGCGTCTTGTTGGGCCTGACGCTCCATAGGTTGGTCGAAGTTACGCGGAGACTATAATTGCCATTGGTGTCGGTCTCCGAAACAAGGGCGCCCGAAGTGGTTTGCGATGTGAGCGCGACGATGGCATGGCCCACTTCCATTCCAGTGGCCGCCGCTCTGACTTGTCCGCGGACGCCTTGCGGATAAAGCTTCTGGCTAACAGAGAAGGGTTGCGTGGCCGAACCGTTGGCCGGATCGGTCACCTTAAAGATCGATTTCAGGGCGGCGGCGAGCGCGACGTCCACCGACGGGACGAACAGCTCCACCCGGATTTGACCGTTGGTCAATCCATCTTCATCCCCGGGAACGTTGAGATTGCGAACGCCGTTGATGAGCGGCGCCTGGCCGTCAGTCACCTTGAAACTCAAGACGAGCGGCTCGCCGGCATCGATGACTCCATTGCCATTGAGGTCCGCGTATCGTTGGACGGTGACGGTCCCGCCAGGGGCCACGTTACTGATGGCCAAGGTAATCTTGCCCTGGAAATCGTTGGTGATTGTGGAGGGATCGACAGCAAAACTCACGGCCGCTTTCGCATCGGCCCAAGAGAAAATGATCGTTCCCGCCAGGATCGGCAGCAGCGTGCCGGCCATATTTTTCGGGAATGGTTTCATGGCGGTATTGGTCAGGAGAAAGGCGGTCTGCGCAGAGCAGAGGTGCACCCGTGCAATGTTCCAAGCTGAATAAGAGCGATCGTAGTGAAAAGGCGGCGAAAATCAGGCAAATTTGCTTGAAAATCGCAACAATCGTGTGAGTTGAAAACGGTTACCCCAAATCATGAATGAGGCGTGGTGAAAGCGTCATTTACCGGATCCTCCAGACGAATCGGGCTGCCATCTCCGACTTCGGCTGTTTTACGGTCTGACGACTCGATAGAAACGGTGCGGATCGGCAGGCGCGTTGGTATCACGAATGAGCACCGGGGCATTGGTGCCAAACACGTTGGTCAGCGTCGTCCAGCCCGAAAAATCGGAGGTGAACTCGACGCGATTGGTGCGTCCGCGCTGGCCCGGAATTGTGAATTCAAAGTCGCTCCCGGGAAAGCGCGCCCCGGTGATCAGTGGAGGCGGCGCTTGCACGCCGTCGATGATATTGCGCCAAATCGCGATGCGCGGGCTGAAGTCGATGGCGCCGCCGCCGTCGTAAAACTCGTTCACCAGCACCTGCCAGTGGGCATGGTTGGGGGAGTTGGAGAGGCAATTAATCACGAGGAACAGCGGGCGCGGATCCGGATTGAGCGCCGTCGGCGGCGCGAACAGATTCCGGATGCCTTTGCTGTTCGTGGCGGTGTAGTCGTTGCCGCAGATGCTGATTCCGTAGGTGTGCAGGAAACTGTCCGTCTGCGCCTGCCAGACCGAGGCAGGCTCCATGTTCACCGCGATGTAAGCCACCGGAATTCCGTTGGAAGTGCCTTTGAAGCGCTGGTACCACTGCAGGATGGCTGGGACCGTCTGACCGACGCCCGATGCGCACTTCTGTCACCAGACATCGAAGAACATGAAGAAGGCAATCTTGCCCTCGAAATCGCTCAGATGGATGACCGTGTTCGACGAGGTGAAAACCTGCCCATTATCGTTGGTCCAGAGGAAGCGGTTTTGCATGGCGAGATTCGTGTTCACGATGGAACCGGCTTGGAAGGGTTGCGCGCGCAGCAGCGGCGCGCACTGCAGCCAGAACAAAGACAGAAGGACCTCCGCTTTGAAGACGGAAAAGGGGCGCAAGGAACTGGTCGTTTTCATAAGCTGCTCTTAAAATTGCACCGACCAGGCGATTTGCGCAAGCCCCCAATTTCGATTCGCATAGAGGTAAAAGAATTGCTCTGATGCGACCGTGAGCGGCGCATAGGCGGTCCGGAATGGCGCCACGTAAACCTTCAGCGAGGAATGGCGCCAAGAGTAACGCAGACCGACGCCGGCTTCCCAGCTTTCCAGCGCCGGCACCGCGCTCGAAAGGAGCAGGGAGTTTTCGATCTCGCCGGTGTCCTTGTAGTAGCGGCCCGTGAGACTGAGCAGGAGAGAGGGCCTCAGTTCGTACTCGACGGTGGCGCCAAAGAAATGAGCATCGAAGGTCGGCGCCTCGGTCGCGAGGCCGCCGTAGCCGCGCAGCACCCAGCGTTCCCCCAGCGCCAGGTTGAGCGAGCCTTGATAGATGAAACGCAGTTGGCGATCGCTCGTCTGCGTGAAGGTGAACTCGTTGAGCGCGCGGAGGCGGGCGGTCAGCACGTTTTCTGTCGAGAAGCTCAGCGTGCGGGTTTCAAGACGCTCACGGCCGCGCAGCAACAGGTAACCGCCGGTGGCGTTGGTACTGTCATCGTAGCCGGGCGCGGTTCGGTCGTGCGCGTAACCCAGCTTCACTTCGGCAAACCCGAGCGTCGGCAGATATTCCCAGCGCGCGCCGACGCTGGCGTTGATGCCCTTGGGATCCGGCGCAAGGTAGCCCGGTTTGGGCGGGAGGCCGTATTTCTGGCGATAAAAGTTGGCGATCCAGACGCGGCGATAATCGGGGTAACCATCGTAGATTCCGGCCGAACCCAGGAAGGTAAGCGGCGGCAGCAGGCGCTGCCGGACATTTACCAAGCCGCTCATGCGCTCTTTGTGCAAATGTTCGTCAAAGCCGAAGGGGTCGAACACAAACGGACGGTAATCCATGTCGAACGAGGCGTAGGCAAAGGCCGCGTCCCATTGCGTGCCGCCTTTCTCCTGGCCGTAACGGAGCTTGCTGTCGGTCAGGAACATGTCCGAAGCGAACACGAACTCCGAGTCCGCCTCAATTATCTGAACCAGCGGCGGTCCGCCGCCACGCGTTTCGGCGCCCGGCGGGCCGAGTTTCCCCGCGTCGGCGCTTCCCCCTAGCTCGTCGATGATTTGCCGCAGCTTGCCCGTGCCTTCAAACCCGGCGTGTTTATAGACGATCTCGAAGCGTGGCGCGCCCGGACGCGAGCCGGAGCCATCGACAATCACCAAAAACGGAATGCCCGCGCTGCCCAATTCCTTGAGCAACGAGCCGGAGAAATCGTTCGCCACGAAGCTCGCCCCGGTCCGCCGCAGAAACTCTTCCGTCCGGCCGGGCAAGTCCTTTTCGATGTTCACCGACACGACGCGCACCGGCGGGCGGCGCGGGTTGCCCTTTCGGAGGGCGTAGAACTGCTGCAGGCCGGTTTCCAACTCTTTGGACGCCCGCTCGCACGGCGCGCACCAGAAGGCGAAGAAATCCAGCACGAGGATTTGCCCGGCGAAGTCTTCCAGCCGGACGCGCTCGCCAGTCCCCCGGCGCGGCAGGTCAAAGGCGGGCGCCGCTTCGGCCCAGGCCGATGGGACCGAGCCGGCCAGCGCCACGGTCGTCCCCGCGATGGCCGCCGCCCAAGTCCACGCGCGCCTCAGACCGTTCATGCGCGGCGGCTACCGGCAGGAGGTGCAAGTACTCGCCTGCGCGCCGCCGGAAACCGCCAGGCCCGGCTGAATCTGCGGCATGATCTTCGAGGAATAACTATAGACCGCCGACCGGGAGAACTCCATGTTCGGCTTGGAGACGAACCGTTGTTCTCCCAAGCCAGGGAGGAGCTGCGACTTGATCTTCGAGGAGCGACCATCGATGATCGTCCCGGAAAACTCCGTGTTCAGCCTGGAGACGGACTGCCGATCCTCCACGTCCACCGACATACAACCGACGAGAACATGGAGGGCGAGCGTGGCCCCGAATAAAAATGTGGCCGAGCTGAGGGACTGTCCGATCTTTTTCGTCCAGCGACGTTTGATCTGCGTTAGCGGTAGCTGCTTCAATGGTCGAACTATGCCACGAGTGCATCGCATTTGAAAGGCTGAAAATCAACGCGCGAGGCGCAACTCGGCAAATCAGTCGCCCTCGGCGATCTCCTGGAAAACATTTTTCTGAGCGAAGAAGTGCAACAGGTGGCGCGTCTCTTGCGCCAGCGCATTGCACTCCGCCGAGTCGGTCGCGGTTCTCCTCGGGCAATCGTTCCGGTCACGCCACCGCGCAATCCGTTGGCCGGCGGGAGTCGGCATTCTTCCCAAGCACCTCTTCGCGATTGAACAGGGCAACGACGCGATACCCCATCGCCTCGATCTTGTCACGGCCGCCCTCCTGCCGGTCCACCAGCGCCGCCACAAACGCCACCTTGCCTCCTTCGTTCACCACCGCTTGGATGGCCGCCATCGTGGACTCGCCGCGCGTCACCACGTCATCAATCACGACCACCGTGTCGCCGCGCTTGAAATTGCCCTCGATCAGCTTGGCCTGCCCGTGCGCCTTGGCCGTCTTGCGGACGGAAAAGGCCTGGAATGGCCGCGTGTCCTTGGACGCGAAGGAGAACATCGCCACCGCCAGGGCAATTGGATCCGCCCCCATCGTCAAGCCCCCGACCGCGTCGATGCGCGCGTTTCTGGCCGCCTCCTCTTTTCGGATGAGCGCGTGCATCAGTTGCCCCACCAGCGACGCCCCTTTGGGGTCCAAAGTCGTCAGTTTGCAATCCACGTAGAACTGGCTCTTGGCTCCTGAAGCGAGGGTGAACTCCCCGTGAAACACCGACTTGGCTTTCAACAGCTCCAGCAATTCAGCTCTGGCTTGATCAACGGTTAACATGCTCCCCCCGGTTTTAAACTTGCAGTTCGGTTCGCAATGAAAAGTTGTTCTTGCTCACGGAATATCCGCGCGGAAACGATTTTCCCGCGCCTCGGACGTTCGCAGCGCCCAACAAACTATCGCCTCCGGACCGAGCGGCAGTCAACCCCAAACGTTTCAACCTCCCAGCATCCCAAAATCGCCTTGACTTGGGAACGCGCCTGTCATAATGAGGCATCCGGTTATGGGAAACTCCGGAAGCAGGCTCCTTGGAAGATTATTTCTGGCCATTGTGATTGGCACGGTGAGCTTGGAGGCGGCCGATTTTGGCCTTGGCGCGAGCGGCTCGCCGAATCCGCTCGCCGTCAACGACACGCTGACGTACACCCTCACGGTGACGAATAACTCGGGCCGGTTGCTCAGCAACGTGATGGTGACGAATCTGCTGCCGGCGTCGGCGGTGTTCCTCTCGGCCAGCAACAGCAGCGGGAGTTTCACGAACAGCGCCGGCGTGGTGACGTTTCAGATCGACTCGTTCGCCGATCTCTCGTTCGCGGTCCTCAGCCTCGATGTGCGCGTCACGGCCGCCGGGCTGATTACAAACGCGGTGAGCGTGGCCGCCGCGAACGCCATGACCGCAATGACCAACCTGGTGATCCAGGTCTTTTCCGCGCGTGCCGATCTTGGCGTGACGGTGACCCCCACCAACTCGACAGCGATCGTCGATGATTGGGTTACTTACACGCTCACGGCAACGAATCTGGGTCCCGATGCCGCGTCCGGCGTCGCCCTCAGTAATGCTCTTCCGGCAGGCGTGCTGTTGCGCGCCGTAGCGCCGGCCAACGCAGTCTTCACCTCTACCAATGGCAGTTTGTTGTTCAGCGTAGGTACGCTGGCCAGCGGCGCTTCGGCCGCCTATCAGGTGACGATCCAGCCGACCAATGCCGGCATGCTGACCTTGCCCGCCAGCGTCAGTGCGACCGGCTCGCTCAACACCAACGCGGCCAACGATTCCGCCTCGGCAACGGTGGATGTCGAAGCACCCATCCTCGGCCAATTGACGGCGTCCATTACCTCGACGCAACGCTTCAATCCGCAGACGGGGCTGTTGGAACAGACCCTCCGGATAACCAATGTCGGAACAGCGGCCGTGGCCTCCGCGCGGGTCGTATTGACGGGGCTTACCAATTGGCTGTTCAATGCGGTGGGAACAAACAACGGTAATCCGTTCGTCGTTTACGGGAACGCGTTGGACACCAACCAGAGCGTCGATCTGGTGTTGGAATATTTCATCCCCACCCGCCTCCCCGTGCCTGATCCCATGCTGAGCGCCTACGGGGTTCCGAGGGCCGATTTGACCGCGCCGACGAACAACTTGGTGCCCATCACTCTTTGCACAAATCTTCCCTCGGGGCTGCTCATTGAATTCCAATCCGTGCCGGGTCGGGCCTACCGCATCCTTTACAGTGACAACGTGAGTTTTACCAACGCGCTCATGGCGCAGCCAACTATCGTCGCGCCGGCGGACCGGGTGCAATGGATCGACGACGGCCCGCCCAAAACCATCAGCCGATTGACTGACTGCACCAACCGTTTCTATCGTGTGGTCCAGACGCAATGAAAGAGCAGCCGCGAACCTTCATTTCTGCCATCAGAGGCAACTTATGATTCCACTAAAATCGCGCTGCCTGATCGTCCTCGCCGGAGCCGCCTTCATAACGCCTGCCGCGAAGGCGGCCGAGGACGCGGGCCGCACGAACGATTGGACGCGACACTTTCGCGCCGGCGTGCAACTGGGCCTCAACATTCACGCTGATTTCAGCACGCGCGGATTATTTAGCGTCTCCGGCAGCCAACCGGGGCTTCCCGGCGTGAGCGGGGTCGATCACATCTACGATGACGGCTACGTGCGGGTGGACCAGACCGGCAACGCCCAGGGCTACACGTCCTATTGGGGCTACAACAGCGCCAGCCAAATCGGCGGTCCGTCCACCGCGCAGACATTGACGTTTCACAGCGCCAACTCCTTCAACCTCCCCAGCGGCAACAGCCGCGCAAGCGACGCGCCGTACACCGGTTTCGACTTGGCCTACGGCGAGACCTTCGCTCATTTGGGATCAGCCGGGGTCGGTTGGGAATTGGGTTTTGGTCTCCTGCCCATGGCCATCTCTGACAACCGGAACTTATCCGCCACGTTCACGCGCACCGTGCATCAATTCAACGCGGGCGGCATCGTCCTGCCGACCGCTCCCTACAACGGCGGCCCGAGCGGCCTCGGCCCGACCATCTCCGACGTGGCGACCGCGCTGTCACCCGACACCGCTATAGGCACCATCACCGGATCGCGGACGTTGGATGTCACCCTCTACGACTTGCGGCTTGGCCCAACTTTGTATTGGCAATTGCATCCGCGCGTGGGCGTCAGTGTCAGCGGCGGACCGGCGGTCGGCCTCGTGAGGGGCGATTACCGATTTAACGAAACCGATGTCTTTGCCAATGGCGGCATCGCCCGCAACGTCGGCCGGTTCAGCAAAACCGAGACCGTGTACGGCGGCTACGCGAACGCGCTCGCCCTGTTCCGCGTCGAAGAACACGGCGAGATTTTCGCCGGCGTGCAATTCATGTCCCTGGGCGACGGCAAATTCAGCAACGCCGGACGGGAAGCGCGGCTGAAGCTCGGCGCGGGCCTTTTCTTCATGGTCGGCATCAACTGGCCCTTCTGACACCTCCTTTAAACTGGCTCCAGAGGTAGGGCTCGAACCAGTAAACCCCATAAATACTGGGCAAATCTGAGGAGATTTTATCCCGGATCATTCGGGAATCAAGACTATTCTTCCACTATTTGCCACTAAGCGACAAGTGTGCCTTCACTAGCATTCTTCTGGAGCTTTTTCTGGAAGTGACTTTACGTGCGCGTCGCTCTGGAACCCTCAATTCAGACGAGAAATTTGGTTGAGTTTGAGGCGAGGGTCGGAATCGAACTTCCGTTCACCGTTCTTCCGCGCCCGCGTCTCATCAACGTAAGTTCTTATCGAACAACCGGATCCTCAATTTTTCCCAGTATTATACCGGTAAAACAGCAAGTGCAAGTCCATTTTTAGCTATTCCTGCATTATCCTCAGACGATCTCCTTACCATCATTTCACTATCCCTCCAGTATCATTTTACTGGAGATTCTACTGGAGGTTAAAGGTGCTTCGTGCAGTTTCGCCTTTGGAGATTCGGAGGTTCATGGAAGCCCGCGCTTCAAACGGCACCGGCATCTTTGGGGCCGCTCCGGTCCGCGCCGCCTGTATGGCCATAAAACTTGGCCGAGGTGAAGCCAACGCCCGACTCATGCAGCCTTTCGGTAGTTAATGGCAGGGTTCATAAACATTCGGTCCTTTGAAGGCGGTCCCGTAGAGCATCAGACTGGTCAAGGTGTCCATTGCCGTTCGGCTTAACGTCGTAGTCCCGCGCAAGGTAGTGGTAAATGGCCGAAAAGTCTTTGTCACCATCTCCCTCCCGAATTGCGAAGCGATAGATTTCCTTCGCCACATTCGTCAAAGGCATGGCCACGCCGGTCTCGTAAGCGCTCACCGCGGCCAGGTGCAAATCCTTCTGCAACCAGCGCAACGGGAAGTCCGCTGCGTAGTTTCCTTTTTCAATTTTCTCGCGCTTGGCCGTCAGGAAGGGCGCGGCTGCAGGCGTGCCCAGCAATGACTCGAACAGCACTTCACGGGTCAATCCGAGCGCCTGGCCCAGGACAATGCCCTCGGCAAAGGCCGCCATGGTTGTGCCGAGCAGTTGGTTGATGACCAATTTGAGCGCTGCACCCATCCCTGGTCCGCCCGCGTGAATAATTCTGGTGCCCATGAAATTGAGCAACTCCCAGCACGTGACCAGGTCGAGCGCCGCGCCGCCCACCCAGAAGATCAGTGTGCCATCCGCTGCCTGGGTCTTCGAGCCAGACACGGGCGCGCCCAGAAAATGAACGCCCCGCGTGTCCGCTTCCGCTGCCATTTGTTTCGAGAACGATGGGTTGACGGTGCTGCAATCCACCCATAACGCATCCGGCGGAAGGTGCGCGAGGAATCCTTCCTTGCCCAAAGCGGCCTCCCTTACCGCTTCCGGATGAGCCAGCATGGTGAACAACACCTCCACCTGCCCGGCCACTGCTGCCGGCGAGGCGGCCCACTCCGCACCGTTCGCCGACAGGCTTTCCGCTTTGCTTCGCGTTCGGTTGAAGACAACGAGCGGGTAGCCGTGCTTTTGCAGGTTTGCGGCCATGCGGCTTCCCATGATGCCAAGGCCGATGAAACCGATTTTCATTTCCATATCGTTCCTTCCTCAGGTAGCGGCTTGCGCAAGTTCCAGTTCTTTGTATTGCTCCCCTTCGATGTCCACGATCTCCTGCGGCGTCAGTGGAAAGTCCGCGCCAGCCATGCTCTCCTCAACTTGACGTACGCTGCGCGCTCCCACAATCGCTCCGGTCACGGCCGGATGACGCAGCGTCCACGCGATGGCGACTTGTCCGGGCGAGCGCCCATGACGCGCGCCGACTTCGCGCAACCGTTCGACCAGCGCGAGATTTTGCGAAAGCTTTGGCTCTTGGAATTCAGGATTGCGGCTTCGCCAATCGCCCGCCGGCAGGCTGGCGGCGCGTTCCCGTGTCATCGCTCCGGTCAACAACCCCGAAGCCATCGGCGAATAGACAATGACGCCGATTCCTTCCCAACGGCAGAAAGGCAAAACCGCTTCCTCGATTTCGCGGCGGATCAGGGAATAGGGAGGCTGCAACGAAGTGATCGGCGCAATTCCTCGGGCCTGCTGCATCTGCTCAACATTGAAGTTGGAGACGCCGATCCAGCGGACTTTGCCCTGCTTCTGAAGCTGCTTCATTGCCTGCCAGCCTTCCGCCACTTCTGCGGCATTTTCGACGGGCCAATGGATTTGGTAGAGGTCAATCGTTTCGACCTGCAACCGGCGCAGACTCTCTTCGCACTCGCGCTGAATGGAGTCCGCTGAAAGGACGTGACGGACCTGGCCGCGTTCGTCCCACCGCAAAGCGCATTTGGTGAAAACATAAGGCCGCTTGCCCGGCCACGTCTTCAATGCCCGCGCGACGACTTCTTCGGAGTGACCCATGCCGTAAACCGCCGCGGTATCAATCCAGTTGACGCCCAGTTCGAGCGCGCGATGGATGGCGGCGATGGACGCTGTGTCGTCTTGTTCGCCCCAGGCGAATTCCCAGCCTGCACCGCCAATGGCCCATGCGCCAAAGCCCACGGGGGTGATAGACAAATCCGAATCTCCGAGCTGTTTCGTTTGCATGTGTTCGAGTGTGTTTGTATTCATGATGTCTCTTTGTTTTTTTGTGCGTTCCAAATTCTCAAGAGCTTAATCCGACTGATTATTGCCTCATCGTCTCTTGCCATCCGCCGCCGAGGGCTTTGACGAGGGTCACGGCGGCCATGAGTTGTTGCCCCCGGAGTTGCACCGTGGTGGACTCGATGTTCAGCACTGTGTTTTCCGCCGTTGCGACTTCCAGGTACGTTATCAGGCCGTCACGGTAGCGATTGTTGGCGACCTCGAGTTGCTTGCGGGCGGCGGTGAGCGCTTCACTTTCGGTTTGGTATTGGCCGGCCAGGAGGGTTTGCGCCGCGAGATTGTCTTCCACATCGGCAAAGGCGGTCAGGACAGTCTGACGGTAATTGGCGATCATCTCCTCGTAAGCTGCCTGCGTGAAACGTAAATTTGCGCGGAGCCTGCCGCCCTCGAACAGCGGCAGGGTTATGGACGGTCCGACAGCCCACAGGCGGCTGGGCCAATTGAATAGTGTGCCAGCATCAATACTCTCAAAGCCTGCAAGCCCGTTCAATCGAACGGTGGGAAAGAAAGCAGCCTTGGCGACGCCGATATTAGCGTTCGCTGCGGCCATACGGCGTTCGGCAGCCGAAATATCCGGCCTGCGTTCAAGCAATTCGGACGGCAAGTCTGGCGGGATGACCGGAGACCCGGAAGCCAGCGTGCGCTCTGGCAGATGAAAGGTGGAAGCATTTTGGCCAGCGAGTACAGCAATGGCATGCTCGAACTGGGACCGCTGCAGGGCCACGGCCGGCAATTGGGCCTGGGTGGTCTTGAGCAGCGTCTCGGCCTGCGCGACGTCCAGGTCGGAAACCACTCCGCCGGCGCGGCGATTGCGGGTTAACTCAAGGGATTTGCTGAACACTTGGATATTTGAACGGAGCAATACGCTCTCGGAGTCCAAGGCGCGCAACCTGAAAAAATCAACGGCGACTTCGGCCTGAATTGCGAGTTTGACTGCCTGGAGATCATCAGCACTGGCCTGTTCCTGGGCCCGGGCGGATTCCACGCTGCGGCGGACGCGGCCCCAGAGGTCGAGTTCATAGCCCAGGCTCAACGGGACCGAAAAATCATTGAACGTGCTGCTGCTGCCGAAGGCATTGCCTGTCGTGCGTGACGGAGTATTCGCAGAGCTACGCTGACGTGTGTACGAAGCCGAGATCGAGAGGTCCGGGAAGAGACGCGACCGAGTCGCATCCATCAGCGCGCGCGCTTCGGTGAAGCGGGCGAAGGCCGCTTTAAGTTGCTGATTGGCGGCGGCAGCCTGGTTTTCAAGCTCCCTTAATTCCGGATCGGCAAATATCTCCCACCAATTGCCCTTGGGAAGCTGGCCATGAGGCTCCGCCACTTTCCAACCGTTTGTCGCGCCAGCGTAGGATGCCGCCGCCCATGCGTACGACGTCGGAATGGTCGTCGCTTCGGGACGTTTGTAAGCCGGGCCGACCGCGCAACCGGCGACCAGGGCCAGGGCGACCAATGAAAAGCCCAGGCGAGAATTGCATCTCAGCGTCGCACTCAAGAATTTTCGGGAATTTTTCACGAGGCTGATCGTTATTTCGATGCGACAGCGCTGGCTGATTCGGCAACGCGTACTTTGACGCCGGTGACAAGGGAATCGGAGGGATTAGTGATGACACGATCTGCCGCGGTAACACCGGTGATAATCTCGACCGTTTGGCCGAAATCACGACCCACCTGTACCTTCCGCAATTCGACCACCCCGTTGGCGCTCGCGACAGCGACCTGCAGACCTTCCGCGCGAAACAGCAAAGTATTGGAAGGCAAAGTCAGAGCCGGGTTCGCCTTGCTTTCCTCGAACCGCACTTCGCCGTAGCTGTAGGGCAGGATTCGATGCTGTGAATTATCAACCTCAAGTTGCGCCAGGAGCGTGCGCGAAGTTGTCGAAATGGACTCTGAAGTCGTCACGACCTTCGCGGGAAATGGCTGGTCAGGCAGCTCAGGAATTGTAAGGCTCGCAGCCTGCCCGGGCGCGATGCCGATTGCGCTCGTTTGCGGCACGCGGACGTAAACACGGAGTTTGTCCGCTTGCGCCAAATGAAACAGTTGCTTGCCACCGCTCCCGGCCACGATGAGATCCCCCACGTCCACAGCGCGGATGGTGACGGTGCCGGCGAATGGAGCGACGACGCGCTGGAACGAGACCAGCTCTTCCAGTCGCCGCACGTTGGCGCGGCTGGCCTCGACGCTGGCGGCCGCGGTTTCGCGAGCCGCCGCTTTCTCGGCGGCTTCCTGCTCGGACACCGACGCAGTTTTCAGCAACTCTTTCCAGCGGTTATCGGTGGTTTGGGCCAGATGCAGATTGGCTTGAGCCAGATCAAGTTCTGCACGAGCTTGCGCGAGTTGCTGGTCCAGGTCCGGTGTCTCAATGAGGCCGAGCAACTGGCCTGCCTCCACATGCGCGCCGATGTCCGCAACCCAGTTTTTTAGGTACCCGTTGGCTCGCGCATAAATGGAGGCTTCGAGCCAGGGCTTGACCTCCGCAGGCAACACAAGACCGCCACCAGCCGTTCCTGTTGTCGGCGAAACAACCGACACAGATGGAATTGCCAGTTGGCTCGTATCGGTCAGAGTCGAACGGCTTTGACGCCAGCGCGGCAGGAAGCCGAGCGCGAGTCCTCCGATGATTACCAGCAGAATAATGGCTCCGGCGATACGTGCGCGTTTGGACGGCGACTTCGCTCCAGGTTTATCCTGTGATTCTGCCGGGGCAGCGGATTGGTGAGGGTAGGCCAAAAGGCGGTTTGCCCCTGGGCTTGCCGACCCTTGGGGAGCGACTGCGTGCTCCCCGTTCGGTTGGGTCTCGGCGACTTCGTTGTGTTTTAGTTCATCAGAGTTCATGAATAAAATCCTTACGCGTGAGCCGGTGTGGGCAGAACCTCGTGTGATGGTGTTGGCTCGTTCGATTCGTTTGTTTTGGGCGCCGGAACATTTCGGTGCAGAACGCTGAATACAACCGGGACGAAAAAGAGGGTGGCGACCGTGGCGAGGACCAAGCCGCCAATCACAGCGCGACCGAGGGGGGCGTTTTGTTCGCCACCTTCGCCCAGGCCGAGAGCCATCGGCACCATGCCGATGATCATCGCCAGCGCGGTCATGAGTACCGGACGCAAGCGACCTGTGCCGGCTTCCCATGCTGCCTTCAGCGGCGTCATTCCTTCCTGGAGGTTGGTGCGCGCGAAGGTGACCACGAGCACGGAATTCGCCGTGGCGACGCCGAGACACATAATCGCACCCATCATGGCCGGGACGCTTAAAGTTGTGCCGGTAAGAAATAATCCCCAGATGACACCGGCGAGCGCGCCGGTCAGCGCGGTGAGAATGATGAACGGATCAAGCCAGCTCTGAAAATTTACGACGAGCAGCAAATAAATCAGCGCCACCGCCATCACCAGACCGACACTGAGGCCAAGGAAGCTGGAGCGCATCGTCTCCGCCTGTCCGCGCAGCACAATGGAACTGCCATGCGGCAGGGATTTTTGCGTCGCGGCGAGAATGGGTTTGATGTCCTTGAGCACGCCGCCCAGATCGCGCCCGCCGACCCCGCCGAAGACATCAATTACTGGCATGACATTGTAGTGCGAGTAAATGGCCTGACTATTGGCGCGGGAATACGAGGCGACGTTTGCCAGCAACTGCTCGTTGCCACTGCCGGGAATTCCAGCGCTCACCGGCATTGAGTTGAGATCGGAAAGTGAAGTCATTCGATATTCCGGTGCGCGAATGTTCAAGAGATATTGAACTCCAATGCTGGAATCGAGCCAGTATGCCGGCTGCACCTGGCCGCTGCCGCTCAAGCTGAGCAGAACCGAGCTGGCGACGTCGCGTTCGGAAAGCCCCAGTTCCGAGGCCTTGGTCCGGTCAATGGCGAACTCAAGACGCTGCAAATCACCCGGCTGCTGAACCCGCACGTCCACCGCTCCGGGAACATGTCGAAGTTTTTCTGCAATGCTAGCGGCGACTTTCTGATTGCCTGCCAGGTCTCGTCCGAGCACCTGGATGTCGTAGGGAGCGGGCAGCCCAAAGTTAATGGTTTGGCTGACGATGTCTGCCGGGAGGAAATAAAACGTCACGCCAGGAAAGTCGCGATTCAGGGCAAGCCGCAGATTTCGGACGTAGTCAGCCGTCGGCCGATGCCCCGTGTTCAAGGAGACCATGATGTCTGCATCGGCAGGTCCGGCGGTGCCGCTGTCATTATAGCTGAGGTTAATGCCGGAAATGGGAATGCCGAGGTTGTCAATAATCCCCTGAAGTTCCTTGGCCGGAATTTCACGGCGGATGCTCTCTTCGACGTGATCTATCAACACGGCGGTCTCCTCGAGGCGAGTGCCGCTATGGGCACGTACGTGCAAGCGAAACGTGCCCGCGTCCACGCTGGGAAAAAAGTCCTGCCCAAGGAACGGAACCAGCAGCCACGAGCAAACGCAGAAGGCAAGAAAGAGGGCCGCGAACAGCAGGCGATGGTCGAATATTGTGCCCAGCAACTTCTGATAACTTTGCCGAAACCGATCGAACCTCCTTTCAAAGCCGCCCTGGAAAATTACCAGCGGGCGAATCCAGGTCGAGACTTGGGCCGCATTTGTGTGCTCCTTGTGGTTTACGTTCCGTTCGAACCACATCACCAGAGTTGGCACGAGAGTTCGGGATAACGCGTACGAAGCCAGTACCGCGAACACGACGGCCTCTGCCAACGGCGCGAACAGAAATCGCGCGACTCCCGTGAGAAAGAACATCGGAACAAAAACGATGCAAATGCAGAGGGTAGATACCATCGCTGGCAGCGCGATTTCTCCGGCGCCGGTCAAAATGCCGTTCTCCAGACTTTCGCCGGCCCTCAAGTGGCGCTCGACGTTTTCGATGGTCACCGTGGCGTCGTCCACCAGGATACCCACCGCCAGGGCCAGACCTCCGAGCGTCATCAGGTTGATGGTTTCTCCGATGGCGCTGAGAATGGCCAGGGATGCCAGAACGGAAAGCGGGATCGAAATGGCGATGATGAGCGTGCTTCGCCATGAGCCGAGGAAGAGCAGGATCATTGCGGCCGTCAATGCCGCGGCGACGACGCCTTCCCTCACGACGCCACTGACGGCGGCTTTCACGAAAAGAGATTGGTCACCAAATTGTTTAATTTGCACGTCGCTGGTGAGCATGTTCTTGACGTTGGCCATTGCCGCTTTGACTCCGTTAGCAACGCTGAGTGTGGACGCGGTGCCGTTCTTAAGGACGCTAAGCAAGACGCTGCGCAATCCGTCCTGACGAACCAGATTCTGTTGCGGCGTGTATCCGTCGCGGACCTGCGCGACGTCACGGACCCGGATCACGGCTCCCTCCACGGTTTTGATCGGCAAATCGTTCAACCGCGTAATAAGCCGTGGGCTGGTATTCAGATCAATTGGATATTCATTGACGCCGATTTTTGCCGTGCCGCTCGGAAAAACCAGATTCTGGGCGCTGATGGCAGTCACGACGTCCTGCGCCGAAAGGTTCTGTCGCTCGAGGGCTTTGAGGTCTAGGTCCACCGAAACGACTCGCTGCTTGCCACCATACGGATAAGGAACACCAACACCGGGCACGCTGATGAGGCCGACCCGCACTGTGTTCAGAGCGAGATCGAATGTCTGTTGCTCCGAGAGTGTTTTGCTACTGATGCCATACTGCAAAATCGGAACGGTGGAGGCGTTGTATTGGATGATCAACGGCGGGGTGGTGCCAGGCGGAAGTTGTTTCAGAATGGTTTGCGATTCCGCGGTGATTTGGGCCACACCGGCATCCGGCGAAACGCCCTGGTGGAAAAAAACCTTTACGACGGCCACACCATCGTAGGAGGTGGATTCGATGTGCTCGATGTTGTTGACGGTTGTGGTGAGCGCTCGCTCGTCGGTGTACACCATTCGTTGCTCGATTTCTTTTGCGCTCAAGCCAGTGTATTGCCAAATGACACTGACAACGGGAATGTTGATGGACGGAAAAATGTCGGTTGGCGTGCGCAACAAGACGAACGGCGTCAGCAAAAGAAGAAGCAGCGACGCCACGACGAACGTGTAAGGACGACGGAGAGCTAAGCGGACGATCCACATATCATTTTCCTGTGTTCATTTCTCTCGCGACGGTCGACGAAATCTCCACTGGGTTTTTCGAGTGCTGAACTCGCTCAGCGTCCCGCTCCAAAGCGCGGCTCAGTCGCCACAGAAAAATCCCGATGTAGGCCAACGCGCAGACCATGATGCCCAAGCCCTCGAATTCCTGACGTGTGAGAGGGGGGCTACCGAGCGCAGATCGCAGCAAGTGAACGAGAACCGCGATACCGCTGAGAGGGATCACGAAAGCCAACGCCCGGAATTCCCAGCGTCTCCTTCGCGCAAACAGGCTGAGCGCCCTCCCTGGCGTTCGCGACGCCGTGCGCGAATTCCGAGGCTCATTAACCATCAGGTCCTCGTGACTGTCTCTCAACGGTTGTTCCAACGTATTCATTTCACCTCCTGGTCTTGCAGGAGCGATGCCAGTCGTTGCCGGCGGATTCCCCGGTCTTCGCAACAGCCGCGCCGCAATGCGTTTGCGGGGCGAGCAATAAACTTGATGCGAAAATTTATGCCGCCGGCACAACGGCGACGGCGTCGGGCGTTCGACAGCGCGTCGAAGGAGCGTCGTGTGAACGCGGGGCAACACGACCTTGGTTTTGCATTCGCTGAGTTGACAAGAGCGCTGAAGTGCGGACGAGTCAGGCTCTTTGCAACAGGATTCAGCTCGTCGAATGTTGCCGTCGGACACTTGGCACTGCCCTTGCACCCGGTACGACGCGATGGAAATCAATCTAACAGTTGACGGTACGCCCAGAGAGTCGAAGCCCGACGAGCGTCTCATTGAGCTCATCAATCGCATCGGTTTGAAAGTTCCCCAGGTTTGCTATCATCCACAACTCGGCCCGATTCAAACCTGCGACACGTGCATGGTGGAGGTGGACGGCAAACTGGTCAGGGCTTGCGCCACCCACGTCGCGCCCGGGATGAACGTTTCCACGATTTCCGCAAGAGCGGTCGCCGCTCAACGGGAAGCATTCGACCGGATTCTCGGCAATCACATGCTTTACTGCACGGTCTGCGACAATAACAACGGGAATTGCACGGTGCACAACACGACCAAGCTAATGGCCGTCGAGCATCAAAAGATTCCGTTCGAGACGAAGCCGTACGAAGTGGACAACTCGAACCCATTTTACCGATACGATCCAGATCAGTGCATCCTTTGTGGCCGCTGCGTCGAGGCTTGTCAAAATGTCGAGGTCAACGAGACGCTTTCGATCCGCTGGGAAGATCCGCATCCGCGAGTCCTGTGGGATGGCGGGAAACCGATCGGTGAGTCGAGCTGCGTGTCGTGCGGCCATTGCGTCACGGTGTGTCCCTGCAATGCGTTGATGGAGAAATCCATGGTCGGCAAGGCGGGGTTTCTCACCGCTTTGCCGAAGACTGCGTTGGCAGGCATGATTGATATCGTCAAGGGCGTCGAGCCGGACACCGGCTACGGAGCGATCTTGAAGGTTTCGGAGGCCGAATCGGCGATGCGTGAATCCCGCATTCGCCGCACTAAAACCGTGTGCACCTATTGCGGCGTGGGCTGCAGCTTCGATGTCTGGACCAAAGATCGGCAGATCCTGAAAGTGGAGCCGATGGAAGGCCCGACCAATGGCATCTCCACTTGCATCAAAGGAAAGTTTGGCTGGGATTTCGTGAACAGTTCCGACCGATTAACCAAGCCGCTCATTCGCGAGGGCGGCAAGTTTCGCGAAGCGAGCTGGGATGAAGCGCTTGGCCTGGTGGCGCGCAGGCTGGCGGAAATCAAAGCCAGGAGCGGGCCGGACTCACTCGCTTTCATCTCCTCCTCAAAATGCACGAATGAGGAAAGCTATTTAATGCAGAAGCTCGCCCGCGCCGTGATCGGCACGAACAACATGGACAATTGTTCCCGTTATTGCCAGGCCCCGGCTACGATGGGTCTGTTCCGCACCGTCGGTTACGGTGGCGATTCCGGCTCCATCAAGGACATCGAAAATGCCAGCCTTGTCATCATAATCGGCAGCAACACCGCCGAGGCCCATCCCGTCCTGGCCACCCGTGTGAAACGGGCGCACAAACTTCGCGGCCAAAAGCTTATCGTGTCCGACTTGCGCAAGCATGAAATGGCGGAACGCGCCGACCTCTTCCTCCATCCGAAACCAGGAACTGACCTCGTTTGGATTTCCGCCATCACCGGTTACATTCTGGATAATGGATTAGCCAAGACTTCGTTCCTCGAAAAGTGGGTGACCGGTTTGGAGCAATACAAGAAGAGCCTTGAGCCATTCACGATGGAGTTCGCCGCGGAGACGTGCGGCCTGCCCATCGAGACGCTGAAGCAGGCGGCGCGGATGATCACCGAATCGGAAGGCGTCTGTGTTCTTTGGGCGATGGGGGTCACGCAACACAGTATGGGCTCGGATACCTCAACCGCCATCTCAAACCTGTTGCTGGTGACCGGGAATTACATGCGTACCGGCACCGGCGCCTACCCCTTGCGCGGCCACAACAACGTGCAGGGGGCAAGCGATCACGGCGCGATGCCGAATTACCTTCCCGGTTACCAACTCGTCGATGACCCGGAAGTGCGCGCGCGCTTCGAAGCGGGTTGGCAGGTCAAGCTTCCCTCCACCAAAGGCCTGGACAACAAAGAAATGATCGATGCGATTCACCAGGGCAAACTCAAGGCGATGTACTTGTTCGGCGAGGAAATCAGCCTCGTGGACTCGAATAAAAATCTTGTCGACGAAGGCCTGTCGAAGCTCGATTTCTTCGTGGTTCAAGACATTTTCTTTAGCGACACCTGCCGGTTTGCGGATGTAATCCTGCCCGCCAGCCCGAGCCTGGAGAAGGAAGGCACGTTCACCAGCACGGAGCGGCGCATCCAGCGGCTCTATGAAGTGTTCGAACCGCTGGAGGGCAGCCGGCCCGATTGGAGAATCATTCAGGAAATCGCCAATCGTCTCGGCGCCAATTGGAATTTCAAGCATCCGTCCGAGATTTACGCCGAGATTGCTTCGCTGACACCCTTGTTCGCTGGGGTGACCTACGAACGGCTTGAAGGATACAAAAGTTTGCAATGGCCGGTCGCAGCAGACGGCACCGACCAGCCGCTGCTGTATGAGAAGCAGTTCAATTTCCCGGACGGCAAGGCGAGGCTATTTCCGTTGACATACTCAGAGCCGAGCGACCGGGTGAATGATGAATTTGATTTACATTTGAACAACGGCCGGTTGCTTGAACATTTCCACGAAGGCAATATGACCTACCGCAGTGCCGGCATCCGGGAACAAACGCCGGATACCTTCGTGGAAGTCTCACCCGAACTCGCGACCGAGCGCCGGATCAAGACCGGCGCCTGGGTCCAACTGGTTTCGCGCTATGGCCAGGTCCGGGTCCGGGCGTTGGTGACCGACAGGGTGCAGGGCAAAGAACTCTACATGCCGATGAACTCTTCGGAGAGTCCCGTGAATCGGCTTACCGGCAGCTTTACAGATAAAGTAACCCACACACCTGCGTACAAGGAGGCGTCCGTCCGGATGCTGGTCCTGGGCGAAAACGGTGAAAGCCCTTTGCCCCGAGGCAACCCAAGATTTGGTCATCGGACACCGCAACGTGGCGTTGAAGTCGAGCGCAAATGGAAACGCCCGGAGTACCGAGTTCCCGGAAGCCCCATGTTATTTCACGCGACAAAAACAAAAGCGAACGGAGGAAACGGGACCTGAGTTCCCGACGATGGGGCGAGTGTCCTCACGAGCCGGATTCAACTCTCAACCATCAACCCTCAACCGAATATGGCCCAACCCATCCCCTTGCAAATGCCGGCGCGCGATCCGCGCGCGGAATTACAGACCCGGTTGCAAAACGCGCCCTTGCAATATGCCGAGGCTCTGCTTTCCGGGTATGAATTGCTCCAGCGTCTTCACGACCGTGGCGTCCTGGATCTTCTGCGGGGCGCCCTCGGCTCCAGTGACAAAGTGATCGAGATCGTCGTGGACGCAGCGAAAACGCCGGAAGCGATTATCGCCACCCGCAATCTTCTGATTCTGAGCAAGGTCGTGTTTAGTCTCGAACCGGAATTGCTCGAAGGCATTGCGAAAGCTGTGCCCAACAGCCTGACTCAAGCCAGGGAGGAAAAACCACTCAATCTATGGCAAATGTTCAAAAAGATGTGCAGCCACGACACGCGACGGGCACTGGGCGCGATGCTCAGCGTCCTTGAGTCGTTCGGAAAAAGCCTGGGCTCGGTCACGTCCCCGGAACTTCATCCCGCCGAATCGGACCTTACCGGGATTGAATCTCCAGCCAAGCTATGAGTTCTCAAACTCAACTCCTTAGCCGGGCGCTAAACCGGCGAACGATTCTGCGAGTGGTTGGTGCCGCAGGCGCGGGCGCTCTGATGCTTCCGCGGTTGACCCGTGCCGGCCCGAACCTTAGCTCACCACAGGAACAACTCGTTGCGTTTCCGGAAAAGACTGAGCTCATCCTGAGAACAGATCGTCCCCCGCAACTCGAGACGCCGCTGCATTACTTTCGCGAGGATTTCACTCCAAATGACGCCTTCTATGTGCGATGGCACCTGGAAGGCATTCCGACTTCAATTGATCCGAGTGCGTTCCGGCTTCAGATCGGTGGGCACGTCGAAAAACCAGCCTCGCTCTCGATGAACGATTTGCGCACCCAGTTTGAGCCGTTTTCCGTCATTGCTGTAAACCAGTGTTCGGGAAATTCCCGCAGTTGTTTTGAGCCGCGCGTCCCGGGAGGGCAATGGAGAAACGGCGCCATGGGCAACGCGCGCTGGACAGGCGTGCGTTTGCGGGACCTTCTGGACCGCTCCGGTGTGAAGGCGGGCGCAGTGGACGTAAGTTTTGAAGGGCTGGATCGCGCGCCCATTGTCGCCACGCCCCGTTTTGCCAAGGCTCTTGCAATTGACCACGCCCGGGACGGCGAGGTGCTGGTAGCCTACGCGATGAATGGCGCCGCGCTGCCGATGCTCAACGGTTATCCGCTCAGGCTCGTAGTTCCTGGTTGGTATGCCACGTATTGGGTCAAGGCGCTAAGTGAAATCACCGTTTTGTCCGAAAAGTTTCACGGCTTCTGGATGGACAAAGCCTACCGCATTCCGAACACGCCCAATGCCAACGAAGATCCTGAACATCTCGCCCCCGAGACGGTGCCCATCAGTCGCATGAGCCTCCGTTCGCTATTCGTGCGGCCCGAACCGGGCGAGCAATTGAAGCGCGGAACGCCGTTTGAAGTACAGGGGCTGGCTTTTGACAGCGGTTATGGAATTCAACGTGTCGAAGTCTCCACCAATGATGGAGCGAGTTGGCAGATGGCGCAGCTCGATCCGGAGCTCGGGAAATATTCCTGGCGCCGTTGGCGTCTTCCCTGGCTGCCGGCGGCGAGCGGAAAGCAACGCTTTAGGGTGCGCGCTTTCAATCGCTCGGGAGAACAGCAAACGACCGCTCTGTGGAATCGAAGCGGTTTCATGCGCAACGTCATTGAACAAACAGAAGTCGAGGTCCTCTGAGGTGAAACTTTTTATTCGCAATTTGTGTTCAACACTGGCGCTGCTTTGCATCGCGAGCTTACAGGCGGGCGGTGGAGGTCCTGACACTCCGTCTTCGAATGCCACGAATAGCCCATCCGCGGCAGCACAAACCGCCACCGCTGTCCGTCACCTAACGCTGCCGCGTTTCGAGCCGAACATGCCCGTCGCGCCGGGTCGCGACGAATTCATGAGGGCATGCCTTACATGTCATTCGGCGCGCTATGTCACGATGCAACCACCTTTTTCGCGGCGTCAGTGGGAGGAAACCGTTCGCAAAATGGTCACGGCTTACGGCGCTCCGGCCGACGAGTTTCAAGTCGGCAAAATCATTGATTACCTCTATGCCATTGACGGGAATGGGTCCAAGCCGCAGACGCACGATTCTTCTGATGATGACGACTCGGGAGCCACAGCAAACCTTGCTCTGCCGGAGGCGACGGAAAGCGCTCCGGTGTTTGAGGTTGCCACCAATGTGCAGGACTACGACTCAATTGTGCGGCGCGGCGCGGTCGTCTTTATGGAAAATTGCGCAGGGTGTCATGGTCATGACGGACGAGGCAACGGGGTCGCCAGTCAAGCGCTGTTGCCCAAACCAACAGATCTGACCGCCGCGCGCTTTTCCGATGAATTCCTGCAGCAAACGCTTTGGAATGGCGTGCGTGGGGCCCCGATGCCTTCGTGGCGCAAGTTACCGCTTCGAGATTTGGGTGCGGCGGCGGCCTATGTGCAATCATTTCATTCCACCACCAATTCCAGCACTGTCGTACCTGAATCTCTAGCGCGCGGGAAAGCCTTGTATGAAAAAGACTGTCTTGCTTGCCACGGATCAACTGGCGATGGGAAGGGCTCGGCCGCCGCCACCCTCACGCCGCCGCCCTCTAATTTCAAAACGATACAGCCGGACTTTGACTATATTCTCAAAGTATTGCGTGATGGCATTCCTGGTACAGCCATGCCGGTGTGGAAGGATCAAATCTCCGAATCAGATAGCGCCGCGCTTGCCGGCTATGTGCGCTCTCTCTATGAAGTTGACAAACGACTAAATCCGTGAATACAGCAACCTCTCAACCGGAAGAGTACGATCTGCTCGTCCTGGGCAGCGGCGAAGCGGGCAAATACATCGCTTGGACACTGGCCAAAAAGGGGATGAAGACTGCCGTCATTGAGCGAAAATATATCGGAGGTTCGTGCCCCAACATCGCCTGTCTCCCGAGCAAGAATGTCATCCATAGCGCCAAAGTCGCCTCTTACTTCCGCCGAAGCGAGGAATTCGGAATCATCAAGGACAACTGGAAAGTCGATATGCCGACCGTGCGTGAGCGCAAGCGCAAGATGGTCACCGGGCTGGTCGAGATGCATCTCGATTTATACAAAAAAAGTGGAGCCGAGCTGGTCATCGGCTCCGGACGCTTTGTTGGTCCCAAAACCATCGAGGTTACCTCTGCCGATGGCCTCATACGCCTTCTTCACGGGAAGCGGGTCGTCATCAACACGGGAACCCGCCCGACCATCGGTCCAATTCCGGGTCTTGCCGAAGCGAACCCCATGACCCATACCGAAGCACTGGATTTGGACTGCATTCCGGAACATCTCCTCGTCCTGGGTGGTGGCTATGTTGGGCTCGAATTGTCCCAAGCCATGCGCCGCTTCGGCAGCCGGGTGACCCTTATTGAGCGCAACTCCCGGCTGGTCCATCGCGAGGATCAGGACATTTCGGCAGCCCTGCAGGAATTGTTCAAGGATGAGGGAATCGAAGTGGTCACGAGCGCTCGCATCACCCGTGTTGAGGGAAAATCTGGTGAATCGGTGAAACTGCCGGCGAACCGCAACGGATCAGAAACCGTCCTGGAAGGCACGCATCTCTTGGCAGCGACGGGTCGCACGCCCAACACGGATGGTATTGGCCTGGGACAGGCCGGAGTGGAAACGACCGACCGCGGTTACGTGAAGGTCAACGACCGCCTTGAAACAACGGCGCCTGATGTCTGGGCGGTGGGTGAGTGTGCCGGCAGCCCGCATTTCACCCATATTGCCTTCGATGATTTCCGCATCGTGCGCGACAATATCCTGGGCGGCCATCGCGTGACCACCGGACGCCAGGTGCCGTTCTGCATGTTCACGGACCCTGAGTTCGCGCGCATCGGTCTGAGCGAAATGGAAGCGAACGAGCGTGGTATTGCCTATCGACTCGCCAAAATCCCTCTCGTCGCGGTATTGCGAACCCGAACGCTTTCCGAGACCCGAGGCTTCATGAAAGCTCTCATCGAAGCAAAGAGCGATCGCATCCTTGGCTTCACCATCTTCGGAGTTGAGGCCGGAGAAGTCATGGCGGCCGTGCAAATCGCGATGATTGCAGGGCTCCCCTACACCGCGTTACGTGACGCCATCTTTACCCATCCTACCATGCTGGAAGGACTCATCCCGCTCTTTACGAATGTGCCGCACGCCGCCGCTGCCGTTGCCAACGTCCAGGCTTTACACGCATGAACCTCCAAGTCGAAAGCAAACTTCGTGGCGTTGACTCTGACCGACCTGACGATTGTCGCAACTGCGTGCCGGCTGTTGAGCAGAATCACGCGTGGAAGCCGGCGCAGAAAACCATTTTCACCTGTCCGATGCATCCTGAGATCCGCCAGGATCAACCCGGCTCCTGCCCAATCTGCGGAATGACTCTTGAGCCGGTTGCAGTCACGGGGGAACCTAAGGAGGAGGATTCCGAGGCCAAAGATATGACTCTGCGCTTCTGGATTGCCACTATTCTTACCGCGCCAGTTTTCCTCCTCGCCATGGCGCACTTCATTCCGGGCCTGCAGCTCGTGCGCTGGATTCCACCGCGCCTCAACCAATGGATCCAATTCCTTTTTACGACGCCGGCGGTTCTCTGGGCCGGCTGGCCGTTTTTTGTCCGCGGTTGGAATTCGCTCCGCAATCGTCACCTCAACATGTTCACGCTTATCGCGCTGGGCGTCGGTACCGCCTACGGCTTTAGTGTTGCTGCCCTCTTTTTCCCTCAGGCATTTCCACCCGGTTTCCGGACCGGCTCGGTCGTTCCACTTTATTTTGAGGCCGCCGCTGTAATCACCACGCTGGTTTTGCTTGGACAGATGCTTGAAGCCAAAGCCCGCAGCCGAACCGGTGCGGTAATAAAAGCGTTGTTGAATCAAGCTGCTAAGACAGCCCGCGTAATCCGAGATGGCAAAGATGTGGAAGTCCCCGTCGCTCATGTGCAGAAAGGGGATCTCCTCCGCGTTCGGCCCGGTGAAAAAATTCCCGTGGACGGCGTCATTGTCGAAGGTCAGAGCAGCGCCGACGAGTCCATGGTCACCGGCGAATCCATGCCAGTCAGGAAAGTCGCTGGGGATAAAGTCACCGGAGGCACACTCAACCAAACCGGTTCGTTCCTCATGCGAGCCGAGCGAGTCGGCAACGAGACACTTCTGTCACAAATCGTGGCCATGGTGGCAAGCGCGCAACACAGCCGCGCCCCTATTCAACGCCTGGCCGATAAAATCTCCGGCTATTTCGTCCCGGCCGTCATCACGATTGCTGCTCTCACCTTTTTCGGCTGGGCGATGTTCGGTCCGGAGCCGCGTTTCGCATACGGTCTCGTGAACGCGGTCGCCGTTCTTATCATCGCCTGTCCTTGCGCACTGGGCCTCGCCACTCCCATGTCGATAATGGTCGGCGTCGGCCGCGGCGCCCGAGAAGGTATCCTCGTCAAAAATGCCGAGGCCTTGGAAACCTTGGAGAAGGTCGATGTCGTCGTTGTCGACAAGACCGGCACTCTCACTGAAGGCAAGCCACAACTTGTTCAAATCGTAACCGCTCAGGGCTTTGAAGAAAGCCAACTGCTGCAGCTTGTCGCCAGCGTGGAACAACACAGCGAACATCCTTTAGCGGCTGCCATCGTCCGGGCAGCCAAGGAGCGTACGCTGGTTCTTGTAGAAACCGAACACTTCGACTCCATGACCGGTGGTGGCGTGACCGGCACAGTTCAGGGCCACCAGGTCTTGGTCGGCAACCGACGGCTTCTCGAAAGCAAACGCATCCACGATCTCCACTCGCTCGAGCAGGCAGATCAGCAATTACAGGCTGACGGTAACACCGTCATCTTCGCCGCAATCGACGGCAAAGCCGCCGGCATTTTGGCCGTAACGGATCCCATTAAGCAGGACACTCCGGAAGCCATCGCCGAGTTGCATCGACTTGGCTTAAGAGTTGTCATGCTAACAGGGGACAACCGGGCGACAGCCCAAAGTGTTGCAAGCAAGCTGAACATCGATGAGGTCCATGCCGAAGTGACTCCCCAGGATAAATATCAGGAAGTGAATAAACTCCGCGCAGCGGGCCACATCGTAGCCATGGCGGGTGACGGTATCAATGACGCTCCCGCGCTCGCGGCTGCTGATGTTGGAATCGCCATGGGCACTGGTACCGACGTCGCTATCGAGAGCGCCGGAATAACTCTAGTGGAAGGCGATCTTCGCGGCATCGTCAAGGCAATCCGCCTCAGCCGTCTCGTTATGCGGAACATCCGGCAAAATCTTTTCTTTGCCTTTATTTACAACATGCTCGGCGTGCCCATTGCTGCCGGTGTTCTCTACCCTTTAATTGGCATTCTCCTCAACCCGATGATCGCCAGTGCCGCTATGAGCCTCAGTTCGGTGTCCGTCATCGCCAACGCCCTCCGTCTCCGGAAGGCCTGATTCTAAAGCACTGTTCTTAGACTTATTCTTTTTGTGTCACCACGTCATCCACCCACGAAAAAGTTTTCATCATGGTGGGAAAGCCGAGCGTCGTCGTGCCCAACAAAGCCACGTGATAAATTTCCTCCGCGGAACACCCCGCTTCGAGGGCACGCCGCGTATGGCTATGTACAGCGCCCTCCATCTGGCCGCCCACGGCGATGGCCAATTTCACCAGGGCGCGCGTCTTGTCGGCCAACGGACCTGCCTCGGCCGTCGCGGCGCCGAGCGCATCGTAAGCCTGGAAAACTTTGGGATACCTTTTCTGAAACTGGAGGTAGCGGGCTGGTAATTTGTTCGGACCGGGTGTGTGTGATTGCGCGCGTTCAGCCATAAAAATGCCTTTCCGCTGTTTTTTCTAACCGTAGCTGTTTCGCACCCAACTGCAAAGCTTCTTCTCATCAATCGTTCCAGCGAGTCTTAAAAGCAAATCCCGTGGCAAAGCGGTGCTCGCCGAATCCCTCTTTTCTCGCGCGTTGCTTGACCCCCTCTATCGCGGCGGATTAGGCTGCATTCGTGTCAGGCTCGTCTCAAACTGGAAACCGGGGTTTGGAAACCGGCGACTCGCAGTGGCGGCGTTGGCGAGCGGCTGCCTGCCGGTGGGGGGTGGCCATTGTGTCGGTTGCGTCCGCAGTCATCCTCGCACAGGTGCTGGAGCATTACTGGCAATCCACTCCTTTCGTATCGCTGTTTCTTTGCGCCATCATGTTCAGCGCCTGGTTCGGTGGATTCAAGCCAGGCTTGCTCGCCATCGCCCTCTCGGTTCTGGCTTTCGATTATTACTTCCTGCTTCCGACCCATTCGCTGGTGCCGAATTTGAACGAGCTGCCACGCCTTGTCCTTTTTTCGATTGCAGCCTTAATGGTTGGGTTGCTGAGCGCCGCACAAAGGAGCGCTACAGAATCGCTCAGGCGGGCACGGGATGATCTGGCTGCAAAAGTTCAAGAACTCAAGAGCGCCAACGAGGCATTGCACGCAGAGAACGTCGAACGAAAGCTGGCCGAAGCTGCGCTGCAAAAGGCGCAGGCCGAGCTCGCTCATATAACTCGCATGACCACCATGGGCGAATTGACCGCCTCGATAGCCCATGAAGTCAACCAACCACTCACCGCAGTCCTCAACAACGCCAATGCCTGTCTCGACCTTCTGCCTAAGGGCGCACCAAACATTGAAGCAGTTCGAGAAGCGTTAACCGAGATCATTGACGATGCCGACCGCGCGGGCGCCGTTATCCTGCGAGTCCGTCAGTTGGCGAAAAGAACGCCCGTCGAGCGGTCGCTTCTGGATCTGAGGGATGTCGTCAACGATGTTCTGGCGCTTGCTCGTTATGAGTCCGTGGCGCGCGGTGTCACCATCCGCACCGACCTGTCCCAGGATTTGCCGTCGGTCCTGGGCGACCGTGTTCAACTGCAACAGGTTTTGCTCAACCTGGTGATGAACGGAGTGGATGCCATGAACTCGGTCCCCGAAAAGACACGAATTCTGTTGGTTCTTGGAAAACACGACGCAACCGCCGGAACGTCTGCGGTCCTCCTTTGCGTGCAAGACGCGGGTGTCGGGTTGAAAGCTGAAGAAATGGAGCGGCTTTTTGAGCCGTTCTACACCACCAAAGCCAACGGCATGGGCATGGGCCTGACCATCTCTCGCTCGATTATCGAGGCGCATGGCGGCCGATTGTGGACCGAGCCAAATCGGGGGCCGGGAGCAACCTTCTTGTTCAGCCTGCCTGCCGCGCCGAAGCACCCTGGCGCGAGTGGACCGGAGTCGCGCGACTCAGCATCATGACCCACCAGGAGTGCGCCTGTGGTCCTCCTTTGTGTGCAAGACGCCGATTCCGGGTTAGAGCCTGAGGAGATGAACCGGCTCTTCGCAGGGTTCTAAATAAATGGCTGAGGCTGGGCTTGCGCAAACGCACCGAATATGTGAGGGTTTTTAACATGCCGAGTATGCCGCCAACAGTTTGCGGGAGTCGCAACAGGTTCTGCCGATCCGCCGATAGCCCTCATCGTGTGCTGCTTCCCGTCCCGGGCGAGCCTGGACCAAAGGTCAGTGTACTGCGAGGGGGGCATTCTGTCATGCTTGAAACCAAATCAATGGCAGGTTGGCGCACGCTGAAGGGGTTTTTCGTCAGCGAGCACAACCATTCCAAAACTGAAAGGACCCCGTCATGAACGTCGCTAGTGCTGACAAGGAAAATCCGATTCGCTTCGCCGGCTCGGAGCTCGGCGCGCATCGGCACATCTGCGGATTCTTCCGCACTCCAGAGGAGGAGTATTACCTCCTGCTGCCGTTTATCAAAGAAGGCTTTGAGCGCGGCGAAAAAGCCTTCCATGTCGTTGATCCCAAACTTCGTAATGACCACCTTCGGCGGCTAAATTCTGCCGGTATCAACGTGGCCGAGGCAGAGGAAAGCGGTCAGTTCGAACTTTGCAACTGGGAGCAAATGTATCTCCGGGACGGCTACTTCGACCAGGATCGAATGCTCGCGCTATGGCGGGACGTGCTCGTGGCCGCCGGGCAGCGCGGTTTTCCTCGCACCCGTCTGGTCGCCCACATGGAGTGGGCGCTGGAGGATCACGAAGGCGTGAGTGACCTGATGGAATACGAGGCGAGGTTCAACCTGATGCACCAGGGCGGCCGCGACCCGGTCATCTGCACCTACGACCTCACCCGGTTCAGCGGGGACGTTATCATGGGCGTGTTACGAACTCATCCGATGGTGATCCTCGGCGGCGTGTTGCAGGAGAATCCTTTCTTCATTCCTCCGGAGCAGTTCTTGCAGGAGTTGCGCGAACGCCACGTTCGCGATGGATTGCAGCCCGCGGCGAATTGATGTGCCCGGTGACCCAAAAGAAGGCAAGGAAGAGATCAGGCGGCTGCGAAGTTCTATTAATGACCTGATCAGCATCCAGGCTCTGCCCGCGATCTGGAACGGCCGTGAGCCAGGCCACATTGTCAGCACGTTGCTCGACGTACTGGTGAGCATGCTGCGGCTGAATTTCGCCTACGCACGATTGCGCCATTCCATCAACGGATCGCCCGTTGAGTTCGTCCGATTGACGCAACGTCGCACTCCCCCGCCGCAACCCCAGGAGATCGGTCGCGCGCTCGACTGCTGGTTGACCAACCGCTCCGCCAATGCACCTCTGGCCGTGCCGAATCCGGCGGACGACGGCGAGGTCAGGATCGCGCCTCTTCGGCTCGGGCTCATGGATGAAATCGGTGTCCTGGTCGCCGGCTCAAAGCGGGCCGATTTTCCGACACCGACCGAAACGCTTTTGCTACGGGTGGCGGCGAATCAGGCCCTGGTCGCCTTGCAAGAAGCCCGGCAATTGCACGAGCAGCGGCGCGCCGCGGAGGAACTCGAACGACGCGTCACAGACCGGACCGCACAACTGACCACCGCAAACGAAGCGTTGCGCGAGTCGGAAAAAAAGTACCGCACGCTGTTCGATTCGATTGACGAAGGGTTTTGCACTATCGAAGTGCTGTTCGACGGAAACAATAATCCGATTGATTATCGCTTCCTGGAAGTCAATCCGTCGTTTGAGAAACAGACAGGGATTCAAAACGCTCGAGGCAGGCGAATGCGCGAGATCGCTCCGCAGCACGAAGAGCGCTGGTTTGAAATTTACGGCCGAATAGCCTTGACGGGTGAACCCGTACGTTTTGAAAACCAAGCCGCACAACTGCAACGTTGGTATGACGTTTATGCTTTCCGCGTCGGAGAACCAGGGGACAGAAAAGTCGCCATCCTTTTCAACGATATCACGGAACGCAAGCAGGCAGAAGCGAAGCTGCGGCAAAGTGAGAGTAATCTGGCGGAAGCGCAGAGGTTAACGCATACGGGGAGTTGGGTTTGGCGAGTAGCGGGACGAGAAGCCGCGCATCTTTCCGAGGAGTGGTATCGCTTATATGGCTTTGATCCAGAAGAGGGCATGCCGGCTTGGGAAGAGCGCCTCCAGCGCGTTCATCCGGAGGATCGTGCCAAGTGGCAGGGGACAATCGATCGAGCAATCCGTGAAAAGTCAGATTACCAAGTGGAATTCCGAATCCTTCTTCCGGACGGGACGGTCAAATACATCCATACGGTCGGCCATCCGGTCTTGAATGCAGCCGGGGATTTGGCGGAGTTCGTAGGTAGCGCGACGGACATCACCGAGCGCAAGCGGGCCGCGGTGTTGCTGGCCGGCGAGAAACGGCTTCTTGAGATGATAGCCAGGGGCGATTCTCGCGCTCTTGTCCTGGAGGGCGCATGCCGAGTCTTCGAAGAACTGGCCAGCGGTTCTCTGTCTTCGATCCTTTTGTTGGACCCGAAAACCAACCAGCTTCGGCATGGCGCAGCGCCCAGCTTGCCAATAACCTACACGGAGGCAATTGACGGCCTCGTCATCGGCCCCTGCGTGGGTTCGTGCGGAACGGCCGCTTACCGCGCAGAGCAAATGATCGTTTGCGACATCGCCACGGATCCGCTATGGGCAGATTACCGCGATCTGGCGCTGGGTCATGGGCTGCGAGCGTGCTGGTCCACGCCGATACTCTCCTCAACAGGCAAGGTTTTGGGGACCTTCGCTATTTATTATCGCGAGCCGCGCAGCCCCACTCCGCACGAGCGTGAACTCATCGAGCAAATCACCCATCTCGCGAGTATCGCGGTCGAGCGCGAGCAGGCCGAAGAAGCGCTACGGCAGGCGCAGGCGGATCTTGCGCACGTCAGCCGGGTGACCACCATGGGTGAGCTGACCGCCTCCATCGCCCATGAAGTCAACCAGCCACTAACCGCAGTCGTCAACAACGCCAATGCCTGTCTCGACCTCCTGCCCAAGGGCGCTCCGAACGTTGCAGAGGTTCGAGAAGCGCTAGCGGAAATAATTGACGATGCCGATCGCGCGAGCGCCGTTATCCTCCATGTCAGGCAGTTGGCGAAAAGGGCGCCCATCGAGAAGTCGCTTCTGGATCTGAGGGATGTCGTCAAGGATGTTCTGGCACTTGCCCGTTATGAGTCGGCTGCGCGGCGCGTCACGATCCACACCGATTTGCCCGAGGACCTGCCATCCGTCTCAGGTGATCGTGTGCAGCTCCAACAGGTTTTGCTCAACCTGGTGATGAACGGAATGGATGCGATGAACACAGTCGAGGAATCGAAGCGTGTCCTGACAATTTGCGGGCGCCTCGAAACACGGGATGGAATGCGTGCGGCCTCGCTCCGCGTGCAGGATTCAGGCACCGGGTTCAAACCTGAGGAAATGGACCGGCTTTTTGAGGCGTTCTACACCACTAAACCCCAAGGCATGGGTATGGGTTTGGCAATCTCTCGCTCCATCATTGAAGCTCATGGCGGGCGGTTGTGGGCTGAGCCGAACCAAGGACCCGGTGCGACCTTTTTGTTCAGCCTGCCGGACGCAGGCCATGCCGCATCATGACCGAGGCCGAGCCTATCGTATTTATCGTTGACGACGATCTGTCGGTTCGTCGTTCCACCGAGCGTCTTATCCGAGCAGCCGGACTGAAGGTCCAAACCTTTACTTCCGCCCGGGAATTTCTAAAGAACCCGCGACCTGAAGGAGCAGCCTGCCTCGTGCTCGATGTGCGCATGCCAGGGTTGAGCGGCATCGAGCTTCAACGCGAACTGGTCCGATCTGGAACTCACATTCCGATCATTTTCATTACCGCGCACGGCGATATCCCGACGACGGTGCGCGCGATGAAAGCGGGAGCCGTGGAATTCCTCACCAAGCCCTTCCGCAGCCGTGGTCTGCTGGACGCGGTCCGCGCCGCCATCGAGCGGGACCGATCAGCGCACAAAGAGCGATCTGAAACCAGAGAATTGCGCCAGCATTATGAACAGCTTACCCCGCGTGAGCGCGAAGTGATGCCTCTCGTTGCCGCCGGACTGCTGAACAAACAGGTCGCCGGCGAACTCGCCACCACCGAGCGCACGATCAAATTTCATCGCGCGCACATCATGCAAAAGATGCGCGCAGAATCTCTCGCCAATCTCGTTCGGATGGCTGAAAAGCTTGGAGCCTCCAGCCCGCTTAAGTAAGAAGCTACCTGTCCCAAAGGACAGCCATCGGCACTGTCCCAAGGTACAGTAGAATCCTCCCCGCGTACGCCATTACTGTGAGGCATGAACAAATTGTGGTTGAGGGACAGCGAGGGACGCAAAGAAGAATCGTCTGAAAGTCCGCTCGTTTCAATCGTGGACGATGACATCTCGGTGAGGAGGTCAACTCGGCGGCTCCTCTGCAACTCCGGCCTGCGGGCCGAGGTCTTCGCGTCGGCTGAAGATTTCCTGCAATCGGCGTGTGTGGCAGAGACAGCCTGCCTGCTGCTCGACATGCGCATGCCGGGAATGGGCGGTTTGGAGTTGCAGCGCCGCCTGGCTGAAACCGGCCGGTTGATTCCAATCGTCTTCCTCAGCGCCCGAGCCAGCGAGGAAGAGGAATGCCGGGCGTTGCGAGCGGGTGCGGCTAACTTTTTGCGCAAACCCGTCAGCAAAGAGATGTTGCTGCACGCAATTCGTGCCGTGCTCGAAGGCCCAGCCAATTAACCATGGAGAAAGTTATGACCACTACTATTGATAAATTAGTCGCTCCTCCTGCGAGAGAGGTGGATTGGAAGCGAGCAGGATCAGCGGTGCTCACGTCTGATGAAACGGATTCGGGTGCCAGCAGTGATACGTTCGCGGGCCAGGGCGCGAACGCCCTGGCTCTCGACCAGGGCCTGCCGCGATTGCTGTACGAATTGGCGGTGCGCCTCCCCGTGCAACCGGATATTCAAGCCCTGTGCATCTGGCTCTACGAACCGGTTCGCCAGGCCATTCGTCTGCACGTGCTGATGGCCGATCTTCCGGCGAAGATCAGGACCGGCATGGACTTTCCCGTGGAGGATTCGATCGCAGGGTGGGTGTGGGAGCGTCAGCAACCGCTTACGATCAACACGGAGGCAGAAACGCGTTTTCCCGAGTTCGCCCGGGCCCTGTTGGAAGCAGGCATCAGGTCCTTTTGCGCTGTCCCTTTGATGATCGGGAACCGCCGCATCGGCGTTTTGGGACTCGCGAGCAGCAAACCTGCGGCGTTTCGTCATTTCAACCTTCAGTACATGCAGCGGAGCTCTCCAGAACTTGCAAACGTCGCCGACATCCTTCCTGATCTTCAAGGCTCGGCCGACCGGAAACGGAAGCGCGATGACGAACCGATGTACATCGAGGAACAAGTGCGCCCTGAGGATAAGTTTGATGACATTATCGGTCGAAGCGCTTCGCTCCGGGCTGTGCTCGATCAGGTCCGAATCGTGGCCCCGACCAACTCCACGGTTCTCGTCCTCGGTGAGACAGGGACGGGCAAGGAACTGATCGCCCGCGCCATCCACAACCGCGGTTCGCGCCGCGATAAACCGTTCGTGAGAGTAAACTGCGCCGCAATTCCCTCGGGACTGCTCGAAAGCGAGTTGTTCGGTCATGAGCGGGGGGCGTTCACCGGAGCCATCGCGCGCAAGATTGGACGCTTCGAACTCGCGAACGGCGGCACGCTGTTCCTGGATGAAATCGGTGACATTCCCCCTGAGTTGCAGCCAAAGCTCTTACGGGTCCTCCAGGAACAGGAATTTGAACGGCTTGGCAGTACAGTGACTACGCGCGTGAACGTGCGCGTCGTGGCGGCCACGAGTCGCGACCTGCCGCAGATGGTGGCGAACCGTGAGTTCAGAAGTGATCTCTATTATCGCTTAAACGTGTTCCCGGTGCGCCTGCCGGCATTGCGGGAACGCCCTGAGGACATCGCGCTGCTCGTACGCCACTTTGTGGATCTCTGCGCCAATCGCATGAACAAGAAGGTTGATCGTGTTCCTAAGGAGGCGATGGAAGTTCTGCTCACTTACCCATGGCCGGGCAACGTGCGGGAGTTGCAGAATTTTATCGAGCGAGCGGTTATTCTTTCGACTGGCAAGGTTTTGAGACCGCCCTTGGCCGAACTGAAGCAGTCCGTCGCCGATCCGGGGGCTTTCGGAGAAAGCAACGTTCCCAAAACCGTAACTCTAAAAGATGCCGAGCGCGAACATATCGTCCAGGCGCTCGCTGAAACCAATTGGGTCATCGGAGGCCCGAAAGGCGCAGCCGCCAGACTCGGGTTGCAGCGCACGACTCTAATCTCCAAGATGCAAAGGCTCGGCATCTTGCGCGCTCAAGCGTGAAAGCGCAAAGAATAAACCTGATCGGCTCCGGTTAATGTGATTGCCGGTGGCGAGTTGTCATCACTTGTCGATCGTAGAACTTACCCACGCTCCCTGCGTTTGAAGACATAAAACAAATAAGCCAGCGACGGCAGCAGCAGGATCGCACCGAAACCCAACGCAATCACCAATAAGCGCAGGGTGAATTCAGGAGCAGCGGCGTTAGTGACGGTGACATCAGGCGTAACCAGATTGGGATATTGTGCCAAACCCCAGCCCACAAGAATGAGGGTGACTTGTCCAATCGCGGCAAGCCGTGCCAACACGAAGCGTCGCAGCCAGAGGGCAATCAATGCCGCGCCCGCAAAAAGACTCGTCCACACCAGCAGCACCGGCGCCCACCAGCGCGTCAATTCGTAATACATCGCCGGTGCGCCTCGTCGGGAAGTGAGGAAGACCACCAAGGCAATGGGCGCAAGCGCCAGCCCGGACCACAAGGAGCGCCGGCGAAAATCGTCTTGCAGGCCAGGTTCACCCCGGGTGTCGAGCGTGAGGTAAGTGGCTGCCAGAAACGCGAAGAGTCCGAGCGCAAACACGCCGCAGGACAGCGCAAATGGCGTCAGCCAGCCTGCCATGAAGCCGCTGAGGACACGCCCTTGCTCGACGCGGATTTGGCCGGTGGTTAAAGCGCCAAGGATGACCCCCTGGAAAAAGGGGGTTAAAAAGCTGGCCATCCCGAAGACGTTGCTCCACCGGCGCCTATCCTTCACGTCGTATTTGCGGAACACGAACGCGGAGCCGCGCAGCACGATGCCAAGGAGCATCACAGTCGTCGGAATGTTGAGCGCCGTCATCATGGTTGCGAAACCTCTCGGGAATCCGGTGAACAGCAGAACAATAACGAGAATTAGCCATACGTGGTTGGCTTCCCAGATGGGCGCGATGGCGTCCGCGATCGCCTCACGCTGCCGTTTGGCGCGAGGCCCGAACGCCAGCAAGTTCCATATCCCACCGCCAAAATCCGCGCCGCCCATGAGCGCATAAACAATGAGCGACGATAAAATGAACATGGCGACGATGACCTCAAGCACGAGTTACCCCGCTTGGTTGGGCTGGCACAAGACTGCCGGTTTCTAAAAACTGGCGGCGCAGGAGAAACACAACGACAATTGCCAGAAAGATGTAAACCGCGGTGAAGATAACGAACGGCACGACCAGTCCCGGCATGGGTGTTACAGCTTCGCGAGTCCGCATCACGCCATAAATTATCCAAGGCTGGCGTCCCAATTCCGTTACGACCCATCCGGTTTCAATTGCCAGAAATCCCAACGGACCGGCGGCAACCAGACCGCGTAAAAACCATCTGTTATTAGGCAGAAGCCGGTATTTCAGCCATAACACATCCGCACAGAGCGTCAGCGCGAGCATCAGCATTCCCGAACTGACCATGATGTCGAAGGACCAGTGCACGACCCGGACATTCGGCCATTGGCCGCGGGGGAACTCCTCCAAGCCGACCACTGTCGCGTTCGGGTCGTGCGCGGTGAGGAGACTCAGTCCGCGAGGAATCTTCAAGGCGTAATCGGTCTTCATCGTTTGGTCCTGCGGAATCCCACCGATAACCAGCGGCGCTCCGGCCTTCGTCCGATAGTGCGCTTCCATTGCCGCGAGCTTGGCCGGTTGCAGCCGGGCGACCGCGCGCGCACTCAAGTCGCCGCTGAGGATTTGCAAGGGCGTGGAGATACACGCAACGGCAAGGGCGAGGCCCAGCGCGGCTCGATGAAAAGGGCTGCTCCGGTCACGCAGCAGAAAAAAAGCATGAACTGCCGCCACCATAAAGCCTGTGGCCACAAATGCCGCCAAAGTCATATGCACGACTTCGTGAAAAGAGGCGGGGTTCAACATCGCCGCGATGGGATCAATGTCCGCAATCTTTCCATCGACGATTTTGAATCCAGCGGGCGAGTTCATCCACGCATTCGCCGTAACGACGAAGATGCCCGAGAGAATGCCGCTGATGGCCACAACCACGCCGGACAGCCAGTGAATGAGCGGTGAAACGCGCTTCCATCCGTAAAGATAGACCCCCAGAAAAATGGCTTCGGTGAAGAACGCGAAACCTTCCAGCGAAAACGGCATTCCGATGATGGCCCCGGCCTGCTCCATGAAGCCGGGCCAAAGCAAACCAAGCTCGAACGAGAGCACCGTGCCCGAAACCGCGCCCACCGCAAACAAAATGGCTGCGCCCTTCGCCCACCGCTTGCAGAGATCAAGATACACCGGTTGCTTCGTCCGCAGATACATCCCCTCAGCGATGGCCATGAGCAGCGGCATCCCGATCCCCAACGCAGCAAAGACGATGTGGAAGGCCAACGACATGGACATCTGTGAGCGAGCGAAGAGGAAATCACTCATTCCATTACAGCGTTGACAGTTTCCAGGTTCTAATCAACCCAAAGGACGATCTTGCCACGCGTGCGGCGGGCCTGGCTCAGTTGTTGAGCGAGACGTGCCTCCGATAAGGGCAAGACTCTTTGCACAAACGGTCGGAGCCTTCCTGAATGACATCTGGTTCATTTTGACGGCGAGAGATTTCTTGGCCCATATCCCGATTGATCGAAAGGAGTTCTGCCCGAACTTATCAGAATCGCAACTCAAGGAATTTCAAGCCTGAGACTTTGCCCGAGGCAGGATCTCGCACAACGTTATCTTCTGCTGAACCGTAGCGTTCCGGCGCCGCCGGGTTGATGAGTTGCAATGGATTATCCGTTTTGGCCAGTTGGACGAGAATGCCATCCACTTTGACGTGGCCGTGCGCTGTCTCGTTGGGCGCAGGTTTCTCGACATGGAGCGGTGTTTTCCGCGCGCGCGACTCGATTTGCGCTGTTGATTTCTGATCCTGCTGCGGAGCAGCATGTGCCTGCGCGCTTTCCCTGACGGGAGCCGGCTTATCTATTTGTGAGTGAGCTGGCGACGGGGGATTTTCGGCCCAAGCCGACGCTGCCAAACTTAGAAGCAGAAGCAAACATAGTTTTTTCATGACGTATTCCTTTCCATCAACGATTTCATTTGGCTTCCGACAACAAATTTGCGCTTGAAACCCCCAACCCTTTGGCCAGCTTTTTAATGGTAAGCAGCGTGGGGTTGCGCGCGCCCCGCTCAATGCCCGCAATATAGGTGCGATGCAAATCGGCACGTTCAGCCAGTTCCTCTTGCGAGATTCCAAGGCCGGACCTGAGCTTCCGTACGCACGCGGCAAAACACGGGATGACAGTTGACCTATGCATGTTCTTGGAGCAGCCCAGGAAGAGCATGGGTGGAAGGTTTCGGCGGACGGACCAGGAATGGAAGAGCCGCGCTTAGCAGCATGATTCCAGCGATCAGGTCGAGAGCCTCTGTGTAGTAGCCCGTGCTCTGGCGCACGTGCGCGATCAGCGTCGGCCCCAGCAGGCCGGCCAGTCCCCACGCCGTCAGCATCAGCCCATAAATGGAGCCGACATTTCGCGCACCGAAGAAGTCGGCGGCAAAGGCCGGCATGGTGCCGAAGCCGCCGCCGTAACACAGCAAGACGATGAAGGCCAGGACTGCGAGTCCTCCGAAGCTGTGAACTCGGGACAGCAGGAAAAAGACGATCGCTTGCGCCAGAAACATCACTTGAAATACCCGGCGTCGGCCGATGAAATCAGAAAACCAGGCCCACAGAAATCGGCCCGCGCCGTTTGCGATCGAGATGATTCCAACCAGACTCGCGGCCGCGACCGCCGAAACATGAGTGATTTCCTGCGCCATGGGCGCAGCCTGGGAAATGATCGAGATGCCGGCGCTGGTGTTCAAAAAGAGAATGGCCCACAAGCCGCACCATTGCCACGTCTTGAGAGCGGCTCCCAGCGTGTAATCCTTGTCCGAGCGTTGCTGTTGCTGGCTGACCGGCGGTTGCCATCCGGGCGGGCGATAGTCATCGCGCGGATTTCTCATGAAAAGAGCTGAACCCGATACGGCGATGAAGTAAGTGAAACCAAGAATGGTAAAGGTTTGCGAAACCCCGACCCACGAGATCAAATGTTGGGCAACCGGTGCGGTGATGAGCGCACCCGCGCCAAATCCGGCGACGGCGATTCCGGTGATCATGCCGCGTTTGTCAGGAAACCATTTGATGAGAGTCGCCACCGGCACGATGTAACTCAAACCGAGGCCGATGCCGCCCAGCACGCCGTAAGAAAGGTAGAGAAGCCCCAAGTGGCCTCCCACCTGTCCCGCGAGCACCAAGCCCAGGCCGTAGCAGAGGCCTCCGATGGCAGCCACACGGCGAGGGCCGCTCCGCTTCATCCATAAACCGCCCGCGAAGGCGGCAAAGCCGAGCATGAGAATCGCGAGTTCGAAAGCCAGTGTGACCTGAGACACCGTCCAGCCATAGCTTTTGGTCAGCGGAATTCGAAAGACACTCCAGGCATAGACCGCGCCGAGTGCGAGTTGCATCACGACGCCTGCAGCCGCGATCAGCCATCGGTTTGAACTGTTGGTAGTCATACGATTCATCCTTGTTAATGAAGGCAGATCACCGATGGCCGCCGCCGACATGGCCGCCTCCGCCAACGTGGCTACCGCCGCCACCGCCAGGATGGGCAAAGCCACTTGGGGAATGCGAAAACCCGCCGCCAAACGAATGGAAGTTGTTGAACCGTTGTTCGCCCATGGCGCGGCCGAAGGCGTGTGGTTGCAGCTCCGCTCGTGGCGCCGCGGGCGCGGGGTGCCACGCGGGGCCGGTGTTTCGTTCCCAGGAGCCGGACGGGCTTTGGCGATAGACGCTTCCGTCTCTACCGCCGTAGAGATTGTGTGGCGTGAACGGCCGCGGCGCTACGGGCGCTGGCGGAACGTGCGCCTGGAAATTGGGTTGTTCAAATCCACGTGGCACTACGGCCGATTCTGCAACCTGCGCGTGGAAATTGCCGTGGTAGGGGCCAAGAGGCGCGACACCGGCATGGTCGAAGGCATGGCTCGAATATGGACTGAAGTGGCCGCTCCAATTGCGCGACCATTCCCGACCGTTCCACGCGTTGAATCCATACCCGTGTTCGGCGTGCGCGACGCCCGGCCCCCAGTGGTGATAAATGTTAACGTGATTGAGGCTGACGTGATCGTAATCGAAGTAGTGCCGCCACCCCCATTCATACGGCCCCCACCACGGATGCCACCACGTCCCCAACCATTCGCCGGCGCCAAATCCGAAGCCGAACCCAATCCCCCAGTTGTCGGCGAACCCCGCCCCAAATCCATAGGTACAGGGCGAGCCTAACCAGTAGCTTCCAATGTAGGGCGGATAGTACCAACCCGTGCCATAAACCACGACGTGGTCCGGGCACACCTCGGTCCCGAGATAACCGGGCGTATAACCGACATAAACCACGTCGGGCGTCGAACCGTAAACCTGCACGTAAGTCACATAATGCAGCGGCGAACTCGCCGGGATGCTATAGATGACCACAGGCACACTCGTCGCGACCGCCCACGGTCCGGTCGCCGAAGTCCCCACAAACCACACTCCGTTCTGCACGCTGTAGTAGGTGTGCGCGTCCACTTCGATGACCGGGATGGCGGTATTGATCGCGTAAAGCAGCGGGGTGCCTTCAATGGGCTTGAATTGCGGTGCGCCGTCATAAGTCAACTCCAGCTTCGCCTCATTGCGTTGCACCGTGGCGGTCTGGGGAATCGAGTTCGCAATGACCGCCTCGTTCGCCTGCGGCGTGCCGGGCACGGAGACCAGCGCGTTCGCCTTCGGATGAGTCGGAGGAATGTTTGCGAAATCTTTTGGCAACTGTTTATAGGGAACAAATTCCCACGGCCCTTGAAGCGAGCTCGCGTTGAACCAGCGGCCGGAGATCAAAAGGTAAAAGCGCTGGTTTGAATCGTAGAAGAAGAGCGCATTGTCACTGTTTTCCACTTGCATCAGTTCGGTTCCTTCAATCGGCACCAAGTTGGGCGGTCCCTCTGTCTGGATCAGTTCAGCGGGAACGGTGCTGACGAAAATCGCGGGCGTCGTGGTGACCGCATTGGTGCCGAGCGGCATCAGGTCCACGCTTTGACTGGCCACCGCAGCTTGCTTCGCCGAGTCGAGCGAGGCAGGAGGACTCGCGATCCAAGTCCATGGGCCTGCCACGTCGGGAGCTTGATACACCTGGTCGGAGGCGTAGAGATAGAAGACGCCACCATCCTTTAGGATAAGTGCCCGCGAATTGATGACGCGCTGGAGGTCCAAACCCGGCATTGGTCTCAGCACAGGCGGACCATCAACCAGCACCAGTAGTGAAGGAACGGCGCTGTACAGGATGCGTGGCGGATCGTTTTTTACAGCGACGGTGCGCGACTTCTTCACGGCCTCGGAAACGTCATAGCTGGCTTCGAGATGATCCAGCGCCACAATTTTGCTGACGGTTGGAACATGTTTGCGAATGATCGCCAGGTATTCGTTCTGAAGCTCCGGAACGGAGGGAAACTTTGACTTGGTTATTTGTATATCGTTGAGCTTGACGATCCGCGCCGCTTTATCCACATCAGCTCGGGCTTTCATCCAAAACACGCCATACATCGGCGTTTTCGAGCCTACCGGCGTGATGGCTACTGCTGACCGGATCTCAAAATCGGCGCCCTCCCACTTCTCGATCTGGGGCTGATAAATGTCCACCTTGGTGCCATTGTCCTCGAACTCTCGCGGCCAGGTGAGTTCGTCGCCTGCCGGTGTGACTTCCTGGCCGCTGGGAGCCGATGGCGCTGCGGGCTCTGCTCGCAAAGCGGCCGAGCATGTCACGGCGGCCGCAAGTGCAATTGAACGAAAAGAGTTGAATCGATTTGATATTTTCATGGTGTGACGGATTGAAGTGATGGTCGTGATCCAAGTGCGTGAAGATGAGGGGCGACTCGCTGAGCGCGAAGTGTGCGAACAAGGCATTGGTTCCGCCGATCGCTCGCCAGGCTTGCCGTCTGGACCACAAACCAAAAACCGCGAACACGGCGACGCCAAATGACCAGGTCTGCGCGTCCCGGATACATTTCGTTATTTGCTATTTGTCGTTTCATGCATTTCGGCCGAAACGGATCGGCTCTTCCCTGTTTTGCATAATGGTTGCCACGTGGTTGAGAGAACCTCGGTTTCTTTCGATAGCGTGCTGGTGCAACGGCTTAGGACGATTCGAAATCAATTGGGGAAATTTATTGGGTTGCTGAAAGGTCGTTTTGGCGTCGAGCGCTCGACACTGTGTCGAGCGCTCATTCAATGGTAACGTCGGACCTGCTCTGCGAAGCGATGACTGAAAATGGGCAGGCGACCCTTTACACCTTCGGCACTTCAGTTCCTGCCTGCATTGCGCTCCCTTCCGAGCGACAGCACCAGTCCTGCAACAGTCAACCCGACAAAAACGATCACTACTACAATCCTTGGAGCGTGAACACCCAATACAAGCACGCCCGACACCGCAAACGCGACAAGCGTCGTGGCGAGGATACTTGGTTCTTCCTTAAGCCGGACCTCTAAAGTCTGCAGTTTCATTCAGGCCAGGAGGCGTTGGGATCGAAATTGAGGATCGACATGCTCGCCGCGTTCGGCACTTGCGGGCGAAGGAACGGTTTTTCGCAAGCCTTGTGGCAGGCGTAACAGCCCTCGATGGTCTGGCGGTACGCGATTTTGAATTTCGCAGAGTCTTTGTTCGTAATGGCTGTGCCGATCTCGGTGAGGAAACTGTTGTCCACAGCGTCCAGGATGCCCTTCAGGTCCACCTCTCCCGCCTTGGTCTGTCGCACGGGATGGAGCCGCACGGCCCATCTTAAGTGCGATCGCGTTTCGCCCAAGTAGTACTTTGCCAACGGCCAATTCTGGTTGTCCACAGCGAACCATAGGTTCGCGAAGTGATAACCGACATCCGCCATCGCGTGAGATTGATCGGGCGAACGTTCGCTGAGTGTTTGCAAGTCCAGTTGCGCGGTCACGGCGGCGCTGGGTTTCGGCGGCATTATCTGTTGAGCGTGGCCTTGCAACACGAGCGGCTCTAATACTAATCCAGGCGCGCCACTTAAAAGCAGCCCAACTCCGATACCGACCGCAAGCAACACGCCGGGTCGGAAGTCAAGATGCTGTTTCATAAATCAGTATTTTGGCTGTGCCATCCACGTATCCGCCGGGAGTTCGGGGACGCCCGGATAAACCGTGTAGCCGATGAGGTTCTGCAAATTCAGCAAGCCATGGCCGCCCTCGCGAAGGCGTATGCCGTACGTTCCTCTGGAGAGGAATCGTTGCATGAATGACTGGCTCTCCGCGGGAAGTTTGACCAATGCTTCCCTCATGAGGTACACGTGGCATCCGCCCTTCATCTTCAAGTGGAGAAACGAGACCATCAGGTCTCCAACCTTTAGTTGGCGATCGCGTCTTTGCAAAAGATCCAAGTCATTCAACGGGACGCACTGGTGGAACTCTGCTTCCGTCAACTCGACGAGATCATAATGATCAACGGGGATTCTGGAGTGGCCCGAACCGTTAAAAACCAAATCAACGCGGTTGACTTGAGCACAGACAAAAACGGATTTCGAATAATCATCTGCGACGACAATCCGGGATTGAGTGAACAGATTGGATGAATTGGTCCGTTGTCGAATGACTTCCGCAGCTTCGGCATCGGGCTGGATGAACGTTTCGCTGGAGCCGTCCACGAACTGAAAGCGGATCTCCAGCGCCGGACGACTGCTCGTCTTACTTGGGGATCGCGTGTTGGTTTCAATTGCAATCATATCTCACTCTGGATTGCATAGGTCGGGCCAACTTCACCTGCGCTCGGGCATCATCGTTGGAAAGCGTTGCGGCTGAACAAGGGATCGGTGAAATACGCGCGCAGCAAATTGTGGTGCAGTTCTGAAATCGCGGTGAATCGCGTCGCGCATTCGACGGCAGGTCGAGCTTTCGTCACGCGGTTAGCGAAGTCTTTGCAGTGCGGACTCGACGGCTCGAAGAATTTCTTCGCGCGTAAACGGCTTGGAGAGGATCTCGCTGGCTCCCGGCTCGTGGGCAGATGGTAAAGCTTCTTTCGACCGAAGCTGACCTCCACCCAACATGGCTATGATTGGGAGCATTCGAGTCTCCCTGCGCAGTTCCATGATGACTTCCAAGCCGCCCTTTTCCGGCCTGAACACGCCAGTGATGATTAAATGAATTGGCCGCCTGCGATAAAGATTCAAGCCCGCAGTTCCATTTTCGGCTTCTTCCACTTCGTAGCCAGCGCCCTCAAGTGTCTCTCGCAGCATGAGTCGCGTCTCAAGGTCGTCATCAATAATCAGGACTCGAAACATAAACGACTCTCGCAGTATGTGACGAATGGCACGATTGCTCTGGTCAAAGTGCTCGAAGCGCCAAAATTGAGTGCTAGCCCGGCACTACGACGAGCTTATCCTTCGGAATCGCGTCGAATGTTGCCTTGTCAATTCGAAGGTGCGCCATGACCAATTCAGGTGGTGTATGAGCCAGCCACTCCGAGAGCGAAAGGTCCTGGTAAAAGCTGCTCTTGAACATTTCCAGAAATATCAGGTCTGTGTCCCCTGTATTCTCGATGTAGTGCAGCAGCGTTTTTTCCACATAGCCGACGTCGCCCGCCTGAAAGTCCATCGTGCGAGCACGGTTGCCTGTCGCCACCACAGTCATTCGTCCCTTTCCACTGATATAGTATTGCCACTCGTCGGCGTTCGGGTGCCAGTGCAGTTCCCTCAGCCCTCCGGGGTGAACGGTGACCATTGCCATCGCAACCGTTGTTGAAGCCTTGAACTTGCTCGAATCCACGATGCGCACCTCACCGCCTTTCGTGCGCTTCGTCGGCGGCATTTCCATTGTGCGAAAAGCAAAATCGATCGGCGACTTCCCAGGTATTCCTGCGGCTGCTTTCTGATCGGCCTCGAGCGCTCCGGGAACTTCGGTCTGGAAAATAAATAATTCTTGTTTGGGGAGATTCTTCAAAGCCTGCTCGGCAACGCCGAAGTTTTTTGACAGCACCTCGCGCGGCAGGTGCGCCATCGAGTCGCTCAGCAGCACCGTCTCTGCCTCCGAAAAATCACCGTCGTCGAACACCAGCATGAATTCCGCGCCGTCCGGTTCGAGGCCCTGAATCGAATGCGGAATCCCGCTGGGGAAATACCATAAGTCATTCTTCGTTACATCGGCGACAAAACTCTTGCCATCCGCATCAATCGCCGTGATCCGCGCCGTCCCGTACAACATGATCGCCCACTCGCCCGCCGTGTGCCAATGCAGCTCGCGGACGCCTCCGGCCGTGAGTCTCATGTTTACGCCCGCCATGGACTTCGAGACGGGCAGTTCCCGAACGGTCACCTCCCGCGACCATCCGCCTTCGTAAACCCGCTTGTTCGCCAGGGAGAACGGATACTTGAACGTTGGGACCAGGCTCTTGGAGTCCGTGGCGGGTGGCCACATGGAATCCGGGTTCTGGCCATCGAGCGCCGGATTGCCGGGGCCAGGATCGCTCCTGCTCCTATCCGCAGCCATGGCCGGCACTATCCCGGCGACAGCCAGTGTCGCCGACCCAATTCCCAAGAATCCACGCCGCGTGAACTTGTCGCGCCTGACTGACTTCGCATTCGCTTCCGTTACTGAATCCTGGTTAGGATTTTCCATAATAACCAGGTATTGCAAAAGCCGGGCCAACTATGGGACAGAATAGTTAAGATCGAGGGAACCACGTTCTGGTTCAATGAAGTATGCATCAAACACTCCTCAGGAGAAACGCTTGTCGATTCCTTGAGACCCGCGAATTGCGTCGTGAGTTCGACGCCGTGTCGAACCCTCGTCAGGCTTGCGAGGGCAGGATTCCCAACTCTAAAAAATGACGCGCCAGCGAGATGTAATCAGAGCATTTCGGCTGAGCCGCGACGCGCAACAGGAACCATTGATAAAGTAATTGAGATTGCTTCGAAACTTCCTCGCAGCGAGCGCGGCAGATTGCGGCTTGTCTCCGCCACCCGAACATCAACCCGCGTCGTGTGCGTGCTACCGAGGTATTCAGACTCCGGTTCTTGCGGGAAGCGGAGCAGCTTGGGGGGTGCAATTCAAAAGGAGGCATTCGTTCTCAGACAATGGAGTGCAAAACTCTCGCCGCTGCCGGATTGAATCGCAAACCATCGAACATATCGCTCGCGTCAAGACTGTCATGGCGCAACTGGAGAGTTGGCGAGACGAGTTCAAGCAGAAGAGGAGGCAGTGTGTTACGCACCATGTTTAAGACAGGGCACGCGTTAGTCCACATCCTCCGCCTTGAAATTGGCGATGTCACTCTGCGAACCGCCCAGGTGCCAACACAGCTCGTAGAAGTTGCGTCGTTCGAGATTCTTTTCGCGCTCAATGATCAGTTGATGTTGCTCGAAGATGATTGCTCTCGTTGGCTGAAAGCGAAATTCTGGCCAAAGGCGCTTGGGAATGAATGGCCAGGGGAGCCAGTTCATCGAAAGGTAGAAGTTGTGAAGTTTTCGCAAGTGGCCTTTGGTGCTGACCGTGACCGCCTGGAGGCAGGCAAGAAGCTGCTCCGCCTGAGTCTCGATCATGACACGGTCGCGAATCAGGTCCAACGCCGTCTCCTTTGCGGCCCGGCGCCAGCGACCCTGAGCTGAACCGTTCTTCGACGCGACAATCGCATCAAGCGGGTTTTGCCAAGTTCTGGTCGAGACGCCGGAATCAGTGCCGGCCAGATATGCCTTGGCGATTTGAAGATTTAGTTGCGGTTGACGGACGGGTTCATTGCGCGCGTTGAACAACGACGTGGCCTCTGCGCGGTCGCGGGTGCCGAGGCTCTCCTGTTTGCCTGTTTCGGAATCGTGGACATAGAAGACACCGCCCATCGTTCGGCGGTAAAGTCGGAATCGGTTTTTCAAAGGTCGAGTTGGCCGCATGGGTAAGTTCATTATGACTTTCGCGGCGGTAAAAATCACAAGACGTTGCGCCACAACATCTTATGGCTCCAGAGGTAGGGCTCGAACCTACAACCCATCGGTTAACAGCCGATTGCTCTACCATTGAGCTACTCTGGAACCCAAAGGGAGGCGTAATCTACGCAGCAGCCCCAGGAGCGTCAAACCGATTCTGCCGGGCCGTCGCGCTGGCACCGCGGACAGTAGAAGGTGCTGCGCGCGGCCTGGAAGATTCGCTCAATCGGCGCGCCGCACCGCAAGCACGGCTTGCCCCGGCGGTCATAAACGCGCAATCGCTCTTCATAAGGACCGCGCGCGTTCGGCGCCCGTCCGTAGTAGAACAACCGGTCCCGCGCCCCCGTTCCATTCCAATCCAGCGGAACCGTGCTGCCGAAGTGGATGGCTTCCTGCAACACCGCGCGGATCGCCCGCCACAAGCGGCGCACCCGCGCGGCGGACAAACGCTTCGCCGGCGCTCGCGGCGAAACACGGGCGCAAAACAACGCCTCGCTCGCGTAAATGTTCCCCACACCGGCGAGCAGGGATTGGTCGAGCAGCTTGACTTTAATCGGTTGCGCCGACCGCTTCAGCCGCGCGGAAAAATCGGCGAGGGTGAACTCTTCCCCTAGTGGTTCGGGGCCAAGGCGGCGGACCGCCGTGGCGTCCAAGCTTAATCGTCCAAAGTACCGGCTGTCCTCATAAACGAATTTTGTTCTGCCGAGCCGAAGAACCACTGCGGCGTGTCGGGGAACGGGCGCGCGAGCTGGCAAAAGATACATGCGTCCGGTCATCCCCAGATGGCCGGCCAGCAAGAGAGGCGGCCGCGCGCGGTTTCGGCGCAGCGTGAACAGCAGGAATTTTCCACGCCGTGCCACCGATAAGAATTTCGCCCCCGCCAATGCCCGCGCGAAGCGCCGCGGCGACGTCGGGGCGATCACCTTCGGGCGGCGGACCTCGACGGCTCGAACCGTTTTGTTCCTCAGGAGCGGCGCCAGGCGCCGAACCAAAATTTCAACTTCAGGCAGTTCAGGCATTTGCGGAAGGCGGCGGCTGGTTGGGGCGCACGGCTCGTTCCGGGTTGTTTAAGACCAGCCACCGCGGCTGGCGCTTAGCAGGTCGAGCACCTCCTCGTCGGTGGTTTGCGAAAACCGATGGTAGTAGCTGCCGACCGCCTCAAAATCCGGATCCACCAGCAAGGCGTGGGCGCCGTCCGACACCCGTTGGATTCGGCCGAAAGCGTTGTCCGAAGCCACGGGCACGGCCACCAGGACTTTGCGGGCCATCCGTTTCTTTCCCGACAACACGGCCGCTTCCATCGTCGCTCCGGTGGCCAGCCCATCATCGACGATGAGAATTTCCTTGCCGTCAAAATCGGGCCGGTCGCGTTCAAATTTGAGCTGATATTCGCGCAGCCGCTCCTTTTCCTCCGCGATTACCGTCTCCAACTCGTCGCGAACCACGCCACTCCGCTCGATGGCCTGCGTGTCGAGCACCACCACGTCGGCCTCGGCCAGCGCGCCGACGGCAAATTCGCGATGCCGCGGATGACCGATCTTGCGCACCACGATCACGTCCAGCGGCAAATGCATAAGCCGGGCGACCGCCGCGGCGACGACGACGCCGCCGCGCGGCAATCCCAACACCAAATCCGCCTCGAGGTTTTGCTCTTGCAAATAAGCAGCCAGCTTTCGTCCTGCATCGTCGCGGGAGTCGAACGTCACGCGCCTGAAGATACTCGACGGGCCGCTGGAGCAAAAGCCTTTTGCCAGCCGGCTTCGGTCCGGTTCCAGACCGCGCGGCGGCGGAGGCGGGCGCTTAACCGGTCACCAATGTGCCGACTTCCTCCCCCAGAACCACGCGCCGCAGATTGTGCGGCTGGAACAGATCGAACACGATGATCGGCATCTTGTTGTCCATGCAAAGCGAGAAGGCGGTCGAGTCCATCACCTTGATTTGTTTTTGCAGCGCGTCGAGATAGCTGATTTGGTTAAAGCGCTTCGCCTTCGGATTTTTCTTCGGATCGCTGTCGTAGATGCCATCCACCTTGGTGGCTTTAAGGATGACCTCGGCCCCGATTTCATTGGCCCGCAACGCCGCGGCGGTGTCAGTGGAGAAATAAGGATTGCCGGTGCCACCGCCAAAAATCACCACGCGCCCTTTTTCCAGATGCCGGACCGCGCGGCGGCGGATGAACGCTTCGGCGACCTGGTGCATCGTGAGGGCGCTCTGCACCCGCGTGGCCACGCCGGCCTTTTCCAGAGCGTCTTGCAAGGCTAGGGAGTTGATCACCGTGGCGAGCATGCCCATGTAATCGCCGGTGGCGCGTTCGATCCCGCCTTCACTGCCGGCGACGCCCCGAAAGATGTTCCCGCCCCCGATGACGACCACCACTTCGACGCCCAGCTCGCGCACCTCGCCGATTTGGCGCGCCATGTCGTGCACAGCCGCGGGACAGATGCCGAATCCTTTGTCGCCGCCCAAGGCTTCGCCGCTGAGTTTGATCAGGATGCGGCGGTAGCGGGGCTTGGCGGCAGTTTTCATCGACGGCCGAAATTTCTACACCGCGCCAGCGCCAGCGTCAATGGCCGGTTCCGCGGCGCTGGCGACGACCGTTGATATTGGTGAACGGTCGATCCGAGGACGTTCGTGGCGTGCCCGGCCTCGCGTCATCGACCAATCGATCAGGCCGGCCCTTCGCCCACCTGAAAGCGGACGAAGCGGCGGATCGTGATCGTGTCGCCCAACTGCTTGGCCAGGGAGGCCACGTGTTCTTTGACGCTCACCTCCGAGTTCCGCTTGACGAATCCCTGGTCGAGCAGGCAATGGCTTTGGTAAAACTTCTCGAGCTTGCCTTCGACAATTTTGGCGATCGCCTGCGGTGGTTTGTTTTTCACCTGCTCGGCCGCGATCTCCTTCTCCTTCGCCACGACGGCGGGTTCCACCTCTTGGCGCGACACGACATAGGGATGCGCCGCGGCGATTTGCAAAGTGATGTCCCGCACCAATTGCTTGAAATCGTCACTCGCCACCGTGGCGGGCTGGCCGGCGCCGACTTCAACTAACACACCTACCTTGGCCCCGGTGTGGATGTACGCCGCCACCATCCCCTGGCCGTTGACCTCCATCCGGTGATGACGGAAAACCCGGATGTTCTCGCCCAGCCTGGCGACCGCGGCGACGCGTTCGGCTTCAACCTCCGCTTTCGGGTCCGCCACGAGCTTCCGGGCAATGTCGTCGCAGAACGCGCGAAAACTCTCGTTGCGGGCCACGAAATCGGTCTCGCAATTCACCTCCACCAACACGCCCACCCGCGAGCCAGGTTGAATGGACTGGACGATGACGCCTTCATTGGCCTCGCGGGCGGCTTTTTTGACGGCGGAAGCCGCGCCTTTCTTGCGCAGAATATCCACGGCCGCGTTCAAATCTCCCTTGGCTTCCATGAGCGCCTTTTTGCAATCCATCAGGCCAGCTCCGGACATTTCGCGAAGTTTAGCGACATCCGCGGCGGTAATGTGGGACATAATCTGATCGAGTTGAGAGTTGAAAATCGGCTGGCCGTTCACCGGCGCGCGGCGGCCGTCAAGCTGATCGTTTGCAACTGCCGCCAGGATTTCTTCAAGCCGGCGCGCCTGCTTCCACCACGGGCCCCGGCGCGGCGGCGACGGCCGGCATCGGCGCTTCGGGCGGCGCTGGCGGGCTTTCCGGGGCGGCGGCTTGCTCGCTCTGCGCACGGCGGCCATATTTGGCTTCGTACTCGGCGCGCGCCAGGGTGATCGTCTGGACCACCACCGACAAAATCAAACGCACCGAGCGGATGGCGTCATCGTTGGCGGCGATGGGATAAGTCACCAGATCGGGATCACAGTTCGTATCGACGATCGCCACGATCGGAATTTTCAGACGCCGGCCCTCCGCCACGGCGTTATGCTCGCGCTTGATATCGACGACGAACATCGCCGCCGGAAACTTCTCCATCGCGCGGATGCCATCGAAATTCTTGACCAGGCGGGCGGCTTCGCGGCGCAACATCGATTGCTCCTGCTTGACGTATTGGTTGATGGAACCATCGGCCTCCATCTTTTCGATCTCCCGCAGCCGGGCCAGCGAGCGTTTGATCGTATTGAAATTCGTCAGCGTGCCCCCCAGCCAGCGCCCGGTGACGTGAAACTGCTCGCAGGCTTTGGCCGCTTCACGGACGGCTTCCTGCGCCTGCTTTTTGGTGCCGACGAAGAGCACCCGGCCGCCTTTGCCGCAGGTGGCGGCGAGGAAATCGCAGGCGATTTCCAACTGTTTGACCGTTTTGCTCAGGTCGATGATGTGGATCCCGTTGCGCGCATCGAAGATGAACTGCTTCATCTTGGGGTTCCACCGTTTGGTCTGGTGCCCGAAGTGGACACCGCCTTCCAACAATTCCTTCACGCCAATGCTTATCACATTTTCCCATGGTTAAGAGTCCTCCGGATTTTCCGGCGAACCATCCCGCGGAACACGGGATTGTATTCAGTGTTATTATGGCCACCCGCACTCACTCGAGCCTGGGCATTGTCCGGCCGTTTGTCTTTGCCCGGCGGGCTGCCATCAACCGGCTACCCGCCAAAAAGGGTGAGCAAACTAGCAAAGCCCGCCCCACGCGCAATCTTTATTTTCAACCCGTTCACGCCCCGGCCGGAGCCTCAAACATTTTTCTCCCATTAAGCGAACATAAGCGAATTTAAGCGAACATAAGCGAACATTTTCCTCTAATCCCAATCCGCGTTCAACAGTGTCACAAATGAAACAAGTGTTACGATCGCCCAAGCCTTTGACTTTCCCATTCATCCGTTCCGAATCTCCTCGCATCCAACGCCCACGACCGAAATCGAGGCTTGTCCGCGCCAATCTTGATCCAACGGCTTGCCCGCAGGCCGGTGCATCGGCGGAGCAGCCGGCTGAGGCCAAGCCGGCCCGAGCGCCTGCCTCCCCTCCGCGGGCAGCCAGGCAGGGCGCGGTCTCCTCACGCGATCCGGGAACGCCGCCTTCAGGCGGCAGCCTCCGCAGACAGCCCAGGCAGGGCGCAGTCTCCTCACCGAGCCGATGCCCGAACCAACCGCTGCTCGGTTCGACGTGGCAGAAGTGGCAGAAGTGGCTAAAAGCGGCTGCGTGGACGCTTGCCTTCCTGCAACCGCCGGGGAACATCAAACTTTTCACAGTGAGAAATTTGATAACCCCCTCTCGCTCAACGACCCTCCGAACATAGACCCTCCGAACATAGACCGTCCGAACATAGACCGTCCGTAGGACCTTTCATCCGGCACTCCGCATTCGAGTTTTGCCTTCATTCGCCCGCGATCCTACCACAGTCCGCGCGCAGTTCCTAACCCACGGTGGGCAATTTGGCGGAAAAAGTGAAGAAAGTTCGGTTAACCGCAAGTTCCCCAATTCGCAATTGAAAAGCCTCGCGCTCAACAGCTTACAACCACAATGCCGAGCCCGAAACGTGCCTTTTTATAACTGCCTCCAATGCAAGTACTTATCAAACTTCTCACAGTGAGAAATTTGATAACCCCCTCTGGCTCAACGACCCTGCCGAGCCACGACCGTCCAACAAGCCTCCCTCGCCCCGCGAATTACGAGCCCGGAGCGCGGCTGTGTCCGCAGGACCAGCCGCAGCGCGGTCGAATGTGAGGAAATGCTCAACCCAGCCCCAACTCTCTGCTCCGTGCGCCGCCGCTGCGACTGGGCATCGTCCACTGTCGCGCTCCGAAGTTGCCATCCACCGCACTACGAATACAGGTTCTTGCAGCGGGGCAACCAAAACATCCTCGTCTTCCCAGCATCCGCGCCCTTTGGCCCCCCCCAGCTCCGTCAGGAGCGCAATCTTTGTAGAAACCACAACCGGAGAAGCTTAGAGCCTGTTTGAAAACTCCGTGCGGTCCTGCGGCGAGCGATTTTGGCACGGCCAAGGCGCAGTGGCCGCACGCAGCGCCCCCGGTCAAATTTCTCACAGTGAGAAATTTGATAACTCCCACGCCCAGAAGGAGTTATGACTGTGTCTCAGCTAACTCTTTACAATGCGCCCATCCCTCTCCCAGACCCCCCCCCAGCTCCGTCAGGAGTGCAATCTTTGTAGAAATGAAAACCGGCTCGTAAGCCCCGTAGTGGGCGGCATATTCTCTGACCATCATCCATCAACCTGGCAGGTTTTCGGGTCGTCTGCGGACTGGCCGCGTTTCCGAGGAAACGGTGTGGGGACCAGGCATCCGCGCCGCGCGCAGCGCCCTCTCCATTCTGCATTCTGCATTCTTCCTTCTGCCTTCCCTCACGCCCCCCGGAGCTGCGACGACTGAGGCTGGCAGAATAAACCGCTAATTGGCCGACAATGAAACCGCCTCACGCCCCCACCAGAACCGCGGCGACTGAGGCCATTAGCGGAGATTAGCGAAGATTAGCGGTAAACCACCTCACGCCTCCGGCCACCAGACCTTCTGCATTCTGCATTCTTCCTTCTGCCTTCCCTCACGCCCCCGCCGAAAACCAGCCCGAATTCGGTCGTAAGAGCCTGTTTGGAAACTACGAGGGGCGCTGCGGCGAGGGATTTTGGCTGTGGCCAAGGCGGCGAGTTCCGAGCATCCCCGCAGCGGGCTGTAAGGAACGAGCCAACGCCGGCCACGGACAAAAGACCCGCCGCCCGGAGGGCTTTCGCGGAAAAGGCCGTCTGGCTTCGGCCTGCTCGCGAATGCTTTCGGAGTTGCTCCATGGTGGCCGCGCGCAGAGCCTCCTTCGTCGCGCCATCCGGCCTTTTCCCCGAAAACAGCGCCCCTCGTAGTTTCCAATCAGGCTCTAACCGCGCCAGGGGTTGACTTCGTCCGGCATGATCGCATTTGGTTGGCATGGTTCGGGGCGAAAAGCGATCAGCCCTGCGAATGGACGGTTTTTGAATGGACCCATTTATGATGGAGCAAAAGCGCGCAGTATGCGGCACCCCCTTTCCAAACGTAATTTGCGTGGTCCCGCCCCGGACAATCTCACCGCTTGTGAATATGCCAATGCTCCTCACAGACGGATTTTTGTTCGTTACTTGAGACGCCTTGAAGGTCAGCGCCAGCGCGTTGCAGGTCGGCAGGCTCATATTGTGCGCCCCTCCATAACGGAGCTTCCACCGCACCCGCAACCGGCTCGTCACAGACCAAAATACGACAATATGACCGACGCATTTATGCCCTTTTTTCTTGTTGCCAGGAAATCGTAGTTCGGTGTAAGGTGCGACTGTGACGAGATTTGCACCTTTGAGGAAGGTCTTAGGATTATTATGCCAACCGAGGTTAAAATAAAACGGAAAGCGGTCTGGCTATCGTTTGATCTTGGCGTTCAGGGTGACTATGAAAGCCTTTATCGCTGGCTCGATGCGAAAGAGGCCGAAGAATGCGGCGACAACCTCGCGTTTTTGAAATTGCCTTTTGAAGCCGATGTTGAGCATTTCGCGGGCCACGTAAAAGCGCAGCTGCAGGGGGCCATCAAAGTCGACGCAAAAACTCGAATATACCTCATTTTCAAAGGGGAAAAAGGCAACAGCGGGCAGTTTTTATTTGGTCAGCGCAGAGCTCCTCCATGGTCTGGATATGCACCAAAGCAAGCCGTCACGGAAGACAAGTCCGATGCTTAGATCCAGCGAGATTGTTCTGATTGATACCGGGTATTGGTGTGCTCTTTTTGACGCCAGGGACTCGCGGCACAAGGAAGCGGAGAATAAATCTCATTTCGTCGATTCCCTCGGTATCATCGTTCCGTGGCCAACAGTTTATGAAACACTAAGGACGCGATTTGTTAAGAACCGATATTGCGTCGATGGCTTTGACAGGCTGCTAAAGCGTCCAAACGTTACGATTGTTCCGGATGAAAAATATCGCGAAATTGCCTACAAAAAGACGATAGACGAAGCCCGTATCGGTAAACGGTCGATTAGCCTTTGTGACATGACCATACGGCTTATGCTGCAAGAAGTGGACCTCAAGATACGCGCTTTATTAACGTTCAATCATCGCGACTTTGCTGACGTTTGCCGAAGCTCGAAAGTTGAAATGTTATAGAGGGCTTTCTGCCAGAACCGTGAAGGTGCCCGGCCGCGCTGCAGGTAAATGCTTTGGCAAACGGAGGGCTTTGAGGAGAGCGAAAGTCACAGGAGCCGCGCAGGCCGCGGGGAGACGTTTTTGACCCGTTAGGTCGCTCAAAACTCTGGAGCGGGCTTACGGAGCTGGACCAGAACCTCGGCCGCAGGATCGCTATCTGACAGAAATTCCAGGACGGCCCAATCGATTTGATGCCTGGAGAACCTCTTGTTCGGACGGAGCTCCACACCGTGCAAATCACTGACCGTCAATTCGACATCGTGCATCTGAGTCAGGGAGAAGGGCCAAGCACGTTTTTTCATGGGCGCGTGCATCATGGGCTCATGAAAGATCATGCGTTTCTCATTGCCGACAGTCAGGTGCGCAGTTCCTCCTTTGAGGAGCGCCCTCCTAATATCAGACCGCGCCATGGCCGCCTTAAGCGTCTTATAATCGCTCACACTAGTGAGTTTATCACGAGTTTGCGCCGTTGTCTCATTACCAGGCTTCGATATGGGCAGCCTCTGCATCGCCGTCAATCCAATTTTGGCGCGCGGCTCGGCCGACCAGTGCTGGCCCTGGTCACCCAATCTCAGTAGGGGAGCAACCATGCTTCGTGCTCATTTGCCAGGGGTCGATCGCTTTTGATTCGCGCCTGATGCCATAAGATCTGCAATGCTTACGGTTTTGAGATCCTTCCTCGCCGATTTTGCTTTACAGAAACGCGCGACGCTGACTGGCTAATACCATGAGTAGCGCTGCACGTACGAAAGCGTACCGAGCTCTTTCCGACACCGAGCGGAGCTTCGACCGGTTTGAGCAAATCGACGAGTGTAACGGTGGAACCCAGCACAGAAAGCTGTGCGGATCATGAGAATGCCCTCAACTAACAGGCTGTGCTTCCCATCCCGCTCCGGGACCGCAGTTTGGACGCGCGCGCCCCGCTCCAGCCGGCTTGCCAGCGGCGGTCGCTAAGCGCGGTCGGCTGCATCGGACTTTCCCATGAGTGATCAACGTTATTATGAGATCGTCGCACAAGAGCTACAGCGTCACTTTCTCCGTCCAGGTCTGTGGGCGCGGGCCGTCGCCGAGATCGGCAGCGAAGGCGAAGCCGCACGCGCGTTCTATATTCGGCTCCGTGTCGCGGAGCTCGCGCAGGAAGAAAAGGCAGATCGGGCTCGCGCAGAGTCTGAGGCGCAGAAGCGATCGGAGCAGGAGACCAGGGCCGAGCAACGCCGGCGCGAGGCCGAGATTCTCGCTCGGAAAGAGGAGGACCAGCGGCGCGCTGCGGAGCTTGAGGGAGAGCAACGGCGACGGGATCAGCAGGAAGCTGCCAGCCCGTACCTACCGTGGCTTATCGTCGCCTTTATCGTTGGCTTTATGGTTCTTTTTGTTTTGCTCTCTCAACTTCGCTCCAGATGATATGCCTGCCACATAGGCGCTGCAATGCGGCCAACCGCCGCCACCCCTCTCAGGTGTGTGCGGGATTGCCACTCGAATGCGCCGTCCGCGCTCCACGTCGCCTCTCCGCGGCGTTTGCCGAGCATGGACTCTAGCCCCGTTGCAGCGCGACGATTATGCCAGAACAATTCGACCAAATCCGAATCCTGCGAGTGGAGATCGAAGGTGAGTGGACAGCCGATGACTTCTCCACATCCTTCCGCTCGTTAAACCAGCTGTACTCGCTCCGGACTCTGATTAAGGTGGAACGGGAGAGCCTTAATGAGCTTGAGATCCATGCTCGGGAGCTTTTTGATTCTCCGCCATTCGTGCGGAGGCTTCCAGGACGCCTACGAGCACTATACTTGAGTCGGGGTGGCCCATTCCCGGCTTTGGCTCCTCCGTTCATTGACCCCGGCGCGCCTGAGACAGCTTTCGGTCTTCTGGAGCCACAGGAGCGGCTTCGCGTTACCAGAGTTCAGTTTTCATCTCCGGGCTTCAAGGATTTTGCAGGTCTAGGGGAGGTGGTTGGCCATATTAAGGACTTTGTCCTCCGATTGATTGACCTGTACGTCGGACGCCGCAAGCGGCAGATCGAGAATGAAATCCGCGAGACGGGATTAGTGAGCGACCGCCTGGACAATGCGCGGAAGTTCATCGATTTGGCGAGAGACTGCGGGTACACGAAGGCCGAAATCCGCAAGCTCGTGCGCTGGACAGATGCTCGACAGGGCGATCTGATCCCCCTCATTATGGCTGGGAAGATTCGTGACACGAAGTTGCTTGATGAACCGACTTCTGAAGAGGCCTGACAGCACCGGTGCACCGAATGGAAATCAGCCGGCTGGCTGAGCGAAAAATCGAACGTCTCGCCGGCTGGCTCCGGTCGCGAACCTTTTTTGTTAGGCTTCGCGCCGGTCGCATGGCGCTATTCAATTGGTTCCACGAACAAAAAGTAGTCGGTCCTCACCATTGACACTTGCATAAACAGGTCGCTCGGCATCGCACCGCTTCTTTCTGCTCGTTAAGGTACTAAGCGAACCGCACCTGCCTCAAAACCCTCCCCGGAGCTGCCTCCGGCCGGCTGATTCAGCCTGCGCAAGAGGCATTTCACAGGAGCACACAGAGGTAACGGAGACGGAGAACCGAATCTCTGTTCGCTCTGTTTGCTCCTGTTCAACTTCCGGACCGGGGTCGATTCAGGAATCGGTGCGAACGCCGTGCCGGAACCAACAGGAGGTAACTGAGGCAACAGAGCGGAAGCTTCCTTTCCCGCTCCGTTTGCTCCGTTTGCTCCTGTTGATCCCTCAGCCTTTAGCGTGTTTCGTGTGTTTCGCGGTTAAACGTTCCCTTCCTAAACCGGCGAGGCCAACGAAACGCACTTAACAGGAGGTAACTGAGGCAACAGAGCGGAAGCTTCCCTTCCCGCTCCGTTTGCTCCGTTTGCTCCTGTTGATCCCTCAGCCTTTAGCGTGTTTCGTGTGTTTCGCGGTTAATCGTTCATTTCCTAAACCGCCGAGGCCAACGAAGCGCATTTAACAGGAGGTAACTGAGGCAACAGAGAGGAAGCTTCCTTTCTCGCTCCGTTTGCTCCGTTTGCTCCTGTTGATCCCTCAGCCTTTAGCGTGTTTCGCGTGTTTCGCGGTTTAGCCACTACCCGGGATTTCGTCGCCCCTGCTCGGAAACGGCTTGAGAATCCTCCGTCTCCAACGTAAATTGCGGACGTGAAAACTCTGAACGCGCATTTCGACGGGAAAAACATCGTGTTGGATGAGCCGGCCAAGCTCAAGCCCAACACCAAAGTTCGCGTCCTCGTGCCTGAGAACGGCGAAACGGACGCCGAGATCGTCCAATGGTGCGCGCGGCTGTCAGAACCGGCTTTCAAAAAAATTTGGGACAACTCGCTCGATGCCGACTACGACAAGCTATAGTCGCGGCGCAGTCGTCTTATTACCGTTCCCGTTCTCGGATCTGTCTCTGTTCGCTCCGTTTGCTCCTGTCGATCCTCCCGCGTTTAGCGTGTTTCGCGTGGTTCGCGGTTAGGAGCTCCTTTCCTTAACTGCCGAGGCCAACGAAGCGCTTTTAACACGAGCCAACCGAGATCACGGCGACGGAGAATCGGGTCTCTGTTCTCTCTGTTTGCTCCTGTTCAACGTCGGGAGCGGGGTCGATTCAGGAATCCGTGCGGACGCCGTAGCGGAACCAACAGGAGGTAACTGAGGCAACAGAGCCCCGAAAGCTGATACGGTTCCCATCTCCGTTCGCTCCGTTTGCTCCTGTTGATCCGACAGCGTTTAGGCTGTTTCGCGTGGTTCGCGGTTAAGCGTTCCTTGCCTAAACCGCCGAGGCCAACGAAGCGCATTTAACAGGAGGTAACTGAGGCAACAGAGAGGAAGCTTCCTTTCCCGCTCCGTTTGCTCCTGTTGATCCCTCAGCCTTTAGCGTGGTCCGCGTGGTTCGCGGTTAAGCGTTCCCTTCCTAAACCGCCCAGGGTGGATTCCGTAATCCGTGCGACGCGGCAAAATCCTCGAAAAATGAGATGCGGCACGGCCTCACCGTTGCAATAGTTGTTCGTTGCGAAATGTGTTATCAAAAAGTGAAATGGCAAATCGATTGACGGGCCGGATCAGCCATCACAATGAAAGCGTGTCTTAAAAATCGCCCGGTCAGGGGACCGGGCCTACAATGGGGCCAGAATCGCCTTGTTCCCTGTAGGCCGCGTGCCCTCACGCGGCGCTTTCGTGGATTTTTAAAACACGCTCTGAGAAGAATACGAACAGAAACCAGGCACGGGAGTGACCGCTGGATCGCGCCTTTGAATCCGCGCGCCGGGCATGAATGCCTTCGCCGCGCGGCCAGACTCATTCTCGTCGGCTGGCTCGTGGCCGGGCCGGGCGCGATTTGGGTTGCGAATCCGCAGCCGCGCGCGGCGCCGCCGAATGCCGCGGGACATTGGGCCTTCCAACCGGTCACTGCGCCGGCCGTGCCCGCGGTAAAAAACAAGCATTGGCCGCGGACGCCGATCGACTTCTTCGTGCTCGCGAAACTGGAAGCCAGCCGCCTTTCGCCTTCACCCGAAGCCGATCGGGCCACGTTGATCCGGCGGTTGAAGTTCGACCTGCTTGGTCTGCCGCCCTCGCCGCCGGAGGTCGCTGAGTTCGTGGCCGACAACTCGCCTGATGCTTACGAAAAGCTCGTCGAGCGCCTGCTGGCTTCGCCGCACTATGGGGAACGCTGGGGCCGGCATTGGCTCGACGTGGCGGGCTACGCCGATTCCAACGGTTACTTCAGCGCCGACTCCGAGCGCCCTTTGGCCTACCGCTATCGGGATTACGTGGTGACGGCGTTCAACGAGGACCAGCCCTTCGACCGTTTCATCGCCGAGCAGATCGCCGGGGACGAACTCGCCGGCTATTCGCCCGACGGCGACGTCACGCCGGAAATGGTTGCGCCGCTCGTCGCCACGCACTTCCTCCGCAACGCGCCCGACGGCACCGGCGAAAGCGATGGCAACCCGCAAGAGCTGGCCGCGGACCGCTATGCCGTGCTGGAAGGCAACGTGCAGATTCTCGGCTCGACCTTCCTCGGCGTCACCGTGCAATGCGCGCGCTGCCACGACCACAAGTTCGAGCCGTTGACGCAGGAGGAATACTACCGGCTGCAAGCCATCCTGAAACCGGCCTACAACCACGAGCATTGGGTCGCGCCCAAGGATCGTCTCGTCACCATCGGCGCCCGCGCGGAGCGGGAGGAGAACAAGCGCGGGATCGAAACGGCGGAACGCGAAATCAAAACGCTGCAAGCGAGCCTGGAGGGTTTGACCAAGCCGTTCCGCGACCTCGCCATTTCGGCCAACCTCGAAAAATTGCCGGAGGCGGACCGGACCGCGATCAACCAGGCGCTCGCCACCAAAGAAAAGGACCGCTCGGAGCCGATGAAGGAGCTGCTGAAAAAGCACGAAGCGCTGGTGAAAATCAAGGACGAGACGTTGCTGAAGCAGTATCCGGAATTGGCCGCCAGCTACGAGCCGCTCAAGGCCGCCTTGAGCAAACATGAAGCGGCCCGGCCCAAGCCGCTCCCAAAAATCGCCGCGCTCACCGACGTGACGCCCCAGCCGCCGCCGCACCATCTGTTGGCACGAGGCAACTACACCAAGCCGCTCCGGTCGGTTGAACCGGGCGTGCCGGCCGTGTTTTGCACCGCCGGCAATCGTTTCGTTGCCGCTCCGCTTGAGAAGCCGGCCGCGACCGAAGAAGGTTCAACGCCGGCCAAGCCGGCCAGCTCTGGTCGCCGGCTGGCGCTTGCACGCTGGTTGACTTCGCCGGAGCATCCGACGGTGACGCGCCTCCTGGTCAACCGCGTATGGTTGCAGCACTTCGGGCAAGGACTGGTCGCGACGCCGGAAAACTTCGGCCTGACGGGCGCCAGGCCCACGCATCCCGAGTTGCTGGATTGGCTCGCCACGAGCTTTGTCCGCTCCGGTTGGAGCGTCAAAGCGTTGCACCGTTTGATCGTCAATTCCGCCACTTACCGGCAGGCGAACGCCCGGCGCGAAGACGCATTCCAGGCCGACCCTGATAATCGCCTGCTCTGGCGCTACCCGTTGCGCCGTCTCGAAGCGGAAGTCGTCCGCGACACCATGCTATCGGTGAGCGGCGAACTGGAGCTGCAAGTCGGCGGCCCGTACACGCCCACCAAATCGGACGCCGATGGACAGGTGGTCGTCGATGAGCTTCTCCCGGGCGCTCATCGCCGCTCGCTTTACCTCGAACAGCGCCGCACGCTCCCCTTGACCATGCTCGACCTCTTCGACGCCCCGCAACAAAATCCCAATTGCACGCGCCGCAATCCGTCCACCGTTTCGCTGCAATCGCTGGCGCTCTTGAATTCCGAGTTCGTGCGCGTGCGCAGCCGCGCATTCGCCGCGAGCTCAGGCAAGGCAGTTGCGCCCGAACAACGCCTGGCTTGGGCATTTGAAGTGGCCGTCGGCCGGCAGCCAAACGAGGCCGAGCGAAGCGCCGCCAACGACTTTTTCGCCGCACAATCCGGCCATTACCCAAACCAACCCGACGCCGCGGAGCGGGCCTGGACCGATTTCTGCCAGATGCTGTTCGCAAGCGACGCGTTTTTGTACGTCGAGTAATTATGAGCACAACGAAAGTGGCCCTGCTGGGCGCCGGTTTCATCGCGGACATCCATATCGAATCGTACCATCGCTTCGTGCCGGACGCGGAAGTCGTGGCGGTCTATTCGCGCAACGCCAAACGGGCCGAGGCGTTCGCCAAAAAACATGGGATCGCCCGCTCCTTCGCCGACCTGGATCAAGCCATCGCCCAGTCCGGCTGCGAAGTCGCGGACGTTTGCCTGCCGAATTTCCTCCACCATCGCGCCGTGCTCGCCGCCGCCAAAGCCGGCCAGCACGTGATCATCGAAAAACCGCTGGCCCTGACGCTGGAACAGGCGGACGAAATGATCGCGGCCTGCCGGGCGGTGAACCGAAAACTCATGTACGCCGAGGAGCTTTGCTTCGCGCCCAAGTACGAGCGGGTCCGGCGGCTGGTGAACGAAGGGGCGGTCGGGACGATTTTCCAGATGCGCCAGTGCGAGAAACATTCCGGCCCGCACAGCGATTGGTTTTACGATTTGAACCAATCCGGCGGCGGAGCATTGATGGATATGGGCTGCCACGGCATCGCCTGGTTTCGCTGGATGCTGGGCGGCCGGCCCAAGGCCGCCAGCGTGTACGCGACCATGTCCACGGTGCGGCACCAGGGCCGCACGCGTTGCGAGGACAACTCGCTCTGCCTCGTCGAGTTTGAAGGCGGCGCCATCGGCGTGGCGGAGAACAGTTGGGCCAAGCCGGGCGGGATGGATGACCGGGTGGAAGTGTACGGCACCGGCGGCGTCATCTACGCCGATCTCTTTCAAGGCAACTCCGCGCTGACCTACAGCGAGCAAGGCTACGGTTACGCGATGGAAAAGGCCGGCTCGACGAAAGGCTGGACGTTCACCATGTTCGAGGAGGCGTTCAACCAGGGTTATCCGCAGGAGCTGCGGCATTTCATCGACTGCGTGCGCGCGGACCAACCGCCGCTCGTCACCGGCGAGGATGGCCGCGCCGTGCTCGAAATCCTCTGCGCCGCCTACCGTTCAGCGCGGCTCGGCCAGAAGGTCCCGCTTCCGTTTCAGCCCAAGATCGCGAAGCCGATCGACCTTTGGCTGGGTGGTTAAGCTGGGAGGGGTTGAAAAAACTCGCCGGGAAGGCATTGCTGAGCGAAGCTCTGCCCTGATGCAAAGTACGCGGGCGAACTTTGATATGAACCGGCGGTCCTTCCTCGGCTTCACGGCCGGCGGGCTGGGCTATCTGGCGCTGGCTCACCTCCTCTCGCTCGAAGGGCGCGCCGCGCCGGCCGCCAAAATGGCCGGAGCCGCCCACCCGCTCGCGCCGAAGCCGCCGCACTATCCGGCCAGGGCCAAGGCGGTGATTTGCCTCTTCCAGCACGGCGGACCGAGCCAGGTGGATTTGTTCGATCCCAAACCGGAACTCAACAAGTGGGACGGCAAGGATTATCCCGGCTCGGATTTGGAAATCCATTTTGACAAGCAGGCGGGCAAATTGTTGCAGTCGCCGTTCAAATTTCGCAACGCCGGCCAGGCCGGCGCCGAATTCTCCGAACTGCTTCCCCACACCAGCGCCATCGCCGACGAACTGACCCTCATCCGCTCGATGACCACTGATTCCGTCGATCACGAATCGGCGCTGCGCATCATTCACTCCGGCAAATTTCAGGCGGGCCGGCCGACGTGGGGTTCGTGGGTGATCTATGGCTTGGGCACCGAGCGCCAGGATTTGCCGGCGTACGTGGTGCTCTCGGACCCTGCGGGTTTGCCCGTCGATAGCATTCGGAACTGGACGTCGGGCTGGCTGCCCGCGATTTACCAGGGCACGCAAGTTCGATCGGCGAACGCCCCGATTTTCAATCTCGCGACGCCCGCCGACATCCCCGCGGCGGCGCGGACCGGCCAATTGCAGTTGCTCGAAAAACTGAACCGGTCGCACCTGTCGGCCCATTCGGAGAACTCCGAGTTGCAGGCGCGGATCAGCAATTACGAGATGGCGGCGCGGATGCAAGCCGCGGTGACCGAAGTGTTGGATGAGTCGCAAGAATCCGCCGCGGTGAAGAAGCTTTACGGCCTCGATCATCCCCACCCGGCGACCGCCAATTACGCCAAGCGCTGTCTGATGGCGCGGCGGCTGGTCGAGAAGGGCGTCCGCTTCGTGCAGATTTATCTGAGCGGCCAGCCGTGGGACACGCACGACAAGAACGCCGAGAAATTGAAGGACCTTTGCCTCATGACCGACCAACCCAGCGCCGCCCTGGTGCTCGATTTGAAACAGCGCGGGTTGCTGGACTCGACCATCGTGCTCTGGACCGGCGAATTCGGCCGCCTGCCGATCGCGCAGGGCAAAGACGGGCGCGACCACAATCGCCGCGCGTTTTCACTCTGGGTCGCCGGCGGCGGTTTCAAGCGCGGTTACGTCCACGGCGCGACCGACGATTTCGGCTACAAGGCGGTCAAGGACGAAGTGCGCGTCTATGATTTGCACGCCACGTTGCTCCACGCGCTCGGCCTGGACCACAACCGCCTGGCTTTCCCGCACGAGGGCCGCAACGACACGCTGACCGATTCGGCGGTGAGCAACGCCGAAGTCATCCGGTCATTGCTGGCCTGACAGCCCGTTCAGAAAGTAGCAGCCGACGTGAGGAGGCTCTCATATCGCTTCTGTTTCCGAGGAAATTTGAGCCTCGTTACCTCGGCTGCCACGGGAAGCGGCTTTTTTCCACAGGCCGCTAAACTTCCAGTCCGCGCGGCGGACCCAGGATCACCGAGGCGACCAACGCTGACCGGATGGATAGCGGGTCGCGAACGAACGAAATGCCTTGCACGATTTCCGCGGCCGACGCCTTTTCTTTTTGTTCGACGGCGTGGGTCCGAACCTGCTCGGCAATCTGGCTCAGGTGCTCAGCCATTTTAACGTCGAGCTGACTGGCTCGTTGATAAGCCTCGATCGATTGCGCGAACCCCGGAACCGGAACCGTCGGCGCCGCTTTCGGTGCGGCGCGCATGGTCACTGCCCGAGGAGGCGGCGGCGCAGCGATGGGTGGCCTGGGGCGCGGTTCTTCGTAAACGATGACGGGCGGCGGCGAGGGCGGCGACGATTGCTCGCCTGCCAGAACACGGCGCAACTCTTCCTCCCAATCGGTTTTCCGCGCCGGTCGCGGCGCTGGCGGCTGGCGGGTTTCGGTCGTCGTCGATGTTTTGCCCGGGTCCTGGGCCCGCACGCGTTTCTTGAGCCAGTCGAGAATGCCCCAGACGATCATGATGCCCAGCACAATGAGAAACTGGAGCAACGTCTTGTCAGTATGGCGCGGCACGAGTCGCTAACGGTTGAGGTTAACCCCCGGGCGGTTTGTGCTGCCCGCCGGAACCGCCCCCGGCGATGCTGTCGCGCATGCCGGTATCGGCCTGCACGTTTTTCATGCGGTAATAGTCCATCACCCCGAGATTGCCGCTGCGGAACGCCTCCGCCATCGCCAGCGGGACTTGCGCCTCCGCTTCGACCACGCGCGCCCGCATCTCCGCCACCCGGGCGGTCATTTCCTGTTCCAGCGCCACGGCGGCGGCGCGGCGCACTTCGGCCTGCGCCTGCGCAATGAGCTTGTTGGCCTCGGCTTGTTCGGCCTGCAACTTGGCCCCGACGTTCTCGCCCACGTTCAAGTCGGCGATGTCAATGGAAAGAATTTCAAACGCGGTGTTGCTATCCAGCGCCTTGTCGAGGACCGTTTTTGAAATCCGGTCCGGGCGCTCCAGCACTTCCTTGTAGGTATCGGCCGCGCCGATGGTGGAAACGATGCCTTCGCCGACGCGAGCAATGATGGTTTCCTCGGTGGCACCGCCGACGAAGCGTTCCAGATGGGTGCGCACCGTCACGCGGGCCTTGGCTTTGACGACGATGCCATCCTTGGCCACGCCGTCGATGGTGGTTTTGCCGCCCGAGGGCGCGGGCGCGTCGATGACCTTGGGATTGACCGAAGTTTTGACCGCCTCGAGCACCGTCTTGCCGGTGCCCTTGGTGGCGAGGTCGATGGCGCACGCCCGGTCGAAATCGAGATTGATGCCGGCCTTGCGCGCGGCGATCAGCGCGAGGGTGACCATCTCCACGTTGCCACCGGCCATATAGTGGGTGGAGAGGTCGTCGATGCTGACATTCAGTCCGGATTTCACCGCCGTGATGCGCGTGTCCACGATCAGCCCGACCGGAACGCTGCGCAGCCGCAGGGCGATTAGCTCAACGAAGGTGACGCGCGCCCCGGAGGAAAGGGCGCGCAGCCAGACGAAAAAGAAATTGAATACGATGAGGAAGAAGACCAGGGCCACCAGCCCGGCAACCCCCCACAAGAGCAGCGTGCCCCAACCGGGGCCGCCGCCGCCGCCGACCTGGATTTGAGCCAATAAGTATGGAATGCGATTCATGTTTTGATTGGTTTGAATTCCGGCGTGTTTGCTGACTCATCCGCTGCCGCCCGCACGACCACGCGCACGCCTTCGATGGCCACGACCTTGATCGGCGTGCCGCGCTCGATCAGCGAGCCTTCGGTCACCACGTCCACCCGTTTGCCATTGATGAGCGCCGTGCCGGAGGGCCGCAACTGGGTGTAGGCGGTGCCGGTATGGTTTAGCAACTCGGGCCGCGCCGCGTCGATGTTGCCGACTACCCGCTTGGAAACAATCACCCGCGCCAGGCGGGTGTCGGGAAACACTTTGACCCACACCCCAAAGCCGCCCACCAGCCCCAGCACGACGCCGGTCAAGATCCAGTTGCCGACGCGCGCCCCGAACTCCGCGTAGCCGGCAATGATGCCCGCCAGCAAACAACCGAATCCGAGGATCCCCGCGACCAGACCGGGCAGAATCGTCTCCAGGATCAGCAACACCGCGCCGACGATGAGCAGGACGACGATTAGTTCCA